>Ga0233425_10000814_pt1 | contig 75908 bp, 79 predicted proteins | sample Watercolumn_Towu_2_FD_181712 | JGI IMG/M metagenome (GOLD analysis project Ga0233425, IMG submission 181712) | Freshwater microbial communities from Lake Towuti, South Sulawesi, Indonesia - Watercolumn_Towuti2014_140_MG | ecosystem: Environmental > Aquatic > Freshwater > Lake | place... | reverse complement strand
AGAAGCCGTGCAGGCCGGGGAGGCGCCGATAGAGTTTCGTCGCGCGCGCCCGCAGGCCCGCCTCGCGCATGAGACGCGCGACGCGGCGGCGGCTCGTTCGCCGGCCGGTCGCGACCAGTGCGCGGTAGATCCGCGGGCTGCCGTAGGTCCCTCGGCGGCGCTCGAAGAGCTCGCGGATCGTGTCCAACAGGCTGCGATCCTGTCGTCGTCGCGCGCTCTCGCCGCGGCGTCGCCACGCGTAGTAGCCCGAGCGCGTCACGCCGTAGAGGGCACATATCCGCTTGGGCTTGAAGAATTCGCGCTGGCCGTGGATGAACGCGAAGATCTCCATCTTCGCTCGGAACAGAACCGGATGGCTTTTTTTAAGAGCTCGTGCTCTTCCTTGAGCAGCGCGTAGTCGCGCTTGAGGGCCTGCAGTTCCTTGATCTCCCGCGCGGGTCGGGAGGGCAGATCCACGCGTCGCGCTCGCCCCTTGAGTACGCCGTCGCGCACTTCCTTGCGCCAGCGCGAGAGCATGAAGGGATGGATGTCGAGGGCGTTGGCGACCGTCTGCACCTCGACTCCGGCCATGTGGCTGAGCTTCACGGCCGTCACTTTGAATTCAACGCTGTAGCGATGAACCTTCTTGAGGCCCGGCTTGCCCACTCGACACCTCCCAGCGTTAGCTAGAAGTGTCTACTTTTTCGAGGGAGGTTCTCGGTCCGGTCCAACGTGTTGTTGGACGATACCTACATCTCATCGAGAATCTTGGCCCGCTTCGCTCGGTATTCGTCCTCTGAGATCAGTCCGTCGCGCCTGAGTTGCTCGAGTTCTCGTAGTCGCGCTGCGGCCGGCGATCGGATCTCTGGCACTGGAGGCTGTGCCGGCTGGGACACGTCTTCGCTGCCGTAGTCGGTTCTCCAAGCCGTGACGCGCGTGGGGCGCCCAGAGCGTTCGCCGATCTCTTTGACACGATCGCAGAGTTCGGAATTCTTGACCCGGCCGCTGATGACTGCCGTACCGCTCCCAGACACTTCGAAGTAATATCCGCGAACTTCGACGCCAGATGGGTCGATTCCAAGTGCCGGGACGGCCAGAATCTGCTGGGAGTAGGTGTCCAGCATCATTCGATAAGAGGTCGCGTACCCTGATGGCGGTCCCTGGATCACTGTGATCTTCCGGCCCGGGAACATCTCTGAAAGAGCATTGCGAGCGAGCTGAAGCGCCTCCGCCCTGGAAATCCGGTACAGCGTAACAGCAGCGCCGGGTGCTTCCGGCCGGACGGTTGAATGGTGGGATGAACAACCTCCGTTCACGCCAATCGCGAGCGCAGCAAGCACGCCTGCAATCACAGTTCTATGACGCAAGGGCGATCCCCCGAGTCGTCCAACTACAAGTCGGTCCAACGCTATCGTGGTCCGCGTTTCGGCCGACAACCAGCTGGCGATCGTCGTCTATCACATATCCCTCCCGCTCGGCGGACGCGCAGGAGCGATGGGACCATGCGGGTTTGTGCCTCGCCGTGAAGCACTCGCGGGTCCGCGTTATGCGACAAGAACACATCGCTTATCCCGTCGGCCTATTTCGTCGCGTATTCCACTGTGACTGGGCGCGGTCCGGCCAGTCCCCTCCCGTGATCATGTCGATCGGGCTGCGGACGCCGGACGGGCCACGGTTCAGGACGTGCGTATAGATCTGGGTCGTCGTGACATCCCGGTGGCCGAGGAGTTCTTGGACAGTTCGGATGTCGCGCCCGTCTTCGAGAAGGTGCGTCGCGAAGGAGTGTCGCAGCGTGTGCGGGGTCGCCCGCTTGGCGAGGCCGGCCCGATGGACCGCGGCCCGGATCACGCGCTGCAGCACCGATTCGTGAAGATGGTGGCGACGGAGCTGACGGGTCTCACGGTCCCTGTAGAACCGGGTGGCCGGGAAGACCCACTGCCAGACCCATTCTCGACCGGCGTTCGGATACTTGCGGGCGAGCGCGCTCGGCAACTCGACCCAACCCGCGCCGATCTCGAGGTCGCGCTGATGCTGTTCACGCATCCGGGCGAGGTGACGGATGAGGTCGGTCCTGATGACGCCTGGCAGGACGGTCGTCCGGTCCTTGTCGCCCTTGGCGCCGCGCGCCACGATCTGGTTCGCGCCGAAGTCGATGTCCTGGATGCGAAGGCGGCAACACTCCAGGAGCCGGAGTCCCGATCCGTAGAGCAAAACGGCCATGAGGCGAGGCACGCCCTCGAGAGGGCGGAGCACCGCAAGGACTTCGTCGCGGGTCAAGACGATCGGGAGTCGCTGAGGGCGCTTCGCGCGCACGATGCCGTCGAGCCATTCGACGTCGACGTCCAGGACGTGCCGAACCGAGCTCCGCGGGATGGCGCTTGCCGTGGAAGAAGATGTAGCGCCGGATCCATGCGACGTATGCCTGCTCCGTGCGGCGGCTGTAATGCCGCAGCCGTAGTGTCGAGCGCACGCGGTCGAGCAGCCGAGGCTTCCGCGGCTCGACAGGCGTCCCCTCGCCGAACGTCCACGCGGCGTCGGCCGAGACGGCACAGGAGAGCATGGGATACGCGACGGACCGGCTCACTCGAGCCTCCACTCGATACCCGTTGGATGAGCATGATAGGTAAGTTCGGCGAAAGCGCGCAAGGTCACCGTTTGGATACGGCGCAGCGCGCCGGCGGCGGCGGCCGTCTCGTCCGCAATCACGCCCGGTCGAAGCGACAGAGATTCGAATCCTGGCTCCCGCATGAGACAATCCGGGCCGAAGTCGCGCACAGACGAGGAGCGAGAACATGCCCATCTTCGACGCGGACGGCCACATCACCGAGACCACCGAGCAGGTCGCGAAGTATCTCGACGATCCGTATCGCCAGCGCTCCGCCGTGTACGGCCTCTACACCGCCGACGGCTGGGACCGGCGCATGATCAACACGCTCGGCGACTGGGGCGGCGACGCGAAGAGCTGGCTCGCCGCCCTCGACAAGGGCGGCGTCGAGGAGACCGTGCTCTACCCGACGCTCGGCCTCTTCATGAGCTTCGTGCGCGACCGCGCGTGGCAGGTGCAGATCAGCCGCGCGTACAACCGCATGGTCCACGAGGAGTTCATCAAGGCGAGCCCGCGCCTGCACGCGGTGGCGCTGCTGCCGCCGCTCGATCCCGAGGCCGCGGCGAAGGAGCTCGAGACGGCCGTCACGCAGTACGGCTGCGTCGGCGCGATGGTGCCCGCCGACGGCGGCCATCTCCTCGGCGATCGCAAGTTCGATCCGATCTGGGAGACCGCGCAGTCGCTGAACGTGATGGTCGGACTCCACGCGTCCGGCTCTCATCTGGGCGGCGCCGGCGTCGACGGCTTCCCGAGCTTCATCCAGACGCACACCGTGTCGCACGCGTTCGGCCAGATGCGCCAGCTCACCTCCACGATCTTCGAGGGCGTGCCCGAGCGGTATCCGAAACTGCGCATCGCGTACCTCGAGGCCGGCTGCGGCTGGGCGCCGTACTGGGCGGAGCGCATGGACGACGAGTACGCCAAGCGGGCGGCGGAAGCGCCCGCGCTCAAGAAGAAGCCGAGCGACTACATCCGGGGCGGCAACGTCTACTTCTCGTGCGAAGCCGACGAGTGGATGATGCCGCAGGCGATGAAGCTGATCGGCGACCACTCGATCGTGTGGGCGTCCGACTTCCCGCACTGGGACAACAGCTACCCGCAGTCGATCGGCGACATCCGCGAGCGCGGCGACCTCACCGAGACGCAGAAGAGCCGGATCCTCAACGACAACGCGCGCACGCTCTACGGGCTGAAGTAGCCATGGGTCAGGACCTCCGCAGCTTCCTCGAGCAGATCAAGCGCGTGAAGCCGGACGACGTCGTCGTGGTGAAAAAAGAGGTCGACCCGGCGTACGAGATCACGGCCCTCGTGGTGAAGCTGGAGCGCGAGCTCAAGCGGCGCCCCGTGCTGATCTTCGAGAACGTGAAGGGTACGAAGTTCCCGGTGATCACGAACCTGCACGCGAGCCGCGCGCGGCTCGCGGCGGCCATCGGCACCACGCCCGACGGGATGGTGAAGAAGTTCCGCGAGGCGATGGAGCAGCCGATTCCCCCGCGCGTGGTGGCGACCGGCCCGGTCAAGGAAGTGATCCTGAAAGGCGACCAGGTCGATCTCCACGCGCTGCCGCAGATCCTCCATCACGAGGGGGACGCGGGCGCCTACCTCACCTCCGCCATCTCCTTCGCGAAGGATCCGACGAAGGAGATGTGGAACTGCGCCTACAACCGGCTGATGATCCAGGGCCGCGACCGAACGTCGATCCACCTGACGCTCGGCAAGCACCTGTGGGAGTACCAGCGCCTCGCGGAGGCGCAGAACGAGCCGCTGCCGGTGGCGTTCGCGATCGGCTCGCATCCGGCGATCGCGCTCGGCTGTCTCGCCATCGGCTCCATCGACGAGGACGAGCGCGCGATCATGGGCGGGCTCTTCGGCGAGGCGCTCGAGCTGGTGAAGTGCGAGACGTCCGGCGTGCTCGTCCCGGCGCACGCCGAGATGGTGATCGAGGCCGAGATCCTGCCGAAGGCGCGCACGCCCGAAGGGCCGTTCGGCGAGTTCACCGGCTACAGCCTGGGCGAGCGCGACCGCGAGGTCGTGAAGGTCAACGCGATCACCCATCGCGCCGGGGCCCTGTTCCAGGACATCACGGTCGCGCACCTCGACCACATGATGCTGTCCACGATCCCCATGGAGGCGAACCTCTATCGCGCGGTCCGTGCGATGGTGCCGTCGGTGAAGGCGGTCCGCGTGCCGGCGCCGTTCACCTGCTACATCTCGATCCAGCAGCGCATCCTCGGGCAGGCGAAGAACGCGATCCTCGCGGCGCTCGGCGCCGACCTCTACATGAAGCGCATCGTGGTGGTGGACGAGGACGTGGACGTGTTCGACGACAAGCAGATGACGTGGGCCATCGCCACGCGCTGCCAGCCCGACCGCGACATCACGATCATCGCGAACGCGCGGGGCTCCGACCTCGATCCGTCGTCGCCGCCCGATGGGCCGTCGGCGAAGTGGGGCGTGGACGCGACCGCGAAGCCCTCGCTCGCCGGCTACACGCCGCGGCACCGCGTGCCGCCCGACGTGTGGAAGCGCATCGATCCGAAAGCGTTCGGGCTGTAGTCGCGTTGTCCCGGAATTTCGCGCTTCAGCTCGACGCCGCCGCGCGGCGCGCGCCGAATCGCGCCGCGATCATCGCGGGCGACGCGAGGCTCACATACCGGCAGCTCGAGCGTCGCGCCGGCGGCTTCGCGCGCTGGCTCGAGGCCCGCGGCGTCGGGCCGGGCGACCGGCTCGCTCTCGCGATGCCGAACGGCATTCCGTTCGCGGTCGCGCTCTACGGCGCGCTCAAGCGCGGTGTCACCGTGGCCCCGCTCAACCCGCAGCTCACCGAGGACGAGCGCGCGCGAATTCTTCGAGATTTCGGCGCGCGCGGCCTCGTCGAAGCCGTGCCCGAGGACGAGGCCGACGTGGCGGCGTTCACGGACGTCGACGCGCCGGCGATCGTGCTCTACACGTCCGGCAGCACGGGGCGTCCGAAAGGCGCCGTGCTCTCGCACGCCGCCGTCTCCGCGGGCAACGCGTCGTGGATGGGCCCGGTCATGGCGCTCACGCCGGACGATCGCGTGCTCGCGGTGCTTCCGATGTCGCACTCGTACGGAATCAACGGCGCGCTCCTGGCGCCACTGCTCGCGGGCGCGACCGTCGTGACGCTCGATCGCTTCGCGGTGAACGTCGTCGTCGCGACCGTACGCGATCACGCGGTGACCGTGCTGCCGTGCGTCGCGACGATGTTCCAGCGCATCCTCGACGCGCCCGGCTGGTCGCGCGAGGACTTTTCGACCGTCCGGATCGCGCTGTCCGGCGCCGCGCCGTGTCCGTGGCCGCTCGCGCAGGCCTGGCGCGAGCGCACGGGCATTCGCATCCTGCGCGGCTACGGCATGACGGAGCTCCATCGCCCGCTGTCGTACCTCGCGAACGATCCACGCGACTTTCCCGATTGCATCGGGCGTCCGGTGCCCGGCGTCGAGATCCGTCTGGTCGACGAGGACGGCAAGGAAGTCGCACGGGGCGAGATCGGCGAGCTCCTGATCCGGACCGATGCCGCGATGGACGGCTACCTCGCGCAGCCCGAGGAGACGGCGTCGACAATCGTCGACGGCTGGTTCCGTACCGGCGATCTCGCGCGGGTGTCTGTCGAAGGATTCGTCAGCATCGCCGGCCGCAAGAAGGAGATGATCCTGCGCGGCGGCTACTCCGTCTATCCGCCGGAGGTCGAAGCCGCGCTGCTCACGCACCCCGCCGTGGCCGAGGCCGCGGTGATCGGTGTCCCTCACACCGACCTCGGCGAAGACGTCGCGGCGTTCGTCCGCCTGCGCGCGGGCGCCTCGACGACACCGGACGACGTGATCGCGTGGTGCAAGGAGCGCGTGGCCGGCTACAAGTGCCCGCGCGTGGTGCGCATCGTCGACGATTTCCCACGCACGGCGACGGGCAAAGTTCTGAAGCCCGCGCTTCGTCCATAGGTGTATCTGATCCGCACACATGACGCCCCCGCGCGCGGCGTGGTCGGATGCCCGCATGGGTGACGTGCACGTCCGCATCGGGATCGAGAACCTTCTCACCGGATCGCGACTCGAACGTATCGGCATTGAACGGACAGGAAGTGTGACCTTCATGATGGCCGACGGCCGGCTGACTGTCCTCGAGCAGCTCGGCCTGGCTGTGGATCCCGTGCGACGGCGCCTCATTCCGGCGCCGATACGGCTCTAACGAGCCGCGCTCACGGGCGCTCGGTGCGCCGCTGCTTCACCGCGAGCGTGCGCTTGGTGCGCTCGTACGAATCCAGCGAGCGGAACGTGACGACCTCCCGGCCTCGATACCGCGCGTACAGGATTACGAACACGACCGCGGAGGCACTCGCGGAGGGCGACGGCTTTGCCGGCGCCCGTAGCGCGGGGGGCTTGGGGGGGTCGCTGGAGGCGACCCCCCATGTCCATCAGACGGCCTCGTACTTGAAGCGCTTCACCTTGTCCATGTTCGTCCCCTCGATGCGGATGAGCTTCGTCGCGCCATCGCGCCGCGGGGAGTGGAGGTCGCCCTCGTTGTAGACGTGCGCCATGCCGGGCGAGAGCTTGTAGACCCGGCGGTGCTTGACCTTGCCGGGCTTGTCGGCCGTCGCCGGCTCGAGCTTGTCCCAGTCGCTCATCAAGGTCTCACCCTTCGCCTGGCCGTAGATCGCCCACGAGTGCGCGTGGTCGTGCGGCTGGCTCTCCTTCGCGCCGTGATAGTTGTGCGCGAGGATGCAGAAACCCATCTCGGGGTCTTCGTACAGGATCTTGCGCTCGGGGACGTCGTCGCCGATGTGCCTGGCGACGAAGGCGTCATCCTTCAGCACGGCCTGGACGATGTCGCACACCTTCTTGCGCCCGTTCGGCCCCGGCTCGGACTTCAGCGCGTCGTGCACTTCCTTCGCGAACTGCTCGAGGGTATAGCCCATGGCTTTCCTCCCTTGTTACTTGAAGTGCGGCATGACCTCGGACGTGAACAGCGCCAGTGACCGCGCCGACTCCTCGTGCGTCAGGTTACCGTACGCGAAGCGCGTGACGAAATAGTTGCAGCCCGTGCCCGCCACGTGGCGCTCGATCTCCGCGCGCACGGTCGCCGGCGACCCGACGATGGCGGAGTCCCTGGCGATCGCGATCTCGAGGTTCTCGGCGAAGTGGAACGGGATCGAGCGGAACTTGCGCCAGAGACTCACGAGGCTGTCGTACCAGACCTTGTAGGCGGGCGCGGCGATCTTCATCGCTTCGGCGTCGGTGTCGGCGACGAAGATGTGCCGGCCGCAGCCGATCAGCCCCTTGCCGCCGCTCGCGTCGAGGAACGCTTCCGCGATCGGCCGCACCGCCGCGATCGGGCCGTGGCTCACACCGTTGCCGCCGCGCTTCGCCGCGGCGACCGCGCTCTGCGCGGACGTCACACCCTGCCACAGCGGCGGGTGCGGCTTCTGCACGGGCTCGAGCTCCATCGGGACGTCGCGATACTGGTAATACCGCCCGCTGTGCCTCAGCGTCTTCGACGTGAGCCCCTGCAGGATGATCGCGAGCGACTCCTCGTAGATGTCCGCCGCGTCGAGGAAGTTCAGGTTGCAGTACGCGAGCTCGTACGGCGAGATCCCGCGCCCCACGCCGAGCTCGAAGCGCCCGCCCGACATCTGGTCGAGCATGCAGATCTCTTCGACGAGCCGGAGCGGCATGTAGAGCGGCAGGATGTACACGAGCGGGCCAAACCTCAGCCTGCGGGTGCGCTGAGCGACGGCGGCGAGATAGATCCCGGGCGACGGGGCCATGCCGAGCGACGTCGCGTGGTGCTCCGCCACGTGATAGCTGCGGAAGCCGGCGGCGTCGTACGCCTCGACGAGCGCGAGCCGGCTCGCGTAGAGCTCCGCCATGGACGTCTCACCGCGGTCGACGTGGTCGAAGACTCCGAACTCGACTCTCATGGGCGAATCACCTTTGGAGATGGGGACCCGCGACTAAGGACCCCCAGGCCCCCTCGTTCGGTAGAGTACCAGCCGGTCGGCGCCCGATTCCGGCGCCCACACTTCTCCGCGACGGCCGAGGATCTGGCGCACGTTGGCGCTTGGCCGGTCGCTCGGGAAGCTCTCGAAGCAGGCGAGCGACGGCACGACGAGAGTCGCGATCACGAACGTGCGAACGACCCCGCGCATGCCGTCTCCCTGGCGACGACTCACCGGCGCAGGACCGAAAGATATTCCCTGACCCGCGCCGCGTCCGCCGCGTCGGGCGCGCCCGCGAGATAGCGCTCGAACGCCTCGCGCGCGCGCGCGTGCTGCCCCTGCTGATAGTAGAGCAGCCCGACCTGACGGGCCACCTCGGCCAGATCGGGATCCAGCACCGCCGCGCGCTCGTATTCGACCATCGCGCGACGGGCAAGCTCGTCGCGGTCCGCGGCGCCTCGCGCGCGCTGGCCGCGCAGGCGGTAGAGATCGCCCAGCGTGAGATGCGCGCGCGCGTCGCCGGGCCAGATCGTGATGGCGCGCTCGATCTGCTCCTGGGCCGCGCGGAACCGCCCGATGCGCAGCTCGAGGCGCGCGTTCTCCCCGGCGAGTCCCGCCATCGCCTCCTCGAAGTCATCGGTGGTTTCGATGGTGCCCGGAGCGGCCGCCGCCACCACATAGTCGCCGGCGACGAGGCGCGCCAGGCTCTCGATCCGCTCGCCGAGCGCCCCCTCCTGCGCGAGGTAGCAGCGCTCGATCGGCCCGCCCGCTTTCGCCTCGCGCCGCAACCGCTCGAACGCTTTCGGCGCGGCCTTCGGGTCGTAGCCCGCGCGCACGAGACGACGCAGCGCGCCGGCATCCGCCTCCGCCTCCAGCGCGGCCCCGTACCCGGCCATCGCCGCGACGTACACGACCGTCAGGCGTGCGCCGAGAATCGCGTGCGGCACCGGACTCAACACGGTCACTGTCGGGTCCGGCGACGCGAGCGCCGCCGCCACCGTCGTGGGCATCGCGAGCAGCGTCTCGTCGATCGCGGCGCCCCCCGCGCGGGCTTCAAGCGCCGCGCGCCGGGCGGTCAGCGTGAGCGCGCGCCCCAGGATCGCCGCGAGCTGCGCCTCGTTGTCGAGACGCGCGAGCAGGCCGGTGTGCAGATAGATCCGCCCGCTGGGGAGCACGAACGCGCCGATCGTGGGATCCGCCAGGACCACGACCTCGGGACGGGAGGCCCGCTCGCCGTCGGCCAGGAGGGCCGAGGTGACGCGCGTCAGGAGATCGGCGACGTCCGCGTCCTCGTAGACGGCGACGCGCGCGCGGAGCATCGGCTCCTGCGCTTCGGGCGCGACGGGCGCAGGCATCGTCGACACGGCGGCGACCGGCGCGCACGACGGCAGCAGCGCGACGAGCAAGAGGAACGCGGCGGCGCGATGCAAGGACGCATCGGCACGCATCAGTTCAGCGACGCGATCGCGCGGCGGATCTCGGTGAGCTGGGCCTTGACGCGCTCGGCGTCGCGCGCCTGGGGATGCCGCGTGAGGTACTCCTCCCACTGCGCGGCCCCGCGCGTGAAGTTGCCTTCCTTCATCAGCACGGTGCCGTAGTCGCGCACGTGGCCCGGCGAATCGGGATCGAGCAGCATGAGCCGCTCCATCACCGCGCGCGCCTTCGACCACTGCTCGCGGTCGACGTAGACGCCGCGCAGATTCGCGAGCATGCGCAGCAGGATCTGCGGCTTCGGCACCGGGGCGAAGTGGCCCTCCTCGAGCGGCACGGGACGGCCGAGCACGCGCGCGACCACGCTCTCTGCGTCCGTGCGTGACACGACGGCGCCGGCGTTGAAGGGGTCGAACAGCACGCCACCGGCCGCCGCCATGAAGTGTCCGGGCAACCCGACGCCGTGCACCGCGACGCCGAGACGCCGCCCCACTTCGATCGCCAGCACCGACAGCGTGATCGGAATGCCGAGCCGCCGATCGAGGACGTCGTTCAGGCAGCTGTTGCGCGGATCGTAGTAGTCGTCCGCGTTGCCCGCGAAGCCTTCGTCCTCGAAGAGGAACCGCCGGAGCTGATGCACGTCGGCACGACCCACGCGCGCCGCGAGATCGTCGAGCCGCTTGAGCTGCCGGTCGGGGTCGAGGTCCGGATGCTCGATCTGCGCGATCAGCAGCGCGCCGCGCCCGAGATCCACGCTGTCCGCGGACATCCGCGCGAGGTCACGGAACGCCCCGAGCGGATCCATCAGCAGCCCGGCGCGTGATGGATGCCGGCGGTCGCGAGCGCCTTGACCTGGAGCTCCTCGGCGAGCTCGAGCGTCTTGCGCGCCGCGCGCCGCGCGGCCTCCTGCGCCTCGGCCGTCGTCGCGAGCCGCAGGAGCAGCCGCCGGCCGAGGTCGTGGTGATAGCGCTCGTCGGGCTCGATGACGTCGCGATAGAGCGCGGCCGTCTCGCGGTCCCCCGCCCGCTCGCAGAACGCGATGAACTGGCGGTTCTTCACCACCGCGATCGCCTCGCGCGTGAACTGCCCGGCCGCCACGCGCTCGACGGTCGTCGTCAGCGTGTCGAGGAACGCGAACAGCGGGCCGTAGCCCTTCGCGAGCGGGTCGACCGCGTCCGGATCGAACCCGAGCGCGCGCAGGCGATCGCCGATCAGCCGGTAGTGCCGCGCCTCGTCACCGACCTGCCGCGCGAACGCGAGCTTCACGTCGAGATCGGTCGTCGACACGAGCCAGCGCGCCGCGATCTCCGTCGCCTCGACCTCGTTCTTCAGCGCGACCTTCAGGAGGTTCGGCACGTTCAGCGCCCCGTCGACTTCCGGCTTCAGCGTGTCGTCGGGCGCGAGGCGCGCGAGGAGCGCCTCGTTCTCGGCACCGAGTGCCAGAACGAACTCTTCGGCGTTCACGAAGCGATCCCCTCGGTCAGGAAGGCCGGCAGCCCGGCGGTCAGCGTCTCCTTGGTGACGACACGATCGCAGCGCGCGTGCCACGGCTGCGTCTGCTTCGCGAGCGCGTGCGTGGTGAACGCGAGCACGGCCGGCGGCCGCGCCGCGTCGATCGTGGCGAACACGGTCTCGTACTCGAAGCCGCCGGTGAGATCGACGAGCGCGAGCCGCGGCTTGTCGGCGAGCGCCCTGGTGAGCTCCGCGGGCGTCCGCGCGAACACGAGCGGGACACCGGCGAGCCGGGCGGTCTCGCGGATGCGCGCGACGAAGAACAGATCCTTGACGACCGCAACCACGGGAGCGACGACGGCGGCATCCATCACGGCACTCGCGGAGGGGCCGGATTCACTCCGGTCCCGGAGCGTGGGGGGCTTGGGGGGCCAGTCTCTGGCCCCCCATGTCATTCAGGTTCACGGATGCCCATCGCGTATCGCTGCCACTCCGCGATGTGCGACAGGCTGGACAGATCGCGCATGCGGTCGACGTACACGATGCCCCTCAGGTGAGATCGGTCTCGTGCTGGATCACGCGCGCGAAAAACTCCTTCGCGACGACGTCGATCTTCTCGCCCGCGCGGTCGTGGCATTCGAGCCGCACCGCGGTGTAGCGCGGCACGCGCCCGCGCATGTCCGGCACGGAGAGACAACCCTCCCAGCCTTCCTCGATCTCTTCCGTGAGCGGGGTGACGACCGGATTGATGACGACGGTCAGGGGGATGTGCGGCGCCTCGGGATAGCGCGGGTTGCCGAGCACCTCGATCACGCAGATCTGCCTGAGCGTGTGCACCTGGTTCGCCGCGAGGCCGGCACCGTCGTACTCGCGCATGGTCTCGATCATGTCGTCGATGAACCGCTGCGTGTCGGGCGAGCGGATCTCGTCGACCGTGAGCGGCTTCGCCTCCATGCGGAGGACGGGATGTCCGAGGCGCGCGACCTTGAGAATTGCCATATCGCCCGTCAGTCTACCACCGACGGCACGGGCGCCCGGGCGCTCGAGCGCCCGCCCGCGCCGGTGGTTATCGCTTCCGGACGAAGATGAAGTCGCCCCCGTCGTGACCGGACATCCTGAGGTCGCCGTATTGCGGCGTCTGCTCGGCGCGCAGCAGCACGCTGCGCCGCAGGCCGCCGAACAAAGACGAGACGTCGGTCGCGATCGGCGCCGCGCGCAGCGTGTCGGTGATGTCGGCGTTCGAGAGCCAGTTGGTCCGCGTGTCTTCCTCCGCGTCGACGCCGAGCCAGTAGCTGCGGTCCGCCTCGCGATCGAGCCAGCCGTGGCCCGCGTAGTAGATGAGGAGGTTGTCGTCCCCGCTGAGCTGACGGCGAAGCGCGTCGAACGCGCGCACCATGTCGGCACGCGTCGCGTCGAGCAGCACCCGGACGTCCTGGAAGCCGTAGTCACTCCGCAGCATCGCGGCCACCGACTGCGCGTCCGCGATCGGCGTCTTGAGCGGCGTGAGATGGCGATACGCCTGATTGCCGATCACGAGCGCGTGATAGCGCCCGAACGTCGCGCGCATCGCCGCCGGGGGCAACGGTGACGTCGACGGCGGCGCCGAAGCCGTTGACGGCGGCGCCGAAGCCGCCGGCGGTGGGAGCGATACCGCAGGCGCTGGCGCGACCGCAGCGGGCGGTGGTGCAACGACAGGCGGCGGCGCGGCGACCGGCGCTGCCGGGCCGGTCGTGAGCGGAATCGGCGTGCCGCGGACGAGCGCGGTCAGCACGCGCGCGTCGTCCGTCACACCGCGCTTGAAGGCATCGCCGACTCGCAGGTCCGCTCGCATCCCGAAGTCGCGAATCCGTCCGGCGACCTCTGGATCGCTCGCCGCGCGGCGCACGGCGTCGTGCAAGCGCGCCTGCACGGCGTCCGGAGTGCCGGGCGGCGCGAAGAGAGCCAGCCAGGACGGGACTACCAGCGCCGGCAGCCCGGCCTCGATGACCGTCGGCGTATTCGGCAGCGCGCCGCTCCGTGCCGCCGCGAGCGTGACGAGTGCCCGTACCCGGCCTGCGTCGACGTGGCTTTTCGCACTCCCCGCGGTCGTCGCGAGCATGTCGATCTGACCGGCGATGAGATCGGCGAGCGCCGGAGCCAGGCCGCGATAGGGAACGTGTGTCATCGACGAGGACGCCGTTGTCGCCAGCGCGCGCATCGCCACGTGGGACGCGGTTCCCTCGCCCGGCGATCCGTACGTCAAGCGCCCACCGCGAGTCCGCACGTCCGCGACGAGGTCCTGGATCGTCCGCCACGGCTTCTCCGACCGCACGACGACGACGAGCGGATCGCTCGCGGCCTGCGCGATCGGCACGAACCGGTCGACAGTGGCCGTTGGCGTGCGGCCCTCGGCGCGCTCGAATTCGGCGTTGAGGATCAGCGCGGTCGACGTGAACAGCAGCGTGTAGCCGTCGGGCGTCGCGTTCCGCACCGTCTCGGCGCCGATGGCGCCGCCACCGCCGAGACGGTTCTCGATGATGAACGGTTGCCCCAATGTGGCGGACATCGTCTGCGCGAGCAGACGTGCGACGACGTCCGTCCCGCCGCCAGGCCCGAAGGGGACGACGATGCGCACGGGACGGCTCGGATAGACGTCCGCGCTCGCGGCGGACAGGACGAGCGCGAGGCTCACGACCGCGGCGACGACCGCGGCGCGCCCGCGTGACACCGCGCGTTCGTGTCTCACTTCTTCTCTTCGATCCTCCCGACGCGCTTGACGCCCTCGGCGAGACGCTTCGCGTCCGCGTCGAAGAACTTCTGGAACTCGTCGCCCTGCTTGAACGTGATCGGTGTCTCGAGCTTCTCCATCGCGCTCTTGAAGCCGGGGTCGTTGACGGCCTCGCGCGTGGCGCCGCGCAGCTTCGCGAGCACCGGCTCCGGCGTGCCCTTCGGCGCGAAGAGCCCGGCCCAGATGTAGAACTCGGCGTCCGGATAGCCGAGCTCCTTGAACGTCGGCACGTCCGGCAGCGCCGCGACGTGCTGCGCGCCCCACCCCGCGAGCGCGCGGAGCTTGCCCGCCTTGATGTGTGGGATCACCACAGAAGGCCCCGACGCGAGCGCGTCGACGTGGCCGCCGAGGATCGCGTTCAGCGCGGGCCCCGCGCCCGCAGTCGGGATGTGACGCATCTTGATGCCCGCCGCGTGCGAGAGCAGCTCCATCGCCATGTGCAGCGTGCCGTAGATGCCGGAGGAGCTGTACGAGATCTGACCCGGCCGCTTCCTCGCGTCCTCGATGAACTCTCTGGCCGTCTTCCACGTCCTTGACGGCCCATGGCCGTCAACTGTGGACGAGCTCTCCGCGCGCACCACGAGGATCGTCGGATCCGCGGAGATCAGCGCGATCGGCACGAACTGGTCGACCGTGAACGCCGGCGGGCGTCCGAAGATCTTGTCCGCCTCGGGGATGATGGAGATCGACGAGAGGGCCAGCAGCAGCGTGTAGCCGTCCGGCTTGCTCGTCGCGACGTACTGCATGCCGACCGCGCCGGCGGCGCCGGTCTTGTTCACCACGCCCACCGGGTTCTTCATGATCTTCTCGAGCGCCGCGGCGACGGGACGCGCCGTGAGATCCGCGACGCCACCCGGCGGGAACGGCGCGACGATCGTGATCGGACGCGAGGGATAGGGCTCGTCGGCGGCCACGGGAGCGACCACGGCGGCCGGCGCCAGCAGAACGAACGCGATCAGCGCACCCACGAAGCGCATCAGCCTTCTCCCTTCTCGGCGAGCGCCATCCGGGCGCGCCAGTCGAGAGTCTTCGTCACGAGCGGACGCAGCGCGAGCAGGACGAGGACGGCGCCGACCGAGAGCAGCGTGGCGGAGATCGGACGGTGCACGAAGATCCCGTAGTGGCCGTCCGACATCGCCAGCGATTGTCTGAGCGCCATCTCGAGCATCGGCGCCAGCACGACGCCGAGCACGACAGGGGCGGTCTCGAAGTCGAGCTTGCGCAGCACGTAGCCGACGCCGCCCATCACCATCATGATCCACACGTCGACCACGCTGCCGTTGACCGCGTAGACGCCGAGCACCGAGAACGCGAGGATCGCGGGATAGAGCAGCGGATACGGCACGCGCAGCACGTTCACGAAGAGACCGACCAGCGGCAGGTTCAGGATCAGCAGCACGACGTTGCCGACGTACATCGACGCGATGAAGCCCCAGAAGAGCTCCGGCTGCTGCTTGATCAGCATCGGCCCCGGTGCCACGCCGTGCACCATCATCGCCGCGAGCATGACGGCGGGGATCGGACCCGACGGGACGCCGAGGGCCAACATCGGGACGAACGCGCCCGCCGTCGCCGAGTTGTTCGCCGACTCCGGTCCCGCGACGCCGGCCACCGCGCCCCGGCCGAACTCTTCGGGCGTCTTCGAGAGCTTCCGCTCCACCGCGTACGACACGAAGCTCGAGATGATGTGCGCGGAGCCCGGCACGATGCCGATGAGGAAGCCGAGGATCGTGCCTCGGCCGATCGGCGCCGCCGACTCGCGCCACTCCTGTTTCGACGGGAGCAGCTCGCGGAGCTTCGGCTTCATGACGGCCGGCGGGGTCTCCTGGCCCGCGGTGGCGAGGATCTCCGCGACCCCGAAGAGGCCGACGGCGACCGGGACGACGCCGATGCCGTCGCCGAGCTCGACGACGCCGTACGCGAACCGGAAGTACCCCGTCATCTGGTCGATGCCGATCATGCCGAGCAGGAGCCCGAAGGCGGCCATCGCGATGCCCTTCAGCATCGAGCCGCCGCTCATGTAGGCGAGAACGAGCAGGCCGAGGAGCAGCAGCGCAAAGTATTCAGGCGGTCCAAACCTGAGCGCGAAGGCCGCGAGCGGTGGGGCCAGGAACATCAAGAGGATGACGGCGACCGTGCCGGCGACGTACGAGCCGACGGCGGCGATCGCGAGCGCAGCGCCCGCGCGCCCCTTGCGCGCCATCGCGTAGCCGTCGATGCACGTCATCACCGACGCCGCCTCGCCGGGAATGCGCATCAGGATCGACGTCGTCGATCCGCCGTACATCGCGCCGTAGTAGATCCCCGCGAGCATGACGATCGCGTTGGTCGCGTTCAGCCCGAACGTCGCGGGCAGCAGCAGGCTGATGCCGGCGAGCGGTCCCACGCCCGGCAGCACGCCGACGAGCGTGCCCACCACGCACCCCACGAACGCGTAGAGGAGCACCGGGGGCGACAGCGCGACCGAGAACCCCAGCGCGAGGTTCTGGATCGTCTCGAGCACTCAGATCCCCCAGGGGCTGCGTGGCAGCGGCACGCGCAGGAGCGTCTCGAAGAGATAGAACGAGCCCGCGGCGAAGACGAGCGCGAAGACGGCGGCCGTGACGATCGAGCGGCGCTCGAGCACGCCGATCATGAACGCCAGCGCGACCGCGATCGTGATGCGATACCCGAGGCGCTCGAGCGTCAGCGCGATGAACGCGATGACGACGAGGATCATCATCGCGTGGCGCCACTCGCTCCACCCGACCTCGGCGACGCGCGCCGCCCGGCCGCCCATCGCGGCGACGAGGACGCCGAATACGAGCAGCAGCATCGCGAGCAGGACCGGCATGTACGCGGGCCCGGGACTCTGAAGATTTCCCATCGGCAGCCGCAGCCGCCACGTTTCCTCGATCGTGAAGAGCGCGAGCAGGGCGAGCATCCCGCCGCCGAACCGGTCGATCGTCATGAGGAGGTTTGGGGGTCCTGGAGCGCGCGCCAGACTTTCTCCGGCGTGAGCGGCATGTCGACGTGGCGCACGCCGAACGGCGCGAGCGCGTCCACCAGCGCGTTCACGACCGCGGGCGGGATCCCGATGTTGCCGGCCTCGCCGAGGCCCTTCACGCCGAGCACGTTGCGCGGCGACGGCGTGTGCGTGTGGTGGATCTCCGCGTGCGGCACGTTGTCGGCGCGCGGCAGCGCGTAGTCCATCAGCGTGCCGGTCAGCAGGTGGCCGTCCGCGTCGAACGTCACGGCCTCGCTCATGATCCCGCCCCACGCCTGCGCGAGCGAGCCGTCGAGCTGCGCGTCCGCGAGCAGCGGATTCACGATCGTCCCCGCGTCGTCGACCCACACGAGCCGTTCGGTCACGATCTCGCCGGTGTCGCGCTCGACGCGCAGCACGACCAGCACGGCGCCGGCGCTCCACACCTCGCCGTCCGGCTTGAAGAAGTGCGTGGCCTCGAGCCCGGGCTCGACGCCCGGCGGCAAGACACCCCAGCGATACGCGACCTCGGCGACGGCGGGCCACGTCGCGAAGCGATCGCGCGAGCCGCGCACGTGGAAGCCGCCGGGCGCGGGCACGATGTCCTCGGCAGCCGCCTCGAGGATCGACGCGGCGACGCGCTTGCCCTTCTCGCGCACGTGGGTCGCGGCGATCGCGAGCGCGCTGCCGGCGAGCGCGGTGCTGCGGCTGCCGGAGGTCCCGATCCCCTGCGGCGCGCCCGCGGTGTCGCCGTGGCGGATCGTGATGCGCTCGGGGTCGATGCCGAGGTAATCGGCGACGATCTGCGCGAACGTCGTCTCGTGTCCCTGCCCGTGCGGGCTCGCGCCCGTGATGCACGTGACGGAGCCCGAGCGCTCCACGCGGACGGCGCCGCTTTCCCAGCCGAGCGCCGCGGGCTCGACGTAGAGCGAGACGCCGAGCCCGACGATCTCGCCACGCGCGCGCCGATCGCGCACCTGCGCGCGGAGCTTCTCGTAGTCGGTCGCCTTCACCAGCGCGTCGAGGATGATCTCGTAGTCGCCGGAGTCGTAGCTCTGGCCGGTCAGCGTGGTGAACGGAAACTTCCCCGCGGGAATCGCGTTGCGCCGGCGGATCTCGATCGGATCGGCGCCGATCGCGCGCGCGGCCTCGTCCACGAGCCGCTCGAGCGCGAACGTGCCCTCGGGACGGCCGGCGCCGCGATACGCGCCGACGGGCGGCGTGGTCGTGAAGACCGCGGCGAGGTCGATGTCGACGCCGTCGAACACGTACGGGCCGGGCAAGCAGCGCGCGTGGTTGCGCGGATTCACGGCGGCGCTGAACGACGGGTCGCCGCCGACCGGGCACAGGATGCGCGCGGTCAGCCGCGAGAGCTTGCCGTCCGGCGTCACCGCGATCTCGGCGTCGCAGTGCCCCCCTCGGCCGTGGTGGGTCGTCAGCAGGTCTTCCGCGCGCGTCGAGACCCACTTCACCGGGCGCGCCAGCTTCCACGCGAGCCACGCCGTGAGGATCTCGTCACGATACGGGCCACCCTTCACGCCGAAGCCGCCGCCGACGTCGGGCGCGATCACGCGCACGCGCGCCTCGTCGAGACCCAGGATGCGCGAGAGTTCCGAGCGGATGCGGAACGGGTTCTGCGTCGAGATCCACATCGTGAGCTCGGCGGCGATCGGATCCCACGTCGCGAGCGCGCCGCGCGGCTCGAGCGGCACGCCGGCCAGCCGCGCCTGCTCGACGCGCACGCTCACGGTCGTGGCGCCGGCCGGAGACGTGTCGGTCCCGCCGCGCCATCGCTGGTGCAGGCAGTGATTGCGTGGCGCCTCGGCATGGATCTGCGGCGCCCCGTCCGCCGCGGCGGTCTCGGGCTGCGCGGCGCCCGGCAGCGGCTCCCACGTCACATCGACGAGCGCGGCCGCGTCCGCGGCGGCGTACGCGGAGTCGGCCACGATCGCGACGACCGGCGAGCCTTGCGCGTGCGTGACATCCGTGACGAGCAGCGGAACGCGCGGGACGACCATGTCCGGGAAGAGCCGCGTGACGGGCGTGGAGCCGAGACTCGCGACGTCGGCGCCCGTGACGACGTCGACGACACCCGGCGCGCGACGGGCCGCGTCGAGATTCGCCTTCACGAGCCGCGCGTGCGCGTGAGGGCTGCGCAGGAAGACGAGATGACAGAGCCCCGCCGCCGGCTTCAGATCGTCGACGTAGCGCCCCGCGCCGACGACCAGCGGGCGATCCTCGCGCCGCTTCATCGGACGTCCGATCCATTTGTTGGGGGGCTCCGGGCGCCCCCCAAGCCCCCCAGCGCTCCGGCCGTCGGCAAAGCCGCCGCCCTCCGCGAGTGCCCTGTCCCTGTCAGCCATTGAGGAATCGCTCCGCGTTGTCGTGGGCGATACGCGTCTGTATGTCGGCCGCGAGCCCGGACGCGGCGAGCGACGCAACGGGATCGTCGAAGCCCATGTCGAACGGATAGTCGCTGCCGATCACCACGCGATCCGCGCCCAGCTGCTCGACGATGAACTTCAGATTGCCCTCGCCGTGACTCAGCGAGTCCACCCAGATCCGGCGCGCGTACTCGCGCGGCTCCTTCGGAATCGCCGCCGGGCCTTCGGGGCGCACGTGCCAGCCGTGATTGAGACGGCCGAGCGTGAAGGCAAACGCGCCGCCGCCGTGCGCGAAGCAGATGCGCAAGGCCGGCAGCCGCTCGAGCACGCCGCCGAAGATCAGCTTCGAGATCGCGAGCGCGTTCTCGAGGGGGTTGCCGACGATCAGCGGGAAGTAGTACTTCGACAATCGCTCCTGCCCCGCGAGCGGCATCGCGGGATGGACGAACACCGCCACGCCGAGCGACGCGCAGGCCTCGAAGAACGGAAACAGCTCGGGATCGTCGAAGTCACGCCCGGCCGGACACGAGCCGATCTCCACCGCGCGCAGCCCGAGCCGTTCGCGCGCGTGGCGAAGCTCGTCGATCGCGAGCTGCGTGTCCTGCAGCGGCACCACCGCCATCCCGACGAACTGTCTCGGATGCTCCGCGGCGACCGACGCGATGAAGTCGTTCTGCATCCGGCAGAACGCCTGGTTCGCCTTCGCCTCGGCCCAGTAGCAGAACATGATCGGCGGCGGCGACAGCGCCTGGCGGTCGATGCCGAGGCGCGCCATGTCCTCGAGCCGGCGCGCCGGGCTCCACGAGCGATCGTCGACCGCGCGGAAGAACTGGTCGCCGGTCATCAGCGTGCCGCGACAGCGCGACGAGGGCGTCGCGGAATCGGCCTCGACGGCCAGCCGCGGCCACTTGCCGCCGCCGTAGCGCGACGCGAAGTCGTCCCAGCGCGGCGGGACGATGTGCGTGTGAAGGTCGGTCCGCACGTCTACCTGGTTTCGACCTTGCCGATGCGCTGGATCACCTGCGCCAGCGTCGCCGACTCCTTCTCCCAGAACTTCTTGAAGTCCTCGGCGCCGAGATACGCGATCTCGGTCTCGGCCTTGTCGATGACGGCCTTGAACTCGGCCTCCTGGACGACCTTCTGCGCGGCGTCGCCGAGCGCCCTCAGCACGGCGGGCGGCGTGTTCTTCGGCGCGAAGAGCCCGGTCCAGTAGTAGTACTCGATGTCGAAGCCGAGCTCCTTCATCGTCGGGATGTTCGGAAAGCGCGGGTGGCGCGTGGCGCTGTAGGTCGCGAGCGGACGCAGCTTGCCGGACTTGATGTGCGGCGCCGCGATGCCCGTCGGCGAGATCCACATCTGCGCGTGGTTGCCGAGCACCGCCGTCGTCGCGGGACCGCCGCCCGTCGTCGGAAGATGCCGCATCTTCAGCCCCGCGAGCTGAAGGAACCACTCCATCGGCACGTGGGAGGCGCCGTAGGGACCGGACGACGCGTAGGTCAGCTCACCGGGCTTCTTCTTGATCTCGGCGATCAGCTCGGGGAGTGTCTTCCACGGGTGCTCGGCGTTCACGACGAACAGCGGCAGGTCGTTCGTGAGGCGCGCGATCCCGACGAACTGATCGAGCGTGTACGTCGGCGTGCGTCCGAAGAGCACGTCCACCGGCGGCAGCGTGGAGATGCTGACGAGATCGACGAGCAGCGTGTAACCGTCGGGCTTGGAGATCGCGACGGACTGGCGGCCGACCGCGCCGGCGGCGCCGGCCTTGTTGTTGATCACGACGGGCTGCTTGAGGATGCGCTCGAGGCCCACGGCGAGCGGACGTCCGGTGAGATCGACGACGCCGCCGGGCGGGAACGGCGCGACCAGCGTGATGGGACGCGACGGATAATCCTGCGCGTCGGCGATCCCGGCCGCGAGGCCGAGCAGCGCGAGCGCGACAGGAGCGATGACGCGCTTCATGAATCCTCCTCTCGGAATCGACCGAGGACCCTTGTAGCACGAAACATCGAAAAGGCCCGGGGGCTGTTATGGCCCGCGCGCGTCGATGCGCGCGATCGCCCAGCGCGCGGCGTCACGCACCGACGGATCGTCGTCGCCCAGCGCGCGCGTCAGCGCGGGGAGATCGGTGCGATCACCGCGATTGCCGAGGACGAGCGCGGCGTTGCGCGCGAGCCCCGCGCGCTTCGCGCGGCTCATCGCGCTGCCGCGAAAGCGCGCGCGAAACGCTTCGGGCGTGAGGCTCAGCCATTCGCCCGGCGATTCGAGCGGTCGCTCCGGCGCGAACGCGGGCTCGCGCGACGGCGATGCCTTCGCGTTCCACGGGCAGACGTCCTGGCAGACGTCGCAGCCGAAGAGCCACTCACCGATCCCGGGCCGCAGCGCATCGTCGACGTCACCGCGGTGCTCGATGGTCAGGTACGAGATACAGCGCCGGGCGTCGAGCACGTAGGGCGCCACGAAGGCGCGCGTCGGACACGCGTCGAGACAGGCCGTACACGTTCCGCAGCGATCGGGAAGCGCGTCGTCGAATTCGAGCGCCGCGGTCGTCAGCACGACGCCGATGAAGAACAGCGAGCCGAGATCCGGCGCGAGCAGGTTGGTGTTCTTGCCGATCCATCCGAGGCCCGCGCGCGCGGCGAGGTCGCGCTCGAGCACCGCGCTCGTGTCGACCGCGACGCGCGTCCTCGTCTCGTCTCCCGCCGCCTGGCCAAGGAAGCCGCCAAGCGCGGTGAGGCGCTCGCGCAGCACGTCGTGATAGTCACGGCCGCGCGCGTAGCTCGCGACGCCGCGCCACGACGGATCGCCGGCCGCGGGCTTGTAGCTGAGCGCGACCGCGACGACGCCCCGCGCGCCGGGCAGCAGCCGCGCGGGATCGAGCCGGTCCTCGCGGCCGCGCGCGAGGTACGCCATCGTTCCCGCGTAGCCGGCGTCGAGCCACGCTTCGAATGCCGCGCCGTGCGCCGGCGCCGTCGCCGGCCCGATGGCGACGCGATCGAAGCCGAGCGCCCGTGCCTCGTCCTTCACGGCGCCCGTGAGCGCGAGCCCGGCCAGCGTCATGCGCCCCCGCTCTTCCGCGCCTTGACGATCAGCTGGCTGCGCGTGAGCGTGCGCCCGCCCTCTTCGAGGAACTTGATGTAGCGGAACCAGCGCCCGTCGGACTTCCACCGCTCCTGCAGGCCGATGGCAGCCGCGAGCGCCTCCTCGACCGACGCGAAGGTCTGCACGTCGCGCTCGACGGACAGGTGCTCGATGGTGAGCCCGGCGCTCGTGATCAGCCGGCGCATCCGTGCCTCGTCGTAGGCGAACCGCGACGCTCGCCCGGTCTCCTTCCACTGATCGACGTGGAACCCGAGCGCGACGAGCGCGCCTCCCGCTCGCAGCGCCAGCGCGCTCCTCTCGACGAGCCGGTCGGACAGGAACAGATGCGCGGTGACGAGCGCGGGCGCGTCACCGCCGGCGACCGCGCGATAGTCGACGGCGTCGCCATCCGCGACGAGGAACTCGACGTTCTCGAGCCCGAGCGACTCGGCGCGCTCCCGCGCCTGGTCGATGAGCTCGGGCTCGCGATCGATGCCGACCACGCGCTTGCACCGCGGCGCGAGCGCGACGGCGATGCGTCCCGATCCGGTCCCGACGTCGAGCGCGACGGCGTCGGCTACCTTCTCGGCGACGATCAGGTCCCAGAAGGTCGCGCTGACTCCTTCGGGCACTACCCGGTGACGGCTCCTTCGGACGCCGACGACACGAGACGCGCATACTTCGCCATCACGCCCCAGGTGTAGCGCGGCTTCGGACGCTTCACCGCCCTCAGACGCTTCTTCAGCTCCGCGGACGACAGCTCGACGTCGAGCTTGCGGCGCTTGATGTCGATCACGATCGTGTCGCCGGTCTTGAGCGCGGCGATCGGTCCGAGGTCGGCGGCCTCCGGCGCGATGTGGCCGATCATGAACCCGTGCGTGGCCCCGGAGAAGCGGCCGTCGGTCATCAGCGCGACGGTCTCGCCGAGCCCGGCGCCCTGGATCGCGCCGGTGACGTGCAGCATCTCCCGCATGCCGGGCCCGCCCTTCGGCCCTTCCCAGCGGATGACGATGACGTCGTTCGCCTTGATCCTGCCGGCCTTGACCGCCGCGAACGCGTCCTCCTCGCGATCGAACACCCGCGCCGGGCCGCGATGGAGATCGCGCTTCTGCCCCGACACCTTCGCCACGCACCCGTCGGGCGCGAGGTTGCCGCGCAGGATCACGAGCCCGCCTTCCGGCTTGATCGGATCCGCGAGCGCGCGCACGACCTTCTGCCCCGGCGTCTCGCGCGCCGCGCGCGCCTCCTCGCCGATCGTCTTGCCGGTCACCGTGATCTCGTCCGGGTGGAGCAGGCCCGCGTCGAGCAGCCGCCTGGCGACGACCGCCATGCCGCCGGCCTCGTACATCTCGGGCGCCGTGAAGTTCCCCCACGGTTTCATGTCCGCGAGCAGCGGCGTCTTGCGCGAGATCTTGTCGAACTCGTCGATCGAGAGCCTGACGCCCGCTTCCTTCGCGACCGCGATCAGGTGCAGCACGGCGTTCGTCGAGCCGCCGGTCGCCATCACGCCGGCGATCGCGTTGTAGAGCGACTTCTTCGTGATGATCTGGCGCGGCGTCACGCCCTTGCGCAGCACGTCCATCGCGAGGCGTCCCGTCTGGAACGCGATCTCTTCCTTGTGGACGTCGGGCGCGGGCACGTCGTTGAAGCCCATCGGCGAGACGCCCAGCATCGCGAAGGCGGTCGCCATCGTGTTGGCGGTGAACTGCCCGCCGCAGGCGCCCTCGCCCGGGCACGACGCGCATTCGATGTCGTGCAGCTCCTTGTCGCCGATGCGGCCCGCGTTGCGCGCGCCGATCGCCTCGAAGATGTCCTGCACGGTCATCCGCTTGCCCTTGTACTGGCCGTACATGATCGAGCCGCCGTAGAGCATCACGGACGGCAGGTTCAGGCGCGCCATCGCCATCACCATCGCGGGAATGGTCTTGTCGCAGCCGGAGAGCGTGACGAGCCCGTCGAGGAGATGGCCGCGCGTGACGAGCTCGACCGAGTCGGCGATCCAGTCGCGGCTGATCAGCGACGCCTTCATGCCTTCAGTGCCCATCGCGATGCCGTCGGTGACCGAGATCGTGTTGAACTCGATCGGCGTGCCGCCGCTGGAGCGGACACCTTCCGCCACCTTCTGCGCGAGCTTGCGGTGGTTCGAGTTGCACGGCGTGAGCTCGATCCAGCAGTGGGCGATGCCGACGAGCGGACGGCTCAGGTCCTCGTCGGTGAAGCCGACCGCACGGAAGTACGAGCGCGCGGCGGCACGGTCGGTGCCGTCGAGCAGGGCGCGGCTCTTGTGGCGCGGATCGAACGTCATGTCGAACCTCCTTGTTTCGCGACGAGGAACGTGAAGCGGCCGTGCTGGAGGACGTCGCCGTGCTGGTCGACGAGCTCGTGCTCCTCGATCACCACGCCCGCGTCCCGCATCGCCCGCTTGACCTTCGTCTCGGATCGGCTGTGGACCGTGTCGCCCACGCGGAGCGGTCTCTCGATCTTCCAGTCGATGCCCATGAACGCGAGGACCACGAGCGGCGGGCGCGCGATGCGCCATCCCAGACCGGTCGAGAGGCCCAGCGCGAGCAGCGGCGGCGCGATCCCGTCTTCCGGCGCGGCGTCGCCGGTGACGCCCGCGTACATGTTCACGTGCGCCTGCGTGACGGTCATCGCCGGCGTCTCGTGCCGGGAGCCGACGACGACGTCCTCGAAGTACGTGACCGGGGGCGCGCTCGGGCTCACGACGCCGGACGCCGCTCGACCATCAGGTCGGTCTCGCCTTCCTGAACGACTTCACCGCGCTGGTTCAGCACGGTGCGCGCGAGCGTCACCACCCCGCGGTCGGACTCCGGGCCGTCCTTCTTGCCGGTCACCTCCGCACGCACGCGGATCGTGTCGCCGATCTTGATCGGGTTCTTGAACTTCCAGCGCAGCCCGGCGATGCCGAGCGACGCGTACGGCGTCATCCACCGCGTCAGAAGCCCCGATTGAATCGACAGGCCGAGGAGGCCGTGAGCGATGCGCTCGCCGAAGATCGACGTCTTCATGAGCTCGGCGTCGGTGTGGACGACGTTGTAGTCTCCGGACACGCCCGCGAACAGCACGATGTCGGTCTCGGTGACCGTGCGTCCCGGTGACTCGTACGTCTCGCCGAGCTCGATCTCCTCGAAGTAGCGCCGCGCGGGCGGAGTCATTTGGAATTGGGGGCGTGCGAGACGCACCCCCCAAGCCCTCCATCAGCGATCGGACGGCGACGAGTCACCGCGTGAGCGTAGCACGCACCAGAGACGCGCCCGCCGCGAGCGCGCGCAGCTTGCCGGACGCGACCTCGCGCGGGAGCACCACCATGCCGCAGTTCGTGCACGGGAACAGGCGCTCGGGCGGGACGTGCTTCATCACCGCGCGGATCGTCGCCGCGACTTCCTCCGGCGTCTCGACCGTTCGCGACGCGACGTCGATCGCCCCCGCGAGCACGTCCTTGTCGCCCAGCAGCCGCAGGAGCTCGAGCGGCACGCGGGAGTTCGCGCATTCGAGCGACACCTGGCCGATCCGGCTCTTCGCGAGCAGCGGGAACGTCCGCTCGTACTGCCGCCACTCGCCGCCGAGCGTCTGCTTCCAGTCGATGTTCGCCTTGATGCCGTAGCCGTAGCAGATGTGGACCGCCGTGGTGCAGGAGAGGCCTTCGATCGCCGCGTGCAGCGCCTCGATGCCCCACGTCTCGACGTCGTCGAGGTAGACGTTGAACGCGGGCTCGTCGAGCTGAAGGACGTCGAGACCGAGCGCTTCCAGCTCGCGCGCCTCTTCGTTCAACGCCTTCGCGAAGGCGAGCGCGAGCGCGCGGCGGTCGCGATAGTGCTCGTCCGCGATGGTGTCGACGATCGTCATCGGGCCCGGCAGCGTGAACTTCAGGCGCCGGCCCGTGTGCGCGCGTGCCCACGCGACGTCGGCGGAGTGGACGGGCCCGCGGCGGCGGATCGGCCCCACGACCGTCGGCACCTCGGCCTTGTAGCGATCGGCGCGGATGCCGATGGTCACCCGCTTGTCGAAGTCGATGCCGGCGACGTGCCGCAGGAAGCCGTGGACGAAGTGCTGTCTCGACTGCTCGCCGTCGGTGACGACGTCGATCCCGGCGTCTTCCTGATCCTTGAGGGCCACGAGCACCGCGTCGCGCTGCCCGTCGGCGAGGCGCTCCGGCGGCAGCAGCCATGGCGCCCACAGCATCTCCGGCGTCGCGAGCCACGCAGGCTTGGGCAGACTCCCGGCGATCGTCGTCTGGAGCATCGATTCCTCCGACGTTTATCCCTTGACCGACCCGGCGGTGAGCCCGGCGACGTAGTACTTCACGAAGAAGGAGTAGATGAGCACGACGGGCAGGCTCCCGAGGAACGCGGCGGCCATCAGCTGGCCCCAGTAGAACGCGTCGCCGCGGATCAGCTCGCCGGTGACACCGACCGGCACCGTGCGGATGCTCGAGGTGTTGAGGAAGAGCAGCGCGTAGAGGAACTCGTTCTGCGAGAGCGTGAACGCGAAGATGCCCGCGGAGAGAAACCCGGGCGTGCAGAGCGGCAGGATCACGCGCGTCATGGCACGCCAGCGGCTCGCGCCGTCGATCAGCGCGGCTTCCTCCAGCTCCTTCGGCACGGTCTTGAAGTAGCCGATCAGGAGCCACGCGCAGAACGGAACGAGCAGCGTCGGGTACGTCAGCATCACGGCCTTCAGGCTGTCGCCGAGCTTCATCCGGTTGATGAGGTCGGCCATCGGCACGAACAGGAGCGACTGGGGCACGAGATAGGCGCACCCGACGGCGGCCGCGAGCAGGCCGGACGCCGCGAAGCGCATGCGCGCCAGCGGATACGCGAGCATCACGCCCAGTACCAGCGAGACCAGCGTCGAGACGGTCGCCACCAGCATCGTGTTGCCGATCCACGTGACGAAGTTCGTCTCCGTGAACAGGCCGATGTAGTGCACGAGCGACGGGTTCTGGACCCAGAGGATGTTCGCCCTGGGGTTGTACAGCTCCGCGTTCGCCTTCAGCGACGTCGCCGCCATCCACGCGAACGGGAACAGCGCGAACACGAACAGTGTCGCGAGCGGAATCCACAACCCGAAGATCCGTCGCGGCCACGTCAGCTCGCCGACCACGTCAGGTTCTCCGCACGTAGGAGCTCATGAGGATCAGCACGCCGCCGAGCACGGGCACCATCGCGAGCGCGGCCGCGGAGCCGAGACCGAGCTGGCCTCCGCCCATGCTGATCGAGTACGCGTACGTGGCCATGAGGTGCGTCGCGTTCGCCGGCCCGCCGCCGGTCAGCACGTAGACGAGCTGGAAGTCGAAGAACGTGATGATGATCGAAAAGGTCGTGACGATGAGGATCACGGGCATCAGCAGCGGGAGCGTGATGTGACGGAACCTGCCCCACGTGGTCGCGCCGTCGATGGTGGCGGTCTCGTGCAGCTCGACCGGGATCGTCTGGAGCCCCGCCAGGATCGTGATCCCGAAGAACGGCAACCCGCGCCACGTGTTCACGAGGATCACCGACACCATCGCGAGCGTCGGGTTGCCGAGCCACGACGGCGCCTGGGCCTTCGTGACGAGGCCCATGTTGATCAGGGAGCGATTGAACAGTCCCATGCCCGGATCGAAGATCCACTGCCACGCGACCGTGCTGAGCACGGTCGGCACGATGAACGGCAGCAGGAGCACGGCCCGGGTGATGCCCTTCATCCGGAAGTTCTGGTGCAGCACGAGCGCCATGCCGAGGCCGCCGGCCAGCTTGAGCACGGTCGCGATGCCGGTGAACTCGATGGTGTTCCGCACGGCCTTCCAGAAGATCGGGTCGTTCCAGAGCTTCTCGAAGTTGCCCAGGCCGACGAACGTCGCGGGCTGCGCGATCGGCCGGCTCACGAACGTCAGATAGAACCCGTAGCAGAACGGATAGCCGAGAAACGCGATCAGGAAGAGAAGCGGGGGCGTGAGCAGGAGCCAGCTGAACACCGACTCCCGCTCGAGCCACTCGCGCAACCTGAACGGAGGCGGGGCGAGCACGGCCCGGTGCGCAGGCCGTGCCGCCTCGACCGCGGGATTGATACTCACTGCTTTACCCGTAGATCGCCTTGAGCCCTGCCACGGCTTCGGCGATGACGGTCTTCGTCGGCGTCCCGGTCGCGGCCTTCGCGAACATGTCGACGACGACCCATTTGCTGACGACCTCACCCGCGCGCCGGTCCGCCGGCGCCGGCCACGACACGAGCTTCGCGGTCTCGAGCAGCTCGTGATACGGCTTGAACCGCGGCTCCTTGTTCCACTCCGGGTCCTTGTCGTACCCGCGCAGGTACGGCGCGTGGTACATCTGCGCCGAGCGGTACCAGTCCGCAACCTGCTTCGGCGCCATCAGCCACCGCAGGAAGTGCCTGGCGGCCTCGGGATCCGGCGTGTGCTTGAAGATGCCGTGCGTGACGGCCACGAGGCTGTGGAAGCGCCCCTTCGGCCCTTTCGGGTTGAGGCCATGGTCGATGACCTTGCCCATCTCGGGAAGATCGCGCTTGGCCGAGATGAGAATGCTCATCGCGTTGTTCGTGCACGAGATCTGGTCCGTGAGGAACGCCTTGTTGTTCGCGGGATCGAGCCAGCCCACGCAGTCGTCGATGCACGCCTCCTTGTAGAGGGTGCGCACGTAGTCGACGGCCTTCGCGGTCTCGGCGGAGTCGAGCGTGATGGTCTTGCCATCCTTCGCGACGACCTGGCCGCCGTGCGACCAGAGGAGCGGCAGGAGCCACGAGTTGTTGTCCGCGAAGCCGTGGCCCATCGACATGCCGTACGGATGACCGGCCTTCTTCAGCTTGCGCCCGGCGTCGAGGAACTCGTCCCACGTGTCGGGGAACTTCTTGAACCCCGCCTGCTCGAACCAGTCGCGGCGAAACGCCATGCACTGACCGATGTTCCCGAACGGCACCGAGTACCACTTGCCGTTCCACTTCGACAGCTCCGTGATCGCCGGGTAGTAGCCGCCCTGTTCCTTGCCCACCGCTTCCGCGATGTCCGAGATGTCGAGCAGCCCCTCGCGATACAGCCACTCCTGCTGGACCCAGCCCGCGTCGACCGGAGCCTTGCTCTCCACGATCGCGACATTGCGCACGTGGGCGGTGCCGCCCGCCGCCACGATCTCGTAGCTGATCTTGATGCCCGTCTCCTGCTGGTAGCGCGGGATCAGGACCTTGTTGAAGTGCTCGTCGAACTCCTTCACGTACGAGCTCTCGCGGATGAACGTGATCTTCTCGGGCTTCGCGCTCGCCGTGCGCGGGCGCCAGCCGGCGCCGATGGTCGCGCCGGCGGCGCCGGCGGCGGACAGCTTCAAAAATCCTCGGCGCGTTGATCCGGACAGATCGTCCATGTGTCCTCTCCTCTGTCGTGTCGAGCCGAAGGCCCCTGGTAGTGGATGCGCCCGAAGAATACTACGCCCAAAGAGTCTTGACGCCATCGTCGCCCCGCCGCTAGAGTCAGACCGACCAGTCGGTCTGGACGAGGAGGCCTGCGTTGCGCTTTGCGGACACCCGGCTCGAGCCCATCTGGGAGAAGGTCAAGAGCGACACCCGGCTCGATCGCGAAGACGCGCTCACGATGTTCGAGAGCGACGATCTGCTCGGCGTCGGGCGCATGGCCGATCACGTCAAGACGAAGCGCGAAGGCGACCGCGTCTACTTCGTCATCAACCGCCACATCACGCCGACCAACCTCTGCGTGCTCTCGTGCAGCTTCTGCGGCTTCGCCCGCAAGCCCGGCCAGGCCGGCGCGTACGAGCACACGATCGAAGACATGGTCGCGATGGTGAAGGACGAGACGCGCGAGGTGCACATCGTCGGCGGCCACCATCCCGACTGGCCGTTCGAGTACTACGAGCGGATGATCGAGGCGATCCACCACGCGCGCCCGGACGTCCAGATCAAGGCGTTCACGGCGGCGGAGATCGACTACTTCTGGCGGCGCTGGAAGATCGAGCCGGTCGACGCGCTCACGCGTCTCAAGGCGGCGGGCCTGCAGTCGATGCCCGGCGGCGGCGCCGAGATCTTCTCCCCGCGGCTCGCGAAGCTCCTCAAGTACACGGGCAAGGCCGATCCGGAGCGCTGGTGCGAGATCCACGGCATCGCGCACTCGCTCGGCCTCAAGACCAACGCGACCATGCTCTACGGCCACGTCGAGCGCCTCGACGAGCGCGCCGATCACATGCTGAAGCTGCGCGAGCAGCAGGACCGGTCGGGCGGGTTCGTGACGTTCGTTCCCCTCGCCTATCAGGAGAAGGCGACGCAGCTCGTGCCGCGCCAGACGCCGCCGGCGGACAGCCTGCGGACGATCGCGATCGCGCGGTTGATCCTCGACAACTTCGCGCACATCGAGGCGTACTGGGTGACGCTGGGCGAAGAGACAGCGTCGGTCGCCCTGCACTTCGGCGCGGACGACGTCAACGGCACGCTCGAGGACGAGCGCATCCAGCATCTGTCGGGCGCGCAGACGCCGGCCGGGGTCGCGCGCGAGCAGCTCTTCCGCATGATCCGCGACGCGGGCAAGGTCCCGGTCGAGCGCGACGCGCTCTACAACGTGGTCAAAGTCTGGAACTGATGCTCGACACGATTCGCAGGAAGCTCGAGGCCGGCGAGCGGCTCGACCGCAAGGACGGGCACTGGATGCTCGCCGACGCGCCGCTGCTCGAGCTCGGCGCGCTCGCGAACGAGGCGCGCTTTCGCCGCCATCCCGACAAGCGCGTCACGTTCGTGATCGACTCGAACCCGAACTACACGAACGTCTGCATCACCGACTGCCAGTTCTGCGCGTTCTATCGCAAGCCCGGTCATCCGGAAGCGTGGACGCTGACGGTGGACGAGGTGCTCGCGAAGGTGGAGTCGGCGGCGAACGCCGGCGCGACGACCGTGCTGCTGCAGGGCGGCCACAACCCGGAGCTGCCGCTCGACTACTACCTGACGATCGTGCGCGAGACGCTGCGCCGGTTCCCGCAGGTGACCCCGCACTTCTTCACGGCGTCCGAGATCCAGACCGTCGCGAAGGTCAGCGGGCTCGCGTTCACCGACGTGCTCGACCGTCTGAAGGACGCGGGCCAGCGCACGCTTCCCGGCGGCGGCGCCGAGGTGCTCTCCGAGCGCGTGCGCAGGCGCATCGAGCCGAAGAAGGGCGGGCCCGGGGCGTGGATGGACGTGCATCGCGAGGCGCATCGTCGCGGGTTCAAGTCGACCGCCACGATGATGTACGGCCACGTGGAGGAGATCGACGACGTCCTCGATCACTTCGACGCGATCCGCACCCTGCAGGACGAGCTCGGCGGGTTCACCGCGTTCGTGCCGTGGTCGTTCAAGCCGAACAACACGCTGCTCGAGAAGTGGATCAAGCAGCACAGGGGCCCGAACGCGTACCTCAGGATGCTCGCGGCGTCACGCCTCTACCTCGACAACTTCCCTCACGTGCAGGCCTCGTGGTTCTCGGAGGGCAAGAGGGCCGGGCAGATCGCGCTGCACTTCGGCGCCGACGACTGGGGCGGCACGCTGTTCGAGGAGAACGTCCACAGGGCCGCGGAGTACGTGAACACGATCACGGTCGAGGAGATCGTCGCGCTGATCCGCGAGGCAGGCTTCACCCCCGCGCAGCGCAACACCGAGTACGCGATTCTTCGCGCGTACTAGACGACGTCGAGCGGCGGGATCGCGGGGATCAGCTTCTTCTTATGCGCGTCGGTGAAGAGCCGCGTCAGCGCGGCCATCCCCTCGTCCCCGAGGCGCTTGGTGTAGTTGTTCACGTACATCAGCACGAAGCGCGTCGCCGTCTCCTTGTCGATCCCGCGCCCGTAGCGCATCGCGTACTCGACGGCCTCGTCGACGTGCGCGTGGGCCCAGTCGATGGAGTCGCGCAGGCCCTGCGAGAGCTTTCGATGCATCGCGTCGCCGAGGTCGCGCTTCATCACGTTCACGCCGAGCGGCAGCGGCAGCCCGGTCTCGCGCAGCCACACCTCGCCGAAGTCCATCACCTTCACGAGCCCCATCTTCTGGTGCGTGATCTGGCCTTCGTGGATAAGCAGGCCCAGGTCCGCCTGGCCGTCGAGCACGGCCTGCGGGATCTTGTCGAACGCGACCTCGATCAGCGCGGGCTCCTCGGGAATCAGCATGCGCAGCAGCAGCGATGCGGTCGTGTGGCTTCCGGGAATCGCGACGACCTTGTGCGGGATCTCCTTCGGGTCGACCGGCTCGCGCGCGACGAGGATCGGGCCGTAGCCTTTGCCCATCGACGCGCCGGGATCCATCATCCGGTACGTGTCCGCGACCAGCACGTACGTGGCCGCGGAGACGGCGGTGACGTCGAGCTCGCCGTTGCGCGCGCGGCGGTTCAGCGTCTCGATGTCCTCGAGCTGGTGCTCGATCTCGACGCCCTCGATCTTCACCTTGCCCGCGGTGAGCGCGTAGAACATGAACGCGTCGTCGGGATCCGGGCTGTGACCAATACGCACCACTTGCACGCTCGTCATCTCCACCGCGAGAATTTTCGAACCATCTCACCGCTCGGCTCGCGCTGATGCAGCGCTCACCTCGCACTGCCACCCGCGACAAAATCCTCGGCGCCGCGCTGGACGTGTTCGCCGGCAAAGGCTATCACAGGGCCAGCGTCGACGACATCGTGCGCGCCTCGGGAACGTCGAAAGGCGCGGTGTATCACCACTTCCCGAACAAGGAAGCCGTGTTCTTGGCGCTCGTCGACGACTTCGCGGCGCGCCTCGCGGGCGCCGTCGCGTCGAGCATCGCGGAGCGGCACGGCGCGCTCGCGAAGGTCGAAGGGGCCCTGACCGCGGCGCTCACGACGTTCGCCGGCGACGAGCGGCTCGCGCGGCTGATCCTGCTGGAGGCCGTCAGCCTCGGCGCCACGTATCAGGCGAAGCGCGCGGAGGTCGCGGGCCGCTTTGCTTCCCTGATCCAGGGCTACCTCGACGAGGCCGCGGCGGAGGGATCGATCTCGCCTCTCGACACGCGCGTGGCGACGCTGGCGTGGCTGGGCGCGATCAACGAGGTCGTCATTCAATGGCTCCACGGCGGTGTGGACGATTTGCGTGCAACCGTGGCGCCGTTGACGCGGCTTCTGTTGCGATCGATCGGCGCGGGAGCCTAGAGTTATTGCACGAGCGCGCGCGAGCGCGGGGCGCTCGCGGCGTAGCGGACGGCCTCGCGCAGGTCGAGCAGCGTCAGCGCGCCGCGGACGATCGGCACGTTCGTGCGCGCGATGAAGTCCTCGACGGGCTGGTCCGGCTCGGCGCACACGAACACCATGCGGCTGGTCAGCTCGGGCCACGTGTTCTGGAACGCCATGTAGAGGTCACGGCCGTCGACGCCGGACACGCCGATCTCGCTCACGATGACGTCGTAGTCCTCGTCCCACACGCGCTGGAACGCGGCCGCGCCGTCGGTGATCGTATCGACCTGATCGCCGGACAGCGCGAGCATGTCGCCCAGGCACCTGGCCGTCTCCGGCCTCGCGGTCACCACGAGGATCCGCTGGCGAAGCATGCCCCTGGAGAACGCAAGAGGGGTACCACTCCTGAATCGCCACGAAAACAGCCAGATACTCGCCGGCAGTCTGTCACGCCTCCGACGGGAGGCGTCAGGATGGCACCCTGGCAGGCCGATTCGGCGCGGGTGCGGGCCTAGGAAGGCCCGGTGAAGACGATTCTCACGTCCCCCGCGCGAATCGCGCGGATGATCGCGTCGCGCGAGCGCGCCGCCTCGACCTCCACCCACGCGCGGCCGAAGTGCGGCGGCCGGTGCGCGTCGTCGGTCGCGATCTTCACGAGCGGGATCTCGGGCGTGTCGTAGATCCGGCGATAGTGGCCGGTGTCGGTCACCTCGATCGCGTCGAGCGGCCAGCCCCATCGCCGGATCTCGTGAATCCGGTCGATCGTCTCGTCGACGGAGAGCTGGTAGCGCGCCGGATGGTTCAGCACCCATAGGGTCTCGAGGTCGCCGTCCACGCGGCCGACGTGCTGCGCGAACCTCGGATAGTTCAGCTCGATCCCCCGGAAGAGCAGCAGGTTCGGGGCGAGGCGGTGCAGCGCGCGCTCGTACTCGGGCCAGTCGAGGTTGTCGTGGTCCTCGTGGTCGGTGATCGCGAGGAAGTCGTAGCCGCGCGTCTCGTATTCGGCGAGCAGCGCGGCGGGCGTGCGGACGCCGTCCGAGAACGTGGTGTGCGCGTGGAGGTTGCCCCGCAGGAGCGGCATCAGCGGGGCGCCGCGGTCAGCGGCTCGGAGCGGATGCCGGCCGGGCCGCGGGCTTCGGGGCGGGACGCGGCGGCGCGCCCCACGTGAACGCGAAACCGAACGAGAGCCAGCCCGACTGCTCGTTGTACCCGGTGCCGTGGGCGCCGACCGGAAGGTTCTGCGACGTCCAGCCCGCCACCCCGTAACGCCCACGCTCGGTGGGCGTCTCGTACTCCTGGGACATCGGCGTGATGAACGCGGGGTCGTACGGCACGCGGACACCCTCGGGATACCACTGATTTTCACGGGGTTCCGTGATGTCCCGGTACGGTCCGGGCACGATGAACTCGGGCCGCGGCTCCGGCGCCGGCGGGGTCGCGCGGATGTCGACCTGCGCCACGGCGGGCGCCGCGAGGGCCAGCAGGACGATCGCGAGCGTGAGGGCCTTCATCGCCCTCATTGTACCCGCTCACGCCGTTCCGGTCACCGCCCGGCAAAGGCCCATCACCTTGCGGACATCCGGCATCCCGTCGATCGACAGCACCGCCCGCTCGAGCTCGTCCCGGCGCGAGACCGTCAGCAGCCCGCCGACGTTGTCGCGGAACTTCTCGACGATCGCGGACTCCGGCAGCGGCCGCGCGGGACTCCCTCGCCCGTCGGGCTCGCGCACCTCCACGACGCGCGCATCGTCGAGCCGGACTCTCACCCACCCCGGGAAGCCGTCGGGGAACGTCGAGGCGGTGTCGACCACGTGCTGCACGCGCGCGGCGAGCTCGAGGAGCCGCTCGTCCTCGAGGCGCTCGGGCGTGAACGTGTCGAGGCCCACGCGGCCGTCGATGAACGCCGCGGCGACGACGTACGGCAGGCTGAACTGCGCCTCGTACGTGGTGCGCGGCTTCAGCTTCGCCGCGCGCGGCTCGCAGATGATCGGAATCTCGCCCGCGGGCACGCGGCACTCGATCGACGCGATCGCGTCCGCTTCGACGCGCTGCTCGTTGCGCAGCCGCAGCGCGCAGTCGATGTACGCGTGCGCGAGATGGCAGCACGGATACGGCTTGAAGCTGATGCGCGGCGTCTCCCACTTCTGGCCGAGAGTGTCGAAGACCTCGGCGTTCGGCTCCGCGCTCACGAACGTGCGGTAGAACCCGAACCGTCCTTCGAGCACCGACGCGGGCCCCGTGACGCCGCCGGCGGCGAGCGTGGCCGCGAGCACGCCGGCGTGCGCCGCCCAGCCCGCGTGCAGCCGCTTCACGGCCGATCCGTCCTCGAGAAATTCCATGAGGCCGGACGCGAAGCTGCCGGCGAGCCCGAGCGCGTGCGTGAGCTTCGTCGCGTCGAGTCCCATCAGCCTGCCCGCGGTCAGCGCGGCGGCAAAGGCGCCGCACGTCGAGGTGGCGTGCCAGCCGCGCGCGTGGAACGCGCCGGGCGCCGCCATGCCGAGCCGCGCGATCGCCTCGTAGCCCGCGGCGGCGGCGGTGATGACGTCGCGCCCCGAGATCCCCGCGACCTCGGCGACCGCGAGCGCGCTCGGGACCACGACCGCGGACGCGTGCGTGATCGACGCCGCGTGCGTGTCGTCGAAGTCGAGCCCGTGCGCCAGCGAGCCGTTGGCGAGCGCCGCCATCGACGGCATCGCGATGCGCCGTGAGCCGATGATCGTGCACGGGCCGGCGGCGACGTCCACCGCCGCGATGATCGGCGCGGCGAAGTCGCGCGTGGACGCGGCGAGCGCGAGCCCGACGACGTCCAGCATGCGCAGGCGCACGCTGGCGACGACGTCGGGAGGGAGCATGTCGAAGCGGAGCGAAGCGGTGAACGTCGCGAGCCGTTCGGCGAGGGTCATGGTGGGAGGTCGCTATTCGGGCAGGGCGACGTTGCCGTTCTTTTCGCGGCTGCGGATCGCCGTGACCGTGCGGCCTTCGGCGTCCGTCACCTGGAACTCCTCGATGAGTCCCGTGTCGAGCATCTGCTGAACGAGCTGTTCGCGCTCCTGACCCGCCGGTGGCAACTGGTGGGACTTCCATCGGGTGACGAAGTAGCCGCGGCTCACGTGCGGCAGGCGCGCCTCGGCGCGTTGCAGCTCGACGAGCGCCCGGTCGACGCCGACCGGGCCCGACGGCGCGGTCCGCGGCATGCGCGCCGCCGTCCCGCCGTACCGGCCGCCGGAGAAGCGCTCGGTGCCGAAGCCCCGGTCCTGATGACCGCCGCGGTCCATCTGGCCGCGATCGCCGTAGCGATTGCCCGTGACGGCCGCGCGATCGACGACCGTCGAGCGGGCGCGCTCCGCGCGGAAGGACGAGACGCCGTCGCTCAGCCGGATCTGGCCGAAGCACCGCACGCGCAGCTCCGTCGACAGCTCCTCGGCGGACCACGTCGCCACCCACACCTGCTTGCCGAGCGCGTTCACCGCCTCGACCGCCGGCACGAAGTCGTCGTCGCCCGAGAGCAGCACCGCCGCGTCGTACGTCCCGTTCGCGGCGAAGTGGATGAGCTCGGCGACCATGCGCGAGTCGACGCGCTTCTCGGTGGTGTAGTCGTAGTCTGTGCCGCACGAGGGACAGCGGCCGGTGCGCCGCTTGCGCGGCTCGCGCCTCACGTAATAGCCCTGACGCAGCTCGAGGCCCTTGAGGAAGCCTTCGACTTGCGGGGGCGCGTCCGGCGAGACGCCGACGTAGTAGTACGCGCCCCCGAAGAACGCGGACGGCCCGCCGACGGCCTGCGTGATCCACGCGGCGAGGCGATCGTAATCGACGCGAAGCGTTTCGTCGTAGCGCTGGAGGGCACGGTAGAAGTTCTGACCGTCAATGAAAATGTAGACCTTCATCCTCGCTCCTCACGCTTCGCGCACAATACGCCGCGGGATCAATCGCTTGGAACTGGATGGGAGTATACACGAGACGTTTGTCGCCGACAGCGATCCGCCGGTGCGGGGCGTCCTCCACCGCGCCGCGGACGGCTCGGATGCCATCGTCCTGACCCACGGCGCGGGGTCCAACGCCGACGCCCCGCTGCTTCGCGCGCTGGCGCGCGCGTTCGCCGCCGGCGGGATGACGGTTCTCAGGTGTGATTTGCCGTTCCGGCAGGCACGTGCGTCGGGGCCGCCCTCGCCCGCCGGCGCCGAGCGCGATCGTCGCGGCCTGGCGGCGGCGCTCGCGGCGATGGCCGCGCGCGGTGTGCGGCGATGCTTCCTCGGTGGGCACTCGTACGGCGGCCGGCAGGCCTCGATGCTGATCGCGGATGCGCCGTCTGTGGCGCGCGGCCTGCTTCTGCTGTCCTATCCCCTCCACCCGCCGGGGAAGCCCGAGCGGCGGCGGATCGAACACCTTCCGCGGCTCCGCGTGCCGACGCTCTTCGTCCACGGCGCGCGCGATCCGTTCGGCACCGAGGAGGAGATCGAGGCCGCGCGCGCGCTCATTCCCGCCACGACGTCGCTGATGATGCTCCCGCGCGCCGCGCACGCGCTCCACGCGGACGCGACGACCGCGCGCGCGATCGTCACCGCGTTCCGTGCGCTCGCCGGAGACGCGGACGCTTAGCGAACTCGCTTGAGGACGAGGGAGGGCTGACGCGTGCCGGGAACGTGAAGCATCTCGTACTCGGTCGAGTGGGCCGCGGTGAATTCGCGCACCGCGACGGTCTCGCCGGGATAGCTCTCGTAGTTCCACTCGTCGAGGACGAAGACGCCGCCAAGCGTCAGGCGCGGATGAATCGACTCCAGAATGGTTTTCGTGGACGCATAGAGGTCGGTGTCGCAGTACACGAACGAAAACGAGACCTCGGGACGTTGCGCCAGAAAGGCCGGCAAGGTCGTCTCGATCAGCCCTTCGTGAATGTCGACGTCGTCGCCCAGCTCGTACAGCTCGATCATCTGGCGAAGCTCTTCGAGGTTTCCTCGATAGGCGCCCTCGCTCGACCTCGCCTGGCCATCCGCGCTCGAAAACGCCGTGAGGCCCTCGAAGCTGTCGAAGCAGTGCACGATCTTTTGCCCGTGCGGGTCCGCGAGCTTCAGGACCTTGGCCAGGAGCATGAGCGTCGCGCCGCGCCACGTTCCGAATTCGGCCACATGCCCGGGAACCGTCATCGTCTGGCGGAACAGGTCCACGATGGCGAGCACACGGCCGAGGTTTCCGATCCCGCAATAGAGGGGCCAGTGGTCGATCATCGACCACAGCTCGCGCGGCCCCATCGCGTCGGAGAGCGCTTTGCGCCGTTTGAAGTACGCCGCGTCTCCCGCCGCGAATTTCATGGCACCGCAGTATAAGCCACCAGCGCGAGCCCGACCGCGCACGCCGTCGGCATCATCGCGATCGCGTGCGACATGAGCGCGGCCCGCAGCGCCGCCTCGTCGAGCAGCGTGACCTCGATCTCCTCCGTGTCGTCGAGCTTCGGGTCCGCGACGCGGCGCGCCCCGCGCGCGAGGAACAGATTGCCGATGCCGCCGCCGGTGCTGCCGTCCACCATGAAGCGGCCGAGCAGCCGCCAGTCGTCGGCGGCGTAGCCGGTTTCCTCGAGCAGCTCGCGCCGCGCGCATTCGATCGCCGTCTCGCCGGCGTGCAGGCCGCCGGCCGGCGCGTTGAGGACGATCTGCGCCGGGCCCGTCTTGAACTCGCGAATCATCACGAAGCGCCCGTCGACCGTGACCGGGACGACGAGCGAGTACTCCGGCAGCACGATGTGATGGAAGCCGGTGCGAAGCCGCCCGTCCGGCATCTCCCACGTGTCGTCGTGCAGCTCGACCCACGGCCGCGCGACGAACGCGAGGGTGCGCTGGCGCAGCGTCCAAGGTCGGATCGTGATGGCCGGCTCCCGCGGAGGTGTGTGATGGTGGACGATACTGGACTTGAACCAGTGACCCCCGGCATGTGAGGCCGGTGCTCTGCCAACTGAGCTAATCGTCCACGGAGGAGAAACGTTACCGGCTCGCGCGGGTCGCGTCAACTGCCGCGTCGGCGATCTATTATGGACGCGTGCTTGGCCGTCTCGGTCTCGCCGCCGCGGGCGCGTGGGTCGGGTACGCGTGGGTCGCGCATCTCGCGACGCCGCTCTGCGTGCACCGTGGCTCGAGCGCCGCGGGCCGCCGCATCGCGCTCACCTTCGACGACGGCCCCGATCCCGAATGGACGCCGCGCGTGCTGGCTCTGCTCGCCACGCGCGGCGTGCGCGGCACCTTCTTCCTGATCGGCGAGCGAGCCGCGCGCGCGCCCGAGACGGTGCGCGCGATGGCCGCCGCCGGCCACGAGGTCGCGAATCACAGCTGGTCGCACCGGAGCCTCTGGCTCTGCGGACCGCGACGAACGGCGGAGGAGATCGATCGCGCGCACGCGACGCTGACCGCGCTCGCCGGCGCGCCGCCGCGCCTGTTCCGTCCGCCGTGGGGCATGGTGAACGCCGCGATGTTCCCGCTGCTGCGGGCACGCGGTGTGCGGCCGGTGTTCTGGTCGATCCAGCCCGAGGCGCTGCGTCCGGTTCCGGCGGAGGCGCAGACCGCGCATGTCGTGCGTCGCGCGCATCCCGGCGCGATCGTCGATCTCCATGACGCGGAAGGCACACGCGGGGCGCCGGCACGGCTCTTCGACGCGCTGCCCGGCATGATCGACGGGCTGCGCGGCGCGGGCTACGAATTCACGACGGTGTCGGCGCTGCTGGCGGCGTGACCGCTGCTGGCGGCGTGAGCGCCGCTAGGTGCGGGAGAGCAGGCCGACGCCGGCGACGATCAATCCCATCCCCGCCCAGCGGGCCGGGGTGACGACCTCGCCCAGCATGTAGTGCGCGAGCACCGCCACCACGATGTAGTCGATCGCCATCAGCGGCAGGATGAGGCTCACGTCCGCCCGCGTGAGCAGCGCGAGATAGATGAAGAAGAACGACGCCTGCAGCACGACGCCGAAGATCAGCCACGGGTTCGAGACCGCGCGCGTCACCATCCCGCCGACCCGGTCGCGCGACGCTTCGGTCAGGTCGCCGACCGGCCGCATGCCTTTCGCGAGGAACACATGCCCGGTGCCGCCGAGCGCGGCGGCGATCAGCACGATGATCAGGGTCTTGAGCACGAATGTCTCCTTATCGGACGTATCCGTCGCGGAGCTGCAGCACGACGGTCGCGTCCCGCGCGATGTCGGGACGATGCGTGACCACGACCACGGCGCCGCCCTCGCGCGCCCGCGTGCGGAGCGCGTCGAGGATCACGGCGCCGTTGGCGTCGTCGAGATTGCCAGTGGGCTCGTCGGCGAGCAAGAGCGGCGGATCGTTCAGCACGGCACGGCAGAACGCCACGCGCTGCTGCTCGCCGCCGGAGAGCTGCGCGGGATAGTGGCCGGCGCGCCCGGCGAGCCCGAAGGCCGCGAGCAGGTCGCGCGCGCGGCGGCGCCGCGCGTCGTCGACGCCGCCCACGTAGCGCGCCGCGAGCAGCACGTTGTCGAGCGCGGTGAGCGACGCGAGGAGCATGAACGACTGGAAGACGAAGCCGACGTGACGCCCGCGCGCGATCCCCTGCGCGCGCCGCGACCGGGCGCTCACCCGGTCGTCGCCGTACCAGATCGCGCCGCCGTCGGCGGGCTCCAGCAAGCCGAGCAGGTTCAGCAGCGTGCTCTTCCCCGAGCCGGACGGGCCCGTGATCGCGGCGAAGTCGCCGGCATCGACGCGCAGGTCGACGCCGCCGAGCACCGGAACGGCCTCTCCCGACGGCGCGCGGAACGTCTTCGTCAGGCCCTCGGCGCGCAGCAGCACGTCAGGCGCCGCGCCGGATCGCTTCGGCCGGCGACAGACGCACGATGCGCGCGGTCGCGTAGGTCGCGGACGCCGCGCCCAGCAGCACCGAGAAGACCAGCGCGCCGCCGAGCAGGCGCGGCGAGAAGTAGAAGAGCTGCTGCCCCGTGCGCGCGGCCCACGTGTCGATCCCGAGCCCGAGCGCGGCGGCGATCGCGATGCCGGCGAGCCCGCCGGAGAGCGTCACCCCGAGCGACTCGGCCAGCACTTCCCGCCCGAGCTGCAGGTCCGACGCGCCCAGCGCGCGCTTCACGCCGAAGTCGCGCACGCGCTCGAACACCGCCGCCGCGATCGTGTTCGCGAGCGAGAGCCCGCCGATCACGAACGCGAGCGCGGCGATGCCGCCGATGAGCGCGGAGAAGAACGCGGTGGACTGGCGCAGCAGCCGGCTCAGCTCGCTCGGCAGCTGCACGTTGACGTCGCTCACATCGGCGCGGATGCGCCGCGCGATCGCGTCGGGATCGGCGCCGTCACGCCAGCCGACCGCCGCGCCGGTGTTCAGATCGCCGGCGGTCAGCGCGGCGGCGCCGGACGCGAGCAGCGTGCGGATCATCGGATCCTTCGCGACCCATTGCTCGCGCGCGTCCGCGATGGTCACGATGACAAACCGGTCGGGCGCGGTCAGCATCCGGTCGAGCACCCCGACGACCTCGTACGGCTGGCCTTCGAGGACGAGGCGGCCGCCGACGTCGAGCCCGCGCGAGGCCGCCAGCTGCGCGCCGAGCACCGTGACGTGGCGATCGCCGTCGCGCAGAAAGCGTCCGTTCCGGACGGGAAGCTCACGGTAGTGGCGGTTCGGCATCGGCACCGAGAGATCCATGCCGAGCACCAGCTCCTGCGTGAGCGTCATGAACTGCGACGTCGTCGGGTTGAGCGGCAGCATCACCTGCGGCTGCACGCCGCTCACGCCCTCGACCCCGGCGATGCGCCGGATCACGCGTGCGGGCAGGAGCCCGCCGCCGGTGAACCCCGCGCCCATCCCCATTCCCCGCCCCGCCACGGAGATCTGTCCGAGCACGAAGCGATCGCCGCCCTCGATGAACTGGACGATCCGCTCGGCGATCGCCCCGAGCGCGACGAGGCCCGCCACGCCGATCGCGATGCCGGCGATCGTGAAGGCGTAGCGCCGGAGTGCCCCTACCACTCGAGGCGGGATTCGACGGGACGACCGGTGTGCCGCCAGGCCCAGGTCTTCACGCGCGCCAGGGCGAACAGCAGCGCGAGCGACAGGCGCACGCGCGGCGGTGTCCGCACCCAGTTGCCGCCGGAGAGGACGTTGAGCACGGCTTCATAGAGTCCGAAGCGATCCTGCGGACGCATGAACAGGTCGAGGAACGCCGGCTCGTAGTACCGGTGGATGAACTTGAGCAGCGGCGCGACGCCGCGTTGCGCGCGGCGCTGGTACGGCGCGAACTGGCGGGCGGTGAGCCGGCCGCGCTTGAAGCCGTCGAGGATCGCCTCGGAGGCCAGCTGCCCCGTCCGGAGCGCGATGTAGACGCCGCCCGAGAAGATCGGATCGACGAACGTGATCGCGTCGCCGACCGCGAGAAAGCGGTCCCCGGTCACCGGCGTGTTCTCGTAGGCGAAGTTCGCTTCGGTCCGGACCGGCGTGATCTGCTCGGCGCCCGCGAGCAGACGCGGCATGTGCTTCGAGCGGCGCAGCATGTCGTCGAAGAGGGCCTCGCTCGTGCCGGGCCACGCCCGCGCCGTGCGCGCGTGCACCACAGCGCCCACGCTGGTGACGTCGTTCGCGAGCGGGATCCACCAGAACCAGCCGTCTTCGCGGATGTAGACGCGGATGTTGCCTTCTTCGATCCCCGCCATGCGCTCGGCGCCGCGGAAGTGGGCGAACATCGCGACCTTGCCGAAATTCGGGATGCGCCGCCGCTCGCCCAGACGGCCCGCGAGGAAGCTCGCGCGGCCGCTGGCGTCGACGAGCATCGCGGCGCGCACCTTGCTGCGCACCCCTTCGGCGAAGGCGGTCACGGTCACGCCGTCCGCGTCGAAGTCCGCGTCCTCGATCGTCGCGGGCTGGAACACGTCCACGCCGCGCGAGCGCGCGTGCTCGAGCAGGATCGTGTCGAACTCGGCGCGCGGCACCTGGAACGTGTACTGCGGCCACGGCATGTTCGGCAGGAAGTAGAAGCTCGTCTCGAGGTCGTTGACCTCGTCGATGAACATCGCGCCGAACTTCTGCTGGAAGCCCGCCTTCTCGACCTTGTCGCGCGCGCCGAGCTGGTCGAGCAGCAGCATCGTGGCCGGCATCAGCGACTCGCCGACGTGGAAGCGCGGAAATACCTCGCGCTCGAACAGCGCGACCCGAAGGCCGCCGGCCGCGAGAAAGGACGCGGCGCTGGAGCCGCCCGGGCCGCCGCCGATCACGATCACGTCGTAGGGAGTCTCGATCATGGCACCACCGATATTTCATTCGGAACGCGTGAGACGTGCCCCACCCTGTGCTCGAGTGGCGGGAGCGCGGGCTGGTCGTAGACCGCGCGCACCAGGCGCTCCACCAGACCGAGCGCGCGATCGCCGAACAGGGCGGCGAGCCCGGCGAGCGCCAGCAGAACCGGGCTCGCGAGCGTCGCGAGCGCCGCCGACGTCGCGCGGCGGAGCCGCGGATGACGCGACCACGCGCTCGCGCCGGCGCCGATCTCCTCCGCAGCCGCGACCGCGAGCGCGGGGCCCCAGCTCGGCGTTCCCGCATGCGCGGATGATTTCTCGAGCACCCGCCCGTGCCGCGCGCGCCGCCGCTCGTGTGTGAAGACCCCGAAGACTTCACGCGCGGCCGCGGCGAGCTCGACCCCCCAGCGCGAGAGCGCCTGACCCGAGACGTACGCGGTGATCGCGGTGCCGTCACCGAGCGGATGGAACCGGCTCGGTCGCGCGGCACACGGCACCACGCGGATCGGGACCTCGCGCACCTGCCAGCCGTGTCGCAGCGCCTCGATCAGGACGGCCGTCTCGAACACGAAGCACCCACCGCGCGGCGACACGTCGTCGAAAAGCGCGAGCGGATACAGCCGGAAGCCGGACTGTGTATCGGCGATGGCGGCTCCCGTGATCCAGTTCAGCCAGAAGCCCGTGACGTGAATCGCCATCGCGCGCCCACGCGGGAGCGCGGCACCGTCAGCCCCCTCACGCGCGACGCCGACGCCCGCGGTCATGCTGACGCGCGACCCGATCACCAGCGCGCGCGGCGTCGCGCGCGCGGCCTCGAGCAGGCCCGGGATGTCACCCGGATCGTGCTGGCCATCCGCGTCCAGGGCGAGCATCACGTCGGCGCCCCGCGCGCGTGCTCTCTCCACCGCGGTCGCGAGGGCGGCGCCCTTGCCGCGACGACGCTCGTGCCGTACGACCGCGGCGCCCGCCGCCGCCGCGCGCGCCGCGGTGTCGTCGGTCGAGCCGTCGTCGATGACGATGACCGGCGCGTGCGCGCGCGCGCCCGTGACGACGGCGCCGACGGTCGACGCTTCGTTGAACGCCGGAATCACGATCACGACGTTCATCGTCCGGCCCCGACCACGAGCGCGACGTGCGTGCCGCCGCGCGCGAGCCCGTGGACGAGGGCGGGCGCCGTCGCGGCCGCCGCCGCGACTTTCAGCGGCCCGACGGCCGACGTGTGTCCGAACTGTCGCGCGATCGCGGGACCGTGCGGCACGCGCGGCGCGCCGGCCTCGAGCACCCGCGCTTCCCACGCGTCGCGCCGCGCGTCGCCGCTCTCGCCGGTGAACACCGCGCGCAGCGACTCGACGCCGGCGCCCGCGCGCGCGAGCGCCTGCTCGATCACACGCGGCGTGGTCCGCCGCCCCACCGCGTGCGGCGCCGCCGGCAACGCGCCCGACGCCACCCCGCGAATCTCGCCGAGGACACGCGCGCCACGCGCCTCGGCGGCCTCGAGCGGCTCCAGCACCAGGAACGCGGCCCCTTCACCGCGCGCGACGAATCGTCCGCCGACCTCGTCGAGCACCGCGGCGACGAGCGGATCGATCTCGTCCACCCCGCCCGCGAGAGCTGCCGGCATCCGTCCCGCCGCGACCGACGCCGCCGCCCGCGCGACCGCGAGCTCGCCCGCGACGGTGGGCGCGTCGATCGTGAGCGAGGCCTCGCGCGCCGTCACCGCGATCGCCGTCGCCGCGGCCATCGTGTTCATGACCGTGTTGGGGAACAGCAGCGGCGAGAGCCCGCCCGGGCCGCGCGAGAGATAGCCGTCGGCGAAGGCGATCGTGGAGCGCAGGTCGCCGAGCTCCGTGCCGACGATGACCCCGAGCCCCCCGCCGTCGGCGAGTCCGGCATCCGCGAGCGCCAGGCGCGCCGCCGCGAGCGTGAGCTGACAGACGCGAGAGAGGCGCCGCGCGTCCGCGGGCCCGATGAGCTCCGCGAGCGTGCGATCGATACGCTCGCCGTCGGCCGTGGCGCCGCCGGAGATGGCGCGCGCGACCGCGTCGGCGCCGCCGCTGACGACCCCGGTGACCGCGCCGAGGCCCGTGATCGCGACGCGCGGCCTCGACGTCATCCCGCTCTCCGGAACAGCAGCGTCACGTTCTGGCCGCCGAACCCGAACGAGTTGGAGATGGCGTGATCGACGCTCACCGCGCGTGCGACGCGCGGGACGCAGTCGAACGGCACGTCCGGATCGGTGTGCTCGTGCTGGGCCGTCGGGGGCACCACCCCGTGCGCGAGCGCGAGCACGGTCGCCAGCGCTTCGAGGCTCCCGGCCGCCGCCATCGTGTGGCCGATCATCGACTTCGTCGACGACACGAGCACCCGGCCCTCGCCGAAGACGCGGCGCAAGGCCGCCGCTTCGATCCGATCGTTCTGCAGGGTCGCGGTGCCGTGCGCGTTCACGTAGCCGACCGCGGCGGGCGCGACGCCGCCGCGCGCCAGCGCGGTTCGCATCGCGCGCGCCATCCCGTCGCCGTCCGGATGCGGCGCGGTGACGTGAAACGCGTCGGTCGTCATCGCGGCGCCCGCGAGCGCCGCGTACTCGCGCGCCCCGCGCGCGCGCGCGTGCGCCGCCTCCTCGAGCACGAGGAACGCCGCGCCCTCGCCGATCGACATGCCCTTGCGCTCGCGGTCGAACGGCCGGCACGGCGCGGGATCGAGGAGCTTCAGCGCGTTGAAGCCCATGTAGCAGATCCGCGTGATCGCGTCGGCGCCGCCCGCGAGCGCGACGTCGACGAGGCCGTCGGCGATGAGATCGGCCGCGACGGCGAGCGACGCCGCGCCGGAGCTGCACGCGGTCACGAGCGTCTCGCGCGGGCCGAGAACGTGCAGCCGGCTCGCGAGCGTGTCCGCGTGCGACGACGGAAGGATCGAGCGCAACGCGCCGGCCGACGCGCGCGCCGTCACCGCGCGCCCGCGGCGGCGCCAGTGCCACGCCTCGGCTTCCAGCATCCCGCCGCCGACGGCGCCGACGATCAGCGCGGCGTCGGCGCGCTCGGCAGCCGTGAGCCCCGCGTCGTCGAGCGCCTCACGAGCCGCGAGCAGCGCGAGACGATCCGCGCGCGAGCGTCGCGACGAGCCGGCCACGCCCTCGGGAACTTCCGCCGCGACCTGGGAGCGGAATCCTGCCGTCTCGACGAGGGAGATCGGGCGAATCGCGCAGGTGCCCGCGGCAACGCCGGTCCAGTACGCCTTGACGCCGGCGCCGAACGGGCTGACGGCGCCGAGGCCGGTGACGACGACACGTCTCATGCCGATGGTGCGCGCTCCGCGATGAATCGGGACAGCGATTCGAGGGACGCGAAGTGCGGCACCAGGTCTTCCGACTCGTCCATCGGGATGGCGAAGCGCTCCTCGACCGCGATGCTCAGCTCGATGAAGTCGAGCGAGTCGAGACCGACGGCCCCGTCGACGCCCTTGGGCAGCGGAGTCTCCATCGTCAGGTCCGCGACGCGTCGCGGGTCGAACTTCAGACGGCTGACGAGGATGCCCTTCAGCTCGTCGAGGACCTCTTTGGGTTCCATCAACCCTCCCTCCAGCCCGGATGCGCCGGGCCCTGCACGCCGACCGTCGTGGTCGCTTCGCGTCCGCGCCATGCGCCGCGCAGGTCGATCCTCCGCTCGCCGCGCGCCCGCGCGCTCGCCAGCGCGATGAGCGGCGCGCACGCGAGTGTGTCGTTGAACTCGCGGGCGCCCGGCGCCTCTGGCGCCGCCCGCTCGGGTGCCGCAGACTCGGGTGCCGCAGACTCGGGTGGCGCCGGCTCGGGTGGCGCCGCCCGCTCGCGTGCCGCCGGCGCCTCTGGCACCGCCCGCTCGGGTGCCGCCGGCTCGGCTGGCGCCGCCCGCTCGCGTGCCGCCGGCTCGGGTGGCGCCACCCGCTCGCGTGCCGCCGACTCGGCTGGCGCCGCCCGCTCGAGTGCCTCGCCGCGCTCGGCTGCGTCAGCCCGCACCAGCAACGCCGCCACGGCCGCTTCGACCAGAGGTGCGTCGCAGCCGACACCGCCGCGCGCCAGCACGTCCGCGCATTCCTGGAACGTCTCGACGGCGAGGACGAGGGCGCGCGCGCACGCGCCGCGCGACAGCAGCACGCGGGCGTGCTCCATCGCGTCGATCGTGGCGGTCGCGCCGCCGATCAGCACCGCGTACGGTCCGTGGAGACCGAACTCGATCGCCACCTCGGCCGGCACCGCGCTCGGCGCGGTGTACGGAAAGTGGAGCGCGCCCCCGCCGCCGCCGATGAACGCGCGATTCGACGCGCCGTACGCCGCCGCGGTCACGTACACGAGCGCGGTCCCCGGGCCCGCGATGTCCTCACGCGAGAGGCCGCCGTCCTCGAGCAGCGCGTCCACCGCGTCGACCGCGAGCAGACACTCGCGCGTCGCACGCCGCAGCCGCTCACCGGTTCGTACCGACGGCTGCACGGCGAGGACCGCCGGCGACGCCGCCGGCCGCGCGGCGGACAGCGCCTCGATCCCGCGTCCCCAGCCGGTCACGACGCCGAGCGCGCGCACGGCGAAACCGCTCACGCCGCGGCTCCCTCGAGCACGAGGGCGGCGTTGCATCCGCCGAATCCGAGCGACGTGCTGAGACTCACGCGCACGCGCGCCGCCCTGGGCACGGCGGCCACGACGTCGAGCCCGCATTCGGGGTCAGGCTCCTCGAAGCCGAGGGTGTGTGGGATGAGTCCATGACGAGCGGCGAGTAAACAGGCGATGGCCTCCAGCGTCGCCGCTGCGCCCATAGTATGCCCGAGCCCCGCCTTGATCGCGTGGACCGGAACCGTCATCGCGCGGGGTCCGAGGGTGTCGCGGAGCACACGAGTCTCGACCCGATCGTTGAGCTGAGTCGCGGTCCCGTGCGCGCTCACCAGATCGATCGCGGAGCCGTCGACGCCGGCTTCGGCCATCGCCTGCCGGATCGCGAGCGCGAGCCCGCGTCCGCCCGGGTCCGGTGCCGAGATGTGCACGCCGTCTCCAGCGCTCGCGTGCCCGAGGAGGCGGCCGAGCCGCGCCGGCGCCTCGCCGTCCCGCGCCATCATCACGAGCGCCGCGGCTTCCCCGAGCAAGAGCCCGCTGCGCCGGCGATCGAACGGCCGCACGCGCTCGCGTGTCAGCGAGCGGAGCGCATCGAAGCCGCGCATGACGAACCGGCAGAGGATGTCGTAACCGCCGGCGATCACGCGGTCGACGGTGCCGGCACGCAGGAGATCGGCGCCGAGACCGAGCGCGGTCGCGCCGGAGGCGCACGCGGTCGACACGGTCATCACGGGCCCTCGCGCGCCGAGCCGCGCGGCCAGCGCATGCGCGGGCGCGTCGTAGAGCGCGCGCGCCGCGTGGCTCGTCTCCGCGGGATCGTCGAGCGCCAGCTCGAGCTCTTCGACCCCGCCGAGCGCGGTGCCGAGCACGATCGCGACACGCCGCGGATCGGCGTCGAGCGGAGCGCGCGCGAGCAGATCGTCGGCCGCCCCGGTCAGCAAGCGTGTCGCGCGGCAGGACACGTCCGCGGTGCGCTCGGCGAGCTTCTTGATCTCGCCCCCGCGCCGCACCTTGAGATCGTCGACGCGGAACCGCTCGATCGTCGTGATGCCGTCGACGCCGGTGAGGAGCCCCGACCAGAACGACTCCAGGTCGGCGCCGATCGGGGTGACCACCCCGGCGGCCACGATGGACACGGGCTCAGTGCGCAGGAGCGGCGCTCCACGGATCGGCGAAGTGGAACCACTGCGTGGGATGCCGCGCGACCACCGACGCGAGCCCGTCGACCCAGCGGCGCAGCGCCGGCTCTTCCTCGCCGCGCCCGACCGTGAGCGGCGCCTGCACGTGGACGCCGTAGCGCCGATCGGGGCGGAGCACGGAGAACGCCGGAAGCACCGGCACGCCCGCCGCGCGCGCGAGCAGGAACGGTCCCAGCGGGAACGGCGCGGGCGCACCGAAGAAGTCGACCGCGACGTCGCCGCGATGGCCGAGCGGGCGATCGCCCTGCATGCCGACGATCTCGCCGCGACGCAACGCCGCGACGAGCGGCACGGCGTCCGCGGGCGAGCGCAGGGTCACGAAGCGCACCGGTGCGCCCTCGCGTCGCAGCAGCCGCTCGACCCCGGGATCGGCTTCCGGTGCCATCACGATGTGGAGCGGCCGCCCGCCGCCGCGCGCCACCAGCGTGCGGCCCGCGAGCTCCCAGTTGCCGACGTGCGCCGTGAGCACGATGAGTCCGCCGCCCGCGAGGACACCGTCCACGTGCTCGTCTCCCTCGCTGGGGACGACGAGGCCGGGCGGCGCGGAGCGGCGGTTCGTCGTCACGAGGTCCGCGACGCACATCGCAAAGTTCGCGAAGAGCTCGCGCACCAGGCGCCCGCGCGCCGCCGCGGAGCCCGACGGAACGACGCGCGCGAGGTTCGCGCCGACGACGCGCGCTTCGCTCGCGCACGCGGACGCGAGCGCGGCGCCGAGCGCGCCAGCGAGCGTGAGACGCGCCCGCCGCGGCAGGAGCGCGGCGAGCCCGGCGGCACGAAACAGCGGCGCGCGGTTGAGCCAATGCGCGCGCGACGTGACTCGACCCATCAGAGCCAGGGCGTGTGGTACATCCGGAACACGCGGATCGGTCCCGGACGCGTCGCGTAGACGTTGGTGGCCCAGAAACCTTGGGCCTTGCGGTCGAACGTGACGGTCCCCGGGCTCTCGGGCTCGTTCGGATCCCACACCGTGAAGTCGAGGCGGTCGCGGCGGTCGTCGACGTGATACGCGACGATCGAGTGGTTCAGCTCGGGGACGGGCCAGTTGGTGACGAGCAGCTGCACGAGCCGGCCGGCCTCGAGCTCTCGCGCCATCTCTTCGGCGACGCCCGCCTGGTGCGCCTTGCTCACGGGGAACGTGACGCGCCAGTTCGTCCAGTGAAACCACGACGCGACCGGGCCGCCGAGCCCTTCCTTCACCGCCGCTTCCTCTCCGGCGGAGAACGCGCGGAGGTGCGCGTAGCCCGGGATCACGATGCGCTCGCTCTCCGGCAGCGCGGGTGCCCACGGGGGGCGCTCGGCGATCGCGCGCACGCGCGCGACGTAATCATCGTGGCTCAGGCGCGGCGCCTCCGGATCGAAGCGCGCGGCCTGGAAGAACTGGCGCAGCCCGCGCGCCATCACGAAGCAGTAGTTCGCGTAGAGGTCGGGCGGCGCGTCGGGATGACGCTCGCGGATCTCGTTGCGGAACGCGAACGTGTCCGGTCCGAAAGTGAACGCGGCCGGTCCCGCGGCGGATCGCACGGGCACGGCGGGCGTCGCACAGGCCGTGAAGAGGACCAGCACTGCGGCGAAGCTCGCGAATTTTAACACGCGTAACGGTAAACTGGCACCCCATGGCCGTCAAATGAGCGCGCTCTATCGCATCCTCTACGACGGCGTGCTCTCCCGCCTGCCCGAGGAGCGCGCCATCGCGCTCGGACAGACGTTCCTGCGGCTGCTGCCGCTCGATCGGCTCGGACACTTCCGGCTCGACGACCCGCGGCTCGCCGTGGAGCTCGGCGGCGTGCGCCTGCCGAATCCCCTGATTCTCGCGGCCCAGTACTACGACACGACGATCCTTCGCCGTGCGATGGGGCTCGGGTTCGGCGCGGTCACCGCGAAGAGCATCACGCGCCATCCGCGGCCCGGTCACCCCGAGCCGAACCTGGTGCGCGTGCGCACCGAGGCCGGGCCGGGACTGATGAATTGCAATGGCTTCAAGAACCCGGGGCTCGACGCGTTCGCCCGGGCGATCGCGCACGTGCCGCATCGCGTGCCGCTGATCGTGAGCGTGGCGGGCGAGTCACCCGAGGATTGCGTCGAGCTCGTGCGCCGGCTCGGTCCCTACGGCGATCTGGTCGAGTTCAACATCTCGTCGCCGAACACGAAGCTCGTCTACGCGTGGAGCGAGCGCCCGGCGGAGCTGCGCGCGGTCCTCGAGGCGGTGCGCGCGGCGTCGCCGCGCCCGCTGATCGTGAAGATCTCGCCCGACTTCGCGGACGCGAACGAGCGCGACATCATCCCGGCGGCGCTCGACGCGGGCGTCCGCATCGTGAACTACGGCAACACGCGCCGCGTCGAGGACCGCAGGCTCTCGCAGGGCAGCGGCGGGCTCTCCGGACCCGAGATTTTCCCCGCGACGCTCGGCAACGTCACGCGCACGCGGGCGCGCTTCGGCGATCGGCTGCAGCTCATCGCCACCGGCGGCATCGACGCGCCCGACAAGGCGCGCGCGGTGCTCGACGCCGGGGCGACCGCCGTGGGATATTTCACCGCGTTCGTCACCCGCGGACCCCTGCTCGCGCGCCGGATTCTCGAGGAGTTACTGCGCGCGCGCTGAGCCGGCCCGGAACTGCCCACACCGTTGTCCACATGTCCACTGTTATCCACACGATGTGAAAACGCTTGTGTTGGCGCGGTGGAAACGCCCTCGCGCGCAAAACGGCACGTCGTTTCTTCGGAATTCTCCACACGGAAACGATTTGCACCATTCCGCCGGGGCGAGCAGCGTGTCAAATGCCACGCGCGCGGTATTCATGCGGGCAAACGAAGTCTTGACCGCAAGACGCAGCACTCGTAAGTTTGGCGGGCGCGGCGATCGGCACACGACTGACTCGGGCGCCCGATCGCGACGGATCGACCGGCTTTCGCGGAGGAACGAGGACGATGGAGGGTAGCCGGAAACCGCTCGCGAAGGTCGAGGGGCGTCGGAAGATGAGGCTCAGCGGCGTGACGATCGCGTGGCGCGGCACGCCGAACCTCGACGATTGGGTCGCGTACATCGCGAACGGCACGCGCTCGAAGAAGCTCATCCTCGCGGATCACGCCTCGGAGCGGAAGGTGAAGGGCCTCCTCTCCCGCCTGCAGACGCTCTCGAAGAAGGACATCGAGAAGCTCGCGAAGAGCTGACCGGCTAGAGCAGTCCTTTCTCCGCGAAGCTGACGTACCTCCCCCGCCCCACGATCACGTGATCGTGGATGCTCAGGTCGAGGAGCCGCGCGCACTCCACGAGCTGGCGCGTCAGGCGGATGTCTTCCCGGCTCGGCGTCGGATCGCCGCTCGGATGGTTGTGGAGCAGGATGACCGACGCCGCGGATTCGAGGATCGCCGGCTTGAACACCTCGCGCGGGTGCACGAGGCTCGCGGACAGAGTGCCCTCGGAGATGATCCGGTCGCGCAGGAGCCCGTTCTGCGCGTCGAGCAGCGCGATCCGGAAGACTTCGCGCTGCCGCTCCTCCATGAGCGGGCCGTACGCCGCGTAGACGTCCGCCGGGCCCGAGAGCGTCAGCCGCGCCGCCGGCACGCGGCCGCGCAGCCGGCGGCTCAGCTCGAACGTCGCCACGAGCCGCGCGGCCTTCGCGCGGCCGACGCCCGGTACCCGCGCCAGCTCCTCGGCGTCGCGCGTCGCCAGATCGGTGAGCGGCCCGTAGGCCGCCAGAACCTCGCGCGCGAGCTCGATCGCCGACCGTCCGCGCGTCCCCGTTCCGAGCTGGAGCGCGAGCAGCTCCGCATCCGCGAGCGCGTCGGCGCCACTCCAGTAGAGGCGCTCACGCGGCCGTTCACCGGCGGGCGATCGTTCCAGCATCGCGCCCACTGTCGGGCGCGTCCGCCGGTCGCGTCAACGTCCAACGTTCGATACAGGGCCCTCGACGGTGATCACGCGCGGCTCGTCGCCGACCCCTTCGATGTGCACGTGCACCGTGCGGGGCGGGAGCAGCGGCAGGAGCTTGTCCGCCCACTCCACGACGGTCACGCCGTCCCCCGAGAACATCTCTTCGAGCCCGAGATCGAGCAGCTCCGTCAGGCTCTCCGTCCGGTACGCGTCGACGTGGTGCACCGGCAGCCGGCCGCGATACTCGTTCACGAGCACGAACGTCGGGCTCACGGCGCGCCCCGTCACGCCGAGCCCTCGCGCGAGGCCCTGCGTGAAGCAGGTCTTGCCCGCCCCGAGCTCGCCGGTGAGCGCGACGACGTCGCCGGGGCCAAGGCGTTCGGCGAGCCGCGCGCCGATCGCGGCGGTCTCCTCGGGCGAGTGCGCGGTCGTCACCGAGCGCAGCGAGGCACCGAGAGGGGGGGCGCAAGCCCGGGAGCCCGCGAGGTCACGACACGGCGGAACGCTTCGGGCAGCGCGGCGATCACATCGCGCGCGATCAGCGACTCCTCTCCCATGCGCTCGGCCGCCACGTCGCCCGCCAGGCCGTGGAGATAGACGGCCGACGCGAGCGCGTCGCCGGGGGCGAGGCCGCGCGCGCACATGGCGCCGGTGATGCCGGTGAGGACGTCGCCGGTTCCGCCGGACGCCATGCCGGGATTGCCGGTCGGATTCAGCAGCACCGTGCCGTCCGGCGCGGCGACGACGCTCACCGCGCCCTTGAGGACGAGATGCACGCGATGCGAGGTCGCAAGCTCGCGCGCCACCTCGATCCGCCTGCGCTGGATCTCGGGCACGGTCGTGCCGAGCATGCGCGCGAGCTCGCCGGGATGCGGCGTCAGCACGCGCGGGGCCGCGGCCTTGCGCAGCACCTCGAGGTGGCCGGTGAGCGCGGTGATCGCGTCGGCGTCGATCACGACCGGCACGCGGGCTTCGACGACGATGCGCCGCACGAGCTCCTGCACGTCAGGCGCGACACCGAGTCCGGGACCGATGGCGACGGCATCGCGCGCGGCGATCAGCTCCACCAGCGGCGCCGCCGCCGCGGCGCCGACGAACCCGGGCGCGCCTTCCGGCAGGGGCGCCGTCATCGCCTCGAGAAGGTGCGCCGCGACGATCGGCTGCTGGCTCGCCGGCGTCGCCACCGTGACGAGGCCCACCCCGCTCCGCAGCGCGGCCTCGGCCGCCAGCGCGGCGGCGCCGGTCTTCCCCACCGATCCCGCCACGACCAATAGATGGCCGTAGGTGCCCTTGTGCGCGGCGCGCTCGCGCGGCGGGAAGTGCGGCGCGACGTCGCCCGCGTCGAGGAGGAACGTCGTGATGCCGCGCGCGACTTCGTCGGCGGCCACGCCGATGTCGACGACCGACACACGTCCGGCCAGCTCACGCCCCGGCGGCACGACGAGCCCGCGCTTGAGCCCGGCGAACGTGACGGTGGCGTCGGCACGAATCGCGGGACCGCTCGGCGCCGCACCGTCGGCCGGAAGCCCGGACGGGATGTCGAGCGCGAGCACCGGGCGGCGCGCGGCGTTGATCGCTTCGATGACGTCGGCGATCACACCCTCGGGCGCCGAGCGTCCGCCCGTGCCGAGCAGCGCGTCCACGACGAGATCCGCGCGCGCGAGCAGCGGAGCCATCGCCGTCGCGTCGCGCACGACGATCGGACGGAGCCGCGCCTTCTTCAGCGCCTCGAGCTTCGCGGCGGCATCGCCACGAACGTCCTCCGGCGCGCCGGCGAGCACCACGTCGCAGCGCACACCCCGGCGCGCGAGCCAGCGCGCGGCGACGAATCCGTCACCGCCGTTGCCGCCCTTGCCGCAGACGACGACGACGCGGCGCCCGCGCGCCGTGCGCGCCGTGGTCGTGAGCCAGGCGACGATCGCATCGGCGGCGCCGCGGCCGGCGTTCTCCATCAGCGTGGCGCCCGGGATGCCGAGCTCGGCGATCGCGCGCGCGTCGACCCGGCTCATCTCCTCGCCGGTGAAGACGGGGCGCACGCTCAGCGTCCCGCCGGCAGCGTGGCGGCCTGCGTCAGGAAGTCGGCGAGGATCGCCAGGTACGGCTCGCGCGCGTCGGTGCGCGCCACGCGCGGAAGCTCGAGACGCAGCGTGCGCGTCGCGCGCGAGGCGGCGTCGGCGGCCGCGGCGCGAACGTCCGCGGGCTCGAGCCGCACGTCGACCCGCGGCGCCCCCGGATAGCCGCGCAGGTGCGCGTCGCGGATCAGCTCGTACAGCGTGCGCAGGCGCCCCGCGAGGCTCTCGTCGACGCCGGCGGTCGTGATGTCGATGCGGCTCGCGGACTCCGGCCGGCTGCCCGCGCGGATCTCGGCGTAGAACGCGAGCGAGCCGCGCGCCGAGGGCGGCGCGGACGCGGAGCTCGCGAGCGTGAATCCCGTGCGGCGCGCGAGCTCGGCAGCGATCTCGTCGCGCGCGCCGTCGGGTGACGCGATCACGAACCCGGGCCGCGGCGCGGCCGTGGGCGGCGGCGTGGCCGGTCGCGGCGCCGGGCGTGGCGCGGCACGCGCGACGTCCGGACGGCGCGGCATCTCGGGCTCGACGATGCGCTGGGCGCATCCCGACGCCAGCACCGCAATCACCGCCACGCTAAGCGCTCGCGGCCACCGCACCGCCGGCCGGATCTCCGTCGCCGATGAGCATCGCCTGCGCGATCGCGTAGTCGCCGTCGTGCGTGAGCGCCAGCAGCATGCGGTCGGCGCCGCGCGCGCGCGCGATCTCGCGGGAGCGTCCCGTGAGGATCATCATCGGCGGCCCGCCGCGCTCGCGCTTCACCTCGAGCTCGCGCCAGCTGATGCCGAGGCGCAGCCCGGTCCCCAGCGCCTTCAACCCGGCTTCCTTCGCGGCGAAGCGCGCGGCGAAATGCGGGACGGGATCCTTGCGGCGGCGGCAGTACGCGATCTCGGCGTCGGTGAAGACGCGGCTCAGGAAGCGCTCGTCCCAGCGCTCCATGATCCGCCGCATGCGCGGGATGGGAACGAGATCGATCCCGATGCCCCGCACGGTCATGCCGTCAGGCGGGATCGCCGATCTGGCTCCGGATCATGCCCGCGAGCTCGTCGGCCATCACGCGGATGCGCTCGCCGTCGGCGCCCTCGATCATCACGCGCGCGAGCGGCTCGGTACCGGAGTAGCGGATCAGCACGCGGCCGCCGCCGTTCATCTCCCGCTCGAACGCGGTGACGCGCTCCCGCACGCCGGCGACGGTGTCGATCGGCGGCTTGCTCTTCACCGGGACGTTGACGAGGATCTGCGGAAACTTTCGCATGCAGCTCGCGAGCGAGGCGAGCGGCTCGCCGGACTCGCGCACGACGCTGAGCAGCATCAGCGCGGAGAGGATGCCGTCGCCCGCGGGCGCGTGATCGAGGAACAGGAGGTGCCCCGACTGCTCGCCGCCGACGTTGGCCCCGCGCTTCGACATCTCCTCGTGGACGTAGCGGTCGCCGACCTGCGTCTTCACGATGTCGATGCCGGCGGCGCTCAGCGACTCGTCGAGGCCGAGGTTCGCCATCACGGTGGTCACGACGATGTTGCCCTTGAGCCGGTTCGTCCGCGCGAGATGGCGGCCCGCGATCGCGAGCGCGTAGTCGCCGTCGCGGATCTCGCCGAGGTGGTCGACGCTGATCAGCCGGTCGCCGTCGCCGTCGAACGCGAAGCCGATCTCCGCGCGGCTCGAGCGCACGCGCTCCTGGAGCTTCTGCGGGAACAGCGCGCCGAAACCGGCGTTGATGTTGATGCCGTCGGGCTTCGCGCCGAGCGCGACCACGCGCGCGCCGAGCCGGCGGAAGACGCTGGGCGCGACGCGATGCGTGGCGCCGTGCGCGCAGTCGATCGCGATCGTGACGCCGGCGAGGTCGAGCGGAAAGCAGCGGCAGAGGTAGTCGACGTAGTACTGCGAGGCACGGTCGTAGACGTGCAGGCGGCCGATGTGCTTGCCGTGCGCGCGCGGCGCCGCGTCCTCGGCGGCGAGCTTGCGCTCGATCTCGTCTTCCCACGCGTCGGGGAACTTCGTCCCCTGCGCGGAGAACAGCTTGATGCCGTTGTCCTCGTACGGGTTGTGGGACGCGGAGAGCACGACGCCGCCCTGCGCCTCCAGCGCGCGCGTGAGGAGCGCGATGCCCGGCGTCGGCAGCACGCCGACCGTGTAGCACTCGCCGCCGGCGGAGAGGACGCCGGCGACCATCGCGGACTCCAGCAGCTCCCCGGAGATCCGCGTGTCACGGCCGATGACGATGCGCACGCGCTCGGTGCCGTGCTCGCCGAGCGTCGCGACCAGCTGCCGCGCGACCCGGAACGCGAGCTCGGGCGTGAGAGGCTCGACGTTCGCGACGCCGCGGATCCCGTCCGTGCCGAACAACCGGGGGCTCATCTGCCCGCCGCCTTGCGGGGCGGCTCGCGCACCCCCTGCTGCTGTTGCGGCATCACGTCCTCCGCGATCTCCACGGTCACGCGGACCGTCTGCTCGCGCGTCAAGTAGGTCGCGGCGGGCAGCATGAGCCCGACGCTGTGGCTGACGGTCCGGCGCGTGCCGGACACGTCGATCGGGAGGGTCGAAACCTCCCCACGGGCCTCAATTGTAGACCGGGGTCCACGAATCGTGACACTCGAAGGGTCGACGGCGACGCGCTGGACGGCGTAGCCGGGCGCCGGAGTCCCGCGCACCTGCGGCACGATCTTCACGTTGCCCGTGGCGGCCTGGGCGACGGCGAGCAGCATGCGCGCGGGCGAGATGCGCGTGACCGTCGCGCCCGGCGGCGCCTGCACGTCGATCGGCGTCACCTGCACGATCGATTCGCCCTGCTCGACGCCGGTGAGGTCGACGCGCACCCGCACGGTCTCCGGACCGAGCCGCGCGACGACGGAGCGCACCGCGCGCACCTCGACGTCCATCGTCTCTCGCTGACCGCCGGCGAGGACGAGCTCCCGCGGCAACCCGACGTACTCGACCGGTACCGCGAGCGCGATCTGCGACTGCTCGCTCGTCGCGACCCAGAACCACAGCGTGGCCGCCACGATGATCGCGACGAGCTTGAGCTCCCAGTGCGCGAGGAGCGCGCGCAGCATCAGGCGGCGCTGTCGGGCGCGCGAAAGAGGGGCCGGCGCACGCCGCGCACGAGACCGCCGGGCGCCGGGGCCGGCGCGCCGACGAGCTCGCCGAGCCGGCTGCGCAGGCCGGTGAGATCGCGCACGGTCTCGATGTGTCCGCCGACCGCGATGGTGACGCGTCCCGTCTCCTCCGAGACGGCGATCACGACCGCGTCGGTCTCCTCGCTGATGCCGAGCGCGGCGCGGTGCCGCGTGCCGAGCGAGCGCGCGATCTGGAGGTTGCGCGACAGCGGCAGGAAGCAGCCCGCGGCCACGAGGCGGCTGCCCTGCACGAACACCGCGCCGTCGTGCAACGGCGAGTACGGCAGGAAGACGCTGACGAGGAGGTCCGCGGAGACGAGCCCGTCGACGGCGACGCCGAGCTCGGCGTATTGCCTGAGGCCGGCCGAGCGCTCCATCACGATCAGCGCGCCGATGCGCCGCGCGGTGAGCGATTCCACCGCGTCCACGATCTCGTCGATGACGTGCGCGCGCTCGGCGCGCGAGGGGCGGAGCAGGCTCGCGACGAGGCGTCCCTCGCCCACGCGCGCGAGCGCGCGGCGCAGCTCGGGCTGGAAGAGCACGACGAGCGCGACGACCCAGAACGACCAGAAATTGTCGAGGATCCACTGCGTGCTGTAGAGCTCGAGGCGCCGCGCGAGCAGCGAGCCGACGACGAGGCACGCGAGCCCGAGGAGCATCTGCACCGCGCGGGTGCCGCGGAACATGACGAGGATCCGGTAGACGACCGCCGCGACGAGCGCGATGTCGATCGCGTCGCGCCACCGGAACGCCGCGAGCGCCTCGCTCATCCGCGCGCTCCACTCCGGGCGGCCGTAACGCGCTCCGCGACGCGGACGGCGTCCACCGTCTCGGCGACGTCGTGCGCGCGAACGATCGCGGCGCCACGCAGGACGGCGATCGCGGTGGCCGCGAGCGATGCCGGCAGCCGGGCGGCGGGATCCGCATGGCCCGTGATCGCGCCGAGGAACGACTTGCGCGAGACGCCGACGCAGAGCGGCCGGCCGAGACACGCGAGCGCGTCGAGCCGCGCCAGGATCGTCGCATCCCAGACGTCCCACGAGACGGGCCCGTCGCGAAAGAACCCGATGCCGGGATCGAGCACGACGTTCGCGTCGGCGATCCCGGCGCCGCGCGCGCGGCCCATCGCAGCGCTGAGAATGCCGGTCACGGTCGCGACGGGCTCCGTGTCTCCGAGCACGCCGCCCGCCGCCGGGGATGCCATCAGGATCGTCGAGACGCCACGCTCGGCGACGATCCGCGCGACGCCCTCATCCGAGAGCGCGGTGACGTCGTTCACGATCGTGGCGCCCGCGTCGAGCGCCGCCCGCGCCGCGCTCGCGCGCGCGGTGTCCGCCGACACGGGCACGCCGACCTTGGTGACGAGCGCGTGGACGGCGTTGGCGAGGCGGTCGGCCTCCTCCGCGTCATCGACGGCGGTCTCGAGGTACGGCGCGGTCGACCGCGCGCCGACGTCGACAATCATGGCGCCCGCGCGCGCCATCGCCGCTCCCGCGCGCACGAGCGCGTCGCGATCGCGATGCACGGACCCGCCGTAGAAGGACTCCGGGCTGACGTTGAGCGCGCCCATGACGACGACGGGCGCGTCTCCTCCGACGCGCACGCTCCCGAGCGTCGCTTCCGCGCGCGCGGCACCGACCGCGGCAAGCGACACCGCCGCGACGTTGCGGTCGGAACCACGCGCATCGTCAGACATGCCTAACGGTACACCGCCGCGTGTGAGAGTGGCCGCCTCGAAGCAGTTGACCGTCCGATCGATGAGAACAACTCGCCCCGCCTACACTGCGACTGGCCGGGCGATGGGGGGCTGGGGGGGAGCGTCAAGACGCTCCCCCACGTAAATCAAAACGCCAGGGCACGTCCCCCGACGCCGTGAATGCTGAAGCTTCTCAAGCAGGCGCCGGAGCTTCGCTGAACGGCCGGGTCCTCAAGATCCGCGCGATCTCTTCGCTGTCCAACGATTCGCGCTCCAACAGCGCCCTGGCGAGCGCGTGCAGCTTCTCGATGTTGTCCACCAGGATTTGGCGCGCGCGGCTGGCCGCGTCGATCACGATGCGCTTGATCTCGGAGTCGATCAGCAGCGCCGTGTCCTCGCTGTAGTCCTTCTGGCGCGCGACCTCGCGGCCGAGGAAGATGTGCTCCTCGTTCTTGCCGAAGGTGAGCGGGCCAAGCTTGTCGGACATGCCCCACTCGCACACCATCTTGCGCGCCATCTCGGTCGCCTTCTCGAGGTCGTCGCCGGCGCCGGTCGTCTGCTGCTGCAGCACGATCTCCTCCGCGGCGCGGCCGCCCAGGAGGATCGTGATCCGGTTGAGGAGGTACTCCTTCGAGTAGTTGTACTTGTCGTCCATCGGCAGCTGCATCGTCAGACCGAGCGCGCGGCCGCGCGGAATGATCGTCACCTTGTGCAGCGGGTCGGCGCCCGGCAGGAAGTCGGCGACGAGCGCGTGGCCGGCCTCGTGGTACGCGATCGTCCGCTTCTCCGTGTCCGAGATGATCATCGAGCGCCGCTCGACGCCCATCAGGACCTTGTCCTTGGCGCTCTCGAAGTCCGGCATCTCGACGAGCTTCTTGTTCTGGCGGGCGGCGAGCAGCGCGGCCTCGTTGACGAGGTTCGCGAGATCGGCGCCCGAGAAGCCCGGGGTGCCGCGCGCGAGGACCTTCAGCTCGACGTTCGGCGCCAGCGGGATCCGGCGCGCGTGCACGCGCAGGATCTCTTCCCGGCCCTTCACGTCCGGGCGCGGCACCACGACCTGGCGGTCGAAGCGGCCCGGCCGCAGCAGCGCCGGATCGAGGACGTCCGGCCGGTTGGTGGCCGCGATCAGGATGACGCCTTCGTTGGTCTCGAAGCCGTCCATCTCGACGAGGAGCTGGTTCAGCGTCTGCTCGCGCTCGTCGTGACCGCCGCCGAGCCCGGCGCCGCGATGCCGGCCGACCGCGTCGATCTCGTCCATGAAGATGATGCAGGGCGCGTTCTTCTTCCCCTGCTCGAACAGGTCGCGCACCCGGGATGCTCCGACGCCGACGAACATCTCGACGAAGTCGGAGCCCGAGATCGAGAAGAACGGCACGTTCGCCTCGCCCGCGATGGCCTTCGCGAGAAGGGTCTTTCCTGTTCCCGGCGGTCCCACCAGCAAGACGCCCTTCGGGATCTTGCCGCCGAGCTTCTGGAACTTCTGCGGGTCCTTCAGGAAGTCGATGATCTCCCGCAGCTCTTCCTTCGCCTCGTCGACGCCCGCGACGTCCTGGAACGTGATCTTGTTCTGCTTCTCCGAGATCAGCCGCGCGCGCGCCTTGCCGAAGCTGAGCGCCTTGGCGCCGCCGCCCTGCATCTGGCGCATGAAGAAGATCCAGACGCCGATGAAGAGGAGCATGGGCACCCACTGCAGGAAGATCGCGTACCACGGGTTCGAGTCCGGCGGCTTCACGGCGATCCGCACGCCGCGCTCGCGCAGCTGCTTGATCAGGTCCGGGTAGTCGACGATGTACGTGCGCTGCGTCGAAGCGCTGTCCTTCAGCGTGTACGTGACGAGGTTGCCGCGGATGACGACCGAATCGACGCGGCTCTGCTCGACCGCCTTCAAGAATTCCGAGAAGTTCGGCTGCTCCTGGCCACCCTGCTGCGCGCCCTGGAAGACGGTGAAGAGAAGGATGACGATGAGGCCGATCACCATCCAGAGCGCGAGGTTCTTGTAGACCTGATTCATGTGGCTCCGATTATAGCATCGGGTTCTACATCGAACCGCCGCAAACCCCGCGTCGACCCGGAGTTTTTCGGCGCACGCCGCAGGGCGGCGGCGACGGCGCGGAAGAGGGTGCGCCGGCCGCGCGTCACGTCCCCGGCGGCGAGTCCAGCGCGACGATGTACGGAAGGTTCCGGTAGAGACCGCCGTGATCGAGGCCGTAGCCCACGACGAAGAGGTTCAGGATCGTGAAGCCGAGGTAATCGATGTCGACGTCGGCTTCGCGCCGCTCGATCTTATCGAGCAGGGCGCAGAGCCGCACCGAGCGCGGATGCCGGGTCTCGAGGTTGCGCTTCAGGTACGAGACGGTCCGTCCCGTGTCGATGATGTCCTCGACGATGACCACGTGCCGGTCCTCGATCGGGATGGAGAGATCGGCGGCCAGCTTCACCACGCCCGACGAGCGCGTGCCCCCCGCGTAGCTCGACAGCGCGATGAAATCCATCGTGAGCGCGATCGGCGTCGCGCGCACCAGATCGGCCATGAAGACCAGCGCGCCCTTGAGGACGCCGACCAGGACGGGATTGTCGAGCGCGTAGTCGCGCGCGATCGCGCCGCCCAGCTCGGCGACGCGCCCGCGCAGCTCGTCTTCGCTGATCAGGATCCGGCCGGGCGGGCTCGCGGGCGCCGGCGGCTCCGCCATCAGCGCGTCGTCACGTACGTCGCGACGCGGGCTTCGCTCGCGAGCCGCACCGCGGCCTGGCGCGCCTCTTCCGCCGTCGGGAACGCGCCGATGCGGACGCGATAACGCATCACGCCTCCCGCCTCGCCCTCGGCCACGTAGGCTTCGTGGCCGGCGGACGCGAGACGCGCGCGCAGCGCGTCGGCCTGCGCACGCTCGTTGTAGGAACCGACTTGCACGGTGTAACGCCCCGCGTCCGCTGTGCGGCTCACCACGGGCGGCAGCGGTTGCGTCGCCGGCGCGTCGCCGTCCGCGGACGGGTCGACGCGCGACGCCGTCTCGGTCGCGGCGGCGGGCTCACGCTTCGGCGCGGGCTTCGCCGCCGGCCTGGGAGGCAGCGGCGGCGGCGTCAGCGGCGCGGTGAGCTCGCGGTAGAACGTCAGCTCCGGCTGGGGTGCCGGTGCGGGCTTCGCGGGACGCTCGCTGGTCTTCGCGTTCGCGATCGAAGCGGTCGGCCGCAGCGACAGACGTCCCGCGAGCGCGCCGGCGGCGAACGTCCCGCCGAGGATCGCGAGAAGCCCGGCGAGGACGAGGATGGTGCCGACGCGGCGCCGCGGCTTCCGCTTGCGCGGAAGAGGCTTCGCGCCGCGTCGCGGCTTCGCCTTCACGTGCGCTCCGATCCGCCGTCGTCCATAAACGAGAATCGCCGCGCGGTGGCGGCGACGACGTCATGATACCGACGCGATGCGAGACGACCGAAGAAAAACGGTCGCGCCGGAAGAATCATCGCGCCGTCGTGGCGCGCGCGTCGGCGTTCAGCGCGCGCGCGTCGAGGCTCGTCGCGCACGTGCGCCGCGTGAGCGCGCGGACCGGGACGATGCGTCGTCACGAGCACGCGGAGGATGTCGACGTGACCGCGCGCCGGCGCGACCGAAGGTCTTCCCTGACTGAGTGTCCTCTAACTATCTGTGTATTCGATCCAATACACCGGCTCCCGGCGTGTATCGATCGCGGGTCACCGCGTGGCGGACCCGGCGAGCAGGACGGCGAGCGAGGCGGCGACGAGCGCGATCGTGGCGGCGGTCGCCATCACGGCCAGGCTCCGCCGGACGTCACGCGCGTCCGGCAGCGGACCGTCGCCCAGCACGTACGCGCCACGCTTCACGAGACGTACGCGGAGCGCGCCGGCCATCGCGGCCATCGTCCAGCCCGCGTTCGGACTCGCGGTGCGCGCGTGATCGCGCCACATGATCGTCCACGCGCGTGACGGCGAGGCGCGCGTGATCGCCGCCGCCGTCACGATCGCGAGCGCGGCGAGGCGCGCGGGGATCAGATTGAGGACGTCGTCCGCGCGCGCCGCGAGCTTGCCGAAGTGCTCGAGCGCGCCCTCGCGGTAGCCGATCATCGCGTCCGCCGTGTTCACCGCGCGGTAGAGCGCCGCGCCCGGAAGCCCGAACGCGAGGTACGCGAGCGCGGGCGCCACGATGCTGTCCGTGAGGTTCTCGGCGACGGACTCGGCGGCGGCCGCCGCGATCTCCCCTGCCTCGAGCTCGTGCGTCGGCCGGCTCACGAGGTGGAACGACAGCGCCGCGCGGGCGCCGCCCGGATCGTCGCGTTCCAGATGCGTCGCGATCTCGCCCGCGGCACGCCAGAGGCCCCGGACGGAGAGACAGCACGAGAGCGCGGCCGCCTCGAGGATCGCTCCGGCGGGACCGAGCGCCGCGGCGGCGCGCGTGATCACGAGACCCGCAGCGGCCGCCAGGACGGCGACGCCCACCGTCACCGCGCCTCCCGCAAGGAGCAGCCGCAGCGGCGAGCCGTGCGCGAGCCGCCGCCGCGCGGCCGCGAGCAGCGTGCCGGCCCACGCGACGGGATGCCAGCGATTCGGAGGATCGCCGGCGGCCAGATCGATCGCGAGCGCGGCGGCGAGCACCGCCACCGGCCACACGGCCGCGCTCATGCGCCGCTCAGGCGCGCGGCCAGCGCAGTCCGACGAGCTTCGCGATGGCGGCGACGTCGACCGAGCCCTCGACGACGTCCGCGAGCCGGTCGTAGCGATCGCCGGCACGACGCGCCCCGCCCCAGCGTGGATCCGGCACGCGGCCCGCGCGCGCCGCGACCGCGCGCAGGACGTCGCCGCGGACCTCGTCGTTCGCGAAGAGCCCGTGCAGGTACGTGCCGGTGACGACGCCGTCCGCGCTGATCGCGCCATCGGCGTCGCCGGCGCTCTCGCGGCCGCGCGCGGTGATCGTGAACGCCGGATCGCCCGCGCCGAGCGTGCGGCCCACGTGGATCTCGTACGCGGCCACCTCGCGTCCGGCCGCCGCCGCGAGCACGCCGCGCGACGCCGCGACACGGCCACGCACGCGGACCGTGCGCTTCGCGCCCGCGAACGTCGTCGTGACGGCAAGCAGGCCCAGGCCGCGCGCGCTTCCCGCGGCGCCGTCCAGCCCGTCGGGATCGTCCACACGCTCGCCGAGCATCTGGAAGCCGCCGCACACGCCGAGCACCGGCCGGCCGGCCGCGGCGGCCGCGCGCACCGCGGCGCCGAGCCCGCTCTCGTGCAGCCACGCGAGGTCGCCGATCGTCGTCTTCGTGCCGGGCACGATGACGAGATCCGCGGTCGCGACCTCGGCCGCCGTGCGTACGAACCGCACCCGCACGCCCGGCTCGTCCGCCAGCGGCTCGAAATCGTCGAAGTTCGCGATGCGCGGAAGCCGGATCACCGCGATGTCGACGAGCGTGTCGTCCGGCGTGGAGGCGGCGCGTTCGAGGTCGAGGGAGTCCTCGGCCGGCACCAGGCGCTCGTGGACGAACGGCACCACGCCGAGCACGGGCACGCCGGTGCGCGCGGTGAGCATGTCGAGCCCCGGATCGAGCACGCGGCGCTCGCCGCGAAACCGATTGATGAGGAAGCCGGCGACCCGCGCGCGATCGTCCGCCTCGAGCAGCGCGAGCGTGCCGACGAGCGAGGCGAAGACGCCGCCGCGATCGATGTCGCCGACGAGCAGCACCGGCGCTTCCGCGAGCCGCGCGATGCGCATGTTCACGATCTCGGTCGCGGCGAGATTGATCTCGGCGGGACTCCCGGCGCCTTCGATGACGACCAGATCGTGCGCCGCGCGAAGGCGCGAGAGACTCTCGGCGACGACCGTGAGCAGCTCCGCCGTCATCCCCTGATACGTCTGGACGTCGACGCGGGCCGCCGCCGCGCCGCGGATCACGACCTGCGCGAGCCGATCGCCTTCCGGCTTGAGGAGGATCGGGTTCATGTCGACGGTCGGCTCGAGGCCTGCGGCTTCGGCCTGCGCCGCCTGGGCGCGCCCGATCTCACCGCCGTCGGCGACGACCGCGGCGTTCAGCGCCATGTTCTGTGACTTGAACGGCGCGACGCGATAGCCCGCGCGCGCGAAGACGCGGCACAGCGCCGTGACGAGATAGCTCTTGCCGGCGCCGGACGCGGTGCCCTGGACCATCACGCAGGGCGCGAGCGGCATGGCGCGGATCAGCGCTTGCGGCCGGTCGGCGCGAACCGGACGCGGCGCGGGACCTCGGTCTCCTCCGACACGCCGCTGAGCCACACGCCGCGATCGTGGAGCTCGAGCGCGATCGTCTCGCCGGCGGCGACGCCGAGCTCGCGCAACCACACCGTCACCGCGTCGAACCCGGTGAGGCGCGCGGTCGGCAGGAAGTGCTGGTACGCGCTCGTCGCGTAGCGCGCGAGCGGGTCGAGCGCGAACGCGGTGGGCGGCCCCGGCGAGCGCGAGGTGTAGACGGGGACGAAGACGCTGCGCTCGGCGAACAGCAGCCACGCGCCCGCCGGCACCTCCGCGCGAAACGCGCCCTGCGCGTCGGTCGCGGTGCGGATGGCCGCGTCGGGATAGCCGGCCTGCCAGAGCTGCAGCTCGTGATCGTCGAGCGCCTGGCGCACGCCGGGCGCGGCATCGCGGAATCCGCGCACCGACTCGCGCGATTGCCGCTTCATCCCCTCGAGGCGCTCGATCAGCCCGTCGGAGCGCGGCACGAGCAAGAGCCCGATGCCGACGAGCGGCTCGTCGTTGGCGTCGGGCTTCGCGCGCTCGATGTAGACGCGGCCCTCGACGGTCCCGGTCGTCTTCGAGAGAATGCGCCGCCGCAGATCTTCGAGCGCCGCCCGCGACGGCACCTCCGCCAGCGCCGGCGCGGCCACGAGCACGGCGAGCGCGAGCGCGACGAGCCGCGCTCCGCTCAGAGAGCCACCGGCATCGCGGCCCACCGCGCGCGGAAGTCCTCCCAGAGCGCCGTGCGGCTCCAGTCGGGCTCGCGCCGGCGCTCTTCGGTCGCGTGATCGTAGAAGGGGCTCGGGAAGAAGAACGTGATCATCTGCTCGCCGCGGCCGTTCCAGAGGCGCAGGCCGTACGACGTCGGCACGCAGCTGCCGCCGTCGGTGCGGAAGAACGCGCAGCGCGCGACGCGACGGATCGCGGCGAGCCCGGGATTGCCGCGCGCGTGGTGATCGTCGACGCAGAGGTGGAAGTGCCAGGCGCCGGTGTCGACCGTCAGATACCCGTCCCGCATCGTGAGCGCCGGCGGCGCGGTGAGCCGGATCTCCCACGCCGAGCCCTCGATGACGGGGCCGAACGTGACGTCCTCCCAGTGCCTGGTGAAGAGCTCGGTCAGCAGGCGCCCCACGGTGTCACCGGCGACCGGCACCTCGTCGTAACGGCTGAGGCTGCCGTCGAGCTCGCGTACGGGGTCGGACATGCGCCTACTCTAGCGCGAAAACGACGGGCAGACGGACGGTCAGCGGCCGGCCGGGCACGCCGGCCGGGAACGGGATGCGCCGCACCGACCGGGCGGCGTCGACGGCCGCGCGATCGAGCATCTCGTGCGACGACGAGCCGATCACCGACACCATCGAGAACGCGCCGTCCGCCGCGATCCCGATCTCGAGCTGCACGGTCCCCGCGAGCCCGCGCTTCCGCGCGATCGCGGGGTAGCGCAGGGATTCCTGGATTCGCTCGCGAATCCGCGCGTAGTAGCCCGCGTACTCGCTCCCGGCGCCGGCGCCCGTTCCGCTGCCGGTTCCCGGCGCCACGGACGCGACGCGTTCACCACCCGCCCCGCCGCGGCTGGCACCGGCGCCGCCACCCGCTGCCGGTCCGCTTGCGTCGCCCTTCGGCGGCCCACCGATCCCCGCGCCTTCGCGAGCGCCGGACGGCGCGCCGGGAGAAGCGCCGGTCACCGATGCAATCGGTGTCTCGGCGGCGAGCGGCGTCGTCGATTGCGCGTCCGGGGTCGGTGGAGCCTGCGGGGCCGACTCGACACGCGCGGGTACCGGTGGCGTGTGAGCGGGCGCCTCCGCGACGCGCGCAGGCGTCGGTTGCGGAGGCACGACCGGCTCGGAGACGCGAGGAGGCCGCGCGACGTCGTCACGCCCACCCGCACGTCCGGGCGCGGCGGTCCTCTCCACGCCGTCCTTCCCCGGTCCGTCGTCGCGGCCGGCGATGACGGCGTTCAGGTCGATGATCAGCGGCGGCAGCGCCGAGTCCGTGCGCAAGAGCGCGATCGCCCCCGCCGCGATCGCGAGGTGGATCGCGACCGAGATCGGCAGCGACGCGAGCCAGCGCGGGGTGCGCAGCTTCATCCCGCCCGCTCGGCGATCCATCGCGCGATCCCGCGACGAAGCGCGGCATTCGCCGCCTGGCCGACGACCCACCCGAAGTCGCTGATCGGCCCTCCGAAGCGTGCCGGCGCGCCACGGCCGGTTACCGCGACGACGACCGCGTCGGTCGACGTGCCGGTCGCGTGATGGCCGCCGGCGCCCTTCACACCCGCCTCGATCAGCGCGAGCGTCTTCACCTCCGTCACCGTCATCAGCGCGTTCACGAGCGCGGCGGGCTCGGCGTTGCCGTCGACGACGACGATCGTGTTGATCGTCGACGCCGAGCGAAGCTCGGCCGCCGGCGAGATCCCCGCGGTGATCGCGTTGCTCAGCCCGACCGTGGCGATCGCCAGCGCGCGCAACGGCCCGCGCTGCGCCGTCACCGTCTCGGCCTTCTCGGTGCCGGCGGCGGTGAGCAGCCCGGCGTACGGACCGCGCACGTCGTGACGCCGCGCGAACGTTGCCAGCGCCGACACGGAGTCGGCGCAGGCGAAGCCCTTCGGCACGTGGACGTTGAGGATGGCGTCGACGGTCGCCACGCCGCCGCCGGCGAGCGCGGAGGAGGCAACGAGCAGCGGCGTGGCGGCCTTCACCGCCACGCCGTCGGCGTCGATGACGAGCGCGACGCCCTCGATCATTACTGGAACGCCACCCGTAGCCCGACGAGCGCGTTGAACCGCGGCGCCGGAAAGCCCAGCACTTCGGTGTAGCGCTCGTCGGTGAGGTTGTTGAAGCGCGCGATCAGCTCCGCGCGCTCCATGACGCCGAACCGGCCCCACAGGAGATAAGCGCCGCCGAGGTCGACCCGGTAGTAGCCGGGGTTGTAGCTTCGCGTGCCGACCGCCGTCTCGAACTGCTTGGTGGTGATCAGGGCCTCGGCGAACAGCGTGAGCTTGTCCCAGGTGAACGTGGCACCCGTGTTCCAGCGGTGGCGCGGGAACCGGCGCAGCGGCTTCTCGGTCGCGAGGTCCTCTGTCCACGTGTACGTGTAGTTCGCGTAGAGCGTGAGCCAGTCGAACGGGTTGACCTCCCCGTAGGCCTCGACACCCTCGCTCACCGCGCGTCCGGCGTTCAGCGGGACGAACAGGAACCCGGGACGCTGCACGATCTGGATCAGGTTGCTGAACTGGTTGTGGAACCACGTGGCGCCGAACCGCACGCGATTGTCCCACAACCGCTGGTCGAAGCCGGCATCGTAGCTCTCGCTCTCCTCGGGCTTCAGGTTCGGATTGCCGAAGCCGGGGAAGAAGAGGTCGTTGATCGTCGGCGCGCGGAACCCCTCGCCCCACGTCGCGCGGATCTTGCTGCCCGTCTCCTTGACGAGGATGGCGATCGACGCGCGCCCCGTGAGCGCGTCGCCGAAGACGTCGTTGTCCTCGTAGCGCAGGCCCCCGCCGAGGATCACGCGGTCGAAGAGACGCAGCTCGTCCTGCGCGAAGCCGGAGACCGTGTTGATCTCCTGACGGAACGTGTGGCGGTTGTAGCCGCGCTCGTTGCGGTGCTCCGCGCCGAACGTGATCGTGTTCCACGAGCCGGTCTGCACGGTGTTGACCCACTCGAACTCGCGCCGGCGCGTGTCGATCTGCGAGACCGTCGTGAACCCGCCGGGCGGCGGCGGGTTCTGGAACCCGGCGTTGTTCCACCACTGGCCGTACCGGAGACGCGTATCCCAGATCTCCGCGACCTTCTGTGCGTAGGTGAGGGTGTAGAAGTACGTCTCGCTCTGCGACTGCGCGTTCGGATCGAAGACCGTCGGGTTGGTGGAGAACACGGGAAGATCCAGCCACGTCTTCGAGTAGCGCGCCGCGAGCGTGAGCGACCCGGCCCACGGAAAGTCGTAGTCGAACCGGCTCGCGAGCGCGGACTGCGTGGCGTCGTCGTTCTTCAGATAGCCGCGCGTGTCGTAGTGGCTGCCCGAGAGCGTGTACGAGAACGCCTTGTACGAGCCGCTGAACGCCGCCGCCTCGCGATACGTCTCGAAGCTCCCGCCTTCGGCCTCCACCGTCGCGCGCGGCGGCCCCTGACCCTTCTTGGTGATGATGTTCACCACGCCGCCGACCGCGTCGGCACCGTGCAGCGTCGACTGCGGACCGCGCACGACCTCGATCCGGTCGATCGCGTCGACGGAGAGATCGCTCAGCTCGGTCACGCCGAGCGTCGGGCTCTTGACGCGCATGCCGTCGACCATCACCTGCACCTGCTGGGCGCCGGCGCCGCGGATCCTGAGCGACGCCGTCTTGCCGAGACCGCCCGAGCGCTGGATGTCGACGCCGGGCACGTGCCGCAGCACCTCTTCGAGCGTCGTGTAGCTCTTCTCGCGGATTTCGTCCTCGGTCACGACCGTCACGGACGCGCCGAGCCTCTCGTGCGGCGTCTCGGTCTTCGTCGCGGTCACCACCACGGGATCGAGGTTGCGCGGCCGCTGCGCCGCGGCTTCCTGCACCAGCATCATCGACACCACCGTCAGCCCGACCATCACGACTCGCATCGCTTCCGTCCTTTTCTCGCGAAAGGTGCGAAGCACATGGCGCCCGGGCAGGTCTCCTGACTCGTGGATCGTCGCGCGCGTCCCGCCTTCCCATCCGTGCCCGGCACGAAGCCTCGTGCCCACACGAACAGTGGCTTGCCTGGGACGCCGCTCCCCACTCACAGTGGCGCGACCATGCCGGCCTCGGCGCTCACGACGGCGTGGCGCCTCACCGGCTTCCCTTGGACCGGGGCCGACGACTCAGCTCAGCACGGCACCTCGCTCTCCGGCCTCATGCATCGGGCCACGCCACTTGCACGCGCGGGCGCGCGCCCGCGGGGTTCTTGTCCACGACGACCTCGCAGCCGTACACGTTCCGGAGCTGTGCCTCGTCGAGCACGTCTTCCGGCGCCCCGAGCGCGGCGATGCGGCCCGCGGACAGCAGCAGCAGCCGGTCGCACACCTCCGCCGCGAGGTTCAGATCGTGCGCGACCAGGAGGATCGTCATCCGCCGCTCGCGATTCACCCGGCGGAGCAGCCCCACGCATTCCGCCTGGTAGCGAAGGTCGAGGTGCGCGGTCGGCTCGTCGAGCACCAGCAGGCGCGGCTCCTGCGCGAGCGCGCGCGCGAGCACCGCGCGCTGCCGCTCGCCGCCGCTGAGCTCGTCCAGCGGCAGCGCCGCGAGCTCGAGCACGCCGGTCGCCGTCATCGCCGCCCGCGCGATCGTGAGATCGCGCTCGCTCTCGAAGTACCGCGCGGGGTCGTGCGGATAGCGGCCCATCAGCACGAGCTGCTCCACCGTGAACGGAAACGCGTGCGGCAGCTCCTGCGGCACGACCGCCACCTCGCGCGCGAGCCGGGCGCCGGGAAACGAGGCGAGCGCGTGGTCGTCGATCAGAATCTCGCCGGCCGTCGGCCGCACGACGCGCGTGAGCAGACGGATCAGCGTCGTCTTTCCCGCGCTGTTCGGGCCGATCACGCCGAGGATCTCGCCGGGCTCGATCGTGAGCGAGAGCGGTGCGAGATGGAACGGCCGCGCGCGACGCCCCGGCGCGTCCGCGCCCTTCTGCGCCTCGGCGTACCCGAACTCGACCTCGCGGAGCTCGACGCGCACGCTCACGGCAACGCCCGGTAGCGCGTACGCAGCAGGTAGACGAAGAACGGCGCGCCGCACAGCGAGGTGATCACGCCGACCGAGAGCTCCGCGGGCGCGATCACGTTACGTGCGAGCGTGTCGGCGAGGAGCAGGAACGCGGCGCCACCCACGAGCGCCGACGGCACCAGCACGCGGTTGTCGTGGCCGAGCGCGCCGCGAAGCAGGTGCGGCACGATCAATCCGACGAACCCGATCGGGCCTGCGAACGCCACCGCGCTCGCGGTCAGCAGCGCCGCGCCCCCGAAGATGCGGAGCTTGAGCCGTTCGGCGTCGACGCCGAGCTGCACGGCGGCCTCCTCGCCGAGCGCGAGCAGATTCAGCTCGCGCGCCTGGCCGAGCACGAGCCAGAACCCCGCGGCCGCCAGCACCGTGAACACGAGCAGCGCGGCCGGCGGGATCGGCGCGAGGTTGCCGAGCAGCCAGTGAATCACGCCGCCGAGACGGTTGAAGTCGACGATCGAGATCAGCACGGTGATCGCGGACGAGAAGAAGATGCCGACGATCACGCCCGCGAGGAGCAACGTCTGGATCGACAGCCCGGTGCCCGCGGCCGCGATGAGATACACACCGCCTGCGGCGACGAGCGCGCCGGCGAACGCGAACGCCGCGAGCCCGAGCGCGGCCAGCAGCGTGAGCCCGAGCCCGAAGATCTGCGCGAGCACCACGCCGAACGCGGCCCCCGCCGAGACCCCGAGCACCGAGGGCTCGGCGAGCGGGTTCCGCGTCAACGCCTGGAACGCGACGCCGGCCACCGCGAGCGCGCCGCCCGCAAGCGCGGCGACGGCGATGCGCGGCAGACGCAGGCTCAGCGTGACGACGGCGGCGACGGAGTCCGCGTCGGCGCGCCCGGTCAACGCCGCCACCACCGCGCCGGGCGAGAGCCGCGCGCTCCCGACGAACAACGCGAGGACCACGACGGCCGCGAGCACGAGCGCGAGCGCGCCCAGCGCGGCCGCGAGCCTTCGCGCGGGATTCACTTGAACGCCTCCGGATGAATGGCGCGCGCGAGCTGATCGAGGCCGTCCAGGACGCGCGGCCCGTAGCGATGCATCAGGTTGCCGTCGACCGAGTGAATCCGTCCGGTCTTGATCGCGGGAAGGCTCGTGAGCCGCTTCCACCGGTCGATCGCGATCGGTCCGCTCTTGCTTCCGTGGTTCGCGAGCACGATCACTTCGGGGCCCTTCGCGACCGCGGCCTCGAGGCTGTAGCGCGGATAGTCGTCGGCGTCGGCCGCCGTGAGGCTGTCCCCCCCCGCGATGTCGATCAGCTCCGTGACGAGCGCGCGACGGCCGGGGACGATCAACGGATCGGGCCAGAGCACGTAGAGCACGCGCGGCCGGCCGTACGGCTTCACCGCCTCGCGCACGGCGGCGACGCGGCGATCGATCGCGTCCAGCACGGGTGCCAGCGCCGCCTCGCGTCCGGTGAGCGCGGCCAGCCGGCGCGCGACGTCCTTGACCTCGGCGATCCGCTCGGCGGTGATCTGGTAGGTCGGGATGCGCAGCTGCGTGAGCTGCTTGAACGTCTCTTCGCTATTGCCGGAGCCGGTGACGATGACGAGATCCGGCTTCAGCGCGACGATCGTCTCCAGGCTCGGATTGATCATCCCGCCGACCGTCGGCTTCGCGCGCGCGGCCGCCGGATAGTCGCAGAAGTCCGTGCGCCCCACGAGCCGGTCCTCGCCGCCGAGCGCGAAGATCATCTCGGTCGCGCTCGGGACCAGCGAGATGATCCGCTTCGGCGGCGCCGGCAGGACGACCTCCCGCCCCTGCATGTCGCGCGCGGTGAACGCGTGGGCGCGCGGCGCCCCGAGCGCGATCGGCAGCAGCACGACGAGCATCCACGCGTGCCGCACGCGCGACCGTGCGCGTCTCACGCGCGACACCGCGCGCACGCCCGCACGAACGCCTCCGCGATCGAGGGATTCGACGCGAAGTGCAGATGCACGTAGCTGAGCAGCGCGTTGCCGATCTGGTAGCCCTCGACACGCTCGCCCCCGCGCGGATCGGTCAGGCGATACACGCGCGGCACGGACAGCGGCACGCGCTCCAGCGTCGAGTAGTGGAACTCGTGCCCGCGCGCGACGGCGCCGGGCGAGCCGAGGAGCGACGGTGCGGTCGTGGTCACGGTCGTGTAGCCAAGGCTCAGGCGCCGCGGACGCATGCGCACCGTCGCGGGCAGGATGCCGACCATCGGATGCGCCGTGCCGTCGAGATCCTCGAGGCTCTCCGCGAGGTACATCAGGCCGCCGCATTCGGCGTACACGGCGCCGCCGGACTCGACGAACTTCTCGACGCCGCGTCGCACGCCGAGGTTCGCCGAGAGCTGGCGCGCGCGGAGCTCGGGGTAGCCGCCGCCGAAGTAGAGGCCGTCGACGGCGGGCACCTCCAGATCCGTCTCCGGACTCCACTCGACGAGCTCCGCGCCGGCGGCGCGCAGCAGCGCCAGGTTCTCCTCGTAATAGAACTGGAACGCGCGGTCGCGGGCGATGCCGATGCGCGGCGCGCTTGTGAACGACGCGGGTGGGGCGGGGCGGGCGCCATGGGGCCTGTCAGGTTCGTGCCCCCCTCCGGTCCTCGGGGGGCACTCACCTGCCACCCATGGCGCCCGAGACAGGAGAGCGTCGACATCCATCGAGCGCTCGATTGCATCGGCGAGGGCCGATTGACGCTCGCGCGTCAGCGAGCCTTCGGCCGCTGTCACCAAACCCAGGTGGCGCTCCGGGAGCGTCAGGGCAGCATCGCGCTGGAGGGCGCCGAGCGGGATCACGCGGCAGCGGGCTTCGATCGCGTCGAGGACCCAGCGCGCGTGGGTCGGGTTGCCCGCGTTGTTCGCGACGACCCCGGCGAGCTTCAGGCCGGGATCAAAAGTCTCGAAGCCCAGTGTGACCGCGGCGACGCTGCGCGCCGCCGCGCGCGCGTCGACGATCAGAATCACCGGCGCATCGAGCCACTTCGCGATCTGCGCGGTCGAGCCGTCGTCGCTCGTGCCGTCGATGCCGTCGAAGCAGCCCATCATGCCTTCGATCACCGCGACGTCGGCGCCGGCCGTGTGCCGCGCGAACGTCGCGCGCACGGCGTCGCGCCCGCACATCCACGCATCCAGCGTGTACGACAGACGGCCGGTGACGAGCGCGTGGAACGCCGGATCGATGAAGTCGGGCCCGACCTTGAATCCCTGCACCGCGAGCCCCCGCCGCCGCAACGCGGCCATCAACCCGAGCGTGACGGTCGTCTTGCCGACGCCGCTCGCGGCTCCCGCGACCACGATCGCTCTCATGAGCGGCCCGAGGGATCGTCGGAGGAAGCGATCCGGTTGTCGACGCCCGCCGACTTGAACGTCGCCATCTCGCCGTAGATCCGAGCGGACGCCCGCGCGAGATGAATGAAGAGCGCCGCGCCCGTTCCCTCGCCGAGACGCAGGCCGAGGTCGAGATAGGGCTCGAAG
>Ga0233425_10000813_pt1 | contig 75995 bp, 71 predicted proteins | sample Watercolumn_Towu_2_FD_181712 | JGI IMG/M metagenome (GOLD analysis project Ga0233425, IMG submission 181712) | Freshwater microbial communities from Lake Towuti, South Sulawesi, Indonesia - Watercolumn_Towuti2014_140_MG | ecosystem: Environmental > Aquatic > Freshwater > Lake | place... | reverse complement strand
CACCTCGTAGCGATAGAGGCCGCTTCCGACGATCGTCATGGTCTCCTCCTCACGTCCACAGGTCGCGAAACCGCGTCGCCACCACGTCCTCGTACGGTACCGGCGCCGCCAGCATACCGATCGCTTGCGCGAAGCGGTTCATCGTCGTCACAGCGCCCTCGGAGATGGCAGGCTCGTAGAACGGAAGATCGCGTTCGACGAGCGACGCGATGATCTCCGCAGACGCGGGTGGGAAGCGGCGGCGGCCCACCTCCGTCGCGCGTGACGGATCCTTCTTCAGCACACCCTGGGCACGGACGATCGCGCGCACCGCCGCCGCCACGCGGTCGGGGTCACGCGCGATCAGCGCGTCCGTCGTCGCCAGCGCAGCGAACGTGTAGCGGCCGGCGTCGGGAGGGCCGTCGCCGCGGCGGACGTCCGCGACGATCTTTCCGACACCGCGGCGCACCGCCGTCTCGCTGCCGAGCGCGTTGGCCCAGAAGCCGTCGACCTCGCGGCGCTCCAGCGCGTCCGCGGCCGCCACGCCGAACGACGCTCCCGGCGCGTGCGCGCCGGGCACCGGGCCGATCGTGATCCCATCGCGCGTCGGATCGATTCCGGACTCCGCCAGCAGTCGCAGGAACGCCCGATCGGGGCCGGCGGCGGCGCCGATGCGCAGGCCTTTCACGGCCGCGACGTCGCCGCGGCGCGCGGGGAGATCGGCGCGCAAGACCAGCAGCCACGGCGTGCCTTGCGAGAGCGTCACCACCAGCTTCGCGCCGTGCCACTGCGGGAAGGCGAGCAGCATCGTGTGGGCGCCGCCGGCCACGAAATCCACGGCGCCGTCGCGCAACGAGTTCACCGCCTCCAGCGACGGCAGCAGCTCGACGTGCGCGTCGAGGCCCTCTTCCCGAAAAAGGCCGAGTTCCTCGGCGGCCAGGGTAGGGAAATACGAGTTGGTGACGAGATCGGGGGTGGCGATCTTCATGGCTTAGAATCTCACTTATGACAGTCTCCAAGGGCCGCGAGTTCCTCAGCATCCCCGGGCCGACGAACATCCCCGACGCCGTGCTCGCCGCCATGCACCGGCCGGCGATCGACATCTACGCTGGCGACATGATCCACGTCACCAACAGCCTGCTCGAAGACCTGCCGAAGGTATTCCGCACGAGCGGGCGCACCTACATCTATGCCGCGAACGGCCATGGCGGCTGGGAGGCCGCGCTGACGAACGTCCTCTCGCGCGGCGACACCGTGCTGGTTCTGGAGAGCGGGTTGTTCGCGCTCGGCTGGGGCGACATGGCGCGGATGATGGGCGTGAAGGTCGAGGTGCTGAAGGGCGATCCGCGGCGCGCCGTCGATCCGGCCGCCGTCGCGCAGCGTCTCGCCGCGGACACCGCGCACGAGATCAAGGCCATCCTCGTCGTGCAGATCGACACCGCGTCCGCCGTGGTCAACGACCTCGCCGCGATCCACGAGGCGATCGCGTCGGTGAAGCATCCCGCGCTGCTGATGGTCGACTGCGTGGCGTCGCTCGGCTGCATGCCGTTCGAGATGGACGCGTGGGGCATCGACGTGGCGATGTCGGGATCGCAGAAGGGCCTGATGACGCCACCCGGCCTCGCGTTCGTCGCCGCCAACGAGCGTGCGCACGCCGCGCACCAGAAGGCGGATCTGCGCACGCGCTACTGGGACTGGACGTTCCGGAACGGTGAAGCGCACTACCAGAAGTACGGCGGCACGCCGCCGCAGCATCTCTTGTTCGGGCTGCGCAAGGCGCTCGACATGCTGCTCGAGGAGGGACTCGCCGCGGCGGCGCGCCGTCACGCGCTGCTCGCCGAGGCCACGCGGCAGGCCGTCGCGAAGTGGTCGGAGGCGAGCGTGCTCGCGTTCAGCATCGTGCGCCCCGAGGAGCGCGCGAACTCCGTGACGACCGTCCTCGTGCAGGGCCGCGACCCGGCGCCGATCAGCGATTACTGCCGCACGAGGTGCGGAGTGGTCCTCGGGCGCGGGATCGGCGAGCTCCAGGGCAAGGCGTTTCGGATCGCGCACATGGGACACGTCAACGCGCCGATGGTGCTCGGCGTGCTCGGCGCGATCGAGATGGCGCTCGGCGCCCTCGGCATCCCGCACGGCCGCGGCGGCGTGCAGGCGGCCGTCGAGTATCTGGGCCGCGAAGTCCGACCGTAGCGTGATCGATTCGGCGGATGTCGTCGTCGTCGGCTCCGGCGCCTTCGGCGCGAGCGTCGCCTACCACCTCGCGCGGCGCGGCGTTCGCGTCGCCGTGCTCGAGCGCGCCGCCCTCGCCTCGCAGACGTCGCCGCGCGCGGCCGGGCTGACGAGTCAGGTGCGCGCGACGCCGGCGCTCACGCGGCTCGCGCAGCGGGCGGTGACGAAGCTCGCGGCGTTCACCGACGAGACCGGCGAACGGCTGCGCTTCACCCAGAGCGGCGCGCTCAAGATCGCGCGGACGGATCGCGACGCGGAGCAGCTCGCGCGCGAAGTGCAACGCGGCGCGACGGTCGGCGTTCCCATCGAGATGATCGCAGCATCCGACGCGCGCCGGCGGTTTCCGCTGCTGGGTGAGCGCGGCATCGTTGCCGTCACGTGGAGCCCCACCGACTGCAACGTGGAGCCCTCCGAGCTGCCCATCGGCTACTGCCGCGCGGCGGAGAAGCTCGGGGCGGTCTTGCTTCCGCACACGCCGGCGACGGGCTTCGAGATCGGCCCGCGCGGCATCGAGGGCGTGCGCACGCCGCGCGGAGTCATCGCGACCGCGACAGTGGTCGACGCGGCGGGCGCGTGGGCGGGGCTCGTCGCGACGGCACTGGGCGCGTCGCTGCCCGTCGTCCCGACACGCCATCAGCTCCTGATCACCGAGCCGATTCCCGGCGTCACGCCCGACCTGCCGATCGTGCGCGTGATCGACGCCAACGTCTACGTGCGGCACGAGCGCGGCGGCCTGATGCTCGGCGGCTACGAGGCCGATCCGCTGCAGCCCGATGCGCTCCCTGACGACATCGCCGACGTGCCGCTCGACATCGAGGTGCTCTGGCGCCTCGCCCGCAGCGTCCGCGATCAGTTTCCGATCTTCCAGGATCCGGCGATTCGCGTGGCCGAGCATCGCGGCGGGCTGCCGACCCTGACGACGGACGATTGCTACCTCGTGGGCCGGCTACCCGCCGTGGCCGGGGCCTGGGTGATGAGCGGCTGTTGCGTCGGCGGGCTGAGCGTCTCTCCGGCGCTCGGCGAGGCGATGGCGGAGTGGATCGTCGACGGCGCGCCGCGGCTCGACCTCACGGACATCGCGATCACCCGGTTCGCCGGCCGCGACCTCGACGAGACCGAGCTGCGCGAGCGCTGTCGCCACGCGTACGCGACGCACTACCGTGCGAGCGCGGGCGGCAGCAGCTCCTTCTCGCCGAGATAGTCGCGGCGATAGAGATCGGTCACCGAGGCCCAGCGGAGCCTGCAGGCCTGCTCCGCCACTTCGAGCGCGCGCGCCTTCACGGCGTCGGTGTCGAGATAGCGCGCGCACAGCTCCGCCTGGCGCCGGCTGTGCTCGATATCCGCCTCCGCGTGCTCCGTGAAGAACTCGATCGCGTGCGACCCGGGCGGAAAGCCGTAGTGCCGTGCGAGCGCCGGGAGCACGACCTCGCTGTTGAGCGCGGGCTGCTGGCCTTCCTGCGTGCTCTGCATCGCGAGGATGACGCCGATCGGCTCCTGCAGCACCGTCTGGTAGTAGTGGAGCGAGCGCCCCCACCACGCCGGCGTCATCGGCATCCCGCGCACTTCGGGCTCCGTGAGTCCCGCCGCCTTGCAGAAGCGCACGATGAGCTCGTTGTGATCGTGCGGGACGTGGCCTTCGCGCGGGATCGCCTTCAGGCCTTCCTCTTCCGACAGGTTCTCGACGACCGCCTTGCGCACGTCCTCGTGCGCGTACATGCGTGTGTAGAGGATGCCGAAGCTCGCGAGCGCGCGCTGCACGAACTGATAGTGCAGGGCGAGGTAGGTGCCCAGCGCGCGAATCGGCAGCTTGCCGTCGGCGAGCGCACCGAAGAACGGATGATTCTTCGTGTGCCACCGCTCGCGGATCGCGTGCACCTGGCTGACGATCTCCGCGCTCATATCGGCCAGCCGTGCTCGGCGATGTCCACGCGATTGCCTTCCGGATCGCGGATCCAGCTCTCGGCCACGGCGCCGAAGGTGTTCGACACCATGTCCGCGTGGGCGGCGTTCTCCTCGAGGCCGAAGATCGTCTTGTCGTAGTCGGCGACCACGTCGCGGTCTTTCACGTTCAGCGCGATGTGCCGGATCCTCGGCTTGTTCATGGCGCCTTCTCCTGGTAGGCCGCGTCGACGAAGCTCGGGTGCTGCGTCCATTGCGCGCCGCCCGAGGATTCCTCGAGGCCGAGCGGGTGGTAGACGAGCTCGATCATGTTGCCGTCGGGATCGTGGATGTACGTGTAGTGCTCGCCGGTGTCCTCGCGCCGCCCCTGGTAGGGATCTGTGCCGCCGAGGTTGCGCGCGACAAATCGCCTCCCAGTCGTCCACCTCGAGCGCGAAGTGGCTGGAGGGGGTCGGCTTCGGCTGGGGCGTCTCGGTGAAGTGGATCTCGGCATTCCCGAGGTGCATCTGGAGCTGGCGCGTGTTGAGCCTGGGGCCGCGGTCGCGGAACCGCGCGCCGAGCACCCGCTCGTACCACTCGCGGGTTTGCTTGCGATCGCTGATCGGGACGTTGATGTGCTGGATCATCGTGACCGTCGGCATGGCCGCCTCCGCCCGTCGAGCGTTGCGGGGAGGATAGTACAATCGCCGCCGCGCCACAGGCCGAACGCGGAGGTGTCCACGTGGGAAAGCTCGACGGCAAGGTCGCCCTCGTCACCGGTTCGGGTCGGAACATCGGTCGCGCGACGGTGCTGAAGTTCGCGTCGGAAGGCGCGCACGTCGTCGTCAACGCGCGCAGTAACCAGGCGGAGGCCGACGCCGTCGCGAACGAAGCGCGCGCCCGCGGTGTCAAAGCGATCTCGGTGCTCGCCGACGTCGGCAACCGCGACGAGGCCGAGCGCATGGTCGCGCGCGCGATGTCTGAATTCGGACGCGTCGACATCCTGATCAGTAACGCCGCGATCCGCCCGCACAAGCCGTTCGCCGAGCTGAGCGTCGAGGACTGGGAGACCGTGCGCGGCGTCGTGCTCGACGCCGGCGTCCACCTCACGCGCGCGGTCATCGGCTCGATGGTGGCGAACCGCTACGGCCGGATCGTCTTCTTCACGGGCGAGGGCGCGTTCGCCGGCAACGCCGGTCGCGCGCACGTCTCCGCCGCGAAGATGGGCCTCGTCGGACTGGCGCGCGGGCTGGCGAGCGAGTTCGCCGAGCACAACGTCCGCGTCAACGTGCTGTCGCCGGGCAGCATCGACACCAGCCGCGCGAATCCGGAGTGGTACCAGGGCCGCCCGCCGAGCGCGAAAGGCATTCCGCTCGGACGGCAGGGGACCGTCGACGAGATCGCGGCGACGTGCTTGTTCCTCGTCAGCGACGACGGCGGTTTCGTCACCGGCCAGACGATCCACGTGAACGGCGGCGCCGCCTACCACTAGACGTCGGGCGACGCGAGCAGCCGCGATCCCAGGCCGCCGCCGGGCCGCGCCGCGTTGTTCCGCTACTCGGACGTGCCCTTGCCCGTGTAAGCCCTGGCGCCCGCGAGCCACCGCTCGCGTCCGGCGACTTCACCGGCTTCGAGCTGTCGCGCGAAGTCGGCTTTCGCCTGCGCGAGCAGCGACGAGTCAGTCAGCAGATCGGCTGCCGTCATCGCGAGCGTGACCGCGCCGTCGACCACCGCCCTGTCGCCTTCCTCAGACGCCGCCGCCACCGCGAACTCTGGCGTGTGGTTCGCGATCGACTCGGGAACGATCGCGAAGTACGCGTGGATCGCGGGCAGGATCTGGCTGATGTCGCCCATGTCGGTCGAGCCCATGCGCTCGTTCGGCGCGGGCTCGACGCAGGGACGCCCGAGCGCGGCCATGTTCCTCGCCATCACGTCCGCGATCGTCGAGTTCGGCACCGTGTTGTCGTAGCCGCGCGTCTCGGTCCACTCGAGCCGGGCGCCGGTGGCGGTGGCGCCGGCCTCCGCCGCCTGCTTCAGCATCCCGACGAGCCGCCGCTGATACGCGCGGTCGCGCGCGCGCACCGAGAACCGCGCCGACGCGCGCGCCGGGATGATGTTCACCGCGTCGCCGCCGTGGGTGACGATGCCGTGCACGCGAGCGTCCGCGCGCATCTGCAGACGGCGCGCGTTGATGCCGGTGAACGTCTGGATGACGGCCTCGAGCGCGTTGATCCCCTGATCGGGCGCGCCGGCCGCGTGCGACGCCTTGCCGTGGAACACGATCTCGACGCGGCTCGACGCCAGCGAGCTGCGCCGCACCATGTCGCTGCGCGACGGGTGCAGCATGAACGAGGCGTCGACGTCGTCGAAGACGCCCGCCTCGGCGAGGAGGATCTTGCCGCCGCCGCCTTCCTCGGCCGGCGTGCCGATGATCAGCACGCGCCCGGGGAAGCGCTGCCCGCTGCGTGCCAGCGCGAGGCCCGCGCCGAGCGCGCTCGTCGCGATGATGTTGTGGCCGCACGCGTGCCCGATGCCGGGCAACGCGTCGTACTCCGCCAGGATCGCGAGCGTGGGGCCCGCCTCGCCGCCGTCGAGCTCGGCGCGGAACGCGGTCTCGAGGCCGCCGACGCCGCGCTGCACGTGCAGCCCGCCGTGCTCGAGCTCGTCCGCGAGGCGCTTGCTCGCGCGGAATTCCTTGAACAGGAGCTCGGGGTTGGCGTGGATGTCGTGGCTCGTCGCGAGCAGCTGCTGGCGCAGCTCGCCGACCGCGGCCCGGATGCGCGTCTTCCATCCTGCGACGTCGATGCCCATGGATCCTCCCTACGGTTCCAGCACGACTTTACCCGTTCCCGACCGGTCGGCGACGATCCGATGCGCGAGCGCCGCCTCGGCCAGCGGCACCACGCGATCGATGAGCACGCGGTGCCGTCCCTCGGCCGCGGCGCGCAGGCAGAAGGCGAGGTCGTCCTCGGTGATGCGGCCGACCGAGCCGATGACGCTGATGCCGTTCAGATACAGTCGCTGGACGTCGAGCGGCACCGTGCCGCCGCCGTGGGCGCCCGCGGTGACGAGCCGGCCGTTCCGCGCGAGCGTGGCGAAGGCCCTGGGAAACAGCTCGGGGTCGGCGATGTTCTCGAACACGACGTCGACACCGCGCCCGTCCGTGATCGTTCGTACCTCGCCGGTGAGATCGCGGGTCCGGTAGTTCACGCCCGCGTCGGCTCCTAACGCCACGGCCGCGCTCACGCGCTCGTCCGCGCCGGCGGCGGCGATCACCTTCGCGCCGAGATCTTTCGCGACCTGGATGCCCGCGCCGCCAAGTCCGCCCGACGCCCCCATCACCAGCACCCAGTCGCCCGCTTTCACCCGCGCGTGATCGCGCAGGAGGCTGAGCGCGGTCGGGCCGTGGCGCGCCACCACGGTCGCGACCGTGAAGGCGAGGCCGTCGGGAATCGCGTGCGTCATCCCGACCGGCACCTTCACGTACTCCGCGTAGCCGCCCCACGCGTGCACGCCGAGCAACAGCGGTCCCGACGTCTCGGAGGGAGGGCGCAAGACCTGGCGCGTGGCGACGCGGTCGCCGGGCTTGCGCGCGGTCACGCCTTCGCCGACCGCGGCGACGACTCCGGAAGGATCGACGCCGAGGACGTGGGGAAGCGTGACGCGCGCGGGGTAGGTGCCGGCACGGACGGCGAGGTCGAGCGTGCGATTCACCGACACCGCGTGCACGCGGATCAGCACCTCGCCGGGACCGGGCGCCGGGGTGTCGATCTCTTCGAACCGCAGCACGTCCGGCGGCCCGAACGCACGCATCACGATCGCCTTCACGGCGGAAGCAGCGGCGGCTGGTCCGGACGGAGGTGCTGATCGACCGCGTTGAGGATGACGGCGGTCGACGCGTAGTTCCCCATCAGGGCCGCGAGATCGACGACGCCGCGCGAGCCGAACAGCTCGATCGCGCGCGCGAACGTCCCGGCGCGCACCTTCCGCTCGCGGAAGACCTCGCGGCCGAAGCTGACGATCACCGCTTCCTTCTCGCCGAGCCCGTCGACGGGCTTCCGGTGCTTGACCACGTCGATCATCGCGGGCTCGAGCCCTTCCTTCAGAGCGGCGGGCTCGTGCGCGGTCCACTCGAACTGCTGATCGAGCTCGCGCGCGGTGACGAGGATCGCCAGCTCGGTGAGCCGCCGGTCGAGCGTGGTCTCGTAGCGGAGGTACTGGTTGACCGCACGCATCCGCGCGCCGAGCTCCGGGCTATGGAGCGAAATTCCGCCCGGTCCCTGCAACCCGACGAGCGTGCGGCTCTGCGGGCCGGTCGCCGCGTCGTAGAACGCCTTGCCTTGCTCGTCCAGCTCCTCACGCTTGCGGAGCGGAAGCCGGGACAGCGAGTCGGGATGGACGTCATCGGGCAGCGTCATCCGGCGAGGCCCGCCATGTGCGCGACCGCTTCCACCTGCTCGGTGTAGCTGCCGACAGGATTCAGGAGCAGGTGGCTCGCGCCCATCGCGATCAGCTCCTCGAGCCGCTCGCGCACCTGCTCGGGCGTGCCGTGAATCCCCGACGCGTCCGTGCCGGCCGGGTTGCGATAGACCGTGGTGAACCAGTGGTCGAGCTCCTTGCGCGCCACGTCCGCGCGCTCGTGGACCGCGAGGAACACGCGCTTGGAGATCGGGAACGTCTGCGGATCGCGCCCGACCTTCTCCAGCTCGGCCTTCAGGATCGGGACGCACTTCGAGAACGTCGCCACGCTCGAGCCGCCGGAGCCCATCCACGCGTCCCCGATCGACACGGCGCGCCGGACCGCGTCGGGATGATCACCGCCGATCCAAATCGGCGGCCGCGGCTTCTGGACCGGCTTGAGCGTCATCGCCGCGCCGTCGAGCCGATAGACGCTGCCGCGATAGTCGATCTTCTTCGCGGTCCACAGCGCCTTGATGACCTCGATGCCCTCGCGGAACCGCCGCACGCGATGCGCCGTCGGCACCTCGAACTCGGCGTAGTGGTGATCGCGCCCGATGCCGACGCCGAGGATCGCGCGCCCGCCGCTCAGGTTGTCGAGCGTGGACACGCGGTGCGCGACGTGGACGGGGTGCTGGACCGGCAGCACGATCACCGAGACTCCGAGACGGATCCTCGTCGTGACCGCCGCCGCCCAGGTGAGCACGGTCAGCGAGTCGAAGCTGTGCGCATGGTCGAGCGCGTTGTCGGTCACCCAGAGGTCGCGGAAGCCGAGCGCGTCGGCGCGCTGCGCGACCGTCCGCACGGCCGTGACGTCGAGCGGATCGGGCGATCGATGAGGGAGCGACATCCCGAGCGGTATCCGGTCTTTGAGGGCCACGTGAGCCTCGTCTTCCCGGCGTCGTCGCCTAGTGGTTGTCGAGCGGCTCGGCGTCGATCAGGATGAACGCCATCCGCGCGATCCTGTCGGTGCGATTCGACCACGCGTGATGTGTCCCGCGCTGGATGAGCACGTCACCGGGCTTCATGAGCGTCTCGTCGTCGTCGAGCATCGCCCACACCTCGCCCTCGAGGCAGATCGCGTAGTCGACGGTGTCGGTCGCGTGGAAACCCGGGTGCCGCGCCGAGCGGTCCGGCGTGGTCTTGCACCCGCGCTGCCGCAGGTTCTCGGGATCGTAGGCGCGCGTGCTGTCCGGAGGAATGTCGGTGAAGCGGAGGACCGTGCCGCCGCGGTGCGCGGGCGGTGTCCGCATGATCACGCCGTCCGGCACGGGATCGTGCGTGCCCTTGTTCGACGGGCGCGGCGTCTCGGTCATCCAGAGCCCGACCCGCACGGGCTGGTCGGGCGCGACGTCTCCGTTCGGGAACAGCGTGTCGGACACGATGTAGGAGCGTCCGGCGGCGTTCACGCCCGTCACGATGCGGCGCACTTTTCGCGACATCAGCGCTGCCTCGACCTGGTCGTCATGTGGCCCTCCGACGGCAGGAGCCTAAGCGAGGGCCCGGACCGAGACAAGAACCCGCGGCTTGAACGGCGCGGGCCCCCGGGAGGACCATGGCGGGGCCATGGATCTCTCCGCGACCATCCATCTCCTCGGCGAGACGCTCGGCGCCGTGCTGCGCGAGCAGGAGTCGCTCGCGGTGTTCGAGACCGAGGAGCGCGTTCGCGCGCTGGCCAAGGCCGCGCGCGGGGGTGAGGATGGCGCCGCCGGCGCGCTGACGGCCGCCGTGGCCGCGCTGTCGGCGGACGGCGCGCGCGCGACCGCGTCCGCGTTCACCGTCTACTTCGACCTGGTGAACCTCGCGGAGGAAGCGCATCGCATTCGCGCGCTACGGGAGCGTGCCCGCGCACGCGACCCGGAGCCCGTGAGCGAATCGATCGCCGAAGCGGTGGCGCAACTCAGAGCCGCGGGCGTGTCAGCCCCGCGGATGGCCGGGCTGCTCGAGACGTTGCGCGTGGAGCTGGTGCTGACCGCGCATCCGACCGAGGCCAAGCGGCGGACCGTGCTCTCGAAGCTGCAGCGGATCGCGGAGACGCTGCGGCGCCTCGACGATCCCGGGCTGTTGCCGCGCGAGCAGCGGGCGGCGACGGACGTGCTGCTCGCCGAGGTGACGGCGCTGTGGCTCACGGATCGCGCGCGCACCGCGCGGCCCGCGGTCACGGACGAGGTACGCACCGGGCTCTACTTCGTCGACACGGTCCTGTGGGACGCGCTGCCGCGCATCGCCGGCGAGCTGGAGGCGGCGGTGGCCGAGCACTATCCCGGTCTCGCCGCGCCGTCCGACTGGCTCCGCCTCGCGTCGTGGATCGGCGGCGACCGCGACGGCAATCCGCTCGTGGTGACGCCCGTGACGGCGGAGACGCTGCGACTGCACCGCGGCCTCGCGGTCGTGCGGCACCGCCGCACGCTGCTGGCGCTCGCGCGTCACCTGAGCCTGAGCGGCCGCCGCCACGAGCCGCCACCGGCGCTCATCGCGGCGCTCGAGGCGCGCCGGCCGTTGCCGCCGCACGTGGCCATGCTGGAGGAGCGGTACGCGAGCGAGCCGTACCGTCTGGTGCTCGCGCTGCTCGCCGCCGATCTCGAGGTCGCATCGCAGGACGACATGACCGCGCGGCTGCTCGACGAGATGCCGCACCACGCGTACGTCACCGCGGCGCAGGTCGCGGACACGCTGCGGCTGATCGCCGGCTCCATTCCCGCCGTGCTGGCCGACGGCGAGCTGAAGACGGCGCGGAGGCAGCTCGCGATCTTCGGGCTCCACGCGATGCGCCTCGACATCCGCGAGGACGCAGGCCGCATCGCGGTCGCGCTCGGCGGCATGCTCGCCGCCCTCGGGATCGACGACGGGTTCGAGCACCGCGACAACGCCGCGCGCACGGCGCTCTTGCTGCGGCTCCTCCACGACGCGCCGCCGAAGCGGTCCGACCTGACCGTCGCGGCCGGCGGGCGCCCGGAGAGCGTCGAGACGTGGAATCTCTTCCGCCTCGTCGCCCGCACGCAGAGCGTCTACGGCCGCGAGCCGCTCGGCCCGTTCATCATCTCGATGACGCGCGGGGCCGCCGACGTGCTGGCGGTGCTGCTGCTCGCGCGCTGGGCGCGCTGCGCGCCCGGCCTCGCGATCGTCCCGCTGTTCGAGACGCTCGGCGACCTCGACGCGGCGCCGCGTGTGCTCGTGGAGCTCTTCGAGCTCGACGTCTATCGCGCGGAGCTCGAGGCGGGCGGCGGGCAGCAGATGGTGATGATCGGCTACTCGGACAGCAACAAGGACGGCGGCTATCTCGCCGCGAGCTGGGCGCTCTACCAGGCGCAGCAGGCCGTGTCGCGCGTGTGCGACGAGCACGGCGTCGCGCTCACGCTCTTCCACGGGCGGGGCGGGACCGTCGCGCGCGGGGGCGGACCGGCGGGGCGTGCGATCCGCGCGCAGCCCGCCGGCACCGTGCGGGGACGCTTCCGGCTCACCGAGCAGGGCGAGATCGTCGCGTCGCACTACGGCGACCCGGATCTCGCGCACCGCCACCTGGAGCAGATCGTGAGCGCGGTGCTGCTCGCGTCCGCGGACACGGGGCGCGCCGGCGTGACGCCCGCGTGGCGGCACGCGATGGACGCGATGGCCGCGCGCGCGCGTGCCGCCTATCGCGCGCTGCTCGAGGAGACGCCCGGCTTCCTCGACTACTGGCACGGCGCGACGCCGATCGACGAGATCACACGGCTTCGACTCGGCTCGCGGCCCGCCGCGCGACGCGGCGGCGCGCTCACGCCGAAGGCGATCCGCGCCATCCCCTGGGTGTTCTCCTGGATGCAGAGCCGCTTCAACCTGCCGGGCTGGTACGGTCTCGGGGCCGCGCTGGAGCCGGCGGACCGCACGCTGCTGCGCGAGCTGTACGCCTCGTGGCCGTTCTACCGCGCCATCCTCGACAACGCGGAGATGTCGCTGCTCAAGGCGGACATGGGCATCGCCGCGCTGTACTCCGATCTGGTACCGGATCGAGCGCTCGCGCGCACGGTCTTCGCGACGATCCGCGACGAGTACGAGCGCGCGTGCGAGACGATCCTCGCCGCCACCGGCCACGCCGCGCTGATGGACGGGGACCCGGTGATCCAGCGCTCGGTCCATCTCCGCAACCCGTACGTGGACCCGCTGAACTACATCCAGGTGGACATGCTGCGCCGCCTGCGCGCGCTCGCGGATCCCGAGAGCACGGAGGCGGAGGCGTACCGCGAGGTGATCGTGGTGACGATCAACGGCATCGCGGCCGGCCTGCGCAACACCGGTTAGGGTCGAATCTACGAATGATGCGCGGTCAGTCCGCCGAGCTCAGCGAAGAGGCGACGGACTGCCAAGGCCGTTCGCTTCTCCGCACCTCTGACTGGTTGCACGGTAGCCACGCCGTAGCCGTTCCATTCGCCGGTCTCAGACCTCACGTTGGCGGTCGCTATCCGGCCATCTATCGAAAGACCGAGAAGTGCTGCCGCCGGTGCCGTGTTGTGGCCAAGAAAGCACACAGCTCGAGGCCGAATTGCGATGATCTCGTCTACCAAATGCCGGCGAGCACATGAGGCAACGACAGCCTCGGGAGGAGCCCTCAGCTCACCGGGCACCGGCCGGACTTTGCACGAGTGAATGAAGAAGAGTCGGCGTGCGCGGAAGTCGTCATCGGCGGCGCTCTTGCTGCGGCCATTCACGGCTCTCAACTGCGATTCGAGGAGGCCATCGAGCACTGAGAACAACCCGATTCGGAGAGGATCATTGACGTTCGACCAGAAATGTCGGCCTTTGTGTCTTCCGTTCAACGAAGTCGGCGCCACACCGACGAACACGACGTCGACTGTGGTCGGGGGGTCAGGAATCTCGCCAACGTTCAGCGGGCTCCCGACGATCTCGGCCTGCCCACGAATGCACTGCCCGCATCCGGCGATTCCCGCTTGAATGATCCTCCACCGCCCACCTCGCTCATTGCGTCCTGAAGTCCTCGGGGTGACCAGGCCGTCCCTTCGCGGGGAAGGGAAGAGGCCCCCAATCTTCGTCGGCGTGGGCTCGGACGATGGAGAAGAAGACGGGAACCAGTTGGGCCAACACGCGGCCTGCGGGCTCGACAGTGCCACGGTTGGCACCGGACCCGTCCTTCGAGGAACCGTGAACCATCTGGTTCCGCAGAGTTGCGAGCGGATCGAAAACGTTGATCAGATCTCGCGTGAAGTCTCGGTTGGGCCAGGAGCGCAGCCTTCTTGTGGCGCGGTGGATCGTCTCTGCCAGTGCATCCGTGTAACCAGCGTTCCAAGTAGTCCTCCTAGAGGAATTCGCTCTCCAGAATGAGCTCAGCATCGCACTTCAGAATCGCGAGCCTCTCCGGCAACATGGTGTCGTCAAGGCTCGCGGCCCGCCCAAGGAACGTGTGGAGATCTTCGCGATCACGAGGAGGCCCGTTCTCCGTTCCTCGTTGGCCATACAGCGCGTTGAGCGCGATCCAGTAGAAGATGAACTGTCCGTCGGCATGGTCGACTGACTCTCGCGCCCTTTTCATCCACGATTCGGCACGATACAGCCGAGACTCGACGTCGGCGCTCATCTCGTAGTCAGAAATTCGCGGGGAGTCACGATAGCGATGCCACGGAATCGGTTCAACTTCAAAAGGTGCTGGTCGCCCGTGACGATTGCCTCCGCGTCGGCGGCGACGGCGCACTCCAATATCCGGTTGTCGGGCTCGTCTTCGCGAATGACATGGATCACCTCGCCGGGGTTGATCAACGCTGCAAAACTCCGGATCGCCAGCCTTGCTTCCCGGACACGTGTCCTGGTCCACCGGAACTTTCGGACCAGGACGTCAGCAACCTCGTCAAGAATCGGCTGGGAAATGAAGACATCGACGGCGCCAGCTCGACCGAGTCCTAGCACTTCGTCGGCGGTCCCGGCGAAGTTCAGTGCGGAGATGTAGACATTTGTGTCCGCGACGATGCGGCGCACGTTATCGGCCGCGACGGAACTCCTGAACCACGCGGTCGACGCCACTCTCAGTTACGCGTGCTTTTCGCGCCCGCTCTGCGCCATAGCGTTGCAGGCCGCGCCAGCGGCGTTCCTCGACGTAACGCCGGAGAGCTTCACGGAAGAGCTCGCTTTTCGTGCGGCCTTCCTCCTTCGCCACCCGGTCGGCCTCACGCACCAAGTCGGGTGGAAGCGAGAGCGAAAGTACCTTCGTTGTGCGCATCCACCTGGCCTCAGTTAATACTTAGTAATACCCGAGCTGGATGTCAAGATGGACTCGTAAGTCTCATGGCGGGGGATGCCTCCTAGGGGGGTCTTCAGCCGCACGTCCTCGTATGGCGCGCTGAACAGGTAATTCGGAATCAGCCCGAGGCCCGACTCCGCGACCCGCGACCCGTGCGCGTTCAGGCTCGCGATCGTCCAGACCGGCGCGAACATCGCGCGCTCGTGCATGAGCTGCTGGATCCGGTGCAGCGTCGCCTCACGCCGCTTACGGTCGCGCTCGCCGGCCTGCTCCTGGACCAGGCCCTCGATGTCGGGATAGACGCCGTACGTGAACGTGCCGCCGGCCGCGACGTACGCGTCGATGCGCGTCGCCGCGTTGCCGTACGTCGCGGTCGCGAGATAGACGAGCGGACGGAGCTTTTTCTCCCGGACCTGGGTGAAGTAGGCCGCACGCTCGAGCGTGCGCACCCGCGTACGGATGCCGGCCGCGACGAGGTAGTTGGCCACCGCCTCGGTCTGGTCCACGAAGTTGGCATCGGTCGAGAGGTCACCCGCGTCGAACCCCTGCGGGTAGCCGGCTTCCGTGAGGAGCTGCTTCGCCTTCTTCGGATCGTAGGCATAGAGTGGCGCCGGCCACGAGAACTCGAAATCGCGCGGGATGATGCTGCCGGTCATCCGCGAGAAGCCGAGCGTGATCGACTGGTTGATGGCCTGGCGATCGATCGCGTGGTTGAAGGCGAGTCGCACGCGGCGATCCGCCCACACCGACTTCGCGTCCCACTGGTCGGCGAACAGGATCCACTGTTCTCCGTAGAACTGGATCGGTCGCAGCGTGAGCCCGGGCGTGCGCCGGACTTCCTCGGCGGCGGGCCCACGCACGATGTACGCGACGTCCGCTTCGCCGCGCTTGAGCATCGCGAGGCGCGTCACCTCGTCGGGCACGACCTTGAAGACCAGGCGCTTCACGTTCGGGCGCTTCCGCCAGTAGTGCTCGTACGCTTCGAGCACCATCTCGACGCCCGGCGTGAACGAGACGAACCGGTACGGTCCGGCGCCCACCGGCGCCTTCTTGAATCCGTCGTCGCCCACCCGCTCGACATAGGCGCGCGGAACGATCCACGCCGCGCCGGTCGCGAGCGTCGCGTAGAAGGCCAGGAAGTCCGGCCACGGTTCCCTGAGGTGGATGCGCACGCGGTGCGGGTCGACGACCTGGACCTGCCGCACGCGCTCCTTGAACGCTTTCGCCGACACGCCGCGGTAGCGCTCGAACGAGAACTTCACGTCGTCGGCCGTCACGGGGTCGCCGTTGTGGAAGCGGACGCCCTTGCGCAGGACGAACTCGTAGACCAGGCCGTCGGGCGTGGAATTCCACGATTCGGCGAGGCTCGGCGCCATCTGGTTGCCGGGCATCGGCTTCACGACCGCGTCGTGCAGCGCGTAGAGGATCATGAACGGAGTGAGAATGCCGGTCGCCTCGGCCGGGTCGAACCACGCCGGTGCGAGCGCGACGGGGACGGCCCACGTGACTTCATCTCGCGGGCTCCCGGGCGCTAAAGCGCCCGCCCGCTCGGGTGCCGAAGCAGGCGCCAAAAGCGTGAAGAGCAGCAGCGCGACGAGGAGACCGCGCCTCACAGATCGAATCCGTACAGCTTCGCGACGTTCGCGCGCGTGATCATGAAGCGCTCCTCCGGACTCGCGTCCTTGAAGTCGCGCGCCACCACCTCCTGGGAATGCGGCCAGGACGACGCCTGGTGCGGATAGTCGGACGACCACATGATGCGGTCGACCCCGACGAAGTGGCGCATCGCGACCCCGACGTAGTCGTCGATGTACGTGCAGTGCATCTGGCGGCGGAAGTATTCGCTCGGCTTCATCTGGATCTTGAAGCCGGCGGCGTAGCGGCCGCGCTCGAACGTGCGGTCCATGCGCTGGAGGTAGTACGGCAGCCAGCCGACGTTGTTCTCGGCCGAAACGATCTGCAGGGCGGGGAAGCGGTCGAGCACGCCGGAGAAGATCAGCACGCTGAACGAGCGCTCGACTTCGTGCGACAGCACGGTCGAGCGCATGTAGCGGTCGCCGAACTCCCACTGGCTCTCGCGGCCCATGCCGGTGATCGAATGGAGGCTGATGGGCATCCGCATCTCCTGCGCGGCGGCCCAGAACGGATCGTAGATCTCGGAGCTGTAGGGCTGCTCCGCCGGCGGCGAGCACCAGATCATCGCGCCCTTGAGACCGAGCTTCGCGCAGCGCTCGAGCTCGCGGGCGCCGGCCTTCGGGTCGTAGAGGCAGATCATCGCGAGCCCGGCCATCCGCTTCGGCGCGTAGCCGCAGTACGCGGCGAGCCAGTCGTTGTAGACGCGGAAGCAGTCCTGCTGGAGCCCGGCGTCCTTGAGCCAGAAAATGCGGAAGCCGAGCGTGGTGTAGAGCACGTCGGCCTCGACGCCGTCGAGCTCGTTGTCCTTCAGACGCTCCGCCGGATCCCAGCCCCCGGGGCGCGCGTCCGCATACGTGCCGCGCGTGAGGAACTCTTTCAGCTCTTCGGGTGTCTTGCCGGCGCCGAGCCCGATGCCGATCGGGTGGGGCGCGTAGCCCTCGTAGTAGAAGTACGCGCCGTTCGGATCGCGCGGGTTCTCGACGAGGCGCGGCGCGCGGTCGCGATACTGCCTGTCCACGCGCTCGACCCAGAGATCCGTCGGCTCGCTGACGTGGGAATCCGCGGAGATCAGCTTGTGGGTCATGGCCCCCAAACCCCCTTACATGGTCAGCACGATCTTTCCGGTTTGCGTGTCGCCCAGCATGTACGCGTGCGCGTCGGCCAGGCGCTCCATCGGGAACGTGCGGTCGAGCACGGGCTTGAGCTGGCCCTTCGTGATCGCGTCGAGCATCTGGGTCGCGAACCGCTCGCTGCACGCGAGCGACTCCTCCGGCGTCCGTGTGCGGAACGTGACGCCGATGATCTTCGCGCGCTTGCGCGCGATCTCGTCGAGGTCGCAGTCGCCGACACGGCTCGCGTTGCGGCCCACGCTCACCAGGCGGCCCTTGAGCGCGAGCGCCGCGATGTTGTCGGCGAGCATCACGCCGCCCACGTGATCGATGATGACGTCGACGCCGCGCCCGCCCGTCGTCTTCACGACCGCGTCCACCCAGCCGCTTTCGCGGGGATCGATCACCTCGTGCGCGCCGAGCGCGCGCAGCGCCGCGGCCTTCGCCGGCGTGCGCGTGGTCGCGATCACCGGATGCGCGCCCAGATATCGCGCGATCTGCAGCGCCGCCGTGCCGACGCCCGACGGCGCGGCGGTGACCATCACCGACTCGCCGGGCGCGGTGGCGGCGTTGGTCACGAGCGCGTCGTGCGCGGTGACGAACACGTTTGGAATGGCGGCGGCTTCCGGCGACGACATCGCGTCGGGAATGCGCATGAGCGCGCGGTGCGGCGCGACCACATAGGTCGCGTAGCTGCCCGCCGCGCGGCCCATCACGCGAGCGCCTGTCGCGAAGCCGCGTACGCCGTCACCGACCGCGGCGATCTCGCCCGCGAACTCGCCGCCGGAGCGCGTGGCCGTCGCCGCGGGGTTGCCGGACTTCAGCGCGGCCCCGCGAATCAGCTCGCCGCGGTTGACGCCGGCGGCGCGCACGCGCACGAGCACCTGGCCCGCGCCCGGCTCCGGCACCGCGATGTCGCGCAGCTCGAACTTCGCGCCCTCCGGGCCGGGGACGGTGAACCACGCCTTCATCGTCGCCATCGCTACTTCTCCACCGTGCGGATCGCGGCGGGACCGCCGTTGACCTTCACGCGTCCACCGGTGTCCTTCAGCGTCGTGCCGTCCCAGGAGAAGACCCAGTAGTCCTTCTCGATCATGTTGCCGACGAGGAGGATCTTGCCGTCGGGGCTCCACACGGTGCCCTGCGACCACTTGCCGATCGGCGCTTCGGCGACGCGCGTGAACCGCTTGTTCGCGATCCGGACGATCGCGAGCTTGCCCGCGTCGGCGTAGAAGGGCGACTCCTTCGCGCGGTTGCTGCCGTTGTGGACGACGACCGCGACGACCGAGCTGTCCGGCGAGACCTTCAGACCTTCGGCGGTGGAGCCGAGCACGCCGATCGTGTCGACGACGCGCGGCGGCTTCGCGGTGAGGTCGATGAGGCTGATGCTGTCGTTGTCGCCGGTCTGGCTGCCCGCGAGGCTGCCGACGACCGCGAACGCGCCGTTCGACGCGATGTCCAACACGATCGGCACCTGGCCCGGGACCATGTCGCGCTTCGTGTACTCGACCTTGGCGCCGTCGATAGAGAGCACGGACACCTTGTGGTCGGCCCGGCGCGAGACCAGCGCGGTCTTGCCGTCCGGCGCGATCGCCACCATGCCGCCGCCGGCCTTCTCGCCGCCGACCTCGACCGTGCCCGCCGGCGTCAACGCCTTGCCCTGGATGGCGAACACCGACACCGTGCCGTCCACCATGTTCGACACCAGCGCGAGCGTGCCCTGGCGGTTGATCGAGATGCCCGCCGCGCCCTTGCCGGCCTCGAGCGTTTGCAGCACCTTCGGCGGATTCGCCTTCAGATCGATGACCGTGACCCGGTTGTCCGGCGCCTGCTTGGTCGCGTCGCTCGGATCCACCTTGCTCGACGAGGTCACGATCGCAAAGCTCTCGTCGGGCGACACCGCGACGCTGAGCGGCGGGCCGACGACGCTCACCGGTGCGTTCACCTCGGCGATCACGCGCGGCGGAGAGGTCTTCAGGTCGATGATCGAGACGGTGTCCGGCGGCGCGTTCGGCACGACCTTCACGACGCCGTTCTGGTTCACCACCTTGTTGTCGTTGGCGGACACGGCGATCTGCGCGCCGGCGACGGATGCGAGGGCGAAGATCGGGAGGAGGCTGAGAGCGACGGTGAGCGTGGCCGTGCGGCGAAGCGTCATGGCTTCCTCCTGGGCGGCGTCGGTCAAGGAGCGCATAGCAGACCACCCGCTCCATCCGAACGCAAGCACAAGCCGTATGATGCGGGCCACGATGATCGGCCGGTCGCCGCGGCGCAAGGAAGACGAGCGCCTCCTCGTCGGGCGCGGACGGTTCGTCGACGACATCCGGCTCCCCGGGCTCCTGCACGCTGCCTTCGTGCGCTCGATCCACGCTCGCGCGCGTCTCGTTCGCGTCGACGTCGGCGCGGCACGCGCGCTGCCCGGCGTAGTCGCGTTCGTGGCTGGCGACCTCGCCGAGCTCGACGCGCCGCTGCCCGTGCGCGGCGTCGAGACGACCAACCCGTACGTCGTCTTCGATTCCCCGAGGCCCCAGCACGCGCTCGCGCGCGGCGAAGTCCGCCACGTCGGCGAAGCGATCGCGCTCGTGCTCGCGCCCGACCGCGCGCTGGCCGTGGACGCGGCGTCGGTGGTGTCGGTCGAGTACGCGCCTGGGCCCGCTGTCGTCGACGCCCAGCGCGCGATGCGCGCCGACGCGCCCCAGGTTCACGACGGACAGGGCAACGTCGTCGCGCGAGTCCAGGCCGCGTTCGGCGACGTCGAGCGGGCGTTCGCCGAGGCCGACGTGGTGATCGAGGAGCGCCTCGCGCACACTCGCGTGTCGTCGATGCCGATCGAGCCGCGCGCGGTGTGTGCGGCGTTCGACGCCGAGACTGAGCGCCTCACGGTGTGGGCGGGGCATCAGCACCCGTTCTCGTTGCGCGACGCGGTCGCGTCGACGCTCGGGCTGCCGCTCGACACCGTCAGGGTCCTGGCACCCGATACGGGCGGCGGCTTCGGACCGAAGATCGCCGTCTATCCGGAGGACGTGCTCGTGCCGGTCCTCGCGTATCGATTGCGGCGGCCGGTGAAGTGGATCCAGACGCGCACCGAGTTCATGCAGAGCTCACACCACGCGCGTGAGCAACGTCACGAGGCCCGGCTCGCGGCCACGCGGGACGGCCGCGTGCTCGGGCTCGACGTGCGCATCGTGAAGGACGTCGGCGCGTATCACGCGTTCTCGACCAGCGAGCCGACGAACACCATCCTGCACTTGCCGTCGCTGTACCGGATTCCCGCGCTGCGGGCCGAGGCGGTGTCGGTGGTCACGAACAAGACCGCGAGCTCGCCGTATCGCGGCGCCGGCCGGCCGGAGGCGGTGTTCGTGATCGAGCGGCTGCTCGATCGTCTCGCGCGCAAGCTCGCCATGGATCCGGCGGACGTGCGCTTCAAGAACCTCGTGTCGCCGGACGAGATGCCGTACGCCCCGGGCCTCGTCTATCGCGACGGCGTGCCGGTGCGCTACGACGGCGGCGACTATCCGCTCGAGCTCCGCCGCGCGCTCGAGCTGGCGGACTACGACGGCTGGCGAAAGCGGCAGGCCGAGCTGCGCCGCCAGGGACGTCGCGTGGGCGTTGGCATCGCCGCGTACGTCGAGGCCGGCGGCAGCCCGAGCCCGGGCGAATGGGCGACGGTGAAGGTGGACGATCGCGGCCAGGTGGCGGTCTCGATCGGCGTGTCGGCGTCGGGACAGGGGCACGAGACCGTGTTCGCGCAGGTGTGCGCGGAATACCTGGGCGCGCGCTTCGAGGACATCCACGTGCGCGGCGGCGACACCACGCTGGTCCCGTACGGGTACGGCACGGGCGCCAGCCGCGTCGCCGTGAACACGGGCAACGCGGTCGCGCTCGCCGCGGGCGCCGTGAAGCTCAGGGCATGTCGCGTTGCCGCGCGGTTACTCGAGTGCGACGAGCAGGACGTGCGCATCGAAGACGGGCAGGCGTTCGTGACCGGCGCGCCGATGCGCGCGGTGCCGCTCGCCCGGGTCGCGCGCGCGGCGCTTCGCGACCGCGCGTTGACGGATCTCGGCGGGCCGGGATTGTGGGACACCTCGTTCTACGCGATCCCGACGGTGACGTGGGCGAGCGGCGTGCACGTCGCGGTCGTCGAGGTCGATCCGGAGACGGGAGCGATCAGTATCTTGAAATACGTCATGGTCCACGACTGCGGACGCCAGCTTCATCCGGTCATCGTCGACGGGCAGGTCATGGGCGGCTTCGCGCAGGGGCTGGGCGTGTCCCTCGGCGAGCACGTCGTCTACGACGACGCGGGCCAGCTCCTCACGGGAAGCTTGATGGACTATCCGATCCCGCGCGCGGCCGACATTCCCGACGTGGTGACCGAGCATCTGGAATTTTCGACCGACCACAACCCGCTCGGCGTGCGCGGCGTCGGCGAGGGCCCCACGTGCTCACCGGCGACGGCAATCGCAAACGCGGTCGACGACGCGTTCGACGGCCGCTTGGAAATCCACGATCCAATCCTGACGCCCGCCCGCGTCCGCGGGCTGATCGAGGAGGCCGCCCCGGGCTAGGAGCGCGTCAGAGGGGTGGGCGCGGACGGCGCGGCGGCGGGAGCATCGCGTCGTGGGTCAAGAGGGGCGAATGGAAGACACGAGACCGCGAAGCGGTCTCGCAGTCCGACTTCTGAGCCGCGGACCCACGACGCGACGCTCCCGCCGCCGCGCCGTCCGCGCCCGCCCCTCCGACCTGCTCCTACCCCGCGGCTACGAGCTCATCGAGTGGAAGCGCAAGGTGATGTCCACCTTTCGAGACAGCGCCGATGCGCGTCGCGATCGTCGCCCACGTCTCGCCGTCGTCCTCGCTGACGAAGACGTCGCCGTCCGTGGTGCCCGCGAAGAGCGCCGCGCCGCCCGGGAAGACGTTCAGCGTGAAGCCTTCGATGTTGCCGTGGATGTGCGCCGGCAGCCCGCCCTCGAGGTATTGCCAGTGCTTGCCGCGGTCGCGGCTGCGCGCGATGCGCGCGTCCGCCGTCTTCGTCTTGCGCCAGTCGCCGGGGCCGCAGATCGCGCCGGCGATGAAGACGGTGTCGGGATCCCTCGGGTCGACGATCACGGCGTCCGGGTAGGCGATGCGCGCGCTGCGATCGGTGAGCTGCTCCCACGTCTCGCCGGCATCCGCGCTGTGATAGATCCCGATGCCGTTGCCCATGAAGATGTCGTCGGGCCGCGCCGCCGTCACCACCATGCGGTGCACGTCCTCGAAGAAGCCGCTCATCTGCCGCCAGCTCCGGCCGCCGTCCGTGCTCTTCAGCCCGGCGCCGACCTCGACGCTCGCGTAGATCATGTCCGCCGAGCGCGGATCGAACGTGATGTGCTTGACGTGGGCGACATGCGGCGGCGCGGGGAACATCCACTTCTCGACGCTCGGGACCGCGCGGAGCGACGGCAGCTCCTCCCACGTCTCGCCGTGATCGTGGCTCACGTAGAGATGCGCGGGCTCCGTGCCCGCGTACACGCGCGCGCCGTCGGCCGCGCGCACCGCGCTCATCGCGTAGATATTCGGTGACATCACGCCGTGGTCCTTGCGCTGCCACGTGCGGCCGCCGTCGTCGCTGGCGTGGATGCCGTGGCCGTGCGTGCCGGCGTAGAGGCGCCCGGATTCCGGATCCTCGACGAGATTGCTGATGTGCAGATCCGCGAGCGCGCGATCCGTTTCGCGCCACGCAGCGCCCGGCGCCGCGCGACGCATGCGGACGACGCCCCTGACAGTGCCGACCAGGATCTCGTTGGCAGGGGAATCGGTCTCGAAGACGGTCGGTCCACCGATCGACATGAGCACGCGCATGGCACCCTCCCGCGTCGCGCCGACTGTAGCACCGCTTGACGGCCATTCGCTCGCGGCCGATGATGCGGGCTCGCGGGAGGAATCCATGCCAGTCACGATCGGACCCGATGCCCTTCAGGCTCGACTCGCCGGCCGTTCGCCGTTCGCGCTGATCGACGTCCGTGAAGCCGGTGAGTACAACAGCAGCCACATCGCCGGCGCCACGCCGATGCCCCGGCGGATGCTCGAATCCTCGATGCCGCACGCGGTGCCGTTCAAGGGCACGCCCGTCGTCGTGTGCGACGACGACGGCCGCCGCGCGCGCCTCGCGGCCGCCACGCTGGAGCGGCTCGGCTATCGCGACGTCTCGGTGCTCGACGGCGGCATCAATCGCTGGGTCACCGACGGCTTCGGCACGGAGTGGGGGACCAACGTGCCGAGCAAGGACTTCGGCGAGAGGGTCGAGGTCGAGCACCACGTCCCCGAGATCGAGGCGAAGGACCTCGCCGAGCGCATCCAGCGCGGCGAGAAGTTCGTGATCCTCGACACGCGGACGCCGGAGGAGTTCCGGCGCTTCTGCATTCCGGGCGGGCGCAGCGTGCCCGGGGGCGAGCTCGCGCTCCGCATCACCGACATCGTCAAGGACGCCGGCAAGGACACGACGATCATCGTCAACTGCGCCGGGCGCACGCGCAGCATCATCGGCACGCGCGTGCTGCAGCGCATGGGGATTCCCGCCCTCGGGCTGAAGAACGGCACCGCCGGGTGGATGCTCGCCGGTCACACGCTCGAGTCCGGCGCCGATCGCGTCGCGCTGCCCGAGCCGTCGCCGCAGGGAATCGCCGCCGCGGAAGCGTACGCCGCGAAGGTGGGGGCGGAGGACGGCGTGCGCACCCTCGACCTCGCCGGCGTGCGATCGATGATCGAGCGCGGGCAGCGCGAGAGCGTCTATCTCGTCGACGTGCGCACGCGCGAGGAATACACGGCGGGCCACATCGCCGGCTTCCGCTGGTTCCCGGGCGGGCAGGCGGTGCAGCGCTCCGACGAGCTCGCGGTCGTGAAGCGCGCGCCGATCGTCTTCGCGTGCGACCGCATGGCGCGCGCGACGCTGATCGGGTCGTGGTACCGGCAGATGGGCCACGACGAGGTGTATGCGTTCGCGGGCGGCACCACCGCGTGGGTGGCCGCGGGCAACGCGCTCGAGCGCGGCGCGCCCGACGAGGCTCCCGCGGGCTACGAGGCGGCGCGCAAGGCCGCGACGCTGGTCGCCCCCACGGCCCTGCAATCATCGGCGCCGCCCGCCGTCATCTTCGTCGACACCAGCCAGGACTTCGCGCGCGGTCACGTGCCCGGCTCCCGCTGGGTGCCGCGCGGATGGATGGAGATCTGGATCGGCGAGATGGTACCCGCGAAGGACACGCCGATCGCGGTGACGTGCGTCGACGGGCGCGCCTCCGCGCTCGCGGCCGCGACGTTGAAGGAGCTCGGCTACTCACGCGTGTCGGTGCTCGACGGCGGGATGGAGGCGTGGCGCGCCGCCGGGCTGCCGGTGGAACGCGGCCTCGCCGGCGTGATGGTGGCGCCGACCGACGTGCTGCTCGCGGGCCCCGATCGCAACTTCGCCGACATGCAGAACTACCTCAGGTGGGAAGAGGCGCTCGGCCACAAGTACGCGCGCTAGGAGACCGTATGGTCGTCGACAGCACGGACGTTTTCGACATCATGGGCACGATGCGCGCGATGCGGCGGCTCAAGCCGGACCCGGTGCCGGACGCGCTGATCGCGAAGATCCTGCGCGCGGGCACGGGCGCGCCCAACGGCGCCAACACCCAGCGCTGGCGCTTCCTGGTCATCAAGGACCAGGAGATCAAGAAGCGCGTGCAGAAGATCTACAAGCGCGCGTTCGACGAGGTCGTCGGCCCGCGCTATCTCAAGAGCGAGCCGCCGCCCGGCGTGACGAAGGAGAAGTACCTGCGACAGCACGCGGCGGTCGAGTATCTGACCGATCACTTCCACGAGGCACCGGTGTGGATCGTCGCGTGTCTCGAGGAGACCGCGCCGCCGACGCGGATGTCCGGCGCGTCGATCTATCCGGCCGTGCAGAACATGCTGCTCGCCGCGCGCGCTCTCGGGCTCGGCGCCACGCTCACCACGCGGCACCTGCTCTTCGAGAAGGAGAGCGAGGAGGCGCTGGGCCTTCCGCCGGGCGTGCACTCGTACGCGATCCTGCCGATCGGCTACCCGATGGGGAAGTTCGGGCCGGTCGGTCGCGGACCTCTCAAGGAGGTCGTCTACCAGGATCGCTGGGGGAACCCGTACAGGGGCGTCTGAGCCAGGCGTTCTCCGCTGGCGAAAGCTGGCAGTGAGCGGCGGCGCCACAGCGGCTTCGGTCCGGCATCCTACCTGGAACGCCGTCCATTTAGGGCCTCGTTGACGGCTTGGGAAGTAGGGAATGCGGCGGCGTTCTCAGAGCTGAGGACGAGCACATTCGAGCCGGACGCGAGACGCGCCGCGTACGCCGCCCGCGCGCTGATGATGCGGATGATGTCGCCCTCGTCTGCGTGAGAGACAGCGAGAAGCCGCCGGTCACGAGAGGAACATCCGATCCGCGGGGCTCCGAACGCCGGACGGTCCGCGGTTCAGCACGTGCGTGTAGATCATCGCGATGGCCGAGGAGACACCCATAGCAAGCCGCCGAAACCTTAGCCTTCTCGGGGGCAACGAGGCAACGCCGATCTCCAGCGCCGGCTCACCGTAGACGGGTGGATACACAGATGGCGGGTCGCGCCCGGGTGGCCTAGGCGACGCGAAGCGCGCGAGCGTCCGGCAGCACCTCGGACAGGGCGCGCGCGAGCTGGCCCTTCTGGTCCCACGACGCGAAACGCAGGATCGGCGTGGTGCATCCGGCGTCGACGTACGCGCGGATCTTTTCGATCACGGCGGCCGGCGGGCCGTACGCGAGCCAGCTCTCGATGTACTCGCGGGTCATCGCCGGGCTGTAGTACGCGTGCAGGAACTTCGCCGACTCCTCGAACGCGGCCGCCCGGTCGTCGTTCAGATTCACCATCAGGTGCAGGGCTGACTCCATCCCGTCGGTCGCGCGTCCGGCGTCGCGCGCGACCTGACGGATCAGAGCCCACCGCTGCTTGAACGTCGCGACCGGCGTGTTGTCGGTCATCCAGCCGTCGGCGATCAGGCCGACGCGCCGGATCGCGCGGTCGGCGACGTGCGGCGGTGCCAGACCGGGCTTCGGGTTCGTCGCGATCCAGATGGGGCAGGGCTTCTGGACCGGCTTCGGCTCGAGCGTCAGATCACGGAAATTCCAGAAGCGACCCTCGTGCGTGACGTGATCCTCGCTCCACAGCCGGCGGAGGATCGTCATCCCTTCCTCGAGCCGCGGCGCGCGCTCGCTCAGCTTCACGCCGAACGGCGCGAACTCCGCCTCGGCCTTCTCGCGCGGCTGGCTGCCGCCGATGCACGCGCCGAGGACCATCCGGCCATGCGACACCTGGTCGAGCGCCGCCCACTGCGCGGCGAGGAAGATCGGGTCGCGCAGCGGGAACGTCGACAGGCAGCAGGTGCCGAGCCGCACGCGGCGCGTGCGCGCGGCGATCGCCGAGAGCAGCACCAGCGACTCGAGGCGCGGCTTGGCGAAGAGGCTGTCGCCGACCCAGATCGAGTCGACCGCGCCGGATGCCTCGGCGTGCTCCGAGAGCGCGAGCAGCTCGTCGACGCTGGTCGCGCCGAACAGCACGCCGCGATTCGGCAGGCTGAGCCCGAAGCGCGGCGTGGTGAGGGGAGTCACGCCGTCACTTCGCCAGCCATGAGTTCCAGAAGTAGAGGCGCGGCGCCGTGCGGAAGTCACCGCGCAGCTCCCGGCGCGCGACGTCGAGCGTGTTGTAGTCGCCGAGCTTCACCTGGCCGACGTCCTCGTAGTAGATCGCCTGGATCCGGTCGACCAGCGCCTTGCGCTTCTTCACGTCGCTCTCCTGGCGGAGCTCGGTGATCAGCTTCTCCTTCTCCTCGTTGCACCACCAGCCCTGGAACGTGCAGCGGAACGCGACGTGGAGCGCCGGGTCCGGGTTGAGCGGATATCCGGTGACGTACGCTTCCCACTGCTCCGGCTTTTGCACGCGCTGGTTCAGCGTCGCCCAGTCGACGACCGAGAGGTCGATGACGAAGCCGACCTCTTCCAGCTGCTGCTTGGCGACCATCGAGCTTTTGTACATGAACTCGTATTCCTTCGTGGTCACCCAGCGCACTGGCTGCTTCGCGTATCCGGCCTCCTTCATGAGCTTCCGCGCCTTCTCCTTGTCACGCTGGTTGTAGAGCGCAGCCCCCGCGTTCGAGAAGAACGGCTGCTCGGCGAAGAAGAGCGACGGGCCGACGCGATAGAAGTCCTTGTGACCGAAGCCCCCGATCATGATCGGCTCCATGTCGAGCGCCGCCTGCACAGCCTGCCGCAGCGGCTTGCTCGTCATGAGCCCGGCCTTGTGGTTCAGCGAGATCAGGGTCCAGCCGCGCGGCTTCACGATGCGCGATTCGATCTGCGGCAGGCTCTTGATCCGGTCGTAACCGTCCTGCTTCACGAACATCGCGTGGTGATACTCGCCGGACTCCACGCCGGCAAGCCGCACCGCGGTGTCGGAGACCGGAATGAAGAGGATGTCGTCGAGGTACGCGGTGCGCTTGCCGCTGAACGCGTTCGGCGCCTCGTCACGCGCGCTGTAGTCCTTGAAGCGCGTGAGCTTGATGTGGCGATCGGGCTTGTGCTCGACGAAGCGATAGGGCCCGGTGCCGATGTATTGGTTGATCTGGTTCGGGCCCGCCGTCTCGGCCACGTCCTTCGTCAGGATCACCGCGGACGGCTCGGACAGCCCGTACACGAGCGATCCCGACGGCTGCTTCAGGTGGATCAGCACGGTGTACGGGTCCTTCGCTTCGATGCTCTCGACGTTCGGCCAGAGCACGCGGCCGACGGTCGCGACCTTGCCCCAGCGCTGGAGCGACGCGACCACGTCCGCCGCCGTCATCTCCTTGCCGTTGTGGAACTTCACGCCCTTGCGCAGCGTGATCGTGTGGCGGAGGCCGGCGTTGCTGATCGCGTGCGACTCCGCGAGGTGCGGGACCGGCGTCCACGCCTTGTCGAACGCGAACAGCGGCTCGTAGACGTGCCACATGATCTCGTACGTGAGCACGGTGGTGGTCGCCTGGAGATCGAGGGTGGGCGGCTCGCCGATCGCGGCGACCTTGAGGACGCCGCCCATGCGCGGTTTCTCCTGCGCGTGGACATCGGTAGTAAGGCTCAGCACGAGCACGGCAGCGAGAGCCAGCGTCTTCTTCATGGGCGGCGACCTTTCAGAGCGAAAGTTCGACTCAGAGCGGAGTTGTGACGACTCGGCCTGTGGATTCGACGAACCATTTCTCGCTGGGGAACGTGGCGCCGTTGAGCGTGGCGGCCATCCAGTCGGCCATCAGGATCTGCGGGAAGGGGCCGAGGTTCGACGCGGGCACGTTGCCGACGGAGTGCCGCGAGTCCTGATAGACGACCAGGCGCTTCGGCCCCGGCAGCGCCCGCATCAGTCGCTCGGTGTGGATCAAAGGCGACAGCTCGTCGAACTCGCCGGCGACGCAGAGGTACGGCACGCGGATCCGCTCCGCGTGGCCTTCCCACGTCATCGTCTTCCGCAGCTCGTCGAACTTCGCCTCGTCGGTGATCCCGGACATGTACATGAAGCGCACCTTGAAGGTCGGCGACGCCTCTTCGAAGATCGTGTGGAAGCCGGGCTCGTGGCAGACGGCGGAGACCGAGATCGCGCGGATACGCGGCTCGTGGGCGGCGGCGATCGTGCCGAAGAACGAGCCGAAGCTGTTGCCGCTGAGCCCGATGCGCGCGGGATCGACCTCCGGGCGCGCGCTCAGCCAGTCGACGGCTGCCGTGCCCGTCGCCATCCACGCGGCCATGCTGAAGTAGATGTCGAGCACCGGGCTCTCGTACTGGCCAGGTCCATCGAGTGCCAGCACCGCGATGCCGCGCGAGAGCCAGCGGTCGCCGTACATCGCGACGCCGATCTCCTTGAAGCTGTCCATCCCGGGTAGCGCCACGATGGCGGGGATGCGTCCGCCCTGATAGCCGGGCGGGAGATGGAACCACGCGGGCAGCGACTGGCCCGTCGGCAGCTTGATCCACGCGGCCTCGACGCGGTGGTCGGCGAGCGAGGCGTACTTCGTGTAGCACTCGCGCTTGCGCCCGTTGTAGAAGCGGTTCTGGTCGTCGTTTTCGTCGATCGGCCACTGGGCGGCGCCCCAGTGAACGGCGGCCATGAAGTAGTTCTCGCGCGCGGTGACCGTCGCGCCGTCCTTCTCCGCGGCCTGTGCCTTCGCTTCGCGCCGTCGGGCCACACTCTCGAAGACCGGTGAGGCGTCGGCGAGCTTGGTGATGCGCTGCCGGATCATCGCGAAGTCGGCGTTGGCCTCCGGCCCACAGGGCGAGGAGAGATACATCGAGCGCGGCTGATCCCAGTCCATCCCGACCGCGCGAATGGTGTTGTCGATCAACCACCGCTGCTCCGCGAACCGCCGCGTCTTTGGACCGCTCATCCCCGACACCTCCCCGGAGGCGAGCCTCGGGTGAACGGGAGTCTATCAGGCGGAGCGGGAATCGGGTGGGGCCGCGCTCAGGCGGGACGGCGTGCTTCGAGGGCGACGATACGCTCGCGGATGTTGATCGCGGTCTGAATTTCGCGATCGAGGCTATCGATGCGATTGTCGACCCGCCGAAGTTCGGAAATCATCTCGTTGCGCAGCGAATCGAGCCTTGTGCTGAGGCGCGCGTCGAGATTGTCGACCTTGCCGGTCAGCCGAATGTCCAGGTCGACGATCTTGTCGAGCAGCCGCGTCTCGACGCCGTCGATCTTCTGATCGAGCGCGACGAGCCTCTCGTTGATGACACGGATATCGCCGCGGAGGGAATGGATCTCCGGCGCGACGATATCCTGAAACGCCTTCTTGAACGTGTCGTATGCGCCGATACGTCGCATTCGATCAGCGTCCCGTCATCCCGTCAATGTCCATAAAGAGATACGCGTATCGGAAAGATACAGCCCTCAGCGCCAGTCGTCGACCGACACGGTTCTCTGATAGTTGCAGCCCATGATCCGCCAGTAGCCGTTCGACTCGCCGCCCACGACGACCACGTGGATGTCCTCGCGCCGGAACATCGGGATCATGTCGTCGTCCGCCGCCTTCAGCTTCGATGCCCACGGCTCCTCACCGAACGTCGCGCGCGGGTAGATGTAGTTCTGGATGAGCTGGTAGTTCCAGTACTCGCTCGCGCGCATGCGCGCGGTGTCGTACAGCCAGTCGATCAGGAGCTCCTTCGACGTGAAATTGCCGCGGTCGACGAACTGCCGCGCGGCGATCGGATCGAGCAGCAGCGTCGGCGGGCCGTGCGGATCCATGCCGCGCAGCATGTGCTCGACGTGCTGGCGCCAGTGCTTCTCGGGAAGGCCGAGCGTGAACGCGGTGGTGCGCACGCCCGAGAACACGCTGACCGCGCTGTCCTGCGCGGCGCGACCGTGCTGCGTATGGAACGGCGTCCACGGGCTCCGCTCCTCGTTCTCCGCGAACGTGATGCTGCTGTACGCGTACGCGTTGCCCTGGTTGCCCATGTAGCTGAGGCCGGGTATCGAGCCGCCCTGGCCGTTTTGCGACAGGAGCCCGTAGGCGCGGCCGATGGTCGCGTTCGCGTGGTTGTAGGGACCCATCGCGCCGATGCCCGCGTTCATCCCGATCTCGTCGCGGATCGGCCCGTTCACCACCGCCATCGACGCCATCGCGCTCGAGCTGCTGCTCCGCGCGGTGATGCCCGTCGCGGCGAGCGTCAGGATCACCGGGAAGTAGGCGGGACGCGCACCCGCCATCACGGCGTTCACCGCGACCTTCTCGACGGTGTACTCCCAGTGCTCGCGGAAGTGCGTCGACCGCATGCGTCCGACGACTTCATCGGGCTTGCGCTTCGTCCCCGCGAGCATCGCGGCCACGCGCGCCTCGGTCGGCAGCACGATCGGCAGCCCGTCCGTCCAGTGCTGCTCGAGGAAGAGCTGGTCGAGATTCTCCGCGGTGTCCGCCGGCACGAGGCGCGGCGTGGAGCGGTCGAACTGCATCCCGCCGTCGTCGGGCGACGGTCGCGTCAGGCCTTCGATGACCTCCTGCATGACCGGCCGTCCCGTGATCGGGTCGATGCCGTCGACGTACGCGCGGAGCTGCCGCGCCGTCTTGCCCATGATCGGCTGTGGCACGAACACCTGCCGCAGCCCCGGCATGCCGTTCACCTTCGCCACCGACGCCACGACCCTGTCGAACTTGTCGGTGTGCATGGCGACGGTGGGCACCCCGTACTTCGCTTCGATCGTCATCGCGTGCGCGGCGACCGCCGGCGCGCAGGTGCTTCAGTGGCCGACGCCGAGGATCGCGGCGTGGCCGCGCGCCTTGATCTCCTCCCACGTCGTCGGATCGTCCTGCAGGTAGACGCTCGAGATCGGCTTGAACACCGTCTTCACGCCCGGCATGTGCTCGGCGAGCCACGCCTGCATCTGCTTCAGGAAGACGTCGGAGTCGTCGAAGCGGCAATCGACGAGATAGATCGTCTTGCCTTCGAGCGTGGACAGCCGCGGCGCGAGCGCCTTCGGCGTGATCTTCGGCGGATAGCCGAGCGGGTTCAGCACGGTGAGCTTCTCGCTCATGGACCCCTCCGTTCGCCGGAGCGGCGAATGTCGAGCATCGGGGGCAGATCGGACGGCACGTCCCCGAGCAGCTCGAGCTTCGTGATCTGGCCGAGGCGCGTGACGATCTCGTGCATCCGCTGCACCGCCTCGAGGACCGCGCCGGCGTGCTCGCCGAGCTGGCCGTCCTCGCGCGCCAGCGAGATGCGGCCCATGATGACCGCGAGCGGGTTGTTGATCTCGTGCGCCGCCGCGGCGGCGAGCGCGGCGACGGCGCGCAGCATGGCGGCCTCGCGCTCGGCCGTCTCGGCGCGCTTGCGGTCCGAGACGTCGAGCGCGATCGCGTCCCAGAGCGTGGAGCCGTCGGGCAGGCGTCGCGGGCGACCGCGAACCTGAACCCGCCGCTCCTCGCCGTGCACCGACTTCAGCCGGCATTCGACGTCGAACGGGCGCAGCGTCTCGATCGAGGCGTCCGCGGCGGCGCGCAGCTTCACCACGTCCTCGTCCACGATGAGCGCGTAGATGGCCGACGGGTCGTCACGGACGCGCTCGGGCGTGAGCCCATAGCGGGCGAGCTGGCCCGCGCTCATGTAGGGGAAGTAGTTCGAGCCGTCGGGGCGGCGCACCACCTGGTAGAGCGTGACCTCGGGTAGACTGTCGGCGAGGTTGGCGAGCTGCTCCTCCACGCGCTTGCGCGTCGTGATGTCGATCATGACGCCGTCGGTGACGACCTCGGCGTCTTTCGACGGGCGCGGGATCGCGCGGCAGTGGAGCCAGCGGTCCTCGCCGGTGACCGTGCGGGCCCGGATCTCGATGTCGTACGGTTCCTTCGTGCGCCGCGCCGATCCGGCGACGTCGAACAACCGGCCGAGGTCCTCGGGAACGATCAGCGTGTCGAGCGCGCGCGGATCCGCCATCACCGCGGCGGGGGGGACACCGAAAACCTGCTCCACGCCGGCGCTGATGTACGTACAGCGCCGCGCCTCTCCGGTGTACGCGATCTGATACAGGATGACGCCGGGCACCTGGTCGACGAGCGCGCGAAGGTCGAGCCCGGTCATGGCTCCGGCGGCTTCCTCGCGAAGAGGCTGACGTCGCTCGCGTCGACGAGATCGGCCGCTTTCCAGCCGTCGAGGTCGTACTCCGCCATGCACTGCTCGGCGAACGCCTTGAAGCGGTCCGCCTGTCCGCTCGTGTGCGTCATCTGCCAGGTGAGGAAGCGCACGGTCTCCGGCGCGCCGGCGTAGTTGCGCTCGTAGAGCTCGTGACGGCCGCCGAACTCGGTGCCGATCGCGTCCCACAGGAGCTTCATCACCTTCGCGCGCGCGACGGAGTCGCTGCCGTCGGAGCCGCGCAGGTACTTGTCGAGGTACGGCCTGAGCTCGGGCGACCTGTAGTCGGCGGCGTGCGAGCTCTGGTAGATCAGCCCGCTCCCGAGCACGCTCTCGATCAGCTCCTTCACGCGCGGATACGCGGTGGTCATGAAGAGCCGGTACGCCTGCGCGTACTCCGGATTCGGCAGCACCGTGCCACCGGACCAGGGGACGGGGGCGCGCGCCATCGCGTCGGTCAATCCCCAGAAGAGATTGCGCCACGCGACGATCTCGCCGATCGACGACTGGACGTTCCGCGTGTCGCGCGAGCCGACGAGATCGGCGGCTTTCAGCACGAGCCCGGCGATGAAATCGAGCTTCACCGCGAGGCGGGTGCAGCCGTGGAACATCGCGCGCGGGAAGAAGCCGGACTGCCGGAAGAAGGCGTTCGACTTCTCGATCTCCTCGTAGATGAACACGTTCTCCCACGGGACGAGCACCCCGTCGAGCACGAGGATCGCGTCGTTCTCGTCCATCCGGCTCGAGAGCGGGTAGTCGAACGGGCTGCCCATGACTTCCGCCGTCATCGCGTACGACGGGCGGCAGATCAGCTTCACGCCCGGCGTGTCCATGGCGACGAGGAACGTCGCGGCGAATTCCTTCGTGGTGATGCCGGACGTGCTGCCCTGGGCGACGAAGTTGAAGTGCGTCAGCGCCGAGCCGGTCGCGACCACCTTCGCGCCGCTGACGATCAGCCCCGCGTCTGTCTCGCGCTCGACGTGGACGTAGACGTCCGTCACCTGATCCGCCGGCCGGTGGCGATCGACGGGCGGGTTCACGAGCGCGTGGTTCATGAACAGCACGCGCTCCTGCGCCTCGCGATACCAGCGGCGCGCGTTGGCCTCGTACGGCGCGTAGAACTCCGCGTTCGCGCCGAGCGTGGCGGTGAACGCGGCCTTGTAGTCGGGCGAGCGTCCCATCCATCCGTAGGTGATCCGCGCCCACGCGGCGATCGCGTCGCGGGCGGCGACGAGATCCTCCACGCTCGCCGGCGAGCGGAAGTAGCGGTGCGTGAACCCGCCGGAGCCGGTGTCGGTCGGACACGTCAGCACGTCGCGGCTCTTCGGATCGTGGAGGGCGTCGTAGAGGCGCGCGAGCATCCGCGCCGGGTTGCGGAACGCGGGGTGCTCCGTGACGTCCTTCACGCGGTCGCCGTAGATCCACACCTCGCGCGGGCCGCGCAGGGACTCGAGGAATTCCTTCCCGGTGAACGGGCGGGCCTCCATCCTGCGGAAATCGTACCCTGAACCTTGACCGCCCGTGTGCGGTCAATTATTTCTAGAGCCATGCGCATCCTCACCCAGCTCCCCCAGAACGATCTCGCCCAGGTCGCCGCGTCCGCGAAGGCGTCCGAGGCCGCCGGTTACGACGGGCTCACGACGTCCGAGAACAAGAACGATCCGTTTCTCGCTCACGCTCTCGCCGCGGTCGCGACGACCAGGCCGTCGCTCGAGACGAGCATCGCGATCTCGTTTTCGAGGAGCCCGATGGCGGTCGCGAACGTGAGCTGGGATCTGCAGAGCGCGTCGCGCGGCCGCTTCGTGCTCGGGCTCGGCTCGCAGGTGAAGGCGCACAACGAGAATCGCTTCAGCGTGCCGTGGACGGCGCCGGCGCCGCGCATGCGCGAGTACGTGCTGGCGCTGCGCGCGATCTGGCGCAACTGGGAGAAGGGCGAGAAGCTCGAGTTCCACGGCGCGCACTACAAGTTCACGCTGATGACGCCGAACTTCACGCCGGTCTCGACGCACCAGCCGCCGGTCCCGGTGACGATCGCCGCCGTCGGCCCCGCCATGCTGCGCGTGGCGGGCGAGGTCTGCGACGGCGTCCGGCTGCACGGCTTCTGCACGCGCAAGTACATCGACGAGGTCGTGATGCGCGAGCTGCGCACCGGCATGGCGAAGGCGAATCGGCCGCGCGAGCAGTTCGTGATCTCGGGCGGCGGATTCATCGCGACGGGGCCCGACGAGGCGGCCGTGCAGAAGATGGTCGAGTGGGTGCGCTATCGCGTCGCGTTCTACGGCTCGACTCCCGCGTACTGGCCGGTGCTCGAGACGCATGGGCTCCACGAGCTCGGCCGCAAGCTCAACGTGATGGCGAAGGCCGGGCAGTGGGACAAGATGGCCGCCGAGGTGTCCGACGACGTGGTCCGCCTGTTCGCCGCCGTCGGCACGCACAAGGAGCTGGCGCGCGCGATCGAGCAGCGGTTCGGCGGGGTCTGCGACGCCGTCGCGCCGTCGGGCGGCTATGGCGTCCACCAGGACCTTCCGACGGACCTGGTTCAGGACGTCAAAAGAATCCCTTCGGCCTTCACCGGACATCCTACGGGCTGGTAGCCCGCGCGCGCCCGCGCGAGGGCCCATAGCCCCACTTCTCGATCAAGGAGGGACGGAATGGGAGCGAAAGGCGAGGCGCTCGCGAAGGAGTTCGAGGCGAAGGCGCAGGAAGCGACGGCGGTGCTGGAGAAGCTCTCCGACGCGGATTGGAAAAAGGTCACCGAGGCCGAGAAGTGGTCGGTCGGGGTGACCGCCCACCACGTGGCGGGGAGCCACGAAGGCATCGCGAACATCATCAAGGCCGTCGCGAACGGCCAGTCGCTCGGCAACTTCACGATGGACATGCTCCACGAGATGAACGCGAAGCACGCGAAGGACTTCGCGAACGTGGGCAAGGCCGAGACGATCGAGCTTCACAAGAAGAACGCGGCGACCGCCGCCGCCGTGGTGCGCGGGCTCAGCGACGATCAGCTCGCGAAGACCGGCACCGTCCTCGCCGGTATGCCGGCGATCAGTGCCGAGGGCGTGGTCACCAACATCCTGATCAACCACATCAACGACCACTTCGGGAGCATCAAGAAGACTGTCGGCCCGTAGACGTCGTGAGTACGACGGAGGCCCCGGACCCGGTTCCGGGGCCTCTTCTCACGGCTTCCAGCCGATCGCCAACAGGTGGGGACTGACACCGACGACGGACGACTCCTCTTCTAACGCTCGAGCGACGTCGAGAAGGTCCTTCCTGAGCGCCGCATCCTCCCACCGAGCGTCGAGGTCGTGCAACATCCAGGCAGGCCCCTCGACGCCGAGGATCGTGACGTCCCGGAACCCGGCCACTTCCAGTTCATCTCGGAGGTCATCCGGTCGGTGAAAGAACGCAGTCGTGGAGTAATCAGCGTTGTCCGTGTCGTTGCGATGCTGGCCGTCAGCAAGATCCCGGTCGCGGATCTTGACGAAGCGCGGGTCGAGGGAGAGTTTGCGCACCAGTCCATCCAGGGCCGAGGCGTAGCGGGAGATGGCCGCCGCCACGACGATGCCGCCTTGCACCAGGACACGAAAGGCCTCCCGAAGTGACGCCACGAGATCCTCGGCCGCCGGGAGATGGTAGAGCGGGCCCGAACTCCAGGCGGAATGGACCGCATTCCACACGAGACTCTTCCGGGAAGCGTGCGTAGTACGCCTGAACTTCAGCAGGCGGTTCCACTACTCGTAGTCGCAGATCTGGACCGGGGAGCCCGACCACTCAGCCGCGGCTTCGGCCAACTCGAGCAGCCGGTCAGTGATCAGAGAGGAGAAGTAGCCCTCGCCGCACGAGTCGCAAATTTCCGCAGGCACGTTGCGGATCACGACCGTTGTCCCGTCGCTGTCGATGCTGGCCGTGGTCGTGCCGTGCTCGAGCGTGCCCTGGTTGCACGCGGTGCACAGTCGTGACGTCGGGTCACTCATGCGTCCAGTCTAAAAGATCGCCAGCGGATTCGCCGGAGAACCCGTGCCGCCGATCACCCGCAGCGGCGCGATCACGCACATGAACTCGTCGCGCCCCTCTTCCTGACACGCCTGCGCGAGCGGCTCCAGCAGCGCGTTGTCGAGCAGCGCGCAGCCGTACGCAAAGAGACACGCGTGGACGGCCCACGGCACGTCGTAGCCGATCGGCAGCGCGTCGAGCATGTCCCAGATCAGGATGCTGACGTCGTTGTCGCGGAGGAACTTCAGACACGAGATGTGCAGGCCCGGCCGGTCGAGGGGGCCCGGACCGAACGGGGTGCTGTACGCGCGGTTCGGATTCTGCGCCTGCCACTGCTCGCGGCCGCAGTTGACGGCGATCGCGTCGCCGGGCTCGAGCTTGATGTTGCGCTTGGCGAGGATGTCTTCCAGCTCCCAGCCGTGCACCGGCTGGTCCTGCGTCACGCAGGGCACGCCGCGATGGCGCGGCACGTCCAGCATCACGCCGCGCGTGACGATGCCTTCCGCCCAGTGCTCGACCGAGCCGAACGTCGCGCCGTCGAACGTGATCTCCTTCTTCGGATCGCGGCCGTTCCACATCGCCTCGTCGTCCCACGTGTGACAGAGCGCGTCGAGGTGCGTGGACGCGACGCCGTGATAGAAGATGCCGTAGTAGTCGGCGGCATAACCGCCTTTCCCGCGCGGCAGCGTCTTCATGTAGTGGTGCGCGGGCAGCGCGTTGTTGAGGCCCGGCGTCGTCGGGAACGGGCGGCTCATCGACACGCTGCGCCCGCTCTTCACGAGCCGCGCGGCCGCCGCGCGCTTCGCCGGCGTCACGAGGTTCATCGCGCCCTTCTGGTCGTCCTTCCCCCAGCGCCCCCAGTTGCGACGCTCGCGCAGCCAGCTCCTCACTTCGTCCGCGGTCGGCAGCGGCCGCGGCGGCATCTACTTCGCCTCCCGCTTGTAGGTTCCCCATCGTCCGCTCTCGACACTCGTCAGGAACTCCGCGACCGCCTGGTTAAAGAGCATGGGCTCCTCGATGTTCACGGTGTGCCCGGTCATCGGCACCATCAAGAGTCCCGCGTGGGGGATGTGCCGCTTCATGAAGATCCCGGGCTCGATGCACGGCTCGTCCTGGTCGCCGACCACGATCAGCGACGGGACCATGAGTTTCCTCAGCTCCGGCTCCAGCTCGAAGATGGTCTTGCGCTTCATCATCACGCCGCGGGTCATCAGGGCCGACCCGACGCCCGAATGGTCCAGCACGTGTTTCAAGAACTCCGCCCAGCCGCGCGGATCCTTCTCGCGGAAGCCGCGCCGCGTCGGCGTCTCCGCGAAGTTGCGCGCCTTCGCCTCGGCGCCCTCGCGCTCGAAGAGGTCGGCGTTTTTCGCCGCATTTTTCAGGAAATCTTCGCGCCCCGTGGTGCCGCTGCCCGCGCCGCAGATCACGAGGCTCGCCGCCATCTCGGGATGGCGGATGCCGAAGTTCAGGGTGAGCCCGCCCCCGAGCGAGACGCCGCCGATGTGGGCGCGCGCGATGCCGAGGTGCTTCATGAGGGAGCGCAGGTCCTCGACGAGGATCTCGACCGAATACGCGTCGGGATCCTTCGGCACGTCGGACGGCGGATAGCCGCGGTAGTTCCAGGTGATGACGCGATGGCGGCGCGAGAAGTAGCGAACCTGCGGCTCGTACGACCGGTAATCGCCGCCGAACTCGTGACACCAGATCAGCGGAAAGCCCTGCCCCGTGTCCTCGTAGTAGAGCTCGATCTCGCCGGTGCTCGACGCGATGCGGGCGTTCGGCATTCGTTCTCCTAGTGGGTTGTCGAGAGCGACGGCCGGCGGCCGGCCCACGGCTGCGCGGACTCGAGCTGGGCGCCGAGGCGGAACAGCGTCGCCTCGTCTCCGAAGCGGCCCGCGAACTGCACGCCGATCGGCAGCCCGCCGCTCGACCACGAGAGCGGAACCGACATCGCCGGATTGCCGGCCTGGTTGAACAGCGACGTGAACCCGACGCTGGCGAGCACCGCGTCGAGATACGCGGCGTCGTCGGTCGAGCTCATGTCCAGCACGCCGAGCCGGTACGGCGGCTGACACATGGTCGGACTGAGCAGGACGTCGTAGTCCGTGAAGAACCGCGCGACGGCGCGGCCGGTGCGGTGGATGACCGCCATCGAGCGCGCGTACTCCCACGCGCCGAACCTCTGGCTGTCGCGCACGCGCCCCCATGTCACGCGCTCGACGTCGGATTCCTGCAGCGCGCGGCCGAGCGCCGCCGCGCGCGCTTCGAGCGCGGCGTGGACGTTCGCGGCGATGACGATGCGGACCGCGGTGCCGAGCGCGTCGGCGTCGAAGTCCGGTCGTGCTTCCTCCACGCGGTGGCCGAGCGACTCGCAGAGCTTCGCGGCCGCGCGCGCCGCGCTCGCGCACTCCGCGTGGACCGGGTGGCCGTTGAAGGCGCTCGTCGTCAGCGCGACGCGCAGGCGCCCGGGATCGCGGCCCACCTCGTCGAGAAACGGACGAGCGGGCGGTGGCGCCCAGTAGGGATCGCCGACGTCGGGGCCGGACGTCGCGTCGAGCAGCGCCGCGCTGTCGCGCACCGACCACGTGACCGCGTGCCCGACCGAGGCGCCGCCCCAGCCCTCGCCCGCGTCCGGACCGAGGGGATTGCGAGCGCGCGTCGGCTTCAGCCCGAACAGGCCGCAGCACGACGCCGGGATCCGGATCGATCCGCCGCCGTCGGTCGCGTGCGCCATCGGCACGATCCCAGCGGCGACCGCGGCCGCGGCGCCGCCGCTCGATCCGCCGGCGCTGTGGGCGAGATTCCACGGGTTCTTCGTCGCGCCGAAGCGCCGCGGCTCCGTCGACGGGCAGAGACCCATCTCGGGCGTGTTGGTCCTGCCGAAGGTCACGAGGCCCGCGCGCTTGAGCCGCGCGGTGAGCTCGCTGTCGTGATCGGGGACGAAGCCGTCGAAGAGCGTGCTGCCGAAGTTCACCGGGGCGCCCGCGTAGAACGCGCCGAGATCCTTCAGGAGGTACGGCACGCCGGTGAACGGGCCCGCGGGCAACCCGGCCGCGACGGCGGCGCGAGCCTGATCGTAAAGCCGCGCGACGATCGCGTTGATCTTTGGATCGAGCGCCTCGGCGCGCGCGATCGTCGCTTCGAGCAGCTCCGCCGCGCTGATTTCCTTCCGTCTCACGAGCTCCGCGAGCCCGAGCCCGTCGTACCGGCCGATGTCGATCATGGCGCACAGTGCTACCATGTCGCGCCATGAGCGACAAGACGATCCGCGTGGGGTTCGTGGGCGCCGGCGGGAACTCCAGGCTCCATCACATTCCGAAGCTCAAGGCCCAGCCGGGCGTCGAGCTCGTGGCCGTGGCCAACCGCTCGAAGGAATCGGGCGAGAAGGTCGCGAAGGAGTTCGGCATCGGGCGCGTCGACACGGACTGGCGCGCGGTGATGACCGCGAAGGACGTCGACGCGATCTGTATCGGCACGTGGCCCTACACGCACTGCGAGATGGTGCTGGCCGCGCTGGACGCTGGCAAGCACGTGCTCTGCGAAGCGCGGATGGCGATGAACGCCGCCGAGGGGCGCCGCATGCTCGAGGCCGCGCGCAAGCGTCCCGATCTGGTGACACAGCTCGTGCCCGGCCCACCGGTCCTCGAGCTCGATCCGACCATCACGCGCCTCGTGCGCGAGGGCTACGTCGGCGAGGTGCAGACGGTGGAAGTGCACGCGACCCAGCAGGCGCGCTTCGCGGACGTCGGCGAAGGGATGCACTGGCGCCAGGACATTCGCCTCAGCGGCAACAACGTGCTCAACATGGGCATCTGGTACGAGACCGTGATGCGCTGGGTCGGTCCGGTGAAGAGCGTGATGGCGATGACGCGGATCGCGGTGCCGAAGCGCAAGGACTCGACGGGGGCGATGCAGGACGTGAAGGTCCCCGATCACGTCGACATCCTCGGCAAGCTCGGCAACGGCGCCGTCGCGCACCTGCGCTTCAGCGCGCTGACCGCGCTCGCGCCCGCGCCCGAGGCGTGGATCTACGGCAGCGAGGGCACGCTGCGCATCGAGGTGCCGTCGAAGCGCTTGAGCGGCGGCCGGCGTGGCGACAAGGAGCTGAAGGAGATCGAGATCCCGAAGGATCAGCGGATCGGCTGGCGCGTCGAGGAAGAGTTCGTCGGCGCGATCCGCGGGCGCGAGAAGATCAAGCTGACGACGTTCGAGGACGGCGTGCGCTACATGGAATTCACCGACGCGGTGGCGAAGAGCGCCGCGTCCGGGCAGGCGGTGGACGTCAAGGACTTGTGACCCGGGCCGTCCTCGCCGCCGCGCTCGTCGCGACCGCGGTGTCCGCGTGTCGGTCCTCGTGGCGGGCGAGGCCGACAACTTCCTCGATCGCGTGGTGCGGCTCGCGAGCATGGCGGAGTTCGGCCGCGCGCTCGACCTCGGGATCAAGATCTACGACTACAAGGGCGCGATGCTTCACGCGAAGACGCTGAGCATCGACGGCACGCTCGCGGCCGTCGGCAGCATCAACCTCGACGAGCGCTCGTTCGGCCTGAACCACGAGGGCAGCGTCGTCCTCTACGACTCCGCGCTCGCGCGCCGGCATCGGCCACTTCCTTGAGCCGTTCGTCCTCCCGGTCCGCAACCAGCTCTAGCCGGCGGCGCGACACAGACTGTATCCAACTGGACACATTGTCAGTTGAGTTTTCGCGCGGTAGGGTGGCGACGTGACAGAGAGCGACGATCGGCCCGGCGATTCTGGGACGCGCCTGATCCTCGAGGAACTGCGCGACCTGCGTGTCGAAATGCGTGAGGATCGACGACGCTCGGACGAGCGTTTCGAGCGCATCGTTACCGAGTTTCGCGAGGACTCCCTTCGCCGGGATGCGGCTTTCCAGGCAATGTTCGGCGAGGTTCGCGGGATGTTCGTCGACATTCGCTCGGTGGGCCTGGCCATCGTGAAAACGCTCAACCGCCACACGCGCATCCTGCAACGGATCGAGCGCAATTTGGGTGCGCGCCGCAACGGCCCGGAGGGCCGTCAGGACGACGGTCAGAACGGCCGCGGCTGACCTGAAAGCCTGACCGTCGCCGGCGCTCTACGCCGAGCGGCGGAGCTGATCCAGCAGCGCCTGGGTCACGAGGTCCGGGACTTCGTCGGTCAGGAAATGGCCGCGGCCCGCGACTGGCACGAAGCGATACGGCGCCTTCACGTGCTCCGCCGTCCACTCCGCCGCCGAGCGGCCGACCGACCTGTCCTGGTCGCCCCACACGTAGAGCGTCGGCACGGTGATCGGGCCGACTTCCATGTTCGCGAGCGCGCCGGCGGCGCGATACCACGCGAGCGCCGCCTCGAGCGCCTCCCCGTTGCCGAGCACGGACAGGTACTCGGCGATCGACGGCGCGGGCACGCCGGCGTCCGCGAGCGTTCCGCGCAGGCGACCCGCGTCGTCCGCGAGCAGCATCGCCACGGTGCTCGGATCGTGGAACGCCTTGTGGTGGCGCGAGCGGTGCTGCTGGTCGTCCGCGTTTTCCTTGAACGCGCGCCGGAACGCCGCGGGATGCGGCCGCGACAGCACCGTGAGCGACGTCACGCGCCCGGGGTGACGCGCGGCGGTGCACCAGGCGACCTGACCGCCCCAGTCGTGCCCGACGAGATGAAACGTCCCGGCGCCCAGCGTGTCGGCGAGATCGACCACGTCGCCGACGAGCCGGTCGATCGAGTACGCCGGAAGATCTTTCGGGTCCGGCCGCACGCCCGGCGAATAGCCGCGCTGGTCGGGCGCGATCGCGTGAAAGCCGGCGGCGCCGAGCGCGGGGACTTGCGCGCGCCAGGAATGGCGAGACTGCGGGAAGCCGTGGAGCAGAAGCACGAGCGGGCCCGCCGGCGGGCCCGCGACATCGGCGGTGAAGCGGCCCGCGGGCGTGGCGATCAGCTCCACGCCGCGGGCCCCGGGATCAATCCTCGCGAGCGCCCGAGGTGCGTGCGCGGAACTCGGCCGGCGCCTCGCGGCCGCGCTCCGAGTACGCGCGCTGGATCGCCTCCACGTTCGGGCTGAAGATCGTCTTGCGGTTCGACTTCGCCCACTCGTTCGAGCTGCGGGGCATGTCGGCCGAGCCCTGGAACACCGGCATCACGTAGCGCGCGAAGAGCTCGTAGCTCTTCAGCGTCTGCTCGCGCGTCGCCCAGTTGTGCGCGCGGAAGAGCACACCGCCGAAGCCGCCGCCGCTCAGGTTCCACAGATTCTTGATGCCGCGGATCACGAGATCCGGCGAGCCGACCAGCGTCGTGCCCATCTTCACGCCGTCGGTGAGGGGGTCGTCCGAGCGCCCGGGGGGACGGCTCAGCGTCTCCTCGAAGTACGTGATGGTCTCGTGGCGCTCGGCCTTCTTCACCTGGCGCAGCGCTTCCTCGTCGTCCTCCGCGACGTGCACGTTGACGACGAGCTTCCACTTCGAGCGATCCATCGTCTTGCCGTGCTTCGCGGCGGTGTCCTCGGCGATCTTCCACTGCTGCGCGAGCGCGTCCGGTCCGCCGGGAAGCCCGGCACCGAGCGAGAGCACGCCGAGGCCGTGACGGCCGGCGGCCACGACGCCCGACGGCGTCATCACGCTCGCCACCGCGATCTCGAAGTGCGGATCGCTGTACGGCGCCAGGTGGAGCCGCGCTTCACGCAGCTCGAACCAGTCGGTCTTCACCGTCACCGGCTCTTCGCACTTCAGGAGCTCCATGATCACGTCGAGCGCCTCGTCCATTCGCGGGCGCGTCTGCACGGGCTCGATGCCCATCATGTACGCGTCGGAGACGAGCGCGCCGGGACCGCAGCCGAGCATCGTCCGGCCGCGCGTCATGTGGTCGAGCTGCACGAAGCGCTGAGCGACGAGGAACGGATGGTGGTACGGCAGGCTCGTCACGCCGGAGCCGAGGCGGATGTGCTTCGTGCGCTCGGCGACGGCGGCGATGAACACTTCGGGCGACGCGATCAGCTCCCAGCCGGCGGAATGATGCTCACCCACCCACACTTCGTCGTAGCCGAGGAAGTCCATCCACTCGATGAGCTCCATGTCGCGGCCCATCGCGAGCGTGGGGTTCTCTCCGAGCTTGTGGAAGGGGGCGAGGAAGATGCCGAACTTCATGCCTTTGTGTGCCATTTCCGCATTCTACTTCACGGGGGCCGCCTTTACGGGAGGGTGAGGGCGATCAGCTCCTCCGGCAGGTTCGCGCCCCCGACCGGGAACACGATGTGCTGCTTGCCGCCGGCCATGTAGGTCATCGGCGCGCCGCTCGCGTTCGCGGGCAGCACGATCTCGGCGACGAGCGCGCCGGTCGCCTTGTCGTAGGCCGCGAGCCGCGGCTCGAGATTGTTCAGATCGAACATGCGCCGGAACGGATTCGTCACGGCAGGCCGGCCGTTGTTGTGATAGCCGGCCTGCACGGTGAAGACGAGCGACTTCGTCACGAGCGCAAAGCTGCGCATCGGCCACCCGAGGCGGTCCGTGATGCCGAGACCGTTGAGCTCGCGGAACTGGCCGCTGCCAACGGGCTCGCGCCACCGATGCTCGCCGGTCGTCATGTCGATCGCGACGAGGCTGCCCCACGGCGGCTTGAAGATCGGGAGGATCCGCGAGAGCGCGACGGGCCCGAAGCGACCGACGTACGTGTCGCCCGACTCCATGATCCCCGGCTTGCGCAGCGTGATGACCGTCGGCACGCGGATCGTCGTGAAGTAGAACGTGCCGCTCTCCGGATCCCACGCGCCGCCCGCCCAGCTCGCGCCGCCCGCGATGCTCGGCATCAGGATCGTGCCGCGCGCGGTCGGCGGCGTGTAGAGCGGCCCGTAGTCGTAGCGCTTGATGATCTCGATCGCCGCCTGCTTCATCTCGGGCGTGAAGTCGATCAGGTCCTCTTCACGCACGCCCTGGAGCTCGAACGCCGCCGGCTTCGTGGGAAACGGCTGCGTCGCGGCCGACTTCTCTCCGGGAACGGTCGACTGCGGAACCGGACGGTCCTCGATCGGCCACAGCGGGGCGCCGGTCACGCGATCGAACGCGAAGAGGAATCCCTGCTTGGTCACCTGCGCGACAGCCTTGATCGTCTTGCCGTCGCGCGTGACGTCGAACAGCACCGGTGCTGCAGGCAGGTCGTAGTCCCAGAGCCCGTGGCGCACGATCTGGTAGTGCCAGATCCGCTTGCCCGTGCGCGCGTCGACGCAGACGAGACTCTCCGCGAAGAGGTTGTCCCCGTGGCGATGGCCGCCGTAGTAGTCGTTCGCCGGCGTGCTGAAAGGCAGGTAGACGTAGCCGAGCTCTTCGTCGCCGCTCATCAGCGTCCACACGTTGACGCCGCCGGTGACTTTCCAGGAGTCGTTCTCCCACGTGTCGTTGCCGGTCTCGCCGGGACCGGGCACCGCGCGGAACGTCCACAGCTTCTTGCCGGTGCGCACGTCGAAGCCGCGCACGTCGCCCGGCGGCATGTCGGCGCGGATCGGATAGTCCATGATCGAGGAGCCGACCACCACGACGTCGCGCACGATGACGGGCGGGGAGGTGACGCTGTAGTGCGTGCGGTCGGTGACCGCGCGCCCGAGGCCGAGGCTGAGATCGATCTGGCCGGCTTCACCGAAGCCGGGCACGGGCCGCCCGGTCTTGGCGTCGAGCGCCCACATGAACGCGTGCGCCGCGAGCAGGATGATCCGCTCGTCCTCACCATCGCGCCAGTACGCGACCCCGCGATGCACCCAGCCGAGGTTCGCCGGCATTCCGAACGCGTACACCTTGGGATCGAAGACCCACTTCGTCTTCCCCGTGAGCGCGTCGATCGCCGCGACCTGGGACAGCGAGGTGATCGTGTAGAGCACGCCGCCGACCATGAGCGGCGTGCCCTCGTGGAAGAAGCTCGGAGCGATCGCCGCATTGTTGCGGCGGACGTCGTGATCCGGCGACGTCCAGCGCCACGCGACCTGCAGCGTGGCGACGTTCGCGCGCGTGATCTGATCGAGCGGGGAGTACTTCGCGCTGGCGTAGGTACCGGCGTACGCGGGCCACTCACCGCGCGCGAGCGCGGCATTCGACGCGGGCGACGCGCCGGGCAGCGGCGGAGCGGCCGGCTGTCCAAAGGTGACGGCGCCGCTGAGGAGGAGGGCGGCGAGCGCGGCCGCGAGCAGGCGGGCCCGGGAGCCCATTGCCCGGCAAGCATGACGCTTGCCTTTGCGCGAACGCAAGCGGAGACTGGCCTCCCCATGAGGGACCTCACGTTCACCCCTGCCGTCGAGCTCTTGAAGCTGTACCGCTCGCGCCGGACCTCGCCGCTCGAAGTCATGGAGGCGGTGCTCGAGCGGATCGACGCCGTGAATCCGCAGGTCAACGCCATCGTGACGCTCGCGCGCGAGGCCGCGCTGTGGGACGCGCGCCGCGCGACGGCGGCGCTCAAGCGTGGCGCGCCGCTCCCGCCGCTCTTCGGGATTCCGATCGGCGTGAAGGACGTCACGGTCACGAAGGGCATCCGCACGACGCACGGCTCGAAGCTCTTCGCGGACCACGTGCCGGACGAGGACGCGCTCGTCGTGCAGCGCCTGCGCGAGGCCGGCGCGATCGTGATCGGCAAGACGAACACGCCGGAGTTCGCGTTCGGGCCGAACACGATCAACACCGTCTTCGGGGCGACGCGGAACCCGTGGAACCTCGCGCTCACGTCGGGCGGCTCGAGCGGCGGCTCCGCGGCGGGTCTGGCGACCGGCATGTTCCCGCTCGCCGAAGGCACCGATCTCGGCGGCTCGCTGCGCGGCCCCGCGTCGTATTGCGGCGTGGTCGGCTTTCGCACGACGCCGGGCCTGATTCCGCGCGCGCCGTCGTCGCTCGCGTGGGACACCTACTCGGTCGAAGGACCGATGGCGCGGACGATCGCCGACACCGCGCTGATGCTGTCGGTGATGGCGGGCCCCGACGATCGCTCACCGATCTCCTACGACGTCGACACGCGCGAGCTGCTCGCGGCCACGAAAGCGCCGTCGGTGAAGGGCTGGCGCATCGCGTGGTCCGCGGATCTCGGAGGGCTCGCGACCGTGGACGACGACGTGCGCGCGGTCGTGGAGCGCGCGATCGGCGTGTTTCGCTCGCTCGGCGCGCGAGTCGAGCGCGCGGCGCCCGACATGAGCGACGTCCCCGAGATCGTGCGGACGTCGCGCGGCCTCCTGATGGTCGCGCGCCACGCGGACAAGCTGCCGGAGCATCGCGCGATCCTGCAGGAGGGGCTCGTCGAGAACACGGAGCAGGGCCTCGCGCTCAGCTCGCGCGAGATCGCGAAAGGCGAGCTCTTGCGGACGCAGCAGTGGCAGCGCGTGCGCGCGTTCCTCGAGACGCGCGATCTGCTCGCGATGCCGACGATGGCGACGCCGGCGTTCCCGGTCGAGCAGCCGCACGCGAAGGGGATGGCGCGCTCGTTCCTGACCTACGCGTGGTCGGTGATGGGGCTCCCGGCGATCTCGATCCCGTGCGGGTTCACGAAGGACGGGCTCCCGGTCGGCCTGCAGATCGTCGGCCGGCGGCGGGGCGAGGCGGCGGTGCTGCGGGCGGCGGCCGCGTTCGAAGCCGCGCAGCCGTGGGCGGATCGCATCCCGCCGGTCGTCACGGCTGCGCGGGCGTAGCGCTACTTCATCAGCTTGACGTAGCCGTCCAGGATCGGGAGCACCTTCTCGGCGCCGTCGGACGGCAGCCCGAGCACCACGCGCTCGACACCCGCCGCTTCGAGATTGTCGAGCACCGCGCGCTCCGGCTTGGGCATGAAGCCGGTGACCGGAATCGGCTTGCGTCCCGCGTCCTTCGCGCGACGCTGCAGCTCACGGGTCTTGTCCGGCAGGTCGGTGACGCCGCGGCCGGCGATCGGCATCCAGCCGTCGCAGAACTCGATCACCCGGTCGAACGTCGTCGGCCCGTCGCCGCCCATCAGGATCGGCGGATGCGGCTTCTGCGCGGGCTTCGGGTGCGCCCAGCTCCTGTCGAAGCTCACGTACTGTCCGTGGAACTCGGCCTCCTCCTTCGTCCACAGCTCCTTCATGGCGAGGATGCGCTCGCGCAGGATCTTCCAGCGGCTCTTGAACGGCGTGCCGTGGTCCTCCATCTCTTCCGCGTTCCATCCGCCGCCGATGCCGAAGAGCACGCGGCCTTTCGACAGGTGATCGAGGCTCGCGACTTCCTTCGCCATCACGATCGGATCGCGCTCGATGACGAGGCAGATGCCGGTGCCGAGCTTGATCTTCGTGGTGACGGCCGCCGCCATCGCGAGCGCGACGAACGGGTCGTAGCTGTGCCAGTACTCCTTCGGAAGATTCGGGCCGCCGGGCCACGGGCTCTTGCGGCTCGCGGGAATGTGCGTGTGCTCCGGCACCCACAGCGACTCGAAGCCGCGCTGCTCGACGGCGCGCGCGAGATCGTCGGGGCGGATCGCGTAGTCGGTCGGGAACATCACGACACCGTAAAACATGGAGAGTCTCCTTTGAACATGGGGGCCCCACAACTGGAGGACCCCATGCCCCCTCAGTTGCGCCGATTATAGCGATGCTAGGATGACCCGATGACGGACTTCGCCACACACTGGGATCTCGACCCCGCGGTGACGTTTCTCAATCACGGCTCGTTCGGCGCGTGTCCGCGGGACGTGCTGCGCCACCAGGCGGAGCTTCGCGCGGAGATGGAGCGCGAGCCCGTGCGATTCCTCTCGCGCGAGCTCGACGACCGGCTCGACGTCGCGCGCGCGGCGCTCGGCGCGTTTCTCGGCGCCGATCCCGACGACCTGGCGTTCGTGACCAACGCGACCAGCGGCGTCAACGCGGTGCTGCGCTCGCGCGAGTTTTCCGCGGGCGACGAGCTCGTGACGACCGATCACGCGTACACCGCGTGCAGGAACGCGCTCGAGTACGTGGCGCGCCGCACCGGCGCGCGCGTGGTCATCGCGCCGGTCCCGTTTCCCGTCGCCTCTCCGGACGACGTCATCGCGGCTGTGATGGCGCGCGTCACGCCGCGCACGCGACTCGCGCTGCTCGATCACGTCACGAGCCCGACGGCGCTCGTCCTGCCGATCGAGCGGCTCATCGCGGAGCTCGGCGCGCGGGGGATCGACACGCTGATCGACGGCGCGCACGCGCCCGGCATGCTGCCGCTCGATCTCCGGACGCTCGGCGCCACGTACTACAGCGGCAACTGTCACAAGTGGATGTGCACGCCGAAGGGCTCGGCGTTCCTCTGGGTACGGCGCGACCGCCACGCCGACGTGCATCCGCTGACGATCAGCCACGGCGCGACGGCGAAGCGGCCCGGCCGCGAGCGCTTTCGTCTCGAGTTCGACTGGACGGGCACGAGCGATCCCACCGCGTGGCTCTCGGTGCCGAAGGCGATCGAAGTCGTCGGCAGCCTGATGCCCGGAGGATGGCCCGCGATCATGGCGCGCAATCACGCGCTCGCTCTCGAAGCGCGCCGGCTCATCACGGCTGTCGCCGGCACCGCGGCGCCGTGTCCCGACGGCATGATCGGCTCGCTCGCGAGCATCGTGCTGCCCGACGGACCGACGACGGACATCTACTGGCGCCGTCCGGACCCGCTCCATCCAAAGCTCTTCGAGCGGTGGGGGATCGAGGTCCCGATCATGAGCTGGCCGGCGCCGCCGCGGCGCCTGATCCGGATCTCCGCGCAGCTCTACAACGACCCCGCGCAGTACGTCCGGCTCGCCGACGCGCTCCGCAAGGAGCTCGGGGACGAGGAGGCGGTCGCAGGCGAGGCCTGACCGTCAGAGGTTCTTGAACCGGTCCGCCGCGGCCTTGAGCCGGCCTTTGGGGTCGCGGATCAGCGCTTCCTGCTCCTCGCGCATGTGCCGCTCGGCCTCGAGCTGCTTCGCGTAACGCTCGTTGGCCGAGCGCATCCAGCCGTCGATGAACTTGATCCAGGTGGGGACCTTCTCCTCGTCGCTGTCGAAGATCAGCACCTGCTGGTAGAACCGGACCTTGTCCGGAATGTGGTCGATCGACCGGTCCTTGGTGTCGACGAACAGCTCGCGCCACGGCTTCGGCGGGTACTGGTTCACCGCCGCGGTCCACGTGAAGACGCGGCCCGACACCTGCTGCGGCGTTGGCGGCCCCGTGCGCTTGATCTTCGTGAAGGCCTCACCCGCCGCCGCGGCGGCGATGCGGAAGAAGCCCATCGTCTTGAGAATTTCCGCTTCCTGCAGCGTGCGCCGTTCCGCCCGGCGGCGCTCCTGCGTGGAGGCGACCGCGCCGGTGCGCCGTTCGCCGGTGCGGCGGTCGACGATCACCTGGACGTCCGGCTGGCCCTCGTACTCGCGGCGCAGGGATTCGTAGAGCTCGGGGTTGTCACGCGTGACGATGATGAGCTCCTTCGGCACTCCGCCCTCCCGACGCGCCCAGGATGACCACCTATATATCGGCGCCCGGCGGCGACAGGTCAAGGAGGCAGGGGCGCTTTTTTCGCCCGCGCCGCCTCGAGCCGGCCCGCGGCGGTGGCGCGCTCCTCGGCGGTGAACAGCAGCGCGTACGCCGGGTCGAGCACGAGCGTCTCCATGGCGAGGTCGAGGCGGTCGAGAGTCGCCAGCTTCGCGAGGCCCTTCGAGACGCCGCCGCGCTCGAGCAGCCTGCGCGCGGCGCCCACGCCGCCGTACTGCTTGACCGACCGGAGGAAGTACCCGGCCCAGTACCCGGTCTCGCGCCCCGCCGCCCGGTAGACCTTCTCGACCATGTCCTGCTCGAACCGAGCTTCGATGTCCGTCATGGCTTCTGCCCTCCTGCAACCACAGACGCAGGGCGGGGCGCGAACCACGACGTATCGAAGTGACGACGGTGCCGGTCAGCGGGCCCGGAGCTTCAGATCCTCGTACGGGACCATGTAGAAGCCGGGAATGGCGCCGGCGACGACGTCTTCCACGCGCGCGCTCATGCCGATCGGGAAGCCGAGGTGGTAGACCGGCACGAAGAGCACCTGGTCGTGGATGGTCTTCTGGATCTGGTGCAGCATCGCCTCGCGCCGTTTCTTGTCGAGCTCCTTCGCCTGGCGCTTGAAGAGGTCGTCGACTTCCGGCAGGAAGCCGTACGCGTTCGTGCCGGTCGAGGTCACGAACGACTCGAGGCGGGTCGCCGCGTTGCCGCTGATGCCGGTGATGGTCAGGACGACGCCCTTGTGCTTCTTCTCCCGCCAGTTCGCCATGAACGTGGCGCGCTCCATCACGCGCATCTTCGTGCGGATGCCGACGGCCTGCAGCCAGCCGCTCAGCGTCTCGCCCATCGAGTTGTAGGGCGGGAACGGCGTGAAATCGCCGCCGTCGAATCCGTTCGGATAGCCGGCCTCGGCGAGCAGCTTCTTCGCGCGCGCGGGATCGTACGCGGGCGGATCGAACGGCAGCGCGAACTCGAAGTCACGCGGCACGATGCTGCCGACCGGACGGGAGAGCCCGAGCGTCTCCGCCTGGTTGAGCGCTTGCCGATCGATGGCGCTGCTGACGGCAGCGCGCACGCGCCGGTCGTGCCACGGCGACTTCGGATCCCACTGCTCGGGGAAGTCGAGCCAGAAGATGCCGAGCAGCGGCGCGCCGATCCGGAAGCTCGGCGTGCGCTTGATCTCCTCGCCGACGGGACCGCTCAGGAGGAACGCCACGTCGACCTCGCCGCGCTTGAGCGCCGCCGCGCGCGTCACCTCGTCCGGCATGATCCGGAACACCAGCCGCTTGATCGACGGCGGCTTGCGCCAGTAGCCCTCGAACGCCTCGAGCACGAGCTCCACGCCCGGCGTGAAGCTCACGAACTTGTACGGGCCGGCGCCGATCGGCGCCTTCTTGAAGCCGTCGTCGCCCACGCGCTCCACGTACTTCTTCGGGACGACCCAGAGCGCGCCGGAGACGAACGTGCCGACGAACGCGGGGAAGTCGGGCGAGGGCTCCTTGAAGGTGAAGCGGATCTTCACCGGGCTCACGACGACCACGTCCTTCACCATCGCCTTCAGCGCCTTCGACGAGCCGCCGCGGAAGCGCTCGAACGAGAACTTCACGTCCTCGGCGGTGACGGGATCGCCGTTGTGGAACTTCGCGTTCTGCCGGAGCGTGAACTCCGCCGAGAGCCCGTCGCGCGCCATCGACCACGTCTCGGCGAGGCTCGGCGCGGACGCGTGGCCGGGCATCGGCTTCAGCAAGCCGTCGTGGATCGCGTAGAGCGTGAGGAAGGGCGTGATCGTGTTGTCCGTGTCCGCCGGGTCGAGCTGCGGCAGGCTGAAGTGGAGCGCGAACGACAGCGTGCCTTCTGGCGCGGCGAGCGCGGGTGAGACGGCGACGAAGAGAAGCATCAGCGCGAGCGCTAGGGTTCGATAAGGTGACATGGAGCGTTTCTTAGCACGGTTTTGAGGCACAATGCAGCGCACCCGGTCCTTTCGGAGGGAACGCATGCCGCTCGACCCGCAAGCCCGCGCGATGATCGACCGCACGAACGCGCTCAACCTGCCGCCCACGCGCGAGATGACGCCCGCGCAGGCGCGCGAGTCGGTGCGTCAGCGCAGCGCCGCGCTGCCGCGCGAAGAGGTGGCGTCGGTCCGCGATCACACGGTCGACGTCCAGGGCGGCGCGATCACCGTGCGCGTCTTCACCCCGAGCGGAGCCGGTCCGAAGCCCGCGGTCGTCTACTTCCACGGCGGCGGCTGGGTGACGGGCGACGTCGACACGCACGAGGGCATCTGCCGCACGCTCGCGAACGCGGCGGATTGCGTGGTCGCGAGCGTGGATTATCGCTGCGCGCCCGAGCACCGGTTCCCGACGGCCGCGGAGGACGCGTTCGCGGCGGCGCGCTGGGTCGCCGAGCACGCCCGCGAGCTCGGGGTCGACGCGCGCCGCATCGCGGTGCAGGGCGACAGCGCCGGCGGCAACCTCGCCGCGGCCGTCGCGTTGATGGCGCGCGATCGCGGCGGCCCGGCGCTGAGCTTCCAGGTGCTGGTGTATCCCGTGACCGACTGCGACTTCACGCGCGCGTCGTGCGTCGAGAACGCCGAGGGCTACCTGCTCACGACGGACAGCATGCGCTACTACTGGGACTGCTACGCGCCGGGCGACGCGCGCACGAATCCGTACGCGTCACCGCTGCGCGCGACGAGCCTCGCGGGATTGCCGGGAGCGCTCGTGATCACGGCCGAGTACGATCCGCTGCGTGACGAGGGCGAAGCCTACGCGCACGCGCTCGCGGCGGCGGGCGTGTCGGTCGCGCTGAGCCGCTATCCCGGCATGATCCACGCCTTCTATCGCTTCACCAACGTGCTCGACGCCGCGCGTGCCGCCGTCGCGGAGACCGTCGCGGCGCTGCAGAAAGCCTGGGGGCCCCGCTGATGACCTACAAGTGCCTGCTCTACGAAGTGAAGGACGGCATCGCCACGCTCACGCTGAACCGGCCCGAGCGACTCAACGCGCTCGGCGACACGCTGCGCGAGGATCTTCAAGACGCGGTGACGCGCGCGTCGGACGATCCCGAGGTGCGCGTGATGATCGTCACCGGCGCCGGGAAGGGCTTCTGCTCCGGCGGTGACGTGAAGGCGATGAGCGAGCGCAAGGAGAGCGGCAGCGGGCGCCCGATCCTGGAGAAGGTGGCGCCGGGTCGCGATCGGACGGTGCTCGCGTTCCGCGATTCACCGAAGCCCGTCATCGCGGCCGTGAACGGCGCCGCGGCGGGCGCGGGGATGAACCTCGCGCTCTGCTGCGACATGCGGCTCGCGTCGACGGCGGCGAAGTTCGCGCAGGCGTTCGTCAGGCGCGGCCTCCATCCCGACTGGGGCGGGACGTATTTCCTGCCGCGCGTGATCGGCACCGCGAAGGCGGCCGAGCTGATCTTCACCGGCGAGGTCATCGACGCGCAGGAAGCGCTGCGGCTCGGCATCGTCAGCGCCGTCCATCCGCCCGAGGAGCTGATGCCGGCGGCGCTCGCGCTCGCGCGAAAGATCGCCGACGGGCCGCCGATCGCGATCCGGCTCGCCAAGCGGTCGATCTACCACAACCTCGACTGCGATCTCCGGCAGGCGCTCGAGTTCGAGACGTTCGCGCAGAACATCTGCTTCGACACCGAGGACGCCGCGGAAGGCATCAAGGCGTTCGTGGAGAAGCGCCCGCCGAGCTTCCGCGGGCGCTAGACGCGTCGTGGCGGGGCGCCGGCACGGCCCGGCGCCCCGCGTGTGACGGCGTTACTGGATCGGCGAGAACGACGAGGGCAGGACGATCTTCGTCTGCTGGCTGATGAGGTTGCCGCCGCCGGGCGGGGGCCAGATTCCCTTCTGCCGCGCCTCGTTGCGAATCGCCATCCGCGCGTTCATGTCGTCATACGCCCACACGTGCACGAAGCCGTTCGCGCGTCCGAACTCGATGCCGCCCGCGAACACGACGGGCGAGAGCTTCATGCGCGCGGGGATCGCCTCCGACCAGCGCTTCGCGGTGTCGGGGAGCGTGCCGCCCTTCAGCGTGTAGTAGCGCATCTCGATGACCGGGCCCATCTTGCCGGGCGTCGGAGTCGGGATGAAGTCGAACGGCGTGACGATCTCGACGTTCATCGCCTTGATGAACTCGCTGATCTTCGGCGGCCAGTTCGGATCCTTCGACGCCTCGCCGCGGATCCGCGCGCGCTCCGCGAGATCCTTGTAGCTCCAGATGTGGATGATCTCGTTGAGCGGGCCGATCTCGGTGTGCCAGAAGGCGAACAGCGGGGAGTACTTCTTGCGATGCTCGTACGCCTCGCCGTAGCGCTTCTCGACCTCGGCCAGGCTACCCGGTTGGATCTCGTAGGTGCGGATCTCTAGAATCACGCTGGACTCCTTTCGGGGGCGGTGGGAATTCGTGCCCGGGAGTGTAGCACCGCGAGCCACGGTATGCTGGGCGCCCCGGGAGGATTGGGAATGGCGAACACGGACGCGCTCATCAAGAGTCTCGATGACGCCGTGCGCGAGGTGCTCGCGTACTTCGACGGCGCGGGCCGCACGTCGAAGGCGAAAGTCGATCGGTGGCAGGCGCGCGACGTCCTGCAGCACTTCATCTATTTCCACGACGCGACGGCGTGGGGCATCCAGTCGGCGGCGCTCGGCGGTCCGCTGTGGCCGGTGCCCGGCGACTCCGACATCGTGAACGAAGTCTGCCGGCGCCTGCACGCGCACGAGAGCTACGACGAATTGCTGGCGCAGATCCGTCTCGCGCACGGCCGGCTGATGCAGGCGGCGCGCAACTCGCCGGATCTCGACAAGCCCTGCTTCAAGCGATCGAACGGAGAGACGTTGACGGGCGCGCAGCGGCTCGATCTGCTCGCGAAGCATTGGCGCGAGCACGTGCACGAATTGCAGACGGCCGAGAAAGCGGGGGATGCTCGATGAGCCTCACACTGTCGCAGGCGATGACGATCGTGGAGACCGCGCTGAAGAAGGGCCGCGAGACGGGCTGCGCCGCGCTCGCGGTCGCGGTGCTGGATGCGGGCGGCCACCTGAAGGCGTTCGCGCGCGAGGACGGCGCGGGCATCCTGCGCCCGCAGATCGCGACGGGCAAGGCGTGGGGCGCGCTCGGCATGGGATTGGGCTCGCGCAACTTCGCCAAGCGCATCGCCGAGCAGCCGGCCGCGCCGTCGTTCTTCAACGCGCTCAACGCGATGTCGGAGGGCCGCGTGGTTCCGGTTCCGGGCGGCGTCCTGATCCGCGACGCGTCGAAGAACATCATCGGCGCGGTCGGCATCTCGGGTGACACGTCGGACAAGGACGAAGCGTGCTGCCTGGCCGGCATCGCCGCCGCCGGCCTCGTGGGCGATACCGGCTAAGAGTCGGGCGCAGCCTCACCCTGGCCGCGAAGGCATGTCTCGCAGACCGTCGGACCAGCCAGCACGCAGTCCTCGTAGCAGAACCAGTCGTCGTGGCAGTAGATGCAGCGGTGACCATGCTCCATCGCCGGGAAGGATAACCCGGTGGCGAACTAGCCGCCTGGCTGCGGCGCGGGGCGGCGGGGGCGCGCGCCGAACGCGCGGCGCGTGGCGGACCACGCGCGGCCCACGCCGACGCGGAAGCGCTCCATGTAGAGGTAGATCACCGGCGTCGTGTAGAGCGTGAGGAGCTGGCTCAGCAGGAGGCCGCCGACGACCGTGATGCCGAGCGGGCGGCGCAGCTCGGAGCCGGTGCCCGTGCCGAGCGCGAGCGGGAGCGCGCCGAGCAGCGCGGCCATCGTCGTCATCAGGATCGGGCGGAAGCGGCGCAGGCACGCCTGGTGCACCGCCTCGCGCGCGTCGAGGCCGTGGTTGCGCTCGAGATCGAGCGCGACGTCGATCACCATGATCGCGTTCTTCTTCACGATGCCGATCAAGAGGATGATCCCGACGATCGCGATGACCGACAGGTCCATGTTGAAAATCATCAGCGACAGCAGCGCGCCCACGCCCGCCGACGGCAGCGTCGACAGGATCGTGAACGGGTGGATCACGCTCTCGTAGAGCACGCCCAGCACGAGATAGACGGTGATGAGCGCCGCGAGGATCAGGAGCGGCTGGTTCGCGAGCGCCGCCTGGAACGCCTGCGCGGTGCCGGTGAACTTGCCGGCGATGTTCGTGGGGAAGCTCATCTTCCGCTGCGCCGCGTCCACCGCTTTCACCGCGTCGCCGAGCGCCACGCCCGGCGCCAGGTTGAAGAAGACCGTCACCGACGGGAAGAAGCCCTGGTGATTGACCTGGATCGGGCCGGTGCCGGTGCGGAACTGCGTGACCGCGGTGAGCGGCACCTGCTGGCCGTTGCGCGAGCGCAGGTAGATGTTGTGGAGCGCGTCCGGCCGCTCCCAGTACTCGGGCGAGAGCTCCATCACCACGTGGTACTGGTTCAGCTGCGTGTAGATGTTCGACACCTGCCGCTGGCCGAACGCGTCGTAGAGGGTCTCGTCGATCATGCGCGTGCTCACGCCGAGCCGCGCCGCCGTCGCCCGATCGATCGTGACCGGCACCTCGAGCCCGCGGTTCTGCTGGTCGCTGCTGATGTCGCGCAGTTCCGGCATCTCGCGCATCGCGCGCACGAGGCGCGGCGCCCACGTGTTGAGCAGCTCGAGGTCGTCGCTCTGCACCGTGAACTGGTACTGCGCGTTCGAGATGCGGCCGCCGAGCCGCACGTCCTGGATGGCCTGGAGGAACAGCGTCGCGCCCGGCACCTGCGCCAGCTTCGGTCTGACGCGCGTGATGACCTCGTCGGCGTTGATCTTCCGCTCCGCCCGCGGCTTGAGGGAGATGAAGCCGCGCCCGGTGTTCGCCGTCGTCCCGCGGCCGCCGCCGCCGCCGGTGAACAGCGTGACGCTGTCCACGGCCGGGTCGGACTGAAGGATGGCCGCGAAGCGCTGCATCTTGTCGCGGATCGCGGCGAACGAGGTGTCCTGCGAGGCGACGATGTTCGCGCCGAGCCGCCCGTTGTCCTGCTGCGGGAAGAAGCCTTTCGGGATGACCCAGAAGAGGTACGCGTTCACGCCGAACGTGGCGAGGAAGATGACCATCGTGACGAAGGAGTGGCGGAGCGCGACGACGAGCGTGCGGTCGTACATCCACGTGAGCCCGTCGAAGATGCGCTCGCCGAGGCGCGACAGGCGGCCGCGGCGCACCTCGCTGTGCGGCTTGAGCAGCAGCGCGCACATCATCGGCGTGGCCGTGAGCGAGATGACCAGCGAGACCAGCACGGCGACCGACAGCACCACCGCGAACTCGCGGAAGAGGCGGCCCACGATCCCGCCCATCAGCAGGATCGGGATGAAGACGGCGACGAGCGAGACGCTCATCGACAGCACCGTGAAGCCGATCTCCTTCGCGCCGGTCAGCGTGGCCTCGAGCACGCCCATGCCGTGCTCGAGGTGGCGCATCACGTTCTCGACGACGACGATGGCGTCGTCGACCACGAAGCCGGTGGCGACGGTCAGCGCCATCAGCGAGAGGTTGTCGATGCTGTAGCCGACCAGGTACATCACCGAGAACGTGCCCACGAGCGACACCGGCACCACCACGCCGGGGATGATCGTCGCGCGCACGTTGCGCAGGAACAGGAACACGACGAGCACGACCAGGCCGATCGAGATCAGCAGCGCTTCCTCGACGTCCTTCACCGACGCGCGGATCGTCACGGTCTGGTCGAGCACCGGCGTCAGCTGCACCTCGGCGGGAAGCAGCGCGCGCAGGTAGGGGAGCTCGGCCTTGATGCGGTCGACGGTCTCGATGATGTTCACGCCCGGCTGGCGGTAGATCACGATCACGATCGCGGGCTTGCCGTTCGACACCGCGTACGCGCGCAGGTCCTCGACCTCGGCGCGCACCTGCGCGACGTCCACCAGGCGCACGGGCGCGCCGTTGCGCCACGCGACGATCAGCGGCTCGTATTCGGGCGCGGTGCGGAGCTGGTCGGTCGCGTTGATCTCCCACGTCCGCTTGCCGTCGTCGAGCTGGCCCTTCGGGCGGTTGACGTTGGTGCTGGCGAGAACCTGGCGCACCTCGTCGAGGCCGATGCCGTAGCGCGCGAGCGCCATCGGGTTCAGCTCGATCCGCACGCCGGGCAGCGAGCTGCCGCCGACGAAGATGCGTCCGACCCCGTCGAGGCGGCCGATCTTCTGCTGGAGGACCGTGAAGCCGAGGTCGTACATCTTCCCGCGCTCCATCGTGGTGGAGGTGAGCGCGAGGATCATGATCGGCGCGTCGGCGGGGTTCACTTTCTGATACGTCGGCTGGTTCGGCAGGTTCGGCGGCAGCTGGCCGCGCGCGGCGGCGATCGCGCCTTGCACGTCGCGCGCGGCGCCGTTGATGTCGCGCGCGAGGTCGAACTGGAGCGCGATCGACGTGGCGCCGAGGTACGAGACCGACGTCATCTCGGCGATGCCGGCGATGCGGCCGAACTGGCGCTCGAGCGGCGTCGCGACCGCGGACGCCATCGTCTCCGGGCTCGCGCCGGGCAAGCCCGCCACCACGTTGATCGTCGGGAAGTCGACCTGCGGCAAGGGCGCGACCGGCAGGAAGCGGAAGCTGAGGATGCCCGAGATGACCAGCGCGATCGTGAGCAGCGTGGTGCCGACGGGCCGGCGGACGAACGGGCCGGAGATGTTCATGACGTCAATTGACCGTCATGGACGGTCAAGGTTCAACCGTCGCCGGGTGCGCGGCCGGCGCGGGCTCGGGCACCGGGCGGCGGCGGCGGCGGCGCGCGAGCCGCTTCGCGACGCGGTCGAACGCGAGGTAGATGACCGGCGTCGTGTAGAGCGTGAGCACCTGGCTGACGATCAGGCCGCCGACGATCGCGATCCCGAGCGGCTCGCGCAGCTCGGAGCCGACGCCGTGCCCGAACGCGAGCGGCACGCCGCCGAGCAGCGCGGCCATCGTGGTCATGAGGATCGGGCGGAAGCGCAGGAGACACGCCTGCTCGATCGCCTCGCGCGCCGGCTTGCCCTGCGTGCGCTCGGCGTCGAGGGCGAAGTCGATCATCATGATCGCGTTCTTCATCACGATGCCGATCAGCAGGATGATGCCGATCAGCGCGATGACCGAGAGGTCGAGCCGCATGATCAGGAGCGCGAGCAGCGCGCCGAGGCCGGCCGACGGCAGCGTCGAGAGAATCGTGATCGGGTGGATCCAGCTCTCGTAGAGCACGCCGAGCACGATGTAGACGGTCACGATCGCGGCGAGGATCAGGAGCGGCTGGTTGGCGAGCGACGCGCGGAACGCGCGCGCCGCGCCCTGGAAGCCGGACTGGATGCTCCCCGGCATCCCGAGGTCCTTGCGCACGCCCTCGATCGCGGTGACGGCCTGGCCGAGCGACACGCTGGGCGCCAGGTTGAAGGACACCGTGACCGCGGGGAACTGACCCTGGTGGTTGATCGCGAGCGAGGTCGCGCGCTCCTCGATCGCGGCGATGGTCGAGAGCGGCACCTGGCCGCCGGCGGATGATCGCAGGTACACGCGGTCGAGCATCTTGGGATCGGCGCGGAACTCCGGCAGCACCTCGAGCACCACGCGGTACTGGTTCAGCTGCGTGAAGACCGTCGAGATCTGGCGCTGGCCGAACGCGTTGTAGAGCGCGTCGGTGATCATCTGCGGCGTGATCCCGAGCCGCGACGACGTCGCGCGGTCGATGCGGACGATCGCCTGCAGGCCCTGGTCGAGCTGGTCGCTCGCCACGTCACGCAGCTCCGGCAGCTCTCTGAGTCGCGCGACGAACTTCGGCGCCCACGCGCGCAGCTCGGTCTCGTCGGGATCCTCGAGGCTGTACTGGAACTGCGTGCGGCTCACGCGGTCGTCGACGGTCAGGTCCTGCACGGGCTGAAGGTAGAGCGTGATGCCGCTCACCTGCGCGAGCGCCGGGCGGAGCCGGTCGATGACCTCGCTCACGCTCACGCCGCGCTCCTCGAGCGGCTTCAGCGTGATCTGGACGCGGCCGCTGTTCAACGTGGTGTTCGTGCCGTCGATCCCGATGAACGACGAGATGGTGGCGACGGCGGGATCTTCGAGGATCACCCGGCCGAGCGCGCGCTGCCGCTGCGCCATCGCGTCGAACGAGATGTTCTGCGGCGCCTCGGAGATGCCGAGGATGACGCCGGTGTCCTGCGTCGGGAACAGGCCCTTCGGCACCACGACGTAGAGCCACAGCGTCAGCGCGACGGTGCCGAGCGCAATCACCAGCGTGAGGCTTTGCCGCGCGAGCACCCAGCGCAGCGTGTGCTCGTAGAAGGCGAGGAGCCGGTCGAACGCCCACTCCATGGCCCGCGCGAAGCGGCCGGGATGCTGCTCGCTGGCGGGCTTCAGCATCTTCGCGCACAGCATCGGCGTCAGCGTCAGCGAGACGACGGCCGAGACGAGGATCGCGGCGGAGAGCGTCAGCGCGAACTCGCGGAACAGGCGGCCGACGATGTCGCCCATGAAGAGCAGGGGGATCAGCACCGCGATCAGCGACACGGTCAGCGAGAGGATCGTGAACCCGATCTGCCCCGAGCCCACGAACGCGGCCTGGAGCGGACGCTCGCCCTCTTCGATGTAGCGGCTGATGTTCTCGATCATGACGACCGCGTCGTCGACGACGAAGCCCGTCGAGATCGTCAGCGCCATCAGCGAGAGGTTGTTGAGGCTGAAGCCGAGCCCGTACATCACCGCGAACGTGCCGACGATCGACACCGGCACCGTGATGCCGGGGATGAACGTCGCGGCCGCGCTCCGGAGGAAGAGGTAGATCACGAGCACGACCAGGACGACGGCCAGCATCAGCTCGAACTGCACGTCGTGCACGGACGCGCGGATGGTGACCGTGCGGTCGGTGAGCACCGCGACCTTCACCGCCGACGGCAGCGACGTCTGCAGCTGGGGCAGGAGCTGCTGCACGCGATCGACGACCTCGATGAGGTTCGCGCCGGGCTGTCTCTGAATGTTGACGATGATCCCGGGCTGGTCCCCGACCCACGCCGCCTGGCGGATGTTCTCGGCGCCGTCGATCACCTCCGCCACGTCCGCGAGGAGGATCGCCGCGTTGTTGCGGTACGCGATGACGAGCGCCTTGTACTGGCCGCTCTGGTAGATCTGATCGTTCGCCGAGATCGTGAACGACTGTTGCGGGCCGTCGAGGCTGCCCTTCGCCTGGTTGACGTTCGCGGCGCCGACGGCGAGCCGCACGTCGTCCATCGTGAGCCCGTTCGCCGCGAGCTTCGCGGGGTTCACCTGGATGCGCACGGCCGGCTTCTGGCCGCCCGACAGCGTGACGAGGCCGACGCCGGGAAGCTGGGCGATCTTCTGCACGAGCCGCGTGTCGGCGAGGTCCTCGACCGTCGTGAGCGGCAGCGACGAGGACGTCAGGCCGAGCGTGAGCACGGGCGCGTCCGCCGGATTGACCTTGCTGTAGACGGGCGGGTTCGGGAGATCGCGCGGCAGGAACGTCGACGCCGCGTTGATCGCGGCCTGCACCTGCTGCTCCGCGATGTCGAGCAGCAGCGCGAGGTCGAACTGCAGCGTGATGATCGAGCTGCCGCTCGAGCTGATCGACGTCATCTGCTTGAGGCCGGGGAGCTGACCGAACTGCCGCTCGAGGGGCGCGGTGACGCCGGACGCCATCACGTCGGGGCTCGCGCCGGGATAGAAGGTCGCGACCTGGATCGTCGGGTAGTCGACCTGCGGCAGCGCCGCGACCGGGAGCTGCCGGTACGCGACCAGCCCCGCCAGCACGATCGCCACCGTGAGCAACGCGGTGGCGACGGGCCGCAGGATGAACGGCCGCGACAGGTTCACGAGGCCGGCTTGGCCCCCGGCGCTTTCGGCGCTCCGTCCGGCTTCCCGCCGGATCCCGGCTGGCCTCCGCGGCCACCCGCGCCACCGCCACTAGCACCACCGCCGCCCGCGCCGCCCGGCCCGGCACCCGGCGCCGCGGCTTGACGCGGGCGCGGCTCGACCTTCGCGCCGTCCTGAACTTTCTCCGCGCCGTCGACCACGAGCGCGTCACCGGTCTCGACGCCGGTCTTGATCGCGACGGTGCCGGCTTCGGTCGCGCCGAGCTGCACGCGCTTGAGCTGCGCGACCTTCTCGGGCGAGACGACGTAGACGAACGCGCCCTGCGGCCCGCGCTGGATCGCTTCCTGCGGCGCGAGGAACGCGTCGTGGAGGACGTCGATCATCACGCGCGCGTTCACGAACTGGTTCGGATAGAGCGCGCCGTCCTTGTTCGCGAACGACGCCTTCAGCTTCACGGTGCCGGTGGCGGGGTCGATCGCGTTGTCGATCGCGGCGAGCGTGCCCGACGCGACCTTCTTCTTGCCTTCGCGATCGTACGCGTCGACCGGCACCGGCGTGCCGGAGCGGAAGCGCCGGAGGATCGGCTGCAGATTGTCTTCGGGCACGCTGAACACGAGCGCGATCGGCTCGAGCTGCGTGATCACGACGAGCCCGCCCGGATCCGCGGCCTTGATGACGTTGCCGGGATCGACGAGGCGCAGGCCGACACGCCCGGTGATCGGCGCGGTGATGCGGCAGTACGTGAGCTGCAGCTTGATCGCCTCGATCGCGCCGGCGTTCACCCTCATCGCCGCTTCCGCCTGGTTCACGACCATCTGCTGCGTGTCGAGCTGCTGGCGCGCGATCATCTCCTGCTGCGCGAGCCGCCTGTAGCGCTCGAGGTCGAGGCGCGCGTTCATCAGGTTCGCCTGGTCGCGCGCGAGCTGTCCTTCGGCTTGAACGAGCTGGGCCTGGAAGGGGCGGGGATCGATCTCGGCGAGCAGGTCGCCGGCCTGGACGGCCTGACCTTCGGTGAAGTGCGTGCGCATCAGCTGGCCGTCGACGCGGCTCTTCACGGTGACGGTGTTGAGCGGCGTGACCGATCCGAGCGCGGTGAGATAGACGTTCAGGTCACCGGTCTTGACCGGCGTGACGACGACAGGAACTGGACGCGCGGGCTGTCCCGCGCCCGGCGCTCCGCTGCGGGGTGCCTTCGCCAGCTGGGCCTTGGTCTGGCGCCCGTGCGCGATCCACGCGCCGACGCCGACGAGGCACGCGAGCACGATGACGATGACCCAGAGCCGTCCACTGCGCGACGACCGCTCTGGCGCGACTTCTTCGGTCTCTCCCTCCACGCGGACCCTCCCGGTACCGGGCAGACGCTCGACGCTCAGAGCGCTATTCGAGCATGGTCGATTCTCAGCGGCAAGAAGCCCCCGGGCGGGGTCTAGAGGCCAGAAGCGTCCACCAGACCGGCGAGATCGTTCACGTTCGCCCAGCCGCCGCGGTGATAGACCACACGGATCGCGTGGCCGGCGGCCCGCACGCGCGACAGCAGGTCCGACAGCGACGCGCGCGCGAGCGTTCCGTCGGCGCGCGCGGCGTCGATCGCCTCGCGCAGCCACGTCGCGCCGTCCGTGCCGAGGTGGAGCAGGCCGATCCAGACGCCGTGACTCTCGCCGGGCGTCACCGTGTCGCCGATGCGGACCAGGCTCACGCCCTCGAAGCTGAAGCGGCCGGTGTCCGCGCGATCGCCGCGCACGCGATCTTCCACGCCGGCGCCCGCGAGCGTGCTGTCGACCGCGATCGTGATCCCGGCCGTCGCCTCTTCGAGCAGCGCTTGCACGATGTGGCGCTTCACCACGATGTCGCCGAACGCGACCAGCGTGCCGGGCGCGATCTCGTCGCCGGCGAGCGCGAGCGAGTACGCCTCGCCGGTCGTCGCGAAGTCCGTGTTGTCGACGAAGCGGGCGCCCGCGACGTCGATCGCGCCGGCGTGATAGCCGCGCACGACCACGGCGTTGCGGCACCCGAAGTGCGCGAAGTCGTCGAGCAGGCGCGCGAGGATCGGGCGGCCCTGCACCTTCAGCATCGCCTTCGGCACGTTCGCGTTGAGGCCGCCGAAGTCGGCGCCCGCGCCCGCGGCGAGCACGATCGCGGACAGCAGCGCCGTCCGCGCCGGCAGATAGCGCTTCTCGGCGACCTCCAGCTCTTCGTCACCCTGAAGCCGGAAGACTTCGTGGAGGGGCGCCACCGCGGGCTCGGCGGTGAGCAGCGACTCGTCGTCGCGAATCTGCTTCGCGGTTGTCTGCATCGCGCTGATCGACGCGCGGAGCAGGTGGTTGGCCCAGATCACCGCGCTCACGCGCCGCGCGCGGAAATCGGCCGTCGGCGTGCGCCAGTACTTCGTCGGCACCAGCAGCACCGGCGAGCGCGCGCCCCACGCGTCGAGGAACGCGAAGATCTCGGCGGGGCTCGACTGCCGGCTGTGGATGAGGATCGCGTCGGCGCCCGCGGCGTGATACGCCTCCGCGCGCTTCAGCGCTTCGGCGAGGCCCCAGCCGGCGATCAGCGCCTCGACGCGCGCGACCAGCACGAAGTCGGAATCGTTCTGGCTGTCCTTGCCGGCCTTGATCTTTCCGCAGAACTCGTCGATGTCCGCCAGCGGCTGCACCTCGGCGCGCAGGAACGAGTTCGTCTTCGGGAAGACCTTGTCCTCGATCGTCACGCCGCCCACGCCCACCTGCTCGAGCTTCCGCACGAGGCGGCGCATGTTGTTGAAGTTGCCGTAGCCGGTGTCGCCGTCGAGGAGCAGGGGAACCGACGTCGCCTCGGTCATGAACGCGACGTGGTCGACGACCTGCGTCCACGAGAGCTCGTTGTTGTCGCGGACGCCGAAGCCGGCGGAGATCGTCAGTCCGCTTCCCCAGATCGCTTCGAAGCCCGCTTCCTCCACGATGCGCGCGGCGATGCCGCTGTGCGCCTCCATGAGGAACGCGATCTCGGGGCGGGTGATGAGCTGCCTGAGCTGCGTCGTCTTCCGCATGCCCGTCCTTATCGGCTCGTCTCCGCGATCGCGGCGGCGAACGCGGCGACGACCCCGCGCATGTCGTCCGGGGTGAGCGTGCCCATGTTCGCGACACGGAACGCGTAGGTCTTCAGCGGGCCCTGGCCGGCGTAGATGATGTAGCGCCGCCGCTTCATCGCGTCGTGGAGCGCGTCGTACGTGACGCCGGCGGGCAGGCGGAACGTCGTGAGCGTGTTCGAGCGCGCCGGCTCGGCGACGAGGATCTCGAGGCCGAGCGCCGTCAGGCCCTCGCGCAGCACCCGCGCGCTCTCCGCGTAGCGCTCGATCCGGCCCTTCACGGTCTCGGCGTCGAGCTCGACCAGCGCCTGCTCCATCGCGTGGAGGATCTGCACGGCCGGCGTGAACGGCGTGTTGTCCTGCTCCTGGCTGGCATAGTGCCCGTGCACGTCGAGGTACACGCTGCGCGGCGGCGCGTCCTTCAACGCCTCCACCGCCGCGCGCCGCGCGATCACGAACGACACGCCCGCCATGCCCTGCAGACACTTGTTCGCGCTGGCGGCGACGAAGTCGATGCCGTCCTGCGTGACGTCGAGCTTCTCGCCGAAGAGCGAGCTCATCGCGTCGACGATCACGCGCCGGCCCAGCTCGTGCGCGACGCGCGCGACCTCGGCGACCGGATTCAGGAGGCCGGTGGTCGTCTCGTGGTGGACGACCGCGACGTGGCTGATCTCGGGGTGCGCGCGCAGCTCACGCGCAACGGCGGCGGGATCGACCGGCGTGAAGATGTCGGACTTGACGTGATGCGCGGCGATGCCGTGCGCGCGCGCGATCCGCCCGACGCGATCGCCGTAGACACCGTTGTCGACCACGAGCAGCGCCTTGCCCGCGGGCACGGATGATGCGATCGCCGCTTCGACGGACGCGGTGCCCGAGCCCGCGAACAGTACCGCGGTGAAGTCGTCGCCGGCGCCGGCGAGCGCGACCAGCCGCTCGCGGCAGCGGCGCATCATCTCGAAGCACTCCGGCTCGCGATGGCAGAGGTCGTCCATCACGAGGGCCTGCTTGACGGTCCGGGTCGTGTTCGCGGGACCGGGATTGAGGAGGATCCACATCGCAGGGCCGAGTCTAGCCGAGCGCGCGCCGGACCAGGGCGTCGAACTGCTCCACCCGCGCCGGGTCATCCAGGGCTGCCGCGAACTCGCGGACGACCTGCCGCACGCGCTCGAGATCGATCGTGTCGCGGTGCCGCGCGAGCAACCGCTCGATGTCCGAACGATCCCGGTCGCGCCACGCGACCGCCTTGTAGATGACGAGGTCTTCGGGCGTCGCGACCCGGAGGCGCACCCCGCCGAAATCCACGTGGTCCGCCCGCTCGAGCGCCACGCGCTCGAACGGCAGCCACGCGAGGCTCAGGTCGACCGGGATCGCGGTCGGCTCGTGCTCGAGGAGCAGCACCTGGTGTTGTCGGGCGAACGACACCGCGTCCGCGATGCGCGGGACGACTCTCCGCGTCGCGAGCTTCGCGAGCAGCGCCTCGAGCGCGACCGACTCGGCCCACACCGTCGCATCGATGTCGATCGTTTGCCGCGGCACGCCCCGGGCGATGACCGCGATGCCGCCGATGATCATCGATGCGCTGTCGACGGAGTCGAGCGCCGCCGCCACGGCGGCCAGCGCGTCGAGCAGCTGCTGGTCAGCGCGCTCGGCCACGCCCGAGCAGCGCCGCGCGGAGCCGTGTCCAGGACTGGCGCGCGACTTCGTCGTCGCGGCTGTCGGCGGCGTCTTCCGTGCTCGACCCGGCGCCGAATCGCGCGCCGAGGGCGATCAGGGCGAGGGCGGCGCGAATGGCGCGCTGCGGCGCCGGACCGGCGGCGCGGACTTCCGCCTGCTCGCGGCGTTGCGCCTCCTGATGGCCCGCGATCCATCGTCGGAGGTCCTCACCGGACATGGCGCCAGTCTATCCGATGCCGGCTGGTTCTCCGTCGTACGATGGAGGGAGTTCCAGGGGGAGGGCGCGCCAGCGGCCATGGACGTCGGCATCTTCACCGAGTTCTCCAGTCCCGCCGGAATCAGCCACACCGTCGCTTTCGACGAGGCGATGGCGGAGATGACGGGCGCCGAGGCCATGGGCTACGACACGGTCTGGCTCGGCGAGATCCACTTTCAGAAGGACCGCTCGGTGCTCGCGTCGCCCTACGTGATCGCGGCGGCGATCGCCGCGAGGACCACGCGGCTTCGGATCGGCATGGCCGTCTCGATTCTGCCGATCCAGCACCCGCTGCATCTCGCGGAAGACGTGGCGACCCTCGATCAGCTGAGCCACGGCCGGCTCGACCTCGGCATCGGCCGCAGCGGCGTGCCGGAGCACTATCACGGCTTCGGGATTCCGTACGCGGAGAGTCGCGACCGGTTCTTCGAGACGCTCAAGATCATGCGGCGCGCGTGGACGGAGGACCGCTTCTCGTACGAGGGGAAGTTCTTCCAGATCCGCGACATCTGCGTGATGCCGAAGCCGTATCAGAAGCCGCACCCGCCGCTCCGCGTGGCCTCGACGATCGACGAGACGTATCCGCTCGTGGGGCGCATGGGCTTGCCGATCTTTCTCGCGATCCGCACGACGTCGATCGCGCACCTCGAGCGCTGCGTGGTGAGCTATCGCGAGGCGTGGAAGGCCGCCGGCCACCCGGGCGAGGGCGACGTCTCGCTGATCGTGCCCGTGTACGTCGCGGAGACCCGCCGGCAGGCGCGCGACGATCCCGAAGCCAGCATGATGTACTTCATCCACTCGATCGGCGACATGCTGGCGCAGGGCAAGACGAACCGCATGGCCGACGGGCAGCGTCTGCTGAGCATCACGTACGAAGAAGTGCTGAAGGAGCTCGCGGTCTACGGCACGCCGGACGAAGTCACCGATCGGCTGCTGCAGCTCCGCGAGACGCTCGGCTACACGCAGCTCTCGCTGTGGATGAACTCCGGCGGCCAGCTCCCGCACGAGAAGGTCATGCGCTCGATGCGTCTCTTCGCCGACCGCGTGATGCCCCGCCTGAAGTAGCGCGCTCCGCGCCGCTTACCGGAACGCGGGGATCACCTCTTCGCAGAGCAGCTTCAGGCTCCGCGTTTCCAGCTCGAGAGGGATCAAGCCGCCCGGGTTCAGTTCCGCGACGATGCCGTCGATGCCGAGCTCGGCGCGGAGCTCGTTGAGCCGCGCGATCACGCCCTTCGGAGTGCCGAACGCCACCTTCTTTTGCAGGATGTCGTCGTACGTGAGGCTCGCCATGCGGTCCGCCTGGAAGCGGCGGCGGTCGGCGGGGCCGGCGCCGGCGCGGCCGACCGCGGCGCGCGCGAGCTCGGTCTGACGGCCGAAGAACGCCGTGAGGCTCTCACGCGGCTCGTCGATCGCCGCGTGCTCGGTCGGCGCCACGTACACCGGTATCCGCAAGTAGACGCTCGCGTCGCCGGGATGCCCGGCCTTGCGCCACGCGGCGCGGTACGCGGCGAGCGGCGGTTGCAGATCCGGGATCTCGGTCGTGCGGAGGCCGATGAAGATCGGCAGGCCCATCTCGCCGGCGGCGGGAAACGTCTCCTCGCTCGTCGCCGCCATGCGCATCGGCGGGTGCGGCCTCTGGTACGGGCGCGGGGTGACGGTCGCGTTCTCGACGCGATAGAACTCGCCCGCGTAGCTGAAGGGCTCGCCCTTCCATCCCTCGCGGATGATCGCGAGCGCCTCGTTGAAGCGCGCCTTGCTCTCGGCGTACGGGATTCCATACTTGTCGTAGGTCTTCACGACGCCGCTGCGGCCGATGCCGAACTCCACGCGCCCTTCGCTGATGTGATCCAGCGTCGCCACCTCTTCGGCGATCCGCAGCGGATGGTTCAGCGGGAGCACGGTGACCGCGGTTCCGATGCGGAGGCGGCGCGTGCGGGTGGCGATCGAGCTCGCGACCTGCAGCGAGGACGAGATCACCGAGCGCGACGGGGTGAAGTGGATCTCGCCGAGCCAGACACAGTCGGCCCCCCACGCCTCGCAGCGCTCCGCGACCGCGAACGCCTCGCGGAACGCGCCGGCCTGGTCGACCCCGCGCCGCATCTCTTCGACGAAGATCCCGACGTGCATCTGGCCTCCTTGAACATGGGGGCGCCACGATATCCAGGCCCGCCTCTGGCGGGACGGACCCCCAAACCCCCTCAGCGCTTCTTCAGTCGAACTTCTTCCAATGGCGCCGACCACGGGTACGGGTCGATCAGCATCAACCCCGCCTCCTCGACCCTCGGCCCGATGGCGCTGGGCCAAATGTATTCGAAAATCGGCGCGTAGCGCACGCGCTCGTAGACGATCTGCTGGATCTGGTGGAGCAGGGCCTCGCGCTTCTTCCGGTCCCCCTCGCGCGACTGACGCTTGTAGAGGTCGTCCACGTCCGGATAGCCGCCGTACGCGAAGATGCCGTCACTGGGCACGATTTCAGACATCCGCGTGGCCGCGTTGCCGTAGGTTCCGCTGCCGCAGACGCAGATCCCTTTCAGCTTCTTTCCCGACCACGCCGAGAGGAAGGCCGCGCGCTCCATGGGCCGCATGCGGGACCGGATCCCGACCGCGGCGAGATAGTTCAGCACCGCTTCACCTCGCGACGAGTACGGCGGCGTCACGTGCAGGTCGCCCGCGTCGAACCCGTTCGGATAGCCGGCTTCGACCAGGAGCTGCTTCGCCCGCCCGGGATTGTAGGGATGCGCCTCGAGCGGCAGCGAGAACTCGAAGGCGCGCGGCACGATGCTGCCGGTGGGCTTCGAGGCGCCGAGCGTCTCGGCCTCGGAGAGCGCCCAACGGTCGACGGCGTAGCTCGCGGCCAGCCGGACGCGCCGATCGGCCCACGGGGACTTCGGATCGAACTGGTCGAGGAAGTCGATCGCCGCGATCGCGATGCCCCCGGAGAACGCGAGCTTCAGAGTCGGGTCGCGCTTGATCTCCGGCGCCTGCGCGGGCTCGATCAGGTACGCGACGTCGACCTCGCCGCGCTTGAGCATCGCCACGCGCGTGGTCGTCTCCGGCACGCTCTTGAAGACGAGCCGCTTCACCGACGGCATCTTGCGCCAGTAGCCCTCGAAGGCTTCCATGACGAGCTCGACGCCCGGGGTGTGGCTCACGAACTTGTAGGGGCCGAGCCCGATGGGATGCTTCTTGAAGCCGTCGTCGCCGACCTTCTCGACGTAGTTCTTCGGCACGATCCAGCCGGCGCCGGTCGCGATCGTCCCGTAGAACGTCATGAAGTCGGGGAAGGGCTCGTGGAGGTGGAAGCGCACGCGCGCCGGACTCACGACCTCCACGTCGCGCACTTTTTCCTTCAGGACCTTGGCGCCCTTCGTGCGGTGGAAGCTGAACTTCACGTCGTCCGCGGTGAACGGATCGCCGTTGTGGAACCTGAGCCCTTCGCGCAGCTTGAACTCGTAGACGCGACCGTCGGCGCTCGTCGTCCACGATTCGGCGAGGCTCGGACTCATGAGATTTCCGGGCATCGGCTTCACGAGCGCGTCGTGGATCGCGTAGAGCACCCAGAACGGCGTGATGCCCTGGGTGGCGACCTCGGCGGGATCGAGCCAGACGGGCGCGAGCGTGACGTAGAGCGCCCAGCGCATCTCTCCTTCGGGCTTCGTTTGCGAGACAGCGGTGTCGAACAGGCCGCCGGCGAGGACGAGCGTGAGCGCGAGCAGAGCAGCGAGCGTGGCGCGACGCGTTCCGTTCATGGGGCCTTCCTCCGTGGCTAGATCGAGCGGCCTCCTAGAAGAAGAAGGTGAGGTTCTTGGCGAGCAGGACGTTCTGGTCGAGCACGATCTTGCGGCGGGCGATCTGGAAGCTCCCGTTCACGCGGCGGAGCACGTCCTCGCGCTTGCCGACGAGCACGTCGGTCTCGGTCTCGACGCGATTGCGGTACAGCAGGAAGCGGCTCTTCACGTGGACCTCGCCGCCGTCCGCGCTCAGCACCTGGACGTTGGAGACCATGTGGCACGTGCGCGACGGCGGCTGCTCCGCCCAGTGCACGCCGGTGCGGATCTGCTTCACGCGACGGGTGAGCGTGTCCTTGCCCTCGTCGAACCAGTTCACGTCGAGACCTTCGCGCGTGAACTCGCGCTCCATCTCGTCGGCGGGGACGTTGCGGCGCATCGGCATCCAGTACCGGACGTCGTCGGTGAAGAGCGCGAGCCACTCCTCGAAGCGGCGCTCGTCGAGCAGCTCGGCCTCGCGATAGAGGAAGTCTTCCACGTCCTGCTTCACGACGAGGCGCGAGACGTCGACGCTCACTTCTTCAGATCCGCCCAGCTCTTCGCTTCCATGAACTGGCGCCAGCGCGTGTAGAACCCGCGCTGGTTGTTCTCGCTCGCGTTGGCGACGGTCACGTCGGCGATGCGTCCCGGAAGCTTCAGGCCGTGGTCCTCGAAGCTCTCCGTCGCGCGGTCGAGGCCCATCTCGTAGTTGTAGGGATACTGGCGCGCGATCGTGCCGCGGCTCGCGGCGTGCGCGTAGTTCCAGTTCTCCATGTCGTCCTGCTCGGTGAGCCCGGACGGGCCGGAGTAGCGGATGTAGTAGTGGCGGAGGAAGTCCTTCACCTCGCGCGGCGCGTCCGCGTCGACGAGGTAGATCCGCCAGCACTCCGTCTGGTGCGGGCCGCGCGGATGCCACACCGCGAGCGTGCGCGGCTGGCGCGCGAGGGGCGACGCGTTCGGGAACACCGTGCCCGGACCGCCGAAGAGCCGCCAGTACTCGCCGCGCCGGCGCTGCCGCTCCTCCTCGCACTTCCGGAAATACTCGGCGACTTCGGGCGCGTCCTGGTACGCCGGCGCGATCGGCGAGTCGTGCTTGCGCAGGAACGCGATCATCGAGTGTCCGAGGCCGGGGAACGTGACGTCGAGCCAGCGCGCCTCGTTGCGCTCCTGCATGTCGCGCCGGCCCTTGCCGCTCGGCCCGATACCGACCATGTCGACCGAGCGATGACTGATGCCGTGATAGCGATCGCCCGAGAAGTTCTCCGCCGGGAACTTCCAGTTGCAGGGGATCAGCCACTTGTGGATGCCGCCGATGACCTCGGTGCCGCCCTCGCGCCCGTCCCACGCGTCGAGGAGCAGGTCGAGATAGAGCTTGTAGCCGCCGATGTAGTCGAGGAACGGCGGCGCCTCGCGGTCCCACGTGGCCCAGATCGTGCCCTTGTAGTTCTCCATCTTCGGGACTTCGATCAGGCCCCAGTTGCGGCGGTCGAGCTGCTCACCGTACGCGTCCTTCGCGAACGGCACCCCGACGAGCGCGCCGTCGGTCCCGTAGCTCCAGCCGTGGTACGGGCAAAGGAACTCGGTCGTGTTGCCGTCGTCGTAGCGGCAGACCTTCATCCCGCGATGCCGGCAGGAGTTGAGGAAGACGTGGATCGCGTTCGCGCGGTCGCGGCAGAGGATGACCGACTCTTCGCCCATGAACGAGGCGAGGAAGTCGCCGGGCTTCGGAATCTGGCTCTCGTGGCCGACGAAGAGCCACGCGCGGCTCCAGACCTGCTCCAGCTCCTGGCGATAGATCGACTCGCTGACGAAGATCTCCCGGCTGATGACTCCGCGCTCGACGTCGACCAGGCCGTCCAGGTTCATGGTGTGCCGAACCATAGCGCCGTGCCGCCCCGCGCGCAAACGATCGGCTTGTGCGCACCGCCTTGCTATGATGCGGCGGTGCCCGCGCGAAGCCTTCACGGCATCCGGCGCCGTCACGTCCTGACCGGCGCGGTCGCGCTCGGCGCGATCCAGCTTGCGCCCGCCTTCGTGCGGCGCGTGTCCGCGCAGTCCGCGGTGCCGCCCGATCCGTTCACGCTCGGCGTCGCCTCCGGCTATCCGCTTCCGACGGGCGTCACGTTGTGGACACGCCTCGCGCCGGCGCCACTCGTTCCCGGCGGCGGGATGCCGCGCGAGGTCGTCGCCGTCGAGTGGGAGGTCGCGAGCGACGAGCGCATGGGGACGATCGTCCGCCGGGGTACCACGAGCGCGACCCCGGAGTGGGCGCATTCCGTCCACGTCGAGGTCGCGGGGCTCGAGCCCGGGCGCTGGTACTGGTATCGCTTTCGCGCGGGCAACGCCGCGAGCCCGATCGGGCGCACGCGCACCGCGCCGGCGTTGCAGACCGTGCCCGACAAGCTGCGCTTCGCGTTCGCGTCGTGCCAGCACTACGAGCACGGCCACTACGTCGCGTACCGTCACATGCGCGCCGACGATCCCGACCTCGTCGTGTTCCTCGGCGACTACATCTACGAGGCGACGACGCGTCAGCAGAACGTGCGCCACCACGGGGCGCCGGAGTGCCACACGCTCGACGACTACCGGATCCGCTACGCGCTCTACAGGAGCGACGACGATCTGAAGGCGATGCACGCGGCGTGTCCGTGGATCCTCACGTGGGACGATCACGAGGTCTCGAACGACTACGCGAACGACCGCGGCGAGATGCTGAACGGCCGCGAGTGGTATCTCGCGCGTCGCGCGGCCGCATATCAGGCGTACTACGAGCACCAGCCGCTGCCGCGGTGGGCGGTGCCGTTCGGCCCGCACATGCGGCTCTATGCGCGCCTGGCGTTCGGCGGGCTCGCGCAGTTCTATCTGGTGGACGGGCGCCAGTATCGCTCGTACCAGCCGTGCACGCCGCCCGGGCGCGGCGGCAACGCGAACGTCGAGAGCTGCGCCGAGCGGCTCGATCCGAAGCTGACGTATCTCGGCGCCGACCAGGAGGCGTGGCTCCACGCGAGCCTCGATCGCTCGCGCGCGCGCTGGAACGTGATCGGGCAGCAGACGCTGATGGCTCAGCGCGATCTCAAGCCCGGTCCCGGCCAGGTCTTTCGCACCGACGCGTGGGACGGCTATCCGATGGCGCGCAAGCGGCTGCTCGACTACCTCGCGCAGCGCAAGCCGGCGAACCCGGTCGTGATCGGCGGCGACCTGCACGTCTTCTACGCCGCGGACCTCAAGACCGACTTCGACGACGAGAAATCGCCCGTGGTCGCGAGCGAGTTCGTCGGGACGTCGATCACCTCACAGCCCGGCGCCTCCGAGGCCTCGCTGCAGGCGCTGCTGCCCGACAACCCGCACCTCAAGATGATCAACGGAGCGCGGCGCGGCTACGTGCGCGTCGAGCTGACGCCGGCGCGCATGCGGACCGATCTGCAGGGCATGCGCTCGGTCGCCGATCCGCGCTCGGAGGCCGACACGCTCGCGACGTTCGTGGTGGAGGACGGGCGGCCCGGAGTCATTCGCGCCTGATGGACCGCCGCTGGCTCATGCTCGCGGTCGTGTTCGTCGCGCGCCTGTCGCTCGGCTTCCAGTTCCAGTCGATCGGCTCGGTGACGCCGCTGATCGTCGACGACCTGCACCTCTCCTACGCCGAGCTGGGGTGGCTCATCGGACTCTTCTCGTTGCCCGGCGTCGTGCTCGCGTTCCCGGGCGGGCTCGCCGGGCGACGGTACGGAGAGCGTCCGGTCGCGATCTTCGGGCTCGCGCTGATGGCGCTCGGCGCGCTGATCACCGGCACCAGCACCGGCTTCGCCGGCGCCGCCGCGGGACGCACGCTCAGCGGCGCGGGCTTCATCTTCGCCAACACCGTGTTCGCGAAGATGGTCGCGGACTGGTTCACGGGCAAGGAGATCGCGACCGCGATGGCGGTGATGCTCACCGCGTGGCCGATGGGCATCGGGCTCGGCCTGGTGTCGCTCGGCGCGCTCGCGAGCGCGGTCTCGTGGCGGATGGCGGTCAATGCCGGCGGGATCGCAGCCGCGCTCGGCCTGGTGCTGATCCTGCTCGTGTACCGGCGTCCGCATGATGCCGCGTCGTCCGCGATCAGCGACATCAAGCTGCACCCCCGTGAGATCCGGCTCTCGGTCGTCGGCGGGGTGACCTGGGGCACGCTGAACGGCGCGCTGCTCGTGCTGCTCAGCTTCGCGCCCGCGCTGCTCGTGGACGGCGGCCGGTCGATCGCGCAGGCGGGCGCGATCGTGAGCGTGATGCTGTGGGTGACGCTGGTGACGATCCCGCTCGGCGGCCAGCTCGTGGACCGCGTGGGGCAGGGCGATTACGCGATCGTGTTCGGCGCCGTCGCCACCGCGCTCTGCATCGGCGCGCTGCCGGGCTTCGGCGCGCCGCTGTTCTGGTGCGTGATGATCGCGCTCGCGATGTCGATGCCGCCGGGCGCGATCATGGCGCTCCTGCCGAAGGCGGTGCGGCCGGAGATCCTCGGCACCGCGTTCGGGATCTTCTACAGCGTCTACTACGCGGTGGTCGCGCTCGCGCAGCCGCTCGCCGGGTACGTGCGGGACCGCGTCGGCGACGCCGCGAGCCCGATCGTCTTCGGCGCGCTGCTGATGGGCGCGACCGCGGTCACGCACCTGGTCTTCATCGCCATGCGCGCCAGGCCCCGGAGGAGACCTTCTAATGTCTCGTGAAATCGGGTGACGCGCCGCCGGCTTGGGGGCCGGGTCGCGCGGAGGTCAAGCGCCGGAGGGCGGGAGGACTTGCATGTCGACGGCCTTCGGCCGTCGACAGCGAGGCCGGAGCCCGACAGCGC
>Ga0233425_10000812_pt1 | contig 76045 bp, 67 predicted proteins | sample Watercolumn_Towu_2_FD_181712 | JGI IMG/M metagenome (GOLD analysis project Ga0233425, IMG submission 181712) | Freshwater microbial communities from Lake Towuti, South Sulawesi, Indonesia - Watercolumn_Towuti2014_140_MG | ecosystem: Environmental > Aquatic > Freshwater > Lake | place... | reverse complement strand
GTATCCGCATCTCTTCGAGCGTCTTGTGATCCAGCTTGCGAGCATCGTTCTTTCTCATGCCAAATGAGAATCATCTTCGATTCTCGCCGTCAACAAAAATGTCTAATTAGTTATGAGCGGATTAATACAAGTGGGATGCGGGGGATCATTCGTTGATCCCGACGCATTTTTGAGCGCGATCTCGAGCACCCGGCGAGCGGCCTCAGCGCGCGAGGCCGTCATTTCATGAACTTGTTGGCGGCGAGGACGAGTCCCGTGGCCGCCATCATCAGCCCGCCCAACTTGATCGTAATCCGCAATTCAAGCTCGCGAATGTCGGCGCGCACGACGGCGATGTCGGTCTTCGTCGCCAGTTCCTGCGCCGTCGCCTCGGCGAAGGCTTCCGCCGCGGCCTTCGCCTGAGCGTGGGTGAAGCCGCCGGCTTCGAGCTTCTCGACGAATTTAAGCGTGTCGAAGGCGATCGTCGTCACGGCCTGTTCTCCGGTTCCTCGGCGAGAATATCCCGAATCGCCCCGGGACGCGACGGGCGCCGCTCCGTTACGAGCGCCCCCATTCCCGTACGTCGACGAAACGGCCGGCGATCGCCGCCGCCGCCGCCATCGCCGGCGAGACGAGATGCGTGCGGCCCTTGAAACCCTGGCGCCCCTCGAAATTGCGATTGGAGGTCGACGCGCAGCGCTCGCCCGGCGCGAGGCGATCCGGGTTCATGGCGAGGCACATGGAGCAGCCCGGCTCGCGCCATTCGAAGCCGGCGGCGAGGAAAATCTTGTCGAGCCCCTCGGCCTCCGCCTGCGCCTTCACGAGGCCCGAGCCCGGCACGACCATGGCGTTGACGCGCTCGCTCACCTTGCGGCCTTCCACCATCTTCGCGGCGGCGCGCAAGTCCTCGATGCGGCCGTTGGTGCAGGAGCCGATGAACACGCGATCGATTGCGATGTCGGTCATGCGCTCGCCGCCCGTAAGGCCCATATAGGCGAGCGCGCGTTCGATCGCCGCGCGCTTTTGCGCGGATTTTGCGGAACCCGGCGTGGGGACGAAGCCATCGATGGTCGCAACGTCCTCGGGCGACGTGCCCCAGGTGACGATCGGCGGCAGATTGGCGGCGTCGAGACGGATCACCTTGTCGAACTGCGCGCCTTCGTCCGAGAACAGCGTCTCCCAGTAGCGGCGCGCTTGATCGAACATTGCGCCCTTCGGGCCTTTGGGGCGATCCTTCAGATAGTCGAACGTCGTCTCGTCCGGCGCGACGAGGCCGGCGCGCGCGCCGCCTTCGATCGACATGTTGCAGACCGTCATGCGGCCTTCCATGGAAAGGTCGCGGATGGCTTCGCCCGCATATTCGATGACATGGCCGGTGCCGCCCGCCGTGCCGATTTCGCCGATGATGGCGAGGATGATGTCTTTGGCCGTCGCGCCGTCGGCGAGCTTGCCCTCGACCTCTACCCGCATGTTGGCGGCCTTCTTCTGGATCAGCGTCTGCGTCGCCAGCACATGCTCGACTTCCGACGTGCCGATGCCATGCGCCAGCGCGCCGAAGGCGCCGTGCGTAGAAGTGTGGCTGTCGCCGCAGACGATGGTCATGCCCGGCAGGGTGAAGCCCTGTTCCGGCCCGACGATATGCACGACGCCCTGGCGGCGGTCGTGCTCGTTGTAATATTCGACGTCGAACTCCTTCGCATTGATCGCAAGCTGCTCGACCTGCGCCCTGCTTTCCGGGTCTTCGATGGGCAGCGAGCGATCGGTCGTCGGGACGTTGTGATCGACCACCGCGAGCGTCTTTTGCGGCGCGCGGACCTTGCGGCCCGCCATGCGCAATCCTTCGAACGCCTGCGGACTCGTCACCTCATGCACGAGATGGCGGTCGATATAGATGAGGCAAGCGCCGTCGTCCTGGCGGTCGACGACATGGTCGTCCCAGATTTTGTCGTAGAGCGTGCGCGGCGCGGCGGACTGTCCTGACATTCCTCGAGCTTTCCTCTTGCCTTGAGCTTTCCTCTCGCCGCCAAGGCGGCCGGCGCCCTCTCCCCGTTTTGCGGGGAGAGGGCAGGGGTGAGGGGCTGGGGCGGTTTTCGAACAGTGCGAGGGCTTGTGGCGCGTCATTCGGGCGCTCGAACGACAACCCCGGCCCCTCACCTTCGCTTCGCTCGACCTCTCCCCGCAAGCGGGGAGAGGTTGGCGCGGCCCAATCGAATTGCCCGCCTTCTACTCGCATCGACGCCGGCATGGAAGTATTTATCGCGCCGAGCGGCATGGAGGAGCGCCGTGCGAATGACCAGACTTTCCCCTGCGCTTCCGGCCGAAATCGCGGCGGCGGTGGCGGCGCTGCTCGACAATGTGCCGCGCCGGCCGCTCGCCGAGCGCGCGCGCCGCCTCTCGGTGGGCTATCGCGCCAACCGCCCGACGAGCGAGACGATCCGCGACGAAACCGACGCCCTCGCCTACGCCGCGGCGCGCCTGCCCGCGACCTATGCGGCGGCGGCGGCTGTTCTTTCGCGGCTGCGCGACGAGCGGCCGGACTTCGCCCCGCGGCGCATTCTCGATCTTGGCTGCGGCCTCGGCGCCGCCAGCTTCGCCGCGCTGGAGGCCTGGCCCAACATCGAGAGCGTGACGCTTCTCGACCGCAGCCGCGAATTCCTGGCCCTGGCGCGGCGCATTGCGCAGTCCTGCGGACGGGACGCGCTCGCGGCGGCAAAAATCGTCGAGGCGGACATTGCGCGGTCGCCGGAGTTTGAAGGTGCGCCTTTCGATCTCGTGCTGATCGGCTATGCGCTGACGGAGCTTCCCGATGCGGTCGTCCGTCCCGCCCTCGCAAGGCTCTGGCCTTGCGTCGGCGGCGCCCTCGTCGTCGTCGAGCCCGGCACGCCGCGCGATCATGCGCGGCTCATGACGGTCCGGGGACAGCTCGTCTCGCTCGGGGCGGTCGTCGCCGCGCCCTGCCCGCATTCGCGTCCCTGCCCGCTTGTCCCGCCGGACTGGTGTCATTTTTCCGTGCGCCTGCCGCGTTCGCGCGACCACAGGCTGCTCAAGGGGGCCGACGCGCCGTTCGAGGACGAAAAATATTCCTATCTCGTCGCCATGCGCGGCGCGCCGGACGAGCGACGCTCCGCCCGCATCCTCGCGCCGCCCCTCGAGCGCAAGCCGGGAATCAGCCTAAAACTGTGCAGTGAAACGGGAATCTGCGAGACAAGCATCCTCAAGCGCGATAAGGCGAGATATGGCGCAGTGCGCAGGAAGGTCTGGGGCGATCTCGTCGACGCCCCGGCGAAGGAGACGGCGAAGGAGACGGAATGACGCGCCCTAAGGTCGCCCCCTATCTCACCGTGACGCCGGCGGCGGCGGCCATCGCCTTTTACACCGGCGCTTTCGACGCCAAGCAGCGCGCGCTGATGCCCTCGCTCGACGGCCTGCGCATCGCCCATTGCGAATTGCTGATTAACGGCGGCTCGGTGATGCTCTCCGATCCGTTCCCCGAATTCGGCCAGACGCGCGCGCCGATGCCGGGCGATTACGCCACGGCCTCGGTCAGCCTCGAATTCGACGAGGCCAAGGACGTGGACGCGACGTGCGAACGCGCGGAAAAGCTCGGCGCGAAAATCGAAACCAAGCCGATGAACAGTTTTTGGGGCACACGCTACGCCACCCTTCGCGATCCCTTCGGCCACCGCTGGATTTTGAACGCGCCGATGGAGAAGAAGAAATAAGGCGGCGCAAAAAACGAAACCGCCCGGAACGCCGCCCGGGCGGTTGAAAACAACGCCTTGCGCGCGTTTCCATGCCGCGCCAAGGCCAAAGTCTGAGCGCCAGGGCCGCAACCGATGTCGAGAATGCGCAGCTGCGCCGGACCTTCGTCCATCAATGCGAGAGCCTTAAGCGTGCTGAGGTCGTCCCCCGGCGCTTCGCGCGGGAGACTGGAATGAATTCACTAAAAACATCAATTCGGTCAGCATCGAAACCGGACATTCGACAACCCCAGTCGGATCGTGCTCGCTTTCCGGCTTTTTGTCTCGCCCGAGGGGGCTTGCGCATGGCCGGCGCCAGTGATTACTCACGTCACGCCTTCGCGCGCAAGACGGCACGGAAACGAAAATGACTTCGACCGACGACTTCCACCACGACGTCGCCGACCGGCACGACAAAGTCCTCATCGTCGATTTCGGCTCGCAGGTGACGCAGCTCATTGCGCGGCGGGTGCGCGAGGCGGGCGTCTACTGCGAGATCGCGCCGTTTCAGTCGGCCGAGCGCGTCTTTGCCGAGGAGCGGCCGAAGGCGGTGATTCTCTCCGGCGGCCCGTGTTCCGTCACGGAGGGCGGCTCGCCGCACGCGCCGCAGGCGATCTTCGACTCGGGCGTTCCCGTGCTCGGCATTTGTTATGGCGAGCAGACGATGGCCGCGCAATTGGGCGGAATCGTCGAAGGGGGCCATCATCGCGAATTCGGCCGCGCCGACGTGACAGTGATCGAGCCGAGCGCGCTGTTCGACGGCGTGTGGGATAAGGGCGGCTCTTACCCCGTCTGGATGAGCCACGGCGACCGCGTCACGCGCCTGCCCGATGGCTTTCGCGTCATCGCGGCCTCCGAAAACGCGCCCATGGCGGCGATCGCAAACGAACAGCGCCGCTATTACGGCGTGCAGTTTCATCTCGAAGTCGCGCATACGCCGGACGGCGCCAAGCTCTTGTCCAATTTCGTGCACAAGGTGGCGGGGCTGAAGTCCGACTGGACCATGGCCGCCTTCCGCGGCGAGGCCGTCGCCGCCATTCGCCGCCAAGTGGCGGACGGCCGCGTGCTCTGCGGCCTTTCCGGCGGCGTCGACAGCGCGGTCGCCGCCGTGCTGATCCACGAAGCGATCGGCGAAAATCTCGTCTGCGTCTTCGTCGATCACGGCCTGCTGCGGCTCGGCGAAGCCGAGGAGGTCGTGCGCCTCTTTCGCGATCACTACAATATTCCGCTGCATCACGTCGAAGCGTCAGAACTGTTTCTCGGCGCGCTCGACGGCGTCGAAGACCCGGAGGTCAAGCGCAAGACCATCGGCCGCCTGTTCGTCGAGACCTTCGAGGCGGAGGCGAAAAAGATCGCGCGGGACGGGCGCGGCGCACCGCAGTTTCTCGCCCAAGGCACGCTCTATCCGGATGTGATCGAGAGCGTCTCCTTTTCCGGCGGGCCGTCGGTGACGATCAAGTCGCATCACAATGTCGGCGGCCTGCCCGAGCGCATGAACATGGCGCTGATCGAGCCTCTGCGCGAACTCTTCAAGGACGAGGTGCGCGCGCTCGGGCGCGAGCTTGGCCTGCCGGAAGCTTTTGTCGGGCGTCATCCCTTCCCGGGGCCGGGCCTCGCCATCCGTTGTCCGGGCGCGATTTCGCGCGAAAAGCTCGACATTCTGCGCAAGGCCGACGCCGTCTATCTCGACGAAATCCGCAAGGCGGGGCTTTACGATGACATCTGGCAGGCCTTTGCGGCGTTGCTGCCCGTGCGCAGCGTCGGCGTCATGGGCGACGGCCGCACATATGATTATGTCGTGGCGCTCCGCGCCGTGACCAGCACGGACGGCATGACCGCGGATTTCTATCCGTTCGACATGAGTTTTCTGGGCCGCGCCGCCACGCGCATCATCAACGAGGTGCGGGGGGTGAACCGGGTGGTTTATGATGTGACGAGCAAACCGCCGGGGACCATCGAGTGGGAGTGAGGGGTGCGGGATACCTTAGAGGGCTCTGGAAGGAAATAGCGCAGGAAAAATAGATGGTTATGAGTGGTTTCGTTGATGATCCAAGCTGCATCGTCCAGCCGGACCTGCCATGGTCGTGCCGATGATGCCGGAGTTCATCGCCAAACAGGACGGGGCCGAGAAACAGGGCTGCGAGCGCAACGCCGCCAGGCGCTGGCTCGGCTGCTGGGCGCCGGCCAGGGAAAATCTCGCCATCGAGCAGACCAGCGGGCGTCAACGCCTCAACATCCACAGCGCGATCGACCTGCAGACCGGCAAGACCGCGATGCTCGACGTCGAAACCGTCGACGCGGCGTCGACGATCCGGCTTCTGGAAGCGATCGAGGCAATGTATCCGCTGCTCGCGACGATCCATGTGTTTCTGGACAATGCGCGCTATCACCATGCCGTGCTCGTGCAAGCGTGGCTGGCGCAGCCGGGGCGCCGCATCACACTGCATTTCATCCCCGCCTACTGCCCGCATCTGAACCCGATCGAGCGGCTGTGGGGCCTGATGCACAAGCATCTCACGCACAATAAAACCTACGCCACATATCGCGAATTCGCCGAGGCGGCGCTCGATTTCCTACGCGAAAACGTCCCCAAAAGCTGGCCAGAATTTTGCGATTCGGTTACCGACAATTTCCGCGTCATCGATCCGAAGGATTTGCGGGTTCCCGGACTGGGAAACCCTCATGACAACGCTCATCAACTCTAAAGCGCCCCCCGAAATCGAAAATCAGATAGCCGGCTGAAATCGCGCGGGTGGGGCATTTAGAATTGCTGCTTGTGCTAGACACGCCCAGCGGCGCCGGGCATAATCTTTTCCGCTCCCTTCCTTCGCGAGCCTTGGCGGCGGCTGCGGTTTCGGGACGCGACGCGGGCGTTTGAGCTGACGACGGGATGGGGCTTTCTCGCAAGAAGACTCCAGAACGTGAACGCGCCAGTCGAGGATCAGATGGGGACTCTTTCGTCCGCGCTCGTTCCTGAATCGCCTTCGCCGCGCGAAGCGGAGGCCGCGCCGACGCAACGCATGTGGGACGACAAGATTTGGAAGGATCTCCTCGCCTACATCGAGGAGCGGAACGTCATACCGATCATCGGCGCGGATTTGGTTCGCGTCGAGGTCGGCGGACGCACGATGACGTTCGAGCAGCACGCGGCCGAAGCGCTGGCTGCGCAACTGCAAATATCGCTCGACGAACTTCCCAGGCCCCTTTGCCTCAACGACGTGGTCTGCAGGCACATTTGTGGCGGGGGTGAACGCGGAACTCTCTATAGGGAGATTCGCGACATCGTGCGGGGGGAGCAGCTCGCTCCTCCGCCCGCGCTGGTCAAGCTCGCGTCGATCACCGACTTCAACCTTTTCGTTTCGACGACTTTCGACTCACTCTTGGAGAGCGCTATCAACGAGGCCCGGTTCTCCGCGCGCGACGAAACCAGGAGCGTCGGCTACACTCCGGACAAGCGTCCAGATATCGAGACTGGGCAGCGACGCTCAGGAATCCCGCTCGTCTATCACCTTCTTGGCCTCCCCGCTGCGAGGCCGAATACTTATGTGATCTCCGACGAGGATCTTCTCGAGTTCATCTGCGCGCTTCAGACGAGCGAGTACCGCCCGAAGAATCTGTTCGACGAACTGGCGGAAAACAATCTTCTGTTCCTCGGCGGCGCCTTCCCAGACTGGCTCTCGCGGCTGCTCTTGCGCACAACCAAGGGCGTGGCTCTGTCAGGGGGTGATCACCCAATCGAGATTCTTGCCGACAGCCGGACGCGTGGCGACCGCGCCCTTGTCAGATTCCTGGAGACCTACAGCAAACACACGAAAGTCTTCTCCTCCGACGCCAACGCCTTCATCGACGAGCTGTGGCGTCGATGGTCGGAAATGTCGCATACCGCAAGGAGCGCCGCCGCCCGCGAGCAACCTCCCCCGCCGGAGATGCCGGAGAAAGCCATCTTCATCAGCTATGCGAGTGAGGACTTGGAGGCGGTGAAGAGGCTGAAGTCGCGGTTGGAGGAAGCCGGCCTGGTCGTGTGGTTCGACAAAGCTGACCTCAAGGGCGGCGACGCCTACAGTCGCAAGATCGCGCGCAATATCCAGCGCTGCCTGCTGTTCATGCCGGTTCTCTCGCGCAACACGGAGCACAGAATACAGGGGTACTTCCGGGGCGAGTGGAATCTGGCCATCGAGCGCGCTAAGAGCATCGCCGAGAGCGTGCCTTTCATCGCGCCCGTCGTCGTCGACGACGTGGACCCCTATGATTTCAAGTATGTTCCGGACAAGTTTCTCGAACGGCATATCATGGCGGCGCGGAATGGCGAAGCCGACCCGGAGGACGTGAAAGGTCTGAAGTCCCAGGTGGAGACCCTAAAGAGCCTGATGGGATGACGATCCGCCGCGCGTCCCAGGCGCCGTCGAGCGCCGCCGGCCCGGCCGCAGGGGATTTGAAGAGGGGAAGGAACGCATGACCTCCGATCGGGATGACGAGGTCGCCCTTGACCGAGACCGGCCCTGGCCCGGCCTGGTGGCGTTCACCGAGCCCTTGAGGGAATTCTTTTTTGGCCGCGCCGCGGAAGCCGACGAACTCTTCCGATGCGTGCGGCGCGACACGACCACGCTCTTTTTTGGCCTTTCCGGACTGGGCAAGAGTTCGCTCCTCCAGGCGGGGCTGTTTCCGCGCCTGCGCGCCGAGGCCTTCCTGCCGGTCTTGGTCCGTCTTCATTTCGAACCCGACGCGCCCGCTTACTTCGAACAGGTCAAATCGTCGCTTCGGCAAGCCGTCGCGGCGGCCGGATTTTCGGGTTCGCCGGAAATCGGCGCGGAGCAGACGCTGTGGGAGTATTTTCACCGGACGGACGCTGGCCTTCGCGACCACGCCAAGCGGCCGGTGACGATGGTTGTTGTCTTCGACCAGTTCGAGGAGGTCTTCACCCTCGGACTGGGTCGCGACGAGAGCCGGGCGGAGGCCCAGCGCTTTCTGACCGAGCTCGCGGACTTGATCGAGGACAGACCGTCCGAGGCGCTCGAACGGAGGATCGAAGACGATCCGGATCTCGCCGAAAGCTTCGACTTCGATAGCCGGAACTATCGCATCGTGCTGTCGTTGCGAGAGGATTACCTGCCATCGCTCGACGCTGTGAAGGTCCGCGCGCCCTCGCTAGGCCGCAACCGTTTCCGCCTGCTCGGCTTGTCCGGCGCTCAGGCGCTCGACGCCGTGCTCAAACCGGCGGACGGTCTCGTCACCCACGAGGTCGCGTCCGAAATCGTCCGATTTGTGGGCAAGAGGAAGCTCGACGATCCTTTCGGCGCTCCCGCCAAGACAAGTCCCCTTGCCGGGCTGGAGGTCGATCCTTCCCTTCTCAGCCTCTTTTGCCATGAGTTGAACGAGCGGCGCATTAAAGCGGGCGCGCCCCAGATCACACTGGACCTGCTCGCGGGAAACAGCGACGAAATCTTGAAGAATTTTTATGAGGGCGCGTTCTCCGGCGAGCCGGAGGCGTTGCGCGAGTTCGTCGAGGATCAACTGCTCACCGAGTCCGGCGTGCGCGAGAACGTGGCGCTCGAACGCGCCCGAAGCTTTCTTGCCGACCGCGACGCGCCGCCCGAGGCGCTGGAAAGACTGGTTCAGCGCCGGCTGCTGCGGATCGAAGAACGGTTCGAAACGCAACGCGTCGAGCTCATTCACGACCGTCTCGCCGGCGTCATTTCGCGCAGCCGGGCCCAGCGCCGCGAACGCAGACGCTGGCGGAAAATCCTGGCCGCGGGTGCGACAGCCGCGGTTGTAGGCGCCTTCCTCATTGTCACAGCGGCGACGCTCTTGTGGCTATGGCTCGAAGCACAGGAAAAAGAGCGTGAGGCCGTCGCCGCAAGAAAAGAAACACGCATTGTATCCCGTCTTTCGAGGGCCGAGTTGCTCGAGGAGAACGACGAAAAACGCGATCGCCTAAATGACTTGTTCGATTGGACGCCGCCGGCCTGGAAGGGCTATCTGCTTGAGCGGCGAGCCGCCACATATATGCAAGCCGGCGATCTTGCGGCGGCAAGACTCGAACTGAACAAAGCGCTCCGCATCGATTCAAGCCTGGCGCCGCTGTTGATATCGAGCAGCGACAACTTTGTCGTGACGGGCGATGGAGACGGCGCCATCCGGGACGCAAGCAGGGCGATCGAACTTGGCGAAACCAGCGCCATTGCTTACGGCAATCTCATTTTAGGCGAAGCGATGCGGCGGAATTACTCGGGCGCGATCGCGCATATCGGGGACGCCCTGCTTTCGCAACGGAAAATCGACAATGAGGAGAGCCTGGTCGCGGAGGAGATACGGGACGCCATGAGCGGCGCCACGTTGAAGATCCGCGACAGGGACTTCCTGCTCGGTCTGCTTTACACGAAGGCCGTCGCATTGGCGATGGGCGGCGGCGCCGGCTTTGAAAGCGCCCTGGACGAAGCGGACCGATGGGACCGCGACTTTCCCTCGTCACGCGAGGCGTATCTCGTGGCGTTGAATTGGGAATGGCTCATCATTCGCGGCCAAGCGAGACAAGATGCGCGCGCAGCGCCGAAAGCGGATCGCGGCGTCGCAGGGACTTCGCAGACTTCCCCGCCTGTCCGGGATTACGGGGCCTACGCCGTTCAAGGAGCCCTCTGGGCGCGCATCGCGGCGACGCGTTCCGAGTTCGCGGATCGGGCGACGCGCGCCTTCGAAAAATTCCGCGTTGCCCATGACGCGGCGCCGCAAGGCGACCGCAACAAGTACAGCGAGCTCGCCGCGTGGGTCGAGCGGGAACGGAATGCGACCTTCGCGCAAAATCCCGATGCTCCAAAGCAGGAGAAGGCGCTCAACGAGGCGCGCGAGAAGGAGACGCGGGCGCTCGAACTCCGCTACGGTCCAAGCTCCGGAACCCAGCCATATGACATCGCGCCGGCGGTGAAGTTGCTGACGAACGCCATCCGCGCGCTTGACCCGCAGAGTCCCGATCACGCGCGAGGACGACGGGAGGAGGACATGCTGATCCGCCTGTTGCTGCGACGCGGCGAATGGAAGCTCGCGGGGAAAAGGGACGACGAAAAAGACAGGGGCGGCGCCGCCCACGACGCGCGGCGGGCGCTCGCCATCGACCCGAACATCGCCGCCGCTCATCGTCTGCTGGGCGACGCGCTGACGGCTCCCGACGACAGGCGCCGCAAATACGAGGAGGCCATCAGGTTGGACCCTGGCGATGCAGATGCGCTCGATCGTCTCGCCAAGATCGAGGAGGAAAGCGGCAGTCCGGAAAAGGCGCTCGATCTGCTGAATCGCAAGGGCAAACTCGTTCGCACGTGGAGTAAAGGCTATGCCCGGATCGCCGCGTTGCACAGCGAGACTAACCGCACGGACCGATTTCAGGACGCACTCTCCAATATCGAGAAAGCTATCGAGCTGGCGCCTTGGAACTTCGATTATGTCCATGCAAAACACATATACGAAGTCGGCGCCGGAATCGATCGCGACGTCGCGTCTCTCCATCTCGCGCAGTCATTGCGCGAGATGACGGAATATTCGGCGCGCACCGGAGACGACGCGCGAGCGCTGAGGGCCTATACGGAGGCGTTTCGAACAATAGCGGGCCTACCCGAAAATCCTGCCGTGAAACTCGAACTCCAGAGCGTAACGAAGAGCTTCAGCACATTCCTGGTCAAACGCTTCGGGAAAGCCGACGCCGAGCAATGGTGGCGATCGTTCGGAGAAAACCCGATGGCGACTCCACGCGAGAAAGACCTTGCAAAGGCGGAGGCGAAAAGAGTGGCCGCCGAGCGATAGGCCTGGCGGCAGGGACGACGCGCGCGAGGCGCATCACATCGCTTCTTGCGGGCAATCCATCCCGTGGCGCCAAGCCTCGGGACCGGCGGCGCCGACATCGGACGCGGAAAATGTTTCGATGGTCGCCTTGGCATTGTTCGCTTCCTCCTCGCGCCCAATGTCCTGCAAGTGCTGAACGTATAATGCGCCCCAATCCCTGAAAGGACCGGTTCGGCCGCCTTGCGAAAACAGCGAAATCGTCATGGCTCTTTGGTACTCCGCCTCGGCGAGACGGGCGTATTTGTCCGCCTCGTCCACGGCTCCTTGTGAAAATTTTCGCTTGTAATCCATTCGCGTTTTCGCCAATTTCGCGCGCCAGAAATGCGTCGTCGCGAGCCAGGGGTGGCACGGCCATTTCCTGCTCAGCAGCAAATTGATCCCCCGGCCTCTCTCGTCGGCTCGAACCATTGTCTCGATCGCCTTGTCTGCGCTCGACGAATCGCCGGCTTTGATGGCGTCCTCGGCGATCCAGGACGCTTGGCGCATGATTAAGATTGGAACGGCCGATTCTTCGTCCGGCGCCAGGGTGAAAATTGCTTCCACAACCGGTTTATCGGGCTTTTCTTCGTCGGCGACGTCCGTCTTGCCGACTATCGAAGCGTTCTCCGCGTTGACGATCGCTTCTGGCTCCTTTTTCGCGTCGAAGATCAGCTCCAACGCCTCCTTGTATCGATCGATCGCCGTCGACCCCTCGCCCAGTTGTCCGAAAATCAACCCTTCACTTGTTAAATCGTTAGCAAGACCAATTCGATCCTCGGATGCGATCCGCCGGCGGATGGCGCTCGCCAACCGGGCAAAGTTCTTGGCGCCGTACTCCAAGCCCTCCAGTTGGACTTTTGACAGCTTGGATCGGTCCGCCGTCTTAAAGCGCTCGTAATAACTATTCCGAAGATCTTTCAATTTGGGAACATAAAAATCTTTCAGATTCCGGTCGAATTCCGAAACGTCGAATTTCATATCCGACTTGCCGAATTCACGCTGGAACTCGTCGTATTTGCCGGCCGCGACGTAGGCCAGCATCAGATGCAAGCGCGCGAGCCGCGTCCGGACGGCCTGAGGATCGCGTTTCTGCGCCGCGTTGAACGCATTGCCCAGGATGATCGCCGGAAGGGGGGAGTCGAGGCCAGCGTCGGCCGCCGCGCTCATCGAGACGTCCCAGAAATCGGGCCTGTCCTTGCCCGCTGCGCCCGGCGCGCCGAACGCGACAAGGCCCAGGATCGTCGTCGCGAGCGCCAGTCTTCCCGTCATGCCCGCCCTTCCGTGCGATTTCGGTCGAAAATCGTCTCCACCTCAAGTAAACGCGGACGAGGAAGGAGAGTTGCAAGCCCGAAAACGCCGATAACAAATCGCCTCCCCGCCGGAGGCCAAAAGCGGGGGCGGGCCGCAAACTTCAAGCCATCGACCGCCGTTTCGCTCCTCGCGATGAGGGTGGCGACGGCCTCTTGCCTCGGCCTATCGGCGCGTTGTCGAAGCATGAATTGACCCGAGGAGTTTGATATACAGCCGAATGAGATGAGGCGACTCATGGCGGCCGCGAAGGATTGCGACGAGAGGGACAAGCGGGATGACGGCGGCGCCCACAGGATCCCCTTCGGCGGCGATTGCGACGGCGTCCGACCTGCGCGGCCGGCTGCCGCTCATCGTCGGCGTGACCGGACATCGCGACCTGCGCGACGAGAATGTTGGCGAACTTGAGAGCCGGGTCGGGGACGTATTCGACCGGATCGCGGCCGATTACCTTTCCGACGACGACACGACGCCGATCGTCGTCCTTTCCGCTCTGGCCGAAGGCGCCGACCAGCTGGTTGCGCGCGTCGCGCTGGCGCGCGGCGTCTTGCTGGCGGCGCCGTTGCCGATGCCCCTCGACGAGTACCGCAAAGACTTCGAGGAAAGCTCCGCGCCCGGCGCCGCGGAGGAATTCGAGCGTTTGCTGGCGCTCGCAATCACAGCGCCAGAGATGCCGCTCATCGAGGGAAACACGATCGAGACGATTGCGGCCGACCCCGCGCGCCGGGCGCTGCAATACCGAGAGGTCGGACGCTTCATCGTGCGCCACTGCCACATCCTGCTGTCATTGTGGGACGGCGACGCAAGCGCCCCCAAGCCGGGCGGGACCGCCGAGATCGTGCAGATCCAACGCGGAGGTAGACCGCTGACCGACGCCGAATCGGTCAGGGCCAGCCTCGACGGCGTGGACATCGGGCCGTTCATCCATATCGTGACCCCGCGCCGGAACTCGCATTCTGCGGGCCTCGCGGTGGCGACGCGCCCCTGGGGCCGCGAGTTGCGGCGGGACGCTCGCGCGGCGGCTGCGCTCCACGTCGACGCGGAAGCGTGGCGGGCGTTCGACGCGAGTATCCGGCTGACGACGCGCTTCAACCTCGACGCAAAACGTATTGTTTCATCCTACGCCGGCGCCAGGAAAGTCGAAAAATGCCGCGCTGATCTCTTCGATGCGCCCGACGACGACGCCTTGGCGACGAAGGCTCACGATTACTGCATGAAGCACACGCCGCTGTGGCGCGAGGCTTACGCGGTCGCCGACGCGCTGGCGCAGGACTATCAGTCGCGCTTTTTTCGAACCTGGGCGCAACTCTTTTCGCTCGGTTTTCTGATGGCGTCGGCCCTCGCCCTGGTCGGCGCGGCCAACGAGACTCTCGCGCTTTACGCCCTCCTGTCCTATCAGGCCCTCATCGTCGCCTCGTACTGTCTCTATCGTTTTGCGCTGTCGCGCCATTTGCAAGCGAAGTTCCTCGATTACCGGGCGCTGTGCGAGGCGACGCGCGTCGCGATCTTCTGGAGGGTCGCGGGCATAGGGAGATCGATCGGCGACGCCTATCCGATCTGTCAATCCGACGAGCTCGGCTGGGTCAAAACGTCATTGTTGTCGCTCGAATGCCTGGACGGCGGCGCGGCCAAGTCTGTCGCGCCGCTCGACGACGTGCGCTACCGGATATGCGAAACGATATGGGTCGAAGGACAGGTCCGCTACTTCACGCGCCGAGCCAAGGCCCACGTACGGGTCGCGACGACGCACGATCGCTGGTCCGGCGCGGCCATCTTCGTCGCGACTGTTGGAACGGCGCTGATTGCGCTAGCCCATCATTTCGATCTCGACTGGGAGCGCTCCGCGCCTCTCGTCGCCGCTTTCGCCCCAATTGCGCTCGCCTTGCTGCCGGCGGCGGCGGCGGCGCTCAACGCGCACGCCGAGCAACTGGGTCGAACCGCACAGGCGCTGCAATACGATCGATTGCGCTCGCTCTATCGTCGCGCGCGAGAACTGCTGCCTCGCTCCCTCGAACAAATTGGCGCGCACGCGGCGCGCCAGGTTTTTGTCGAACTCGGACGCGAGGCGCTGCAAGAAACGGCGTCCTGGACATCGATCTTTCGAATTCGTCCGCTGCGTCCGTATTCATGACGCAGGACGCCGCCTCCGGTCTACTTCGCGCCGCGGCGCTCCGTCGCCGCAACGGCGTTCGGCTCGTTCCTGCTCTCGTTCTTCATGACCTCGGGCCGCCTGGCGCCGAGCGTCGCGGCGCTCGCCTCGATGGCCAAGAAGTTCCGCGGCGAAGCGCGCATGTTTCGCTCAGCCGGCGTGATGACGGACTGTTTCGATGTCGCTTGGACCGTTTGAGCGGTCGCCACGCTCTGGCGCGAGAGCGCGCTCATCATCGTCTCCGACGACGCCCCTCTCGGCGACAAGCGGACCAAGCGCTCCTGTCCGGCTGCGGCCGCGGCGAATCCTGGCCTGGGCTCGACCGCCATCTCCCGCGGGCCCTTCAGTACGATCTTCGCGGGGCGCTTCGCAGCTTCGCCCGTTCGCTCGACAGCCTCGACGGGCGGCGCCCCAACCACCGCCCGCTGACGCTGCCGCGCCTCTGCTGGCGCCGTGAGCGCGGCGATCAGTCCTATGGCGAGCGCGCAGCGGACTAACGACGGACGATTTGTGCTTGTGCGCGATGCAGACGGCATGCCTGCCTCCTTCCCGTTTGAGGCTGTCTTCTTTGGCGGCGACGCCGCCGCCAAGAACGTCGATATGACGACGCCCGGCCGCGGTTTCAAGACCTCCGAATGCAAGGCCCAACGGTCGGAACGGCCGGACGCGCCGCCGTCAAGGCCGGAATCCTGCCGCAGCGGTAAACTCCACATTGTCGAAGGCGATTTTCGCTCCTCCCGGCTCGGGCGCGCCGCCGCTGACGCCGATCAAGCCGCCGCCCTCCGGCGGGAAGCCGTTGAACTGCGCCAATTGCTTGCCATTGATGAAAATCGTCGCCGTCCGCCCCTTCATCTGCACCTCGATCCTGTTCACATCCCCGAGCTTAGCCTTGATAACGGGATCAACCGTCCAGGAAACCGGAGTGAGCCAGCGCCCTTTGGTCAATCTGCTTACCCAAAAACCTCCTTGGTTCTCCGAAGGGCCCACCGTGACTTTATAGTAGTTGCTGTAGTCCGTGGCCCAAAACACGAGGCCGCCGTTGGTGGCGTCCAGATTGCCGGTTTCGACGATCTTGACCTCCCCGCAAAGGCTGCCGTCGCCATAGAAATCGCTTTGACTCAAGATTTGATAGGTGTAGCCGGGCTTCGGCTTGATCTGGAGCCAGCCCTTTTCCACAAATTGTTGATCGTTCGCGGCCCCCCAACTGGCCGAATCGAGCGTCTCGAACGTGTCCGAGACGATGGCTTTGCCCTTGCCGCATTCGGCGAAGGCCGATCCGCCCGCGCCGAGTCCCATAACGCCCGCCGCGCCGATCAGCAGGGCCAAAATTCGCTTACGCATCGATTTGTCCTCCCCTTCGACAACTCCCCTGTGCGCGGGATGCGCCAGGCAACTTCAAGAGTCCTTTGCCCGCCACGAGTAGATCTTAACGGTGTAAGTGGTGTCCTCGTCCGGACCCACGACATAGAGCGACCAGGAGTCGTCCGCAGGCGGCTTGAAATTCAAGGACGGGTACCAATTGTCGCCGCTGCTTTCCGCCGCTTTCTGGTCGTGAGCGTCCACCAGATAGAATTTGATCGCGGTCTGATTATCGGCGTAGACAAAGACCGTGTAGGTCTTTCCCGAAGACATATCGAGTCGCGTGACCTTCACGCGTTGGTTCTTGCCGTCCTTTCCGACCTGCAGGTCGGCGGCTTCAAGCTTGCCCTTGTTCTCGGATACGATCTCCGGGACAGAGCTCGAATTGCCCCTGTGCTTCTCGAGCACCCAGTCGCCGAAAGCGTCGACGCCCCGCTTGAAATTCGACATCTGCCAATCCCAGTAGGACTTGTCGGCTTCGAATGCGGCGTCCGCTCGCTTCTGAACCATATCCGTCACAAGGTCGGCGCGCTGAGCGTAACCGATCCCCGCCGCCACGCCGATGCGGGGCAGATGGGGCAGGAAGTAGTAATTGCCTGCGTTGAGCACGGCGACAACGCGTCCCGACGGTCCCATTATCGCGCTGCCGGAAGCGCCGCCGGCGCTAGGCACGGAATGATGAATTAGAAAACTATGGGCGGCGTCGGTTGGCAAGAAAAAGTAGTCGGTCAGCGCGTTGAGGTTCCCGAAACGCACCTGCGGGGTTGCCCCGATCGGCAGAACCTGTCGCCCACTAATCTGTTCCATCGGATAACCCGCCGAGGCCAGCGCCATGCCCGGCGTCAGAGCCATGATCTCGTCTTTCGGCGCGATCTCCAAAATGGCGTCCTTCGGGAGTTTGCCCTTAACGCGCAACAGGCCGACGTCATACCCCCCTCCGCCTAAATCGATCATTTCCTGGGGTTTGCTGGATCTAAAGGCGGGAAGATAGGACGTGTCCTTGCCCAGGAGATAACGCGGAAAAGCCTTGTAGCCGGGGTGCTTGATCCATTCGACCACTTCGAACGTCGCCCCTTTCGCTCCGGGCTGCCGTACGAACAGCTTCTCGCCCGGCTCCAGTTCGTCTCCGATCTCCGCGACATGGGAGTTCGTCGCCAGCAGATCGGGGCCCACGACCCAGGCGGAGGCCTGGGCGTCTCGATGGCCCTCCTTGTCCTGCCGAAACACGAGAAATGTGGCGCGCACCAGTTTGTCGATCGCCTTTTGACCGATGCGGCCAGCGTCGTCCCGAGGCTGCGCCTGGGATAACTCCTGCTGTTTCTCGACCAGACTCGCATATGTCGCGGCGATGCGCTTGCGTTCGGCCTCGCGCTCGGCGCGCTCATACACGACCCATCCGCCGATCGCCGCAGCGAGCGCGACCGCCACGACGCCCCCCCCGATGGCGAGGCGGCGCAGCAGCACTCGCACGGGCGCCGGCTTATCCTGGATCGCGGTGAGCCCCAATTTCGTGGAAGCGTCTTCCCGCTCGACGATCACCTTGAATCCAGGGCCGTCCGAACGACCGAGATGGAGGACCGCCCCCGACGGAACAGGCTGGTCGGGCTCGACCGGCACGCCGTCGAGATCGACGAAATGATCGCCATAGACATCGACAGCCCAATCGCCGGAAGGCTCTCGCCTCAGCGCAAAATGGCGTCTGCCAACAGTCGTGTCGTCCGCCGGGTACACGACATCGCAGACATCCGGATCGCGCCCAAACTCGATTCGATCCTTCTTGTCGTCGAAATTCTCGCTCTTCCCCGCCAGCGGACCCGACACATGGGAGACCGTGACCATCGCCAACCCTCCCCGAAAACGCTCAATATCTTCTCAATTTGTACTAACCGGGTAAGAATTCAAGACTGTCGCCTCACGAAGCGCGCCTATGCGCGACGGCCGCGTCGGCCATGATTTGGCCGACTTCGGCGGCCGTGCGCGGCCTCAGCCACTTTGTCGGCGCGATCAGATTGCGGAGCAGCTTCGTCGCATGGCGGTCGACGCCCGCGGCGACCAAGGCTTTGGCGGCTGCGTCGTCCAGCGACCAGAAGCGCCGCGCGATGGGCGGCTCGATTCCCAGCATTTCGTGCGCCATTACCCCGAGCGCGTAAAGGTCGGCTCGCGCGTCGACGCCGGCCCCGCGCATCTGCTCCGGCGCCATATAGGCCGGGGTGCCGCCGCCGGACCGGCCCTCCGGATCGAGCAGCGCAACGCCGAAATCGATGATGACCGGTCGGGCCGGGGCGGCGAGCACGATGTTCTCTGGCTTGATGTCGCAATGAACGATCCCCGCCGCATGAATGGCGGCGAGCGCGAAGGCGATCCGCGCGACGAGGTCGAGCGCCCGAGTCGTTTCGAGCGGGCGCGACATCGTGTCGCGCAGAGAGGGCCCATCGACAAGATCCTCGATCAAGATCGCGTCCCCGTCCGGCTCGAGAAGGAGGCCGCGCACCCGCGCCACGCCCGGGTGATCGATGCGCGAGGCCGCGAGAACCTCCCTGCGCGCCGCAGCGATCGTTCGTTCGCGCTGCGACGTGTCGTAGAGCGCCGCAAGGGGAAATCGTTTGATCGCGACTTCCCCGCCCAGTTCGAGATCGTAGGCGCGATAGGCGTTTCCCTGTCCGCCCGCGCCGAGCGGACGGCGGCGCACGAAGCGCCGCGTGGAGCTCTGCACGGTCACGCCGAGCGATCCCGCGTCGAGCCCCCACCCGCCCTCGGGGACGCCTCGCGCGGCGAAGCGTGCGCGGACCGCATCCGCATGGCCGGTCAATCCGCGCGCGACGGCGCGGCGCAGGGCGGCGGCAAGGGTCTGCTCGGCTTCGTCGCGCCGCTCCAGGCCGTCGAGCGCCGCAGCGCGCAAGAGACGCGCCTTGACTTCGCGGCCGGCGAGATCGTCGTCGGCGTAGCGTGCGATCGCCGGCTCCAGCTTCGTGTCAGCGAGCGCGAAATCGGCCTGCGCGAGCGCGAGCTCGGCCTCGGCTTCGGCCAGCTCGATCGCCTCGAAGCAGTCGGGCTCGGACGGCGCCAATCGGCGGGCGCTTTCGACGAGACGGCGCGCGTCATCGATGGAGCCTCTCTCGCGCGCGCAGCGAATCTCTTCAATCACAGCCAGAAAGCGCAGTCGCAACGGCGCGTGCTGAAGGTCCGGCTCGATCCGTTCGAGATGTCGCTGCGCGTCCGCGATGCGCCCCGCGGCGACAAACGCCTGCAGCCGATTGATCTCGGCGCGAAGCCTCTCGATCGCCAAGATGCGCTCGCCGCCAACCGCCAGCGCGCGGTCGAGCAATGGGGCGGCCGCTCGTGGCCGGCCCATTTCCATTTCGAGGCGTCCGGCCTCGATCAACGCAAGCGAGGCCCCGGTCGAGTCCTTCGCGGCGAGGCTTTCGGCGACGGCGCGCAACAGCGCCAGACCGGCTTCGCGTCCCTCGCCGCGCCAGGCGTGCGCGAGGGCGACCAAGCGCTTCGCTTCGGCCAACGAAACGCCGTCGCCCAACCGTTCGAAAATGTCGCAAGATTCGGCGAGATTGCCCAGCGCCTCGCCGCGCAGGCCGAGACGATTCGCCGCGACGCCGGCGGCGACGAGCCACTTCGCCCGCAGCAGCGGCGCGGCCTGCGCTTGCGCCTTGATTTCGTTCAGCCGCTTCATCGCCAGTTGGGCGGGAACATTGGCCGCGAGATCGGCGCGGCAGGCGTCGATGACCTGCTCCGCGGAGGGCCCGTCCGCGGGCGTCGCTGTCGGATGATCGTCGGTCAATTCAGCTACTCCGTTCGATCGGAGCCTCTCAGTGAGGTCCACGCGGTTGACCGCTTACCGAATCTCACGCTGCTCGCGGTTCGGCCTGTCCCCTCTTGCCGCGGCCTCAGGATGCTTCAAGTAAGCATCCGCCGGCAAGGCCGGCGACCAAACGCCAAGCGCGCTCGCCGCGGCGGCTTGGCGTTGCGGAAACGGCCGAATTAGGGGCGCGCCCGCGGCCGGACCGATCACCGTTCGGCAAGACGTCGCTCTGACGCTGGATGCCGGGGCGAAGGGGTGATAATCCTTTCGGAAGAAGGCCAAAAGGCTCCGGCCGCACGATGGCGCACGACGTTTTTCTGTCTTACTCCTCGAAAGACAAGGCCGCGGCCGACGCGGTTTGTCATGCGCTTGAACACGCTCGCATAAGGGTCTGGATGGCGCCTCGAGACATTCTGCCCGGCGTCAGCTGGGCCGAATCGATCATCGACGCGATCAACGGCGCTCGCGTGATGGTGCTGGTGTTTTCCGGCAACGCGAATGGCTCGCCGCAGATCGAGCGCGAAATCGAACGCGCCGTGCATAAAGGCCTGCCGGTTGTGCCAGTGCGCATTGAGGACACGACGCCCAGCGCGGCGCTGGAGTATTTCATCAGCGCGCCGCATTGGCTCGACGCCTTTCCGCCTCCTTTCGAGCAGCATCTCGGAAAGCTCGCGGAGGCAGTGAAACGGCTTCTCGACTCGGCGCTGGCGCATCCCGTCGCGCCTGAGCCACAGAAGGCGCCAAAGTCTGCGGAGCGGGAGCGGATCGGCGAAATGCCCGCCGGGGCCTTTGCCTCGCCCCAGACGCCGCCCGCAGCTTCCCCGTTCGCCGTCGCGCCGCCCACCCCGAACCCCGTCAATTGGACGGTCGCCGCCGCCGTCGCTGCGCTTTTGGCGCTCGGCGGCGGCGCGGCTCTAATATTCTCGGGCAAGGACGGCGCGACGCCGCCGTCCGACCGTCCGTCCGCCGCCCACCAGGAGCAGCAGGCGTTCGACGACGCCATGGTGGCGGACACGGTCGTGGCGCTGGACGCGTTTCTCGCGAAATACCCCACGAGCCCGCTCGTCAAAGCGGCCAGGCTCGAACGTGAAAAAATCACGCGCCGGAACGACGAAGCAGTGCGTCTTGACGCTGAACGGAAAGCAAAGGAGTCCGCCAGAGTCGCCGCCGCCAGGATGGCGCTCGAACTGGCGAATAGAAAGGCGGCCGCTCCGGCCGGAGACGCCGGCTCCAGCTCAGGCGCCGGCCAGTCTCCGGCCGACGCGGCCGCCGACGCGAGAGAGAAGGTGAAAGCCGCCAAGCTCGAACGCGAAAAGCTCTTACGCCGTTTGGAAGAAGCGGCAAAACTCGACGCGCGAACGTCCGGTGGCGCGGAGCAGGATGCGGCCGCGGATTCCGGCTTTATGCCCGGCGTCGAGCCGCCGCTGCCCATCACGAACGGCGACACGCTTGAGAAAGTCAAAGCCGCCCTCGGGACGTCGCAGGAAACGACGTCCTATACTGCTTCGCATAATCGCGGGCTTCGTCTCGAACTACTTGACCGGGGTCTAATCATATTTTTCGACAATGACCGGAAGGTCTACACGGTCCGTTTCCAGGCTCCTTTCGCCGGCTCGGTTGGCGGAGTGCGCATAGGGGATTCGCGCGAAAACGTGGTCGGGCGGTTGGGGCAACCGCTCAGAAGCTGGGGCGACGGCAGTCGGGTTTACTACGCCGGCAAGGTTTCGATCGATTACGACCGTTCCAACACGGTCAGAGCAATGTTCCGGTAAGTATCCCCCGGCAAAAGCCGGGGGCTTTAGAATGTGAGCCGCTCAAAGCGGCTGTCCGCCCGGTGAACAAAGTTTAACCCGCCCCGCCCTTGGCGCCCCGGCGCCTTCCCCCCATATTTGCGCACGCCGCGCCTCGTGGGCGGCGGAAAGGGAGAATTCCATGTCACCGGAAGAACGCCAACTTCTCGCGGGCCTGTTCGAGCGCACGCGAAGCGCCGCGGCGACGCCGCGCGACCAGGAGGCGGAAGCTTTCATCGCCGAACAGGTCAAGGCCCAGCCGGCCGCGCCCTATCTCTTGGCGCAGACCGTGATCGTTCAGGATCAGGCGCTGCAGGGCGCCAATGCGCGCATCGAGCAGCTCGAAGCGCGGGTGAAGGTGCTGGAGTCGAAGCCCGCGGGCGGATTCCTCGGCGGCCTCTTCGGAGGCGGCGCGCGGCAGGCGCCTCCGCCCCCGCGTCGTCCGGCTCCGCCTCCGGGCTGGGGCCAGCCGCAAGGCGGCGCTTCTGGCGGTCCGTGGGGCGGCGGCCATCCCGGCTACGCCCCGCAGCCCGAGAGCGGCGGCTTCCTGAAGGGCGCGCTGGGCACGGCGGCGGGCGTCGCCGGCGGCGTGCTGCTGGCCGACAGCATCCGCCATCTGTTCATGGGCGGCTATGGCGGGATGAGTCCGCTCGCCGGCGGCAATCTCGGCATCGGCGCGGGCTATCTCCCGGCCAGCGAGACGACGATCGTCAACAACTATTACGGCGACGATGCGTCGGCGCAGGGCCAGGAGGCGGGCTACGATCAGGGCTACGGCGACGCCGATCCGTCGCAGTTCTCGGACGCCGACTATGGCGGCGACGGCGGCTATGACGACGCCGGCGGCTTCGATGGCGGCGACGGCTCCTACGACGTATAGTCCCGGCGGGCGCCGCGCCGCGCGTCTCTTGCGCGGCGCTCCGTCCTCTGCCAGATAGAGCGCGGGAGGTTGGCGGCGGACGTTCCACTCGCCAACCGGGTCAGGTCCGGAAGGAAGCAGCCCTAACGAGATTGGGCGGGTCTTCGTTCAGCCTCCCACTTTTTGCGCTTCATCGGCGAGGGAGTTCGGGTTGAGCGAATCGGCCTATCGCGGCTCCTGTCAGTGCGAGGCGGTCGCCTTCGACGCGGCGCTCGACCTCGGTCACACCGTCACCTGCAATTGCTCGCGATGCCAGCGTCTCGGCTCCGTGCTGAGCTTCACGCCGGCCGAGAAATTCCACCTTCATTCCGGCGCCGACTCGCTGACCGAATATCTCTTCAACACGAAGAAAATCCGGCATCAGTTCTGCAAGATTTGCGGGATCGAGCCTTTCGCCTACGGGACGCGGCCGGACGGCGCGCCGATCGTCGCGGTGAACGTCAATTGCCTCGACGGCGTCGATCCGCGCGCGCTGAAATCGACGCATTACGATGGGCGAAAGCTTTGATTTTCTCCATCCTGCTTTGGGGATGAATCCGCTTGGGAACGGTGATCGACACGTCGCGCACGCGCCTTCGATGCTGGGAACAAGCCGACCGGGATGCGTTCGCCAGTTTGCACGCCGACCCCGCCGTGATGCACGACTATGGCGGGCCGCTCAGCCGGCGCGACAGCGACGATAAGTTCGACCGTTATATGGCGTCATACCAGAAACACGGGTTCTGTCGCTGGGCAGTCGAGACACTGGAAGGCGTTTTTCTTGGTTATGCCGGCGTGATGCCCTCGCGCCCTAACCATCCGCTCGGATCACATGTTGAAATCGGCTGGAGATTTTTGCGTCGCGTTTGGGATTATGGCTATGCCACGGAAGCGGCGCGCGCCGCTCTGAATGACGCTTTTACGCGCGTCGGGCTAGCCGAGGTGATCGCCTACACGGCTCAAGACAATGTCAGATCGCAGGCGGTGATGGACAGGTTGCAAATGCGGCGCGAGCCTTCGCGCGACTTCACAGCAGATTTTGACCTGCTGAAAGGGTGGAGAGGGCTGGTCTGGATTGCAAAGCGGGATTCATAAACGCCAAACTTCGTCCCCCTTCCAGTGGAAAAGCCGGCGGTAAACCTTTAAGTTCCCCGCCATGGACGAACTCTTCTCCGACGCGCCCGCCGCCGGCGCCTACCGCGTCCTCGCCCGCAAATACCGGCCCCAGACCTTCGCGGACCTCATCGGCCAGGAGCCGATGGTGCGCACGCTCGAAAACGCCTTCGCGCTCGAGCGCATTCATCAGGCCTATCTGCTCACCGGCGTGCGCGGCGTCGGCAAGACCACGACGGCCCGCATTCTCGCGCGCGCCTTCAATTACGAACTGCCGGCGAAGGACGGGCGGCCGGCCATCGGCAAGCCGACGATCCATATGGACGAACTCGGCGCCCATTGTCAGGCGATCATCGATTCGCGCCATGTCGACGTGCTGGAGATGGACGCGGCGTCGCACACCGGCATCGACGACGTGCGCGAAATCATCGACAACGCCCGCTACCGGCCGGTGATGGCGCGCTACAAGGTCTACATCGTCGACGAAGTGCACATGCTGTCCAAGGCTGCCTTCAACGGCCTGTTGAAGACGCTGGAGGAGCCGCCCGAACATGTGAAGTTCATCTTCGCCACGACGGAAATCGAGAAGGTTCCCGTCACCGTGCGCTCGCGCTGCCAGCGCTTCGATCTGCGCCGCATAGACGCCGGCCTCCTCGCCGCGCATCTGCGCCGGATATGCGATCTCGAAGGCGTCGCCGTCGAGGACGAGGCGCTGGCGATGGTCGCGCGCGCCGCGGAAGGGTCCGTGCGCGACGCGCTGTCGCTTCTCGACCAGGCGATCGCGCATGGCGCCGCGCCAATAGCGCAGGATAGCGGCGGCGCAACTTCAGGCGGCGCCGCTCGAAACATCGGCGGCGCGATCGCGGCCGAGGACTTGCGGCTGATGCTCGGCGTCGCCGACAGGGCGCGCGTCATCGATCTCTTCGAGGTCGTGATGGCCGGGGAGATCGCCAAGGCGCTGGCCATTCTCGAAGATCAGTACAACGGCGGCGCCGACCCGGCGCAGATGCTGCTGGAGCTTGCCGAATTCGCACATCTCGCGACGCGGATGAAAGTCGCGCCGGATACGGCGGAGTCCAGCGCGCTGACGCCCGAAGAGCGGCGGCGCGGCCAGGACGCGGCGACACGGCTCTCGGTCCCGGCGCTGACGCGGGCGTGGCAAATTCTGATGAAGGGCGTCGAGGAGCTGCGCGGCGCTCAGCGCCCCCTGGCGGCGGCGGACATGGTGCTGGTGCGGCTCGCCTACGCCGCCGATCTGCCGACGCCGGGCGACGCGCTGAAAATGCTGAGGCGGGAGACGGCAGCGCTGTCGGCTTCCCCGACGCCGTCCATGGCGACCCTCGAGTCTCCCGCATCGCGGGCGGCGGCCGAGACCCCGGCGCCCGCGCCCCGCATGGCGATCTCGGGCGGCGCTCCGGCCTTGGCGCGCGCCGCTCCAGCGCCGCGCGCGCAGATGCCGCCGCCCCCAGCCGTCGTCGCGGCCGGCCCGCCTCTCGCCGATTTCGAGGCGCTGGTCGCGATCGCCGCCGAAAAGCGCGACATGCGTTTGAAGCTGGCGCTCGAGTCCGACGTCCGCCTCGCGCGCTTCGAACGCGGGCGGATCGAATTCGAACTCGCGCCCGGCGGTTCGCCCGTCCTGGCGCAGACGCTGGCGCAGCGTCTGCAGGCGTGGACCGGCGAGCGCTGGATGGTCGCCATCGTCAAGAGCGGCGGCGCGCCGACGCTGAAGGCGCGGCGCGAGGCCGCGGAGCGCGAGCGGCGCTCGGGCCTGGAGGCCGATCCTTTGGTCGCCGAGGTCATGGCGCGCTTTCCCGGCGCGCAGATCGTCGCCGTGCGCGGGCGCGAGCCGGAGCGCGCCGTTGCGCCGCCGGACGCCGCGCCGGAAATCGGCTATTTCGACGCGAGCGACGGCGACGAGGACTGAAAACGGAGAGCGCGATGATGGACTTCATGGGCATGATGAAGCAGGCGCAGGCCATGCAGGCCAAGATGGCCGAAGCGCAGGCCGAACTCGAACAGACCGTCGTCGAGGGCGAAGCCGGCGGCGGGCTCGTCAAGGTCGCGCTGACCGCCAAGGGCGAGATGCGGCGCATCGCCATCGACGACAGTCTGATGAAGCCCGGCGACCGCGAAATTCTCGAGGATCTCATCGTCTCCGCTCACACCCAGGCGCGCGCCAAGGCCGACGAAGTCATGACCGAGAAAATGAAGGCGCTGACCGGCGGCCTGCAATTGCCGCCGGGGATGAAGCTGCCGTTTTGACATCGCGGGCTGTCCCGGATTTGCCCATCTTTTACGAGAGACGTGTATCCCGTTAGAGCGCATTCCGAAAAAGTTGACAGCCTTTTTCGATCAGAATGCGCTCCAACTTTTAGATCTGGCGCGATTTCTTATCGACCAAACGATTTCGTTCGGTCGGAAAGCGCGCTAGGGATTCTTGCGCCGCCGCGCCCCTTCTCTAAGGGCGTTCCGGCAGATCTGCTCCGGCGCGATCCGGGATGGGAGGGACGACATGCGGCGCAAGACCGGGATTCTTGCATTGCTGGCGGCGGCGAGCCTCTTGCTCGCGGCCTGCGACAAATGCGGCGGCATCCAGGACATCCGTCTGCCCGGCCGGCCGGCCGCCTGCGCCGACGGCGCGAAAGGCTGACGCCGGCCGCATGACCGGAGCCCCGCCCCGGAGCGAATGCGCGCCCGACGCCCGGCGTTTTATCGACATGAAACAGCGCGGCGAGAAGATCGTCGCGCTCACCGCCTATGACGCGCCCACGGCCCGCATTCTGTTCGAGGTCGGGGTCGACGTGATCCTCGTCGGCGACAGTGTCGGCGTCAATATGCTCGGCTACGCCCATGAGCGCGAGGTGACGCTCGCCGACATGGCGCATCACATCGCCGCCGTGCGCCGCGGCGCGCCGCACGCCTATGTGATGGGCGATCTGCCCTACGCCGCCTACGACACGCCGACGCAGGCGCGCGCCAGCGCCCGGGCGCTGCGGGACGCCGGCGCCGACTGCGTGAAATTCGAGGGCGCCGGGCCTGCCGTCGCGGAAGCGATCGTTTCCGCGGGCGTCGCGGTCTGCGGCCATCTCGGCCTCGAGTCCCAGCATCACGCGGAAAAGCGCCGCCAAGGCAGGACTGCCGAAGCGGCGCGACGGCTGCTCGACGACTCGCGCGCGCTCGACGCGGCGGGGCAGGCCTTTCTCGTGCTGGAGCTCGTGCCGGCGGAGGTTGCCGCGCGCATCAGCGCCGCCGTCCGCGCGCCGACGATCGGCATCGGCGCCGGCGCTGCGACCGACGGCCAGGTGCTCGTCGTCAACGATATGGCGGGAATCACGGCGCGAGACTTCAAACACAGCCGCCGCTACGGCGAGATCGGCGCGGCGTTGCGGGCGGCCGTCGCGGCCTATGTCAAGGACGTGCGCGCCGGCGCCTTTCCGACGCAGGCGCACGCGTTTCACATGGCGCCGGAGGAGCGGGCGATATTCGAACGGGAGCGAATGTGACCCGCCTGCTTGCTTTCTCGAGGCCGCCCGTCGGGCTACTGCTCGTCAATCTCGGCACGCCCGACGCGCCGGAGCCGGCGGCGGTGCGCCGCTTTCTCGCGCAGTTCCTGGCCGATCCGCGCGTCGTCGAACTGCCGCGGCTGCTCTGGCTGCCGATCCTGCACGGGATCGTGCTCGCCACACGGCCGCAACGCGTCGCCGCCGCCTACGCGCAGATATGGGACAGGGATTCGAACGAGGGACCGCTCAAAGCGATAACGCGGCGCCAAGCGGAAAAGCTGCACGCGCGCGCCGACGCGGGCGCGCTCGGCGAAGCGGCGCCCGTCCGCGTCGATTTCGCCATGCGCTACGGCTCGCCGGCGATCGCGTCGCGGATCGAGGCGCTGATGGAAGAGGGCTGCGAACGCATCGTCGTTCTGCCGCTCTATCCGCAATACGCGGCGTCGACGACCGCCTCCGCGACCGACGCCGTGTTCGACGCGCTGAAGGCGATGCGCCGCCAGCCGGCGCTCCGCTTCCTAGCGCCCTATTTCGACGATCCGGCCTATATCGACGCGCTGGCGCAGAGCGTGCGCGAAGAACTGGCGAAGCTCGATTTCGAGCCGCAGGTTCTGCTCGCCTCCTTCCACGGCCTGCCGCAGTTCCAGATCGACCGCGGCGATCCCTATCGCGCCCAGTGCGAAACGACCGCGGCGCTGCTGCGCGAGGCGCTCGGCATGGACGCGCGGCGCCTGCCGATCGCGTTTCAGTCGCGGTTCGGGCGCGCCAAATGGATCGGCCCCTCTACCGCCGAAACGGCGCGCGATCTCGCTGCGCGCGGCGTGAAGCGCCTCGCGGTCGTCGCGCCGGGTTTTTCTGCCGACTGTCTGGAGACGATCGAGGAACTGGGCGTCGAAATCCGCGATGTCTTTCTCGCGGCCGGCGGCGAAAATTACGCGCGGCTGCCGTGCCTGAACGACGGCGAAGCCGGACTGCGGCTGATCGAAACGATTGCGAAACGCGAGCTTGCGGGCTGGGCGTCGTAGCGCGTCGACAAAAAGGCCCGCCCGTCTTGCTCGCTTCAGCGAGAAAACGGGCGGGCTGGAGCGGCGCGGCGAGGTTCCGCCGCGATCAGGCGACCGTCAGTGCGACAGCGCCTTGACGATCGACTCCACCGTCTTCTTGGCGTCGCCGAACAGCATCATGGTGTTGGGCCTGAAGAACAGTTCGTTCTCGACGCCGGCATAGCCCGAGCCCATGCCGCGCTTCAGGAACAGCACCGTCTTCGCCCTCTCGACGTCGAGGATCGGCATCCCGTAGATCGCCGAGGACGGATCGGTTTTCGCGGCGGGATTGGTCACATCGTTGGCGCCGATGACGAAGGCCACGTCCGCCTGCGCGAACTCGGAGTTGATGTCCTCGAGTTCGAACACTTCGTCGTAGGGGACGTTGGCTTCGGCGAGCAGCACGTTCATGTGACCCGGCATACGTCCGGCGACCGGATGCACGGCGTAGCTGATGTCGACGCCCTCCTTCTTCAGAATGTCGGCCATTTCGCGCAGCGCGTGCTGGGCCTGCGCCACCGCCATGCCGTAGCCCGGCACCACGATCACCTTGCCTGCATTCTGCATGATGTAGGCGGCGTCGTCGGCCGAACCCTGCTTGACGTTGCGCGTCTCCTTGGCGCCGGCGGCGGCGGCCACCTCGCCGCCGAAGCCGCCGAGAATGACCGAAACGAAACTGCGGTTCATCCCCTTGCACATAATGTAGGACAGGATCGCGCCCGAAGAGCCGACCAGCGCGCCGGTGATGATGAGCGCCAGATTGCCGAGCGTGAAGCCGATGCCGGCTGCCGCCCAACCCGAATAGGAGTTGAGCATCGACACGACGACGGGCATGTCGGCGCCGCCGATCGGAATAATCATGGTCACGCCGAGCGCGAAGGAGACGAGAACCAGCAGGAACAGCCAAATCCCCGCCTCCGTCCCCATGAACAGGGCGATCAGCGCCGCCACGGCGACGCCGAGCGCGATGTTGATCGTGTGGCGCTCGGGCAGAAGAATCGGCTTGCCGGTCATGCGCTCGGAGAGCTTGAGGAAGGCGATGACGGAGCCGGTGAAGGTGAAGGCGCCGATCGCCGCGCCGAGCGACATCTCCAGGAGGCTCGCCGCCGGGATCTGGCCCTTGAAGCCGATGCCGAAGGCTTGCGGCGCGAAGAAGGCGCTGCCCGCGACGAGCACGGCGGCGAGGCCGACGAGCGAGTGGAAGAAGGCGACAAGCTCCGGCATCGCGGTCATTGCGATGCGCTTGGCCACATAGGCGCCGATTCCGCCGCCGAGGCCCGCGCCGATCAGAACCAGAACAAATCCGAGCGGGCCGGGCAGGTGGAGCAGAAACGTCGTCGCCACGGCGATGGCCATGCCGATCATGCCGTAGCGATTGCCGTCGCGCGACGTGGCCGGCGACGAGAGGCCGCGCAGGGCCAGGATGAAGAGAACGCCCGCCGCGAGATACAGCAGGGCCGCGAGATTGCTCATGGCGGTCAGCCCTTCTTCTTATACATCGACAACATGCGTTCGGTGACGAGGAAGCCGCCGAAGATGTTGACGCTGGCGAGAGCGAGCGCAATGAAGCCGAACCAGCGCGCCCAGGAGGAGCCGCTGTCCGACGCCGACATCTGTTCGACGCTCACCGAGAGCAGCGCGCCGACCACGATGACGGACGAAATGGCGTTGGTCACCGACATCAGCGGCGTATGCAGCGCCGGCGTCACCGACCAAACGACGTAATAGCCGACGAAGATCGCCAGCACGAAGATCGCAAGGCGAAACACGCCGGGGTCGATCATGCCGCCGCCGAGACCGTGCGAACTGACGGCCGCCGCGGTCTGCGCGATCTGATCCGAATAATGCTGCGCCTGCTGCGCGAGCTGCTGGGCCATCTCGGCCGCGGCTCGCGCTTTTTCAAGCAGTTGTTGCGTGGAGTCGGCCATGTCTCAGCCCCTTTCCCGAGAATAAAGTGTTGCGCGGCGCTTCGCCGTCGGCCCTTGCCCGTCAGCCTTTTGGCGCAAAACGCGGGTCGATGACCGCGCCGTCGCGCGTCAGGCAGGTCGCCTTGACCAGTTCGTCGTCCCAGTTGATCGCCAGCTGCTTAGTCTCCTTGGAGATCAGCGTCTCGACGAAAGCCAGGAGATTCTTGGCGTAGAGGCTCGACGCCGTCGACGGCATCCGGCCTGCGAGATTGACGGCGCCGACGATCTTGACGCCGTTTTCGACGACGATTTCGCCCGCCTTGGTCAGTTCGGTGTTGCCGCCGCGCTCCGCCGCAATGTCGAGGATGACCGAGCCGGGCCGCATCGAGCGCGCCATCGCCGCCGAGATCAGCTTGGGGGCCGGCCGGCCCGGGATGAGCGCGGTGGTGACGACGATGTCCTGCTTGGCGATGTGCGCGGCGACGAGGTCCGCCTGCGCCGCCTGATATTCGGCGGACATTTCCTTGGCGTAGCCGCCGGACGTTTCGGCCTGCTTGAACTCTTCGTTCTCTACGGCGACGAATTTTGCGCCCAGCGACTCCACCTGTTCCTTCGTCGCGGGACGCACGTCGGTGGCGGTGACGATGCCGCCGAGGCGCCGCGCCGTGGCGATCGCCTGCAGGCCGGCGACGCCGACGCCCATGATGAAGATTTTTGCGGCCGGGACGGTGCCCGCCGGCGTCATCATCATCGGCACGGCGCGCGAATAGAGCGCCGCCGCCTCGATCACAGCATAATAGCCGGCGAGATTGGCCTGCGACGACAGCACGTCCATCACCTGCGCGCGGGTGATGCGCGGCATCAGCTCCATGGCGAAGACAGTGGCGCCCGCCTTGGCGAGATCGGCCAGCGCCTTCTCATTGCCGAACGGGTCCATGATCGCGACGACCGCAGCGCCCTGCTTGCAGCCTGCGATTTCGTCCGGCGTGGGGCGGCGCACGCGCAGCGCCACGTCGGCGGCGGCGAGGGTCTGTGCGGCGTTCGCGCCGATCACGGCGCCGGCGGCGGCGTAATCGGCGTCCAAAAAGCCGGACGCCGCGCCGGCGTTCGACTGCACCGCCACTTCGGCGCCGAGCGCGACGAATTTCTTGACGGTCTCCGGGGTCGCCGCGACGCGCGGCTCAGCTTTGTCGGTCTCGGCCAGAACTGCGATGCGCATGACGAACTCCGATTGCGCCGGCGATGAGCGCTCTTTTCAACCAACGCCGCCCGTGCGCTCGGGACGGCTAAGCCGTCGCGGCCGCTCGACAGGGCGGATGTGTTCTTGGGACCGCGCGGCTAGCGCGCCAGGAAGAAATACAATGCGAGCAGCGTGACGATCGTCAGCGCCAGGCAGACCTGCATGAAAAGCAGGAATCCGCGGTAAGTTCGCATATGCGCGGCGAATTCAGCGTCCGTGCTCCCGCTCGCCGGCGCGTTATGGCCCGCCATTTTCCACCCCCCCGATCATGTCTATTGGATGCGCGAGACGATCCCCCCACGCGCGGCGCGCACGGTAAACGAGACCGGGCGATCCTGCAACCGTTTGCGCGAGCGTGGCGGCGGGCCGCGACGGGGACGATTTGCAATGCACAATACGCCGCGCTCCCTTCTGATAGCGTAGCGTGAGCGTCCTGCAGGCGGCGGCGGCGTCAAAAAAATACCGCAGGCGCGAAGGTCGATTTTCTCGGGTCGGGCGAGTCGGACCGCCCGTGCAGCGCGCCAGAACCGACGCGCGGGCGCCGGCTCGGGAGCTATCCGCGGACCGTCTTGATTCCGACCGAAGCGGCCAGGCGCGCGAGACGCTCCCGTTCCTTGGCGTCCGGAACAAGCTTCGCCAATTCGCCGCCCGTTACGAGCACGAGCTTGTCGTACTCTTTCTTCTCCTTCAACTTTTTCTCCTTCAACTTGCGCAGCGCCTCCGTTCCAAGCCCCATGCGGCGAAGATGGTCCTGAACCCGGAAATAGACCAGTTCGGGTTTGTCTTTCTTGCGCTTGTCGATCACGGCGACGCCGAAAGTGAACTTGAACGAAGGTTCGTCGTCGGACGCGGAAGATGTTGCCGGTCCCACCCCGGCACCCGCGGAAGCAAGCTTGTCGTCATCTGGACGGATCGCCATAGGGTCTTTGACGCCAAGTTGAAGCGGGATGACCACGATTTCGGCTTGATCGACGTCGGTGCAGGATTTCTTGAAATGATCCCGCACCTTTCTCACGTCGGACCGTTCGAGGAAGTTGATCAGCGCGCCCGAGGGGTCAGGTTCTTTCGACTTCAGTTGAAGGAGATGCTCGTCGCGGAAATGCAGTTCGCGGTCGACACAAACTCTCGCAAATTCCTTGCCCTCCAGCCCCAGCTGCTCCCGGCAGAAGGTCTGGAAGCGCGCGCCGTAGGTGCTGGCGCTGACCGCCCAGGCGACACGGAACATTCCCGACCACGACCAGTGCCGGAACAGATTCATCCAGCCCCTGTTGTCGGGATGATCGTGTTCGGCTTCGAGATTGAGATCGTGATAGACGTTCTCCATGAGCTGGAACAGCTGATTGCACAGATAGAAGCCGGCGCGGACCTCGGCGTAGCTGTCGGGCAGCATCATTTCCCTGCGCGGCGTTTCGCTCTTGCCGTCGGTCATGTGCGGCCATTCGGGATAAATCTGCGCGTCCATGAAGCGCAGGCGCGGATCCGTGCGCAGCCGCTCGAAAATCCGCGCCACCGTCTCGCCACGCGCCGCGAAGGCGCCCTGCGTCGCGGCGCTCGGCGGGAACCAGCGCTCGGCGAGGTTGCGGAACAGTTCCTCGATCTCGACCGGCTGCGCCGAGCCGGCCGGCGCGTCCAGCTTCTTCGCCGCTTCGACTGAATCCAAGAGCACCCGCCTCGCGATGTGCCATCCGAGCTTTCTATAACTTTCGAACTGCGACTCGCTGAACCACTGATCCGCCGTGGGTTCGTGCGGAAAGGCGGCGTGCATGGCGTGATATTGCTTCAGGTCTGTCGGCTCCTGGCCGCAGAGCGTCGGCTTGACGTAAAGGAGATAGCCCGGCTGCGCGCTGGGGTCGATCAACTGATAATGGATTTTGCCGACCGCGCAGTGAAACTGGCTTCTGCCGGTCCGGGGATCGGGGATCAGCGGACGCACGTCGATCTCGATCTCGATCCCGAAGTCCACCCGGATTTTTCTGATGGCGTTGCCGAGATCCTCGAACTCAAATTTCGGATCGGCGCCGGCGTCGCAGGCGATGATGTAGCGGCAGCGCCGCCGCACGAGTTCGTAAAGCGCGAGATTTTCGAAATGCCCGCCGTCGCTGAGGTAGACGTAGTCCGAGTCGCTTGTCGTCGAACCCGCAAGTTCCGAGAGCAGCCAACGCGCGGCGTTGTTCGGCCCCGGCTCGCGCCAAACGCTCGGTCGCAGCGGATTTTGCATCCACCAAGCGAGACGCACATTGAACATGGTCATCAGAAATGCGGTAGCGGGATTGGTGTGATAACCCCAGTTGGGGCTCGCCGCCGCTCCGGAAATCGTTATCGCCATGCTCAAAGAAATCCAGCCCTTGGGCTCTGCGCCGGCGACGTAATCGGCCGTTCGCTGAAAGGCCGCTATCGGATGGCCGTTCTCGTCTGGAAACTGATAGCCGCAATACAGCGGCGTGAACGTGAAGGAGGCGCCCTTGCGCTCCTGCCAGGCGAGATTGCGCGCGTTCGAAATGTTGAGGGCCGTGTTGACGATGGGGTAGGGGCGTTGAACGAGAGCGTCGAGCCGCGGCGAGTCGTTGGAGTCGAGATTGGTAAAACTTTCGGCTTCACGGGCGCCGTCGCGGCGCGATGCGCTGCGGCTCGCGCCGAGATAACAGCGCTCCAGGCGGTTGCGATAGAACAGGTGAAGCGAGAAAATGTTGACGTCGATCCAATTCGAAAAAAACCAGGGCGACGCCAAGAAGACGATGATTGCGAGCGCCCAGGCGAAGCGAGGCGCAATGACGCGGGGCGCCCAATCTCTTGGCGGAGCGAACCCCCCGCGCGCCAAGGTCTTGAATTGCGTTGCGTAACGAGAGAAGCTGCATCCGGATTCTGGCGCGACTTCATAAACCGTCAGGCCGTCCGGCTTAGCGAGATCGCGTTCGATCCTGAAGGCGGCGCGCCCCGGCTTCGCCTCGGCGTCCTGACAGACGGGCTGCGGCGGAACGTCGCCGATCCGGCCGATCGCGGAATACAGTACGCAAGACAAAAGGACCATCAGGCCCACGACGAACACGCCTGGGGCGACGCGCGCGATCGCTTCGACCCAAAGCTTCGAACTCTTGCCGCCGCTGCTCGCGCTTCGACCGGCGACGGCTCCGGCGATCGTCGTCGCGGCCCAGACGAAACCGCCGGCGGCGGTGATCCAGCGATTGAAACTGGAAATCGCAAAGGGGCTGAGCAAGACGGCGCTGGCGAGCGCCAGCCAGACGACGCAAATCCGGATAACAAGGCCGCCGAGCCGGCTCCACCATTCGCGCAAGGATTCGCTGAAGCCGCGGCCGGCGAGGCCGATATGAGCGGTCAAGGCCAAGAGAATCACGGCGCCCGCTCCCGGCAGGCCGAAGACCGTCGCAAGCAGAATGCCGTCGGAAGCGGCGGGGCCTACGGCCTTTGCGGCCACGAAGACGGACAAGCCCAGGACGAACCCGCCTGCGAGGGCGCCGCGAAAACCCGCCCACCACGCGCGCCAACTTTCTTTCGACGACGGACCGGGATTCAGCCCCGATTCGGCCCAACACCAGCCAGCCAGCCACGGCGCCGCATAACTGGCCGCGCCGACGCCGGCTAGCCACTTCGTCAGCGTCGGATCGCCCGCAAAGGCGAAAGGCGCGAAGCCGAGGCACAACGCCGCGCCCGCATACGCAAGCGTAATGCCGCGCGGGACGCTCCCGCGGAGCCGGCAGCTCTTGTCGTCGAAGACGATGCGGCCGGAGCGGCGCCCCAGAAGAAACGATGCGACGCCGACTAGGACGAAACCCGCCGCCGCAAAAAGCCATGTCGAACCGACCGGCGCGGCCAGCAGCGCAAACATTGCGACAAGCCATGGAGGGAGCAGGCACAACGTGAGAATCGCCGCCAGCAGGTATTGATTGAGCAGCACATTGCGCAGCGTCGTGGCGACGCCCTGCAGAAAATCCTCCCCCAGCAGACCCAGGCGCGGCGTGATGAAGTTGCTGTATCCGCGCAGCCAAGTGATTTCCTGCGGCTCGGCGCGCGCCGTTGTCGGCTCGGCGGGCGCCCTGTCGAGGTCTAAGGCGAGCGCCTTCTCGACCGCCTCGACTTTTCCGTTCTCCCTGCTGATCCAGGCCGAGAGCCAGCCGCCGATATAGCCGCCGCCCGAGACCGTCGAAAGATAGTCGACGCGCCTGAGCAGACCGTATTCCGCAAGAGTCTGGATCACGCCGAGATTGAAGGTGGCGCTGCGGATGCCGCCGCCGGAAAGGGCGAGGCCCGTCAGCCGCTGCGAATGCGCGTGTGCGATCGGATCGGCGATCGACCGCGCCGGCGATCCGGTCTGCTGCTTCCAGCTTTCCATCAGCTCCAGTTCGGCCGCGAACTGGTCGTCGAAACAGTCGGCCGCGGCGCTTCGCAGCCGGTCGCGCGTAAGATCGTCGAGGCGCCCCGTCGAAGGCAGCCGCGATTCGCTCTGGAACTTTCGCACCGCCATTGTCAGATCAGGGCCGAAGACGCCGTCCTGCGCTCCTTCGTAACAGGGCCGGGCGTCGGCGCGCGAGGCCAGTCCGTACAGCTTGGTCTGGAGCCTCCTGACGCGGGCTTCGATCGCGCCGCGCGTGATGGGGCCGACGATCCCGTCATCGATAAGGCCGTGTTTTTTCTGAAACGCCTTCGTCGCCTGTTCCGTCTTGACCCAGAAACCGAATTCGTCCGGCTCGTCCCAAACCGGCGGCGGCCAAAAGCCGAGACCGAGCAGGTTCTTCTGCAACAGCTTGACGGCGGCGCCAAATGTTCCGATCCGCAATTCGTCCATCGCAATCTGCTCCCCGCCCCTGCCCCTGCCGCCTCGCCAATAGCGAAACCCTTTCCGGTCAGGAGGCTTACCGAAACGCCACCCCCAGAGTGGCGCCGCTTTCGACATTCGGCAAGACTGGCGAAACGACAGCCGAACGAAAAAGGCGGCCGAAAAAAGCCCCGGGTCGCCCCGGGGCCTCGATCGTCTTGGCGGCGAAGCGGACTTAGGACTCGTCCGGAAATAAGTGCGGCAATCGTGGCGCTTCCTCCCTCCCCCTGAAAGGGGGAGGACTGGGGAGGGGGCAAGGAGGGGGCATACCACTCAGCGTTTCGCGACGCCCGCCCCGTCGAGCGTCCAGACACGGGCGGTCTTGTCCCCGGACGCCGTGACGAGGCGCGTCCCGTCCGGCGAAAAACCGGCGGAGGAAACATAACCGCCATGCCCGCGCAGGACAAAGGCCAGTTCCGGCTCGATGTTTCCCGCCGGCGGCTTCGCTGGCGTCGGCCAAAAAGAATAAAGCGTCGCCAAAAGCGCCAAAAGCCCGGCGATTCCGCCCGCCAGCGCGCCTCGGCCCGCTTTCGGCGCGACCGCCTTTCGCGCTTCTTTGATGCCATGGATCAGAGCCGCCGCGTCGCGCCCAAAACGCTCATGGGCGACTTCGGCCTTCTGATGCATCACGAGATCGCGAATGTCCTCGGGCAACTGGTCGGCGCGCGGCAGGAGCGCGCCGTCGATCAGCACGGGGACAACCAGCACGCCCCGGCGAAGCGCTGCGGCGATTTCCGCACGCACATAATCGCGTTCGCCGGATTTTTGCCGCTCGGCGAGGAGGTCGAGCCAGCGTGCGCCGATCACGGCCAGAAACACATCGCTCTGCGCGAGCGCGTTCTCCAGTTCCGCGTCGAATCTCAAGCCGACCAGGAGATGGTCGACATCCATGAAGAGGTTGCTCTTGCCGAAGTCTGCGGCGAGTTTGTCGTGAAGGCGCGCCGCCTCCCCGCGACAGTCATCGCGCCGGTAATTGATGAAAATCTTTCCCGCCATGCAGGCTTCCGAGCCAAGACGCCAGCTTTGGAAAGCCTAACGGGTCGCGTTTCCCCTGTCACGCAAAAAGCCCCGGAGTTTCCCCCGGGGCTTTCCGTCTCTTTCCCAAAAGCGAAAGGACTTAAAAGTCCATGCCGCCCATGCCGCCGCCGGGCATCGCCGGGGCCGACTCCTTCTTGGGAGCCTCGGCGATTGTCGCCTCGGTGGTGATGATGAGGCCGGCGATCGACGCGGCGTCCTGCAGCGCGGTGCGCACGACCTTGGTCGGGTCGATGATGCCGAGCTTCATCAGATCGCCGTATTCGCCCTTCTGCGCGTCGAAGCCGTAGCCGTATTCCTTGGATTCGAGCAGCTTGCCCACGACCACGGAGCCGTCGCCGCCGGCGTTGTCGACGATCTGGCGCGCCGGGGCCTGGATGGCCTTGCGCACAATGTCGACGCCCGTCTGCTGATCGGGATTGCCAACCTTGACGCCTTCGAGCGCCTTGATGGCGCGCAGCAGCGCGACGCCGCCGCCGGGCGACACGCCCTCTTCGACCGCCGCTCTCGTGGCGTTGAGCGCGTCGTCGACGCGGTCCTTCTTTTCCTTCACCTCGACCTCGGTCGCGCCGCCGACGCGGATCACCGCGACGCCGCCCGCGAGCTTGGCGAGACGCTCCTGCAGCTTCTCGCGGTCGTAGTCGGAGGTGGTCTCTTCGATCTGGGCCTTGATCTGGGCGATGCGCGCCTCGATGTCCTTCTTGTCGCCGGCGCCGTCGATGATCGTGGTGTTCTCCTTCTCGATGCGCACGCGCTTGGCGCGCCCGAGCATGGGGAGCGTCACGTTTTCGAGCTTGATCCCCAGATCCTCGGCGATCATCTGGCCGCTCGTCAGGATGGCGATGTCTTCGAGCATCGCCTTGCGGCGATCGCCGAAGCCCGGCGCCTTGACGGCGGCGATCTTCAGGCCGCCGCGCAGCTTGTTGACGACCAGCGTCGCCAGGGCCTCGCCTTCGACGTCCTCGGCGACGATGAGCAGCGGCTTGCCGGTCTGCACCACGGCTTCGAGGATCGGGAGCAGCGGCTGCAGCGTCGACAGCTTCTTCTCGTGGATGAGAATATACGGTTCGTCGAGCTCGGCGACCATCTTCTCGGCGTTGGTGATGAAATAGGGCGAGAGATAGCCGCGATCGAACTGCATACCCTCGACGATGTCGGTCTCGGTCTCGAGGCTTTTGGCCTCCTCGACCGTAATCACGCCCTCGTTGCCGACCTTGGCCATGGCGTTGGCGATTTCCTTGCCGATGAAGCTGTCGCCGTTCGCCGAGATGGTGCCGACCTGGGCGATTTCGTCGTTGGATGTGACCTTCTTGGAGTGGGTCTTGAGATCGGCGACGATGGCGTCGACGGCGATGTCGACGCCGCGCTTCAGATCCATCGGGTTCATGCCGGCGGCCACGGCCTTCGTGCCTTCGCGGGCGATGGCGGCGGCGAGGACGGTGGCGGTGGTCGTGCCGTCGCCGGCAAGGTCATTGGTCTTGGAGGCGACCTCGCGCACGAGCTGGGCGCCCAAATTCTCGAACTTGTCGGCAAGCTCGACTTCCTTGGCGACGGTGACGCCGTCCTTGGTGATGCGCGGCGCGCCGAAGCTCTTTTCGATCACGACGTTGCGGCCCTTGGGACCGAGCGTGACCTTCACGGCGTTGTTGAGGATTTCGACGCCGCGCAGAATGCGGTCGCGCGCGTCGGTGGAGAAACGTACGTCTTTAGCGGCCATGTGATTGGTCCTCGATTGGTGGAGTTCGGCAGTCGGGCTTCGGCAGTCGGATAAGAGAGGCGCAGCGGCGTCGGCTAAACCGACTGCCTACTGCCTACTCCCGACTGCCCTTTCATCAGCCGACGACGCCGAGAATGTCGCTTTCCTTCATAATCAGCAGGTCTTCGCCGTCGATCTTCACCTCGGCGCCGGACCATTTGCCGAACAGGATGCGGTCGCCGGCCTTCACGTCGAGGGGAACCAGCTTGCCGCTGTCGTCTCTCGCGCCGGGTCCGACGGAGATCACCTTGCCTTCCTGGGGTTTTTCCTTGGCGGTGTCGGGGATGATGATGCCGCCTTTGGTCTTTTCCTCGCCCTCGAGGCGCTTGACCAGGACCCGGTCGTGCAGGGGACGGAACGCCATGTTTGGTCTTTCCTTTTTTCGCGCCGTGGGGCCAGCCTCGCTCGGCCGGACCCGCGGCAAAGGGATAAGCAAAAGGCCTGCTGGCACTCGCTGAGATTGAGTGCCAGCAGGCTGGATGCAGATAGGGTCGGCGCCGCGGCTTGTCAAGGCGGCCGTTCGACAGGCGCACGTTCGACCACAATTGCGGAACAGCGCTGCGGCACGGTTCAACCTCGGCCGCCTCCCCAGATTTCTCGAGCTTTGGCGCCACGAAAACGGTTCCGGCGACCCCGCAAACGATTGCCCGCCGCGGTTACGCTGCAAGTGCTCCGATAGGCGAACCACAGCCATCGCAGGCAAACGGCGCCTGTGGCGTTTGCGCCATCCTACCGGGTCATCCGCGCTTTTTCGGCATCAGGTGCGTCGGCTCGTAGGACATGTTAATCAGCCCGAGAGACAGGGCCTTCGCCACGGTGTGGGTGGTGTTCGCCGTGTCGAGCCGCGTGCGCGCCGATTCGAGGTGGAACCGGACAGTGTGCGGGCTGATTCCCAGAATCTGGGCGATTTCGTCGTCTTTCTTGCCCAGCGCCTTCCAGCGCAGACAGCTCGCCTCGCGCAGCGGCAGCCGCACGGGGTCGCGCCCCTCGCACGCGCCGAGCCCGCGCAGGGCGGCGGCGTGATAGTTCCAGGCGACCGTCATCGCGTCGCGCAGCAATTCGCGCCGCATCGCCTCCCAATCGCGACGCGCGGCGTTGGAGGTCACGCAAAACAGCGCAAATTCGCCATGCCGGCCGCGAATCGGAATGGAGAGTCCGTTGGCGCCGACGTCGAGCTCCTGCGCCTCGCCGAAAAACTTGCGAATGAGCGGATCGGAGCGGTCGATCTCGGACCAGTCGATCGGCAGGATTCCGCCGAGCCCCGCGCGCACGATGGGGTCGATGTCGACATAGCCGCTCTGCGCGTAATGCTTCTGCCACTCGGCCGAATACGTCACGGCAAGCAGCGGGCGCGGGGCGCCGGGGGCCGGCATGTTGAGCCCGGCATAGGCGAAATTATGGACGCCCCACTCGCGTAGAAAACCGCCGATCGCTCCGGTTGCGGCGTCGATGCGCTCGACCCGCGCAAGCTGCTCGATAAGTTCGAAGAAATCATCCGAATGCACGAGAGTCTACGCCATAGTTACACAAGGAACGCGCGCCACAAGTAACCATAGCCGCCGACAAAAATCCACGAATTTGCTTGCCGTGTTCCCGACACGCAGGCGAAATGCGCGTGCGTTCTCGATAAGTCGGCGCTGTTGCTTATCTTTGCCGGTCCAACCGAGACGGGAGCGCCGAGGCCGGCAATCGGGGCCGCGGCTCGGACCGCTTCCGGCTCGCACGGCCGCGAACAACCGGGAGTTGGCGCAGGTGTTTCCCCAGTCCCGCTAAACCGACGCGGCGCGCCGTCTTCGGGCGCGCCGCCGGTTCTCGAACGATACGCGTTGCTCGCGACTCGTCCGCTACGCCGTGTGCTGGATCGCCGAGAGCTTCCAGGCCTCCGGCCCCGCGCCTGCCGGGCGGCGGAAGGTCCAGACCTCCGTCGACTGCGTGGGCTGCGTCGCGCTGCCCGAGACGACCTTGCCGGTCGCGCGGTCTTCCGTCACGTCGGCGAGCGCAAAACGCATGGCGACGGTGGCGTATTCGTCGGCGCCCTCGCGCCACGCCTCCGAAAGGTCGCCCTGCAAGAGCTTCACATCGGAAATGCGGTTGACGACGCCCTTGGCGCGGTTCGTCGCCAGCTCCTCTTCGAGGTAGCGGACCATCTCCGGCGTCGCGAGTCGGCGTAAGCCGGCTCCGTCCTCGCGGCTGTAGGCGGCCTGGGTCTCCCCAAGAAGACGCTCGAACGCGTCGAAATCCTCCTTCGTGGGCCGGATCGGCGCGCCTTGGGAACCCGAAGGACCGGGGCTCGCCGCGCCGCCGCCGCCAAAGCCGGGGCCAAACCCCGCACGCCGGCCGAAGGCGGAACCGCCTGCAAACATGCTGGCCCCCGGCCGGCCGGCCGCGCCCGCCGCGGCCCCGTTGCGGCCCGCGAACCAGTTGAAGGCCAGCCGCGCGAGAAACACGAGCAGCGCGATTTGCAGCAGCAGACCGATCAGCGACATGAAGCCGCCCATGCCGCCAAAGAACCCGTGGCCGGTGAGGAGCCCGAACAGCCCCGCCCCGAGCAGACCCCCGGCGAGGCCGCCCATCAGCCCGCGTCCGAAACTCCCGGACGACGCCATGCCGGCGCCCGGCGCGCCCCACGACGGGCCGCCGTAGGTTCCGCGCGGCGTGACGGTGCGATCCATGGGCGAAACCGTCCCCGGCGCCGTGCGGGTCACGGGCGGCGGCGAAAAGGTGCGCGAGCCGCGGCTGCCCATGCCGCCGCCCCAGCCCATCTTGGCCTCCGCCAGCGCCGGCGCAAAGGCGAGCAAGGCGGCGAGCGCCAAGGATTTCAGAGCGCCCGATTTGAACGCCCAATGACGTGACATTTTCGTCCCTCTCTTCTGCTCTGGCGGAAGCGCATTGCTTCCGGCCCACCATCATATAGGCGACGGACCAGCTCTCCGCAAAGGCGGGACGACAGCCATCAATCGTTTTCCGCCGCATCGATTTAAGCGGTCACGGCGGCGAGCAACGGCGCAAGGTGGTTGTGCTCGGTCGCCCAGACGTACGATTCCGCCACGTTGTCATATTCGTGCCGGTAGAAATTGCCGACATCCCTGATCGAACGCCAAGGCAGATGCGGATGCCGTCCGCGCAGGTCGTCCGGCAAGCGGCGGCTCGCTTCCGAGATGATCTCCAACGCCCTCGTGACGGCGTAGAAATGCAAGCGCGACTTCTTGAACCGGTCGTAGTCGAGACCTTCCACAAACTCCCACGCGAAAAGAATATTGTCCCGGATGTCGCACAAAGCGCGCATGATCGATTCAGAACGCATAAATGGCTTCGCGCTCGGCGGTGGGGCGGACGTGATCTTTCAGCGCCATGCGGTTCGATACGTCGACGCGCATCGGAAACATATCCTCAATGGCGTGCACGATCCCGACATATTGAAAAACATCCATAGCGAAATCCGGAGCGATCTCGACGAGGATGTCGATGTCGCTGTCGGGCCGATACTCGTCGCGCGCGCGCGAGCCGAAGAGGGCGGCGTGCGCCACCCCCCGCGCCCGCAAGGCCGCCTCGTTCTCCTGCAGCCTGGCGATGATGTCCTGGCGATTCATGGAGCGCATGATACCACAAATGCGCGGCGGGGTGCGCACAGCCCGGAGGCGCGAAAGCCAAAAGGCGAACGAGAGCGGCGGGCCGCCGTCGTGGCCAAAAAAGGAGACCTGCCCCACGGCAGCAAATCTTTCCCCAAAGGATTTTTGAGCTAAGAGGGAGAATTCCCGCCCGACTCCAGCTACATCGACCTATGCGCCCCTATCTCGATCTCCTCGACAAAATCCTGCGCGAAGGCGTCCGCAAGGACGACCGCACCGGAACGGGCACGCTGTCGCTGTTCGGCCATCAGATGCGCTTCGATCTTTCCCGGGGCTTTCCGCTGATGACGACGAAGCGGCTGCATGTGAAGTCCGTCGTGCACGAACTGCTCTGGTTCCTGAAAGGCGACACCAACATCGCCTATCTGCGCGAGAACGGCGTCACAATCTGGGACGAGTGGGCCGACGAAGGCGGCGATCTCGGCCCGGTCTACGGGCGCCAGTGGCGCGCCTGGCCGGCGCCCGGCGGCGAAACCATCGACCAGATCGCCTGGCTGATCGACGAAATCGCGCGCAATCCTTTTTCGCGCCGCCTGGTGGTCTCGGCATGGAACCCCGCCGATCTCGACAGAATGGCGCTGGCGCCATGCCACTGCCTGTTTCAGTTCCATGTGGCGGAGGTCGGCGGCGTCCGGCGCCTCTCCTGCCAGCTTTACCAGCGCTCGGCTGACGTGTTTCTCGGCGCGCCCTTCAACATCGCGAGCTACGCCTTGCTCACCCATATGATCGCGCAGGTCGCGGGCTGCGCCGCGGGTGATTTCGTGCACACGCTCGGCGACGCGCATCTTTACCTCAACCATATCGATCAGGCGCGCGAGCAACTCGCCCGCGAGCCGAAACCCCTGCCCCGGCTCAAGCTGAACGAGGCCGTGACCTCGCTCTTCGACTTTAGATTCGAGGATATCGCGATCGAGGGCTACGAGCCCTGGCCGGCGATCGCCGCGCCTATCGCGGTGTGAGCGGCGCGCGTTCGACAGTCTCTTTGCGAAACGGCCCGCGCCCGCCGTTCCGTCCGCTCGGCGTCGTTCGCAAGGCGGCCCGACCGACGCTTATGTTGCAGCGCCCATTGACTTCGCCCGCGCGCCCTTCTAACCCTGCGCCGATTCCGCTCGACCGGGCGCGGGCCGATCGGACGCGCATGGACGCTGGCGGCGTCCGGTCCCGCTGGAGGGGCGCCAATCTTGTTTCGGGCCGGCGCAGACCCGAAAATCTCGAAATGAAACGCGCTTCGAACGAATTCGGCAAAAAGTCGACGGGCTTTTTCGGAAGGCGCGAGAGAGGGGCGATTACGGCGACGCGCGGACTTGTGAGGAGCGAACTCCTCGACACAGCGCGCCGCCGAGATCGATGGAGGCGGACGGACACATGTCTTTGCGTGTTTCCGGCAAGAACATGAATATCGGCGAGGCGCTGCGGACGCATGTGACTGTGCGTCTGACCGGGGCGACGGCCAAATATTTCGGCGGCGGCGTGAGCGGTCACGTCACCGTGGCGCCGGAAGGCTCGGGCTTTCGCGCCGACTGCGCCCTGCATCTCACCTCGGGAATCGTGCTTCAGGCGGACGGGCGCGCGCAGGAGGCCTATGCAGCCTGCGATCAGGCCGCGGACCGCATCGAGAAGCGGCTGCGGCGCTACAAGAGCCGGCTGAAGAGCCATCACGAGCGCCAAGACGGCGGCCGGACCGAGGTCGCGCCGACCTACGTGATCGCCGCTCCGGACCAGGAGGCCGAGGCGCCGGCCGAATTCAGCCCGACGGTGATTGCCGAATCCACGACGCAATTGCGCCGTCTTTCGGTCTCCGCGGCGGTGTTGGATCTCGACTTTACCGGCGCGCCGGTCGTCGTGTTCCGTCACGTCAATACGGGGCGGGTCAACGTCGTCTACCGGCGCGGAGACGACCATATCGGGTGGATCGACGCTCCCGGCGGCGAGTGAGGGGGCGCCGCGCCACAGGCCGAAGCTCCGGCATGTTTCTTGCTTGCTTCACCCTCGTCGCGTGTCTGCGCGCGGGAGGGCCGGCAAGACGGCGGGCGAGACGGCGCTTGTGGCGGCCTAGAGCATGTCCCGCAAAAGTTGAGTAGACTTTTGCGATAAGGACGTGCTCAACATTTTGATCTGGCGCGATTTCCTTTCGCTCACGCGATTCCACGCGATCGGAATCGTTCGATCGATAAGAAATCGCGCCAGATCATAATGTCGGAGCGAATTCTTGTCGAAAAAGTCTGTCAACTTTTTCGGAATTCGCTCTAAGGCGCTGGAAGGAATTTCGAGGCGCGATTCGCGGCTCGGCGAACGAGGTCTTGCACAGGACGAAGGCGCATGCGGCTAACCGATTTGCTCTCGCCGGACGCGATCATCCCGTCGCTGAAAGCGACGAACAAGAAACAGGTCTTGCAGGAGCTGAGCGACAGGGCGGCGCGGATTTCTGGCCTCTCCGCGCGGGAAGTGTTCGACGCGCTGCTCCAGCGCGAGCGCCTCGGCTCGACCGGCATCGGCGAAGGCGTCGCCATTCCCCACGGCAAGCTTTCGAAGATCAAGCGCATCTTCGGCGTGTTCGCGCGGCTCGAACGGCCGATCGACTTCGAGGCGCTCGACGGCGCGCCTGTCGATCTCGTCTTTCTGCTGCTGGCGCCGGAGGCGTCGGGCGCGGACCATCTCAAAGCCCTCGCCTGCGCCGCGCGAATGCTGCGCGACGCCAACGCCGTGTCGATGGTGCGCGCCACGCGCGATTCGCATGCGCTCTATTCGCTCATCGCGCAGGGCGCCGCCAAGCCGCACGCGGCTTAGAGCGCTTCCCGTTCAAATGGGATCATTTGAACGATAAGGAATCGCTCAATATCAAAAAGTTGAGCGTATCCTCCTCCAAAAAGCGGCGTCCACTTCTTGAGGATTCGCTCTAGGCCGGCGCGGCGGGGCGACCCTCAGGCGGACATCGGCCGCTTGGCCGCGCTCCCGTGCGAGGCGTGCCCGCCCTTGCGGCCGGCCTCCGAGGCCAGCGTATGATCGCGCGAGAAACTGCGTTTCGCCGGATTGACGCTCTGCCCGCCCTTACGGCCCGCCTTGGCGGCGAGTTCGGGATTTTGCGAGAAGCTGCGCTTTTCATCCGGAACGCTGCGCCCGCCCTTGCGCGCGATCTCCCTCTGCCGCTCGGGGTCCATCGAAGCAAAGCCCCGATTCGACTTCTTCATCTCCTGCATGACCGTCGCCTCTTCTGGCGTGCCCCCGGCGCCCATGAGGGAATAACGCGTGCGCTAAGACAAAGTTGCCGCTTTTGCGCGGCCGATTGACTTTTTCTAATGATGCAGCCGCACAAAAACGCCCGCCGGCGCGCCCCGAAGGCGGCCGGAAACGCCGTAGCTTCAGGCGTCCGAGAGCGAACGGGTCAGGCGTGCGGCGCCGCAGCCCTGTCCTTGCGATGCGAGCGGCGGTCGAAGAACAAAGCCTGACTGATGAGCGCCTTGAGGCTGTCGACGCTGAACGGCTTGGCGATGAGGAAGGCGGGCTCCGGCGGCTCGCCCGTCAGAAAGCGCTCCGGATAGGCGGTGACGAAAATCACCGGCGTCGAAAAGGCGCCGAGAATCTCGTTCACGGCCTCGAGGCCGGAACTGCCGTCGGCGAGCTGAATATCCGCGAGAATGAGGCCCGGCCGCGCCCGCTCGATCGCCTGCACGGCCTCGGTATGCGTGCGCGCCATGCCCACGACGCGGTGGCCGAGCTCCTCGACGAGGCCGCGAAGGTCGTCCGCGATCAGCGGCTCGTCCTCGATGATGAGGACGTCGGTGGCGATCTGATCGGCGATTTCGTCGTTGGCCGCCTCGATCAGCGCCGCCGCCTCGTTCTCGTCGACCCCGAGCGTGCGGGCGACCTGCGCGGTGTCGAACCCCTCCAGCGCCGACAACAGAAAGGCGAGGCGCGGGCGCAGGGAAATGGCGTCGAGATTGCGCCGCGCGCCCTTCTCGCCGGAAGCGCCGGCTTCGTCCCTGTGGGTGTTGATGGGCGCGGCCGTCCAGACGTCGATGAACAGGCGGTAGAGCGCCTCGCGCGCCTCTTCGTCGGCGCCGATCTTGCTTGGGTCCGCGACCAGGGTTTCGAGCGTGGCCAGGACGTAAGCGTCGCCGCCTTCGCGGCTGCCGGTGAGGGCCCGCGAAAAGCGCCGCAGATACGGTATGAGTCCCGCAATTTCCCGAGAAACCGACATTATTGGCCCCTTCGCCGCGCCATGCGGCTCCCTCCATCATGGTCCGTGCGCGCCGGATGCGTCAAATCGTCGTCCCTCTTTCGGGAACCATTCGACGAAACCCGCGTTCTGATTTTGGTGCCGCGTTGCAGTATATCGTGGCGGCTGTTGTTCGCCAGAAAAATGATGCACGCCGAGTTCGAGGAGCCTATGGGAACCAGCAACAGGATAAATATCGCCGTGGAGCGGGCACAGTCGAAGGAAGACGGGATACGCGAAACGGCGGGGGCTGTTTCTCACGAGGCGAACGGCAGGACGGCGGAAGCCCCGTATGTGCTGTTCGACGTCCACAGACGACCATCGAAGGGGCGCGCGGCGATCGACATGAAGGAAAAAGGGACGCTTGGGAGAGGAGGCTCGGCCATGGGCCCACGCACGGCAGACATTGGCGAGCAGATCGGGCGGGAGCTGAGGGGTCTGTACGACGACGTCGTCGCACAGCCGGTTCCGGACCGGTTTCTCGACCTCTTGAATCGTCTGGAAAAGACGTCGATATCCAGGGAGACGCGAACGAAAGCTCCCGGGGAAATGTAGTGACCGGCACAAGCGTGGGGGACGGCGGCGCACGACTGAAGGCGGATCTGCTTTCGGCGATACCCAATTTGCGCGCGTTCGCCGTATCGCTGTCCGGAAATGCGGACCGCGCCGACGATCTCGTTCAGGAGACGCTGGTCAAGGCGTGGGGGAGCCTCGCCTCCTTCACGGAGGGAACCAACCTCACCGCGTGGCTCTTCACCATCCTGCGCAACATCTACTACAGCGAATACCGCAAGCGCCGGCGCGAAACGCCCGATCCCGACGGCGCTATCGCGGCGCGGCTGGTCGAGCCCGCGTCGCAGAACGCGCATATGGATTTTCTCGACTTCCGCACGGCGATGCAGAAGCTGCCGCCCGATCAGCGCGAAGCGCTCGTCCTTGTCGCGGCGTCCGGCCTTTCCTACGAAGAGGCCGCGGCGATCTGCAACTGCGCCCCGGGCACGATGAAGAGCCGCGTCAACCGCGCGCGCAACCGCCTCGCCGAACTGCTCGCGCTCGCGGGCGGACCGGACGGCTCCGCCGTCTACGAGATGAGCGATTAGCCCTCGGCCTCGCGCCTTGGCGCGCGCCTCGGCGGCGATTGAAACCCAACGGGAAATGCCGCATAGGGAGACGCCCGAGCGGCCCCGTCTGCGGACGGGCCGGCGGGTCCGTCACGTCGCGCCTGCGCGCTTTCCGATCGAACGGAATCGTTCGATCGAAAAGAAATCGCGCCAGATCAAAATGCTGGAGCGCATTCTTGTCGAAAAAGTCTGTCAACTTTTTCGCAATGCGCTCTAAGCGCAGATCCAGATCACCGAGCCAGATCACAATGTCCGACGATCACCGTATCGAACGCGATTCCTTCGGCGACATCGCCGTGCCGTCCTGGGCCTATTGGGGCGCGCAGACCCAGCGCTCGCGCGAGAATTTCCCCATCGGCGGTCAGCGGATGCCCCTCGCCATGGTTCACGCCCTGGCGCGCGTAAAGCTCGCCGCGGCCGAGGTCAACGCGAAGAAGGGGCTGATCGAGCCGAAGATCGCGGCGGCCATCGTGGAGGCGGCGTGCGAAATCGTTGCCGGCCGGCTCGACGACCACTTCCCGCTCGTCGTCTGGCAGACGGGTTCGGGCACGCAGTCCAACATGAACGTGAACGAGGTCATCGCCAATCGCGCCAACGAGCAACTGGGCGCGGGCCGCGGCGCCAAGGCGCCGGTGCATCCTAACGATCACGTCAATTGCGGCCAGTCGTCGAACGACAGCTTTCCAACAGCGATTCACGTCGCCTGCGCTTTGGCGATCTCCGGCAAGCTGCTGCCCGCGGTCGACCGCCTTCACGAAGCGCTCGACGCCAAGGCCAAGAAATTCGCGCCTCTCGTCAAGATCGGCCGCACGCATCTGCAGGACGCGACGCCGGTGACGCTCGGCCAGGAGTTTTCGGGCTACGCCGCGCAGGCCGCCTACGCCGGGGAGCGCATCCGCAAGACGCTGCCCGATCTTCTCGCGCTGGCGCAGGGCGGCACGGCCGTCGGCACCGGCGTCAATACGGCGAAGGGCTTCGCCGAAGAGGTCGCCGCCAATATCGCCGCGCAGACCGGCCTGCCCTTCGTCACCGCGCCCAACAAGTTCGAGGCGCTGGCGGCGCACGACGCCGCGGTGTTCGCGCATGGCGCGCTGAACGCGCTGGCGGCGGGACTTTACAAGATCGCCTGCGACATCCGCCTCCTGGGCTGCGGCCCGCGCGCCGGCTTCGCCGAACTGAAACTGCCCGAGAACGAACCCGGCTCCTCGATCATGCCGGGCAAGGTGAATCCGACGCAGGTCGAAGCGATCACCATGGTCTGCGCGCGCGTCTTCGGCAATCACCAGACCGTGACGTTCGCCGCCTCGCAGGGCCATCTCGAACTCAATGTGATGAAGCCGGTCATCGCCTTCGCCTTCCTTGAATCGGTCGATCTGCTCGCGGACGGAATCGACAGCTTCGTGACCCGTTGCCTCGACGGGATCGAGGCGGACGAAGCCAACCTCACGCGCTTCCTCGAGCGCTCGCTGATGCTGGTGACGGCGCTGGCGCCCAAGATCGGCTACGACGCGGCGAGCAAGATCGCGCGCGCCGCGCATAAAAACGGCACGAGCCTGAAGGAGGAGGCCCTCGCCTCCGGCAAGGTGACGGCGGCGGAATTCGACGCCATCGTGCGGCCGGAGAAGATGCTCGGGCCGAACGAGTGAGGGCGCGCTCGCGATGCGAGCCTTCGGGCTCGCCGCGTATCGCCCAATAATTGGTCTTGAGCGCAGCGCGCGGCCGCGCAAAACTGGGCGCGTTTCGAGCCGGCGCGCGCGACAGCATCTGGAGAATACATGTCCGCTTCAAACGCCGCCGCGCCGTTTCTCAGCCGCGAACGCACGATCGCCTCGCCGTCCTTCAACCGCTGGCTCGTGCCGCCGGCGGCGCTGGCGATCCATCTGTGCATCGGCATGGCCTATGGCTTTTCGGTGTTCTGGCTGCCGCTTTCGCGCATCGTCGGCGGCAAGGAGCCGAAAGCCTGCCCCGACGACATGGGCTTCTTCGCAGCGATTTTCACGACGAACTGCGACTGGAAGATCAGCTCGCTCGGTTGGACCTTCACCCTGTTCTTCGTGTTTCTGGGATCGTCCGCGGCGGTGTTCGGCCATTGGCTGGAGACCGCCGGCCCGCGCAAGGCGGGCCTCGCGGCGGCGCTGTGCTGGTGCGGCGGCCTGCTGATCTCGGCGGCTGGCGTCTATCTTCATCAGATCTGTATGCTGTGGCTCGGCTCCGGCGTCATCGGCGGGATTGGCCTGGGACTCGGCTACATTTCGCCGGTCTCGACTCTCATCAAATGGTTTCCCGACCGGCGCGGCATGGCGACCGGCCTCGCCATCATGGGCTTTGGCGGCGGCGCCATGATCGGCGCGCCGCTCGCCGACAGGCTGATGGCCTTCTATGCGAGCCCGTCGTCGCCGGGCGTGTGGGAGACCTTCGTCACCCTCGCCGCAATTTACTCCGTCTTCATGACCGCCGGTGCGCTGGGCTATCGCGTGCCGCGCGAGGGCTGGAAGCCCGCCGGCTGGACGCCGCCGGCGCCCGCGGCCAACGCCATGGTCACGCATCGTCACGTGCATCTCGAGACGTCTTGGAAGACGCCGCAGTTCTGGCTGCTGTGGGGCGTGCTCTGCCTCAACGTCTCGGCCGGCATCGGCGTGCTCGGGATGGCCTCGCCCATGCTGCAGGAAGTGTTCGGCGGCCGCCTGATCGGGCTCGACGTCGGATTCGATCAACTTGCCGCCGATCAGAAAAAGCAGATCGCCGCCATTGCCGCGGGCTTCACCGGGCTCCTCTCGCTCTGCAACATCGGCGGGCGCATCGCTTGGGCCTCGGCCTCCGACCGCTTCGGGCGCAAAATCACTTACGCCATCTTCTTCGTTCTGGGTTTCCTGCTGTATTCGGCGATCCCCTTTGCGGCGCAGGCCGGCGCCGTCGGATTGTTCGTCGCGCTTTTCGCCGTCATCATCACCATGTACGGCGGCGGCTTCGCCACCATCCCCGCCTATCTCGCCGACATGTTCGGCACGCATCACGTCGGCGCCATTCACGGCCGGCTGCTGACGGCGTGGTCGACGGCGGGCGTGCTCGGCCCGGTGCTGGTCAATTACATCCGCGAATATCAGCTTGCGAACGGCGTCGCGCGCGAGGCCGCCTACAACCAGACGATGTACGTGCTCGCCGGCCTCCTGGGCGCGGGGCTGCTGTGCAATCTGCTGGTGCGTCCTGTCGCCGAAAAGCACTTCATGACGGACGAAGAAGTCGCGGCCGAAAAGAAGATTTCTCCCGCGCAGGTCGTAAAGCAGGACGACGACACGCACGCCGATTTCGAGGATTTCGTCGAAGAGGGCCTGGAGCCCGCCGCCGCGCCCGCCCGCACGGCGCCCGCCGCAAACGAGACGCCCGCGGCCGGGGCCGGCGAGGCGATCCTGCTTCTCCTGTCGTGGACGGCGGTGGGCGCCCCGCTCGCCTGGGGCGTGTGGACGACTTTGCTGAAAACCGCGCCGCTGTTTCGTTGAGGCCGGCGCGGCTAGCGCGCTTTCCGCTCGCGTGGAATCACGTGAGCGAAAAGAAATCGCGCCAGATCAAAATGTTCATTGGAGACGCGGACACAGGGAACCCCAGGGCGCTTCCGGTCAGGCGGCCCTCGGGTGAACCTGCGCTTCGATTTCGGCGCCGACGGACTCGCGAGCCATCTCCAAATCGTAGGTCGCCTGCATTCCCATCCAGAATTCCGCGCTTGTCCCGAAATAGCGGGCAAGCCGCAGCGCCGAATCCGGCGTGATCGCCCGCTTGCCGTTGACGATCTCGCTGATGCGGATTTGCGGCACGCCGATCGCTTTCGCAAGCGCATACTGGGAGAGGTCGAGGGGCTTGAGGAAATCCTCGCGCAACACCTCGCCGGGGTGGGTAGGAGCAAAGTCGGCCATCGCTTCAACGCTCCTCAATGGTAGTCGACGATCTCGACGTCATAGGCGTCGCCGTCTCGCCAACGGAAGCAAACTCGCCATTGATCGTTGATCCTTATGCTGTGCCGCCCTTTTCGATCGCCCGAAAGGCGCTCCAGCCGGTTGCCGGGGGGGGCCTTGAGATCGTCGAGGCTCGCCGCGTTGTGGATTTGCGTCAGCTTGCGGTTCGCCGCTTTCATGATGTCGTTCGGAACGCCCTTGATGAAGCGGCGCCGCCAAGCGGCCTCGGCGGCCGCATTCCGAAACGACTTAATCATGGTCAATGCTAACGCATGTCGTTAGCTAACGCAACGCATAAGCATGGCCGCCGCCGAAAATGCAATGATCGACCTGCCCCGCGTCGCCTCCCGCCTGTTCGGGACGCCGACGACGATCGCGCGCGTCAAGCTCGATGTGGCGCCCGGGGTGCTCGCGCCGCGTCTTGCCGGAGGCGCTTTGGCGCGGATCGAGGCGGCTGCTGCGTCGGTGGGGCGCCGCAGCCTGCCGATCTACGCCCATGACATCCTTATTTCCCAGCGCAGACCCGCAAGCGACGGAGCTCGTCAACAACACACAAACACCCGTGCGCGGCCTTCGCCGTAGCGGGCGGCCTGGCGCGAGAGAAAGAATTCCTCGCGCGTCATCATCGGCGCGTCGGGCGCGTCGCCGTGCGTCGTGCGAAAATGCGCGACATAGGCGTCGTAGTCGCCCTGCCCCACCATCAGCCGCGCGCCGTCCTTGAGCTTCGCGCCGATCTTCCTGAGATCAAGCCCCGGCAGGCCGCAGATCGTGCAGGTCATCCTCCGCCTCCCTGGTAGTGACGTGATCGGCGGCGCGCGCCGCCCGCATGGCGCTCAGCCCGTAGGCCAGCATGGTCAGAACCAGCACGATAAAGATCGCGCAGACCGTGACGTCGACGTAATCGTTGAAAATCACGCGCTGCATCTCCCCGACGGATTTCGCGGGAGCGAGCACTTCGCCGCGCGCCGACGCGTCGAGAAATTTGCGCGCATGAGCGAGAAACCCGATGCGCGGATCGGAATGAAACATTTTCTCGACGCCCGCGGTCAGCGTGCAGATGTAAATCCACGAGACCGGCGCCAGCGCGACGAAGGCGAAGGCGTCGCGCTTCATGCGCAGCAGCACCACGGCGCAGAGCGTCAGCGCGATCGCCGCGAGCATCTGATTGGCGATGCCGAACAGCGGCCACAGCGTGTTGATGCCGCCGAGCGGATCGATGACGCCCTGATACAGAAACCAGCCCCAGCCCGAAACCGCGAGGCTGGTCGCGACAAGATTGGGAATTAAGGATTTCGAGTCTCGGAAGGCGGGCGCGAATCCGCCGACGAGATCCTTTATCATGAAGCGCGCGACGCGCGTGCCGGCGTCGATCGTCGTCAAAATGAACAGCGCCTCGAACAGAATGGCGAAATGATACCAGAAGGATTTCGCCGTCTCGCCGCCGACGGCGGAGGAAAGTATCTGCGCCATGCCGACGGCGAGCGTCGGCGCGCCGCCGGTGCGCGAGAGAATGGTGGTCTCGCCTACCTGCCGCGCCGCCTGCGACAGCGTCTCCGCCGAAACCGGAAAGCCCCAGCCGGTGACGACGCCCGCCGCCGTTTCCGGCGTCGCGCCGATCAGCGCCGGCGCGCTGTTCATGGCGAAATAGACGCCGGGCTCCAGCGCGCAGGCGGCGATCAGCGCCATGATCGCGACGAAGGACTCCATCAGCATGGCTCCGTAGCCGATAAAGCGCGTCTGCGTCTCGTCGGCGACCATCTTCGGCGTCGTGCCGGAGGCGACGAGCGAGTGAAAGCCCGAGACGGCGCCGCAGGCGATGGTGACGAAGAGAAACGGAAACAGACCGCCCGCGAACACCGGGCCGGAGCCGTCGACGAAGCGGCTGACCGCCGGCATTTTCAGTTCCGGCCAGACGATGAAGACGCCGAGCGCCAGCGCGACGATCGTGCCGATCTTGAGAAAGGTCGCAAGATAGTCGCGCGGCGCGAGCAGCAGCCACACCGGCAGCATCGAAGAAAGGAAGCCGTAGCCGATGAGGACGAAGGCCAGCGTCTCGCCCTTGAACGTAAAGAGCGGCCCCAGCGTCTCGCTTTCGGAGACGAAACGGCCGAGCGTGATGCTGGCGAGCAAGGCGACAAAGCCGACGATGGAGATTTCGCCGATGCGGCCGGGGCGCATGAAGCGCCCGTACATCCCCATGAACAGCGCGATGGGCAGCGTGGCGAAGACGGTGAAGGCGCCCCAGGGGCTGTGCGCCAGCGCCTTGACGACGACGAGGCCGAGCACGGCGATGAGAATGACCATGATCGAGAGAATGCCGATCATGGCGATGACGCCCGCCGGCGCGCCCATCTCGCTCCGGATGAGTTCGCCGAGCGAGCGTCCGTCGCGCCGCGTCGAGATGAACAGCACCAGAAAATCCTGCACGGCGCCGGCGAAGACGACGCCGGTCAGGAGCCACAGCGTGCCCGGCAGATAACCCATCTGAGCGGCGAGCACGGGCCCGACCAGCGGGCCGGCGCCGGCGATGGCCGCGAAGTGATGGCCGAACAGCACATATTTGTCGGTCGGCACATAGTCGAGCCCGTCGCTCTTGCGGTGCGCGGGCGTGCGGCGCTTCGCGTCGAGGCGCATCACCTTCTCGGCGATGAACAGCGAATAGAAGCGGTAGCCGATGGCGTAGACGCAGATCGCCGCCGCCGCGAGCCAGATGGCGTTGACTGGTTCGCCGCGCGAACTCGCGATCGTATAGAGCGCGAACAGTGCAAAGGCGCCCACGGCGCCCCAGAGCGCGAGAGCGAGCGGATTGCGGCCCGAGGGCGCGGCGAACATGGACATGTGACGGAGCCTCGAAGAATGGGGATTTGGTCCATTATCGCCAATGGCGCCGCCCCGATCAAATCGGCCCTCCCGTCACGACTTTCGCGCGAAAACGATCTGCGTGTCGCCGTAGCGGCGCTCCTCCAGGCGCGCAAGGCCTTCGGGAAGATCGATCCGCGCGTCCGCTGCTTCTTCGATGACGACGAGCGCGCCCGGCGCCAGCCAGCCGCCCGCAACGAGCGACGCCAAGGCGTGCGTCGCCAAGCCCTTGCCGTAAGGCGGATCGAGAAAGGCGAGCGAGAAGATTTCGCCCGGCGGCGCAAGACCGAGCTTGGTCGCGTCGCGACGGAAAATTCGTGTCACGCCGCCGAGCCCGAGCGCTTCGATATTGGCGCGCAGCAGCGCGCGCGCCTGGGCCCCGTCGTCGACGAAGAGCGCGCGCGCCGCCCCGCGCGAGAGCGCCTCAAGGCCGAGCGCGCCCGTGCCGGCGAACAGATCGACGACCGCGGCGCCGGCGACAGGATCGCCATAGGCGTGCGCCAGAATGTCGAAGACCGATTCGCGCAGCCGGTCGGACGTTGGGCGAATGGTCTGCGAGCGCGGCGCCTGGAGCGCGCGCCCGCGCAGCGCGCCGCCGACGATGCGCACGGCTCAGCGCCCGCTGCGCGGCTTGCGGGGTCCGCCAGGCTTGCCGCTGGACTTGCCGCCGCCTCGCGGCGCGCGCGGCCCGCGCGGCTTATCGCCGCTTGGCGGCCGGGGCCGCTGCGCATTCTCGCGCCGATCCTCGCGGCCGAATTTTTTCGCGCGAAACTCGCCGTTCGAGCGCGAGGCGCCCGCTTCGCCGCGCGCAAATCGCGATCCGCCCGTTCGCCGCGCCGCCGGTTTCGCAAAGGCGCCGCGGTCGTCCCGTTCGCGCCTCCGTCCGTCGCCGACGTCGCTCCCGCCGGCTTCTCGGGCGCGCCGCCCGCCGTCGCGTCCGCGGCTTTCCTTGCGCGGCCCTCGCGTCTCCTCGCGCGGCGCGCGCGGCCGTTCGTCGCCGCGCATCTTGGCGAAGCGCCGCGCATTGCGCGTTTCCGGCGCCTCTGCCTTCGCCCCTTTTACGACCACGCGCTCGACCGCGACGGCGCGGCCTCGCCGGTCCGCGGTGGCGGAGCGTTCGATGCGCGCGCGCGGTCCGCTCGCCGCCTTCTCGTCGCGTTCGCGGCGCAGTGTCGACACGTGTTTTCTCGATCGCTTCTGCGCGCGCTCGCGCGCCTCCTGCGCCTGCGCGGGCGTCATGTCCTCGCGCAGAGGCGACGAGAAATCGACGCCGGCGAATTCGGCGAGCGTCTTGCCGAGCTGCTCGCGCAGCACCTTCAGCCGCACCTCTTCGACCGCGCCCTCGGCGAGATCGCCGAGCTGGAACGGCCCGTAGGACACGCGGATGAGCCGCGCCACATCGAGCCCCAAATGCTCCAGCACGCGCTTGATCTCGCGGTTCTTGCCTTCCGTGAGGCCCATGGTGAGCCAGGCGTTGGCGCCTTGCGTGCGGTCGAGCGACGATTCGATCGGCGCATAGGCGACGCCGTCGACCGTCACGCCGTCTTTCAGCGTATCGAGGCGCGCCTGATCGACCTCCCCGTGAACGCGCACGCGATAGCGCCGCGTCCAGCCCGTCGCGGGGAGCTCCAGCGTGCGCGCAAGGCCGCCGTCATTGGTGAGCAGCAGCAGGCCCTCGGTGTTGATGTCGAGCCGTCCGACGCTGACGAGGCGCGGCAGATCGGGACGGCGCGCGTCGAGATAAGCGAAGACGGTCTCGCGCCCTTCAGGGTCTTTGGCGCTCGTCACCAGCCCGGCGGGCTTATGAAACAGGAAGAGGCGCGTGCGCTCGCGCCCCTGCATCGGCTTGCCGTCGATGGCGATCGCGTCGCCCTCGCGCACGTTGAAGGCGGGGCTGGTCAGCACGCGGCCGTTGACGGCGACGCGACCGTCGGCGATCCAAGCTTCCGCGTCGCGGCGCGAACAGGCGCCCGCGCGCGCCATGACCTTGGCGATGCGCTCCCCTTCGAAGGCGCTGGTCTTCTCGGGCGGAGGCGGCGGGCTTTTGCGAGCCGGAGGTTTCGCGGCTTTGGGATTGGCGGCTTTGGCAAAAGCGGGCTTCTTGCTTCGCGCGGCGCCAAACGCATTCGTCTTGCCGTCCGCCTGCCGCTTGCGCGGCCCGCGCTTGCCGTCCTGCCCTTCGCGCGTGCTATGGGAGGCCGCCGGGCGCCGCCGCATGGGCCGATCGCCGCCCGGGCCGGCGGGCGGACGTTGTCCTGATTTCCTGTCGCTCATGCGCCCTGATAGCAGGCGGCGCCGCGCGAATGGAAGGGCGAAAGCGGTCAAATGAGCGGTTCTGGAGCCGACCCCCTCTCCCTCGCCTTCGAGGCGGCGCGCGAGGCCGCGCAGGCCGACGAAGTGCCGGTCGGCGCGGCGATCGCGCGGGCCGGAGAAATCCTCGCCGTCGCGGGCAATCGCACGCTGCGCGATCGCGACCCGACCGCCCATGCGGAAATGCTGGCGATCCGCGCCGCCTGCGCGCGGCTAAAAACCGAGCGGCTCGTCGATTGCGACCTCTACGTGACGCTGGAGCCCTGCGCCATGTGCGCCGGGGCGATTTCCTTCGCGCGCATCCGCCGCCTGTATTTTTCGGCGGACGACCCGAAAGGCGGCGCCGTCGAACACGGGCCGCGCTTCTTCTCGCAGCCGACCTGCCATCACGCGCCGCAGATTTACGGCGGCCTGCGCGAAAGCGAGGCGGCGGCGCTGCTGCGCGCGTTTTTTACGGCGCGGCGGTGAGCGTCGGCGGCGCGCCGAACCTCACAAAATGAAGCGGCTCAAGTCGCGGTTCCTGGCGAGATCGCCGATGTGCTCTTCGACATAGGCGCCGTCGATGACGATCTTCTCGTCCGCCTTGTCCGACGCCGAGAAGCTGATCTCGTCGAGCACGCGCTCCATCACCGTCTGCAATCGCCGCGCGCCGATGTTTTCGACGGAGGTGTTGACCTGCACGGCGACCTTGGCGATGGCCTCGACCGCGGACGGCGCGAATTCGAGTTCGACGCCTTCCGTGCCCATCAGCGCCACATACTGCTTGGTGAGGCAGGCCTCGGTTTCGGTGAGGATGCGGCGAAAGTCGTCTTCGTTCAGGGAAGCGAGTTCGACGCGGATCGGCAGGCGCCCCTGCAGTTCGGGCAGCAGGTCAGACGGCTTGGCGACGTGAAACGCGCCCGAGGCGATGAACAGCACGTGGTCGGTCTTCACCGGCCCGTGCTTGGTCGCCACCGTCGTGCCTTCGATCAGCGGCAGCAGATCGCGCTGCACGCCCTCGCGCGAAACGTCCGCGCCGCCGCGCCCTTCGCGCGCGCAAATCTTGTCCATCTCGTCGATGAACACGATGCCGTTGTTCTCGACCTCGTGGATCGCCTCGCGCACGCTGGCCTCCTGGTCGATGAGCTTTTCGCTCTCTTCGGCGACGAGCGGCGCGTGAGCGTCGCGCACCGTGAGCTTCCTCGGCTTGCCGCGTCCCGCTAGGGCCTTGCCGAGGAGGTCGCCGATCGAGAAGGCGGTGACGCTGGCGCCGGGCATGTTCGGCAGTTCGAACATGGGCGCGGCGGAGCCGGTCTGCGCGATTTCGATTTCGATTTCCTTGTCGTTGAGTTCGCCGGCGCGCAGCTTCCTACGAAAGGAATCGCGGGTCGCCGCGGACGACTTGTCGCCCACGAGCGCGTCGAGCACGCGCTCCTCGGCGGCAAGCTGCGCGCGCGCCTCGACATCCTTGCGCTTGCGCTCCTTGACCAGCGCAATGGCGACCTCGACGAGATCGCGAACGATCTGCTCCACGTCGCGCCCGACATAGCCGACTTCGGTGAACTTCGTCGCCTCCACCTTCAGGAACGGCGCGTTGGCGAGGCGCGCGAGACGCCGCGCGATCTCTGTCTTGCCGCAGCCCGTCGGCCCGATCATCAGGATGTTTTTCGGCATCACCTCTTCGCGCATGGCGCCGGTCAGCCGCAGGCGCCGCCAGCGATTGCGCAGCGCGATGGCGACGGCGCGCTTGGCGTCCTGCTGACCGACGATATAGCGGTCGAGTTCGGAAACGATCTCGCGCGGCGAGAAGTCGGGCATGGGTGAGGATCCTTGTGCGGAGAAGCGAATAGCGAATAGCGAATAGCGAATAGTGTCAAATCCCTATTCGCTACTCGCTATTCGCTATTCGCTCAAATCGTCTCCACCACCACATTGTTGTTCGTATAGACGCAGATGTCGGCCGCGATGGCCATGGCGCGGCGCGCGATGGCCTCGGCGTCGTGGGGGCTGTCGAGCAGGGCCCTTGCGGCGGCCAGCGCGAAATTGCCGCCCGAGCCGATCGCCGCCACCGCGCCGAATTCGTCCGATTCCGGCTCCAGCACGTCGCCCGAGCCGGTGAGCACGAGGCCGGCCTCCTTGTCGGCGACGAGCATCATGGCCTCGAGCCGGCGCAGATAGCGGTCCATGCGCCAGTCCTTGGCGAGCTCCACGCAGGCGCGCGTAAGCTGCCCGGGATATTGCTCCAGCTTGCCTTCCAGCCGCTCGAACAAGGTGAAGGCGTCGGCGGTGGCGCCGGCAAAGCCGGCGATCACCTCGCCCTTGCCCAGGCGGCGCACCTTCTTGGCGTTGCCCTTCATGATGGTCTGGCCGAGGCTCACCTGCCCGTCGCCGGCGATCACGGTCTTGCCGCTCTTTTTCACCAGCACGATGGTAGTGGCGTGCATTTCGGCCGGTCGCCGCTCCTGTTCCTTGCTCATGCGCGTATCGTTCCGGGCTGGATGGTTCCGCCGATGTAGGGTTTGCCGCGGCGCCGGGCAAGGTCGATTTTTGGCCGATTTTCGCCCGCGCCGTTGCCGAAGCCCGCCGGCGTCGCCATCTCCCGCAAGTCGACGCCGCGCGCGCCGCCGCAGGGAACACTATGCCTCAAATTCTCCTCGCGCTCGACCTCCACTCTTTCGAGACCGCCTTCGTCACCTTGCTGTTCGTCGTCGAGCCGCTCGGCCTCGCGCCGATTTTTCTCGCCGCGACCAGGGGCTTCGACGCGTCGGCGCGCTGGCGCATCGCGCTGCGGGCGTGCCTTTTCGCGCTGCTGATCCTGACCGGTACGGCGCTCGCCGGCGGGCGGCTGCTGACGGCGCTGGGCATTTCCCTGCCGGCCTTCCGCGTCGCCGGCGGCCTGCTGCTCTTCGCCATCGCCGCCGAAATGACGCTCGGCGTGCGCATCGAGCGCGAGGCGCGCGCGGCGCGGCAGGCGGTCGAAGAGCACATTCACGAAGTCGCCGTGTTTCCCCTCGCCATCCCGCTGATGGCGGGCCCGGGCGCGATCGCGGCCACGTTGCTGCTCGCGGAGCGCGCGCAGGGCGACACGCCGGCGCTGGCCGCGCTGGCGGCGGCCATCGCGGCGGTGATCGCGATCTGTCTTGCGGTCTACGCGCTCGCCGGCCCGATCGGCCGCGTCCTCGGCGCCTCGGGCAATCTCGTGCTCGCCAAGGTGCTCGGCCTGCTGCTGGCGGCGCTCGCCGTGCAATATGTCGCCGACGGCGCGCTGGCGCTGCTGCGCGAATAATCAGTGTGCGACGTTCGACCAGATTTTGCGCTTCACGAAGTAGAGCATCGCCGCGAAGACGATCAGGAAGGAGAGGACGCCCAGACCGATCCGCTTGCGCGCGTCAAGATGCGGCTCGGCGCTCCACATCAAGAAGGCGGAGACGTCCTTGGCGTATTGGTCGATGGTCTGCGGCGAGCCGTCGTCGTACGTGACGACGCCGTCGACGAGCGGCGGCGGCATTCCGATGCGCCGGCCCGGCATGTAGGGATCGTAGAACTGCCCCGGCGGCAACTGCGTCTCCGCCGGCGGATCGGCGTAGCCCTCCATCAGCGAGACGATAAAGTCGACGCCGTGCTCCTGATAGGATAGACCCGGCAGCGCGTCGAGCAGGAACCAGGGGAAGCCGCGCGAATAGCCGCGCGCCTTGGCCAGCACCGACATGTCCGGCGGATAGGAGCCGCCCAGCGCCGTGCGCGCGGCCTGCTCGTTGGCGAAGGGCGACGGGAAGCGGTCGCTGGGCCGCCCGGGCCGTTCGTAATATTCGCCGGAATCGTTGGGGCCGTCCTTGATCTTGTAGCTCTCCGCCAGCGCCTTGACCTCCTCGGCCGAAAACTCCGGCCCGCCGGGCTGGCCGAGGTTGCGGAAGGCGAGCATCTTGATGGAGTGGCAGGTCGCGCAGACCTCCTTGTAGACTTTGAAGCCGCGCCGAAGCTGCGCCTTGTCGTAGCGCCCGAACACGCCAGCGAAGCTCCATTCGTAGCGGTGCGGCGTCTCCTCGTGCTTGGGCGTGTCGCCGGCGAAGGAGGGGCAGGCGAAGGCAAGGCTCAGCGCAAACCCGAGAACGATCGACCGGCCGGTTGAAATCAGACGCGTCTCACGCATGGGAGGCCCCTCCCTTCGCGGCGACGGCGTCGGCGATCGAGTCCGGGACCGGCTCCGTCTTCTCGTATTTGGCGAGGAAAGGCAGGACGATGACGTAATGCAGGAAGTAATAGAAGGCGAGAATTCGCGCCGACCACAGATAGACGCCTTCCGCCGGCTGGGCGCCGAGATAGCCGAGGCCGACGCAGACCGCGACGAAGACCCAGTAGAATTTGCGGAACAGCGGGCGATGGCTTCCCGACTTCACCTTCGATCGGTCGAGCCAGGGGAGCATCGCCGCAATGGCGATGGAGAGAAACAGCGCGATCACGCCCAGGAGCTTGTTCGGGATCGCGCGCAGGATCGCGTAAAAGGGCAGGAAATACCATTCCGGCACGATATGCGGCGGCGTCACCAGCGGATTGGCCTCGATGTAATTGTCCGGATGGCCGAGATAGTTCGGCACGAAGAAGGTCATCCACGCGTAGAGCACGAGGAAGGCGCCCAGCCCGAAGGCGTCCTTCATGGTGGCGTAGGGCGTGAAGGGAACGGTGTCCTTGGCTTCGTCCTTAACTTCGACGCCCGCCGGGTTGTTCTGTCCCGTCACATGCAGCGCCCAGACATGCAGGCCAATGATCGCGGCGATGACGAAGGGCAGCAGATAATGCAGAGCGAAGAAGCGGTTGAGCGTGGGATTGTCGACCGAATAGCCGCCGATCAGCCACTCCCGCACCGCGGTTCCGACATAGGGAATGGCGGAGAAGAGATTGGTGATGACCGTCGCAGCCCAGAACGACATCTGCCCCCAGGGCAGCACATAGCCGAGAAAGCCCGTGGCCATCATGGCGAGGAAGATGACGACGCCGAGAATCCACAAGAGTTCGCGCGGCTCCTTGTAGGAGCCGTAATACATGCCTCGGAAAATATGGATGTAAGCGGCCAGGAAGAACATCGAGGCGCCGTTGGCGTGCGCATAGCGCAGCACCGTGCCCCAGTTCACGTCGCGCATGATGTTTTCGACGGAGGCAAAGGCCAGCGTCGCCTCGGGCGTGTAGTGCATGGCGAGCACGACGCCAGTCGCGATCTGCGCCACCAGCATGAAGGACAGGATCATGCCGAAGGTCCACAGATAGTTGAGGTTCTTCGGCGTCGGATAGGCGACGAAGGAATCGTACATGAAGCTCAGGATCGGAAGCCGGCGCTCGAGCCAGCGGGCGAAGGCGCTTTTCGGCGTGTATTTCGAAGGTCCGCTCATGTAACTCGTCTTTGGCGCTCGGATTATGGGGCGCGCGGGCTCCCTCCCGCGCGCGGGCGTCTCGAACAGGTTAGCCGATCTTGATTTTGGTGTCGCTGAGGAAGGCGTAATCCGGCACTTCGAGATTGGTCGGCGCCGGGCCGCTGCGGATGCGTCCCGAGACGTCGTAGGTCGAGCCGTGGCAGGGGCAGAACCAGCCGTCGAATTCGCCTTCATGGCCGGTGGGAATGCAGCCGAGATGCGTGCAGACGCCGACGACGACCAGCCATTCCGGCTTCTTGACGCGCTTGCTGTCGGGCTCGGGATCGGGAAGATCGGTCAAGGGCGTCGCCTGCTCGCGCTCGATCTCCTTTTGCGTGCGGTGACGGATGAACACCGGCTTGCCGCGCCATTTCACCGTGACGATCTGGCCCTCCGGAACGGCGGCGATGTCGACTTCGGTCGAGGCCAGCGCCAGCGTCGAGGCGTCCGGGTTCATTTGCGCGATCAGCGGCCACACCGCCGCTCCCGTCGCGACCGCGGCCGCCGCGCCCGTGGCGACGTAAAGAATATCCCGGCGGCTGGGTTCCGCCTTATCGTTTGTGCTCACGCTCGACCCTCTCCCCGCGCCCCTGTCGAGGGCCGGTGTTGTGGCGCCAAACCTTCTCCTTGTCCACTTTGGCCGAACGGGAAATTTCGGCAAGCGCCTTTTTTGCCGCGTCCTTCGTCAGACGGATGACTTTCGCGTCAAAATGCCGCAAATCCTTGCAGGTTCGGCGACGCCCCGCGTCCGCCGCCCGATATGCCAAGCGCTCATGCCGCCGCTCGCCCTCGCCCTCTACCAGCCAGACATTCCCCAGAACGCGGGAACGATGCTGCGCCTGTGCGCTTGCCTGGGGGTGGAGGCGGCGATCGTCGGGCCGGCGGGGTTTCCGACGAGCGACCGCCATTTCCGGCGCGCGGGCATGGATTATCTCGACCATGTGACGATCGCGCGGCACGCGTCCTTCGCGGACTTCGAGGCGTGGCGGGCGGGCGCGGGGCGGCGGCTGATCCTGCTGTCCACTCGGGCGGAGCGCTCCTATCTCGATTGCGCCTATCGCCCGGGCGACGTGCTGATGGTCGGGCGCGAGTCCGCGGGCGTTCCGGGCGAGGTCTTCGCCGCGGCCGACTTCGCCGTCCGCATTCCCGTTTGCGAGGGCCTGCGCTCGCTCAACGTCGCCGTGGCGGCGGCGATGGTTCTGGGCGAGGCGGTGCGGCAGATTTCGCAGGGCGCCGCGTGAAGCGGTCCACTTGCCAATCCATGCAGCCGTCCCACCTCAGATAGTCGTGACGCTATAAAGGAGACATTCTCATGAAAACCTATATCGCGCTCGCCGCCGCCTGCGCCTTCGTCGTCGCGATGGCGTCGGCCTCCCCCGCCGCCGCCGGCGTAATCGGCGCCGCCAAATGGCTGCCGCCTGCGGCCGTCGCCCCGGAGAAAGCGAAAAACTGCCTTTACGCGAATGCTGGCTTTAGATGTAAGTTCTGTGGCATGTGTGGAGGTTTGAAACGGCAGACGCGCTGAGGCGATTTCGCGCTTCGCGATGCCTCGTCCGGCGACGAGAGGTTGGCGTCGATTGTAGTACATCGATTGCATGGAACTCGTCATAGCCGTCGCGCTGCGAATCGTCGCCGTCATTGCGAGCCGAAGGCGAAGCAATCCAGGGGCCGCAAGCGATTCCTGGATTGCTTCGTCGCATTTTTGAAGGGGACTATCCCCTTGACGCAAGTATGAGCTTGTGACATATTGGCGGTCATAGGAGAGACCGCCGTGACTACCCGCAAACGCAAACGCCACTCGCAAGCCGGAACCCGCGAAAGCAATGTTCAGGCGTTTTCCGTTCGCGAGTTCTTTTCGGTGTTCCCGAATGACGACGCTTGCCTGACGCGGGTTATGGAGGTGCGCTATGGCCTTCGCCATGTCTGCGGCAAGTGCGGCGTTGAGAGCACCTTCCACAAGATCACCGGCCGCCGCGCCTTCGCGTGCGCCGCCTGCGGCGACCACCTCTACCCCTGCGCCGGCACGATCTTCGAAGACAGCCGGACGCCCCTTCAGACTTGGTTTTATGCCATCTTTCTCTTTATCGCAACGCGCCATGGCGTTTCCGGCAAAGAGCTTCAGCGCACGCTTGGCGTGACCTACAAGACGGCGTGGCGCATTGGTCATCAAATCCGTTCGCTCATGACGAAGGCTGACGGCTTCGAAATGCTCAAGGGCCATGTGGAGCTTGACGAGGCGTATGTCGGCGGTCGCCGTTCCGGCAAGCGCGGGCGCGGCGCCGAAGGCAAAACGATTGTCATGGGGCTGAAAGAGCGCGGCGGGAAGCTGACGACACAAGTTATTGAGAACGTGCGGATGGACACGCTGCGCAAGGTCGTTTTGAAAAACGTTGAACCGGGCGCGACCGTCTCGACTGACGAACTCATGTCCTACGGTTTACTGGAAGGTGACGGTTACAAGCACGGTAGCGTCTGTCACAGCGCGAAGGAATGGGCGTTTTACGACTTTCGCCACGATGCGACGCACCACACGCAGCACGTCGAGAGCTTCTGGCGGCTGTTCAAGAAGTCCATTGCTTCGACGCACATTCACGTTAGCGCGCAGTGGATGGACTCTTATCTTGGCGAGTTCTCTTTCCGCTCGAACCATCGGACGATGCGGAACGCGATGTTCGATCTTCTGATTGCGGCGCTCTAATAAGCTTCGCGGTCAGGGCGTCCAGTTCGGCGCGGTCGATCGGGCCAACGCCGCGAGCTTCCTCTTGGCCAACGAATTCGTCAATTCGGCCAAGATGTTGCGCCTCGGATAAGGTTAAATGCCTGCGACTCTTGTCAGATTCCATGCTGCATGATAACAGAAAGAACCGGGGCGGTCACCCGCCCCGGTTCGTGATCGTTTAACAAAAGCCTCGGAACGGCACAGAATGCTGGCACATTCTGACCGATAACGCCGAAGCGCGGATACGCGAACACGTCTTACTCCTTACTCCGGCGCGTCTAATCAGCCGCCGGTCTGATCGGCCGCGGCGACCGATTCTTTAGGGCTCCCGCGCATATGCGTTGGGAGCCCTACTCCGTTTCATCCACAACTCGCCGCGCCTTTCGGCAAATCCATCGGCCTTGAGCGCCGCAAGCGTTCCGCGGATGCTGTTTTCCTTGAACCCCGTGTTTTTCAGGATTTCCGCCGCGCTAATGCCGTTCGGATGCGACTCCAAGATACGAATGATCGTCGGTTTGACGGTTCCGGGTGCCGCCCTGTCATCTGTTTCCGATGGCCGCTCATTGGATTTCGTAACAACCTGCGCCGACGACTCACTCTCATCCAGCGATAGAACCGCACGCAGGTCGCGTTTCATAGAGGCGCGGCCAGCGTCGAATGCCTCTTGTAGGAAGCCGCGCAGACCGGGAGCCGCACGTGCGAGAATTTCGTCAATCTCAGACATGGAGCGCGTATATCACGCCGCCGCGTTAGGCGCAAGCGGCCTAACGTTGGTTCCCGTTATATTCGTTCGCGAATATCGGTTATTGGCATATGCGGGCGCGCCGCCTCGATAGGTCGTAACTTGCCTCAAAGGGATAATCCCCTTTTTGAAATCGGGTAAGCCCGACCTCGCAATATGCTCCTAGAGCAAAATCCGAAAAAGTTGATAGACTTTTTCGATAAGATTTTGCTCCAGCATTTTGAATCTGGAGCGATTTCTTATCGACCAGACGATTCCGTCTGGTCGGAAAGCGCTCTAGCAAAGACGATCGTCGCCCGACATGATTCGAATCCAGGAAGCGCTTTTCTAACCCTTCTCGCGCATCAGCCGGCCCTTTTCCCGGCTCCAGTCGCGCTTCTTCTCCACTTCGCGCTTGTCGTGCAGCTTCTTGCCCTTGCCCAAGGCAATAGTCAGCTTGGCGCGGCCCTTGGGGTTGAAGAACAGCTTCAGCGGCACGATGGTCATGCCCTCGCGCTCGACGGCCTGCGAGAGCTTGGCGAGTTCGCGTTTCTTCAGCAGCAGTTTGCGCAGGCGCTTGGGCTCGTGATTGAAGCGGTTTCCGGCGAGATATTCCGGGATGTTGGCGTTGACCAGCCAGGCCTCGCCGCTGCGGTCGACATGGGCGTAGCTCTCGGCGATCGTCGCCTTGCCGGTGCGCAGCGACTTCACCTCCGTCCCAGTCAGAGCAATGCCGGCGTCGAAGGTCTCGCCGATCTCGTAATTGAAGCGGGCGCGCCGGTTGTCGGCGACGACCTTGAAATTTTGCTCCTGCTTTGCGGCCACGGAGGGTCTTGCCGGGCTCAGGCCGACAGCGCGCCGGCGTGAATCATCGCGGCGCGAATCCTGTCCTTCGTCGCCTGTGTGCTGGGCACCAGCGGCAGGCGCACTTCCTCGTTCGCCTTGCCGAGCAGCGACAGGCCGTATTTCGCGCCGGTGACGCCGGCCTCGAGGAAGGTCGCGACCTGCAGCGGCACGAGCTTGTCCTGAATCTCCAGCGCCTTGGCGAAGTCGCCGGCGAGGCAGGCGTTCTGCAACTCCGCGCAAAGCCGCGGCGCGATGTTGGAAACCACCGAAATGCAACCGTGCGCGCCGGCGGCCATGCAGGCGAGGCCGGTGAGATCGTCGCCCGAAAGCTGGATGAAATCCGGGCCCATGGCGTCGCGCTGCAAGGAGATGCGGCCGATGTTTCCGGTCGCGTCCTTGACGCCGACGATGTTCCGCAGCCCCGAGAGCCGCTTCATCGTCTCGACGCTCATGTCGATCACCGACCGCGGCGGGATGTTGTAGATGACGATCGGGATCGAAACCGCGTCGTTGACCGCCTTGAAGTGCTGAAAGAGCCCCTCCTGATTGGGCTTGTTGTAATAGGGCGTGACCACCAGCAACCCGTCCGCGCCCATGCGCTCGGCGTGCCCGGCGAGCGCCACCGCCTCGCGGGTGCTGTTGGAGCCCGCCCCGGCAATCACCGGCACGCGCCCGCGCGCCGCGCGAATCGTTTCCGTAATGACGCGCCCATGCTCCTCGTGGCTCAGCGTGGGGCTTTCCCCCGTGGTTCCGACGGGAACGAGGCCGTGGGTTCCGTTCTCGATCTGCCAGTCGATGAGGGCGCGCAACTGGCCGAAATCGACCTCCCCGTTTGAGAAGGGGGTGACGAGCGCGGTGATCGACCCGTGAAAAATCGGCTTTTTTCTCATCGGTTTGGAACTTTCCCCGGCCTTGCCTGCGCCTCACGGTCGCCGCATTGGCGACCATGATTGACGCGGTGCTTCATAGCCTCTGGGCGCTGAGGTGGAAAGTCCCTCTTGCGTTCGCGCCGAAAGGCCGACGCGGGGTTCGTTAGTTGACGCTTCGTAAACGAATGCGGAGGCACGGTCTTGACGAACACAGCGGAGCGCTGGCCCATGAATTGGCCCAAGAACTGGTCCAAGAACTTGCGCAAAGCGGGCGCGCGGCGCCTGATCCTTCTCGGCTTCGCCTCGGCGGGCGCCCTGACCGTCGCCGTGGGCGGGACTCCCCTTCTCGACCGTCTGCAGGGCCGCACCGCGGCGCTGGAGGATCGCCTCGCGCGCCTGTCCTGGTTCGGCGGCGGCTCCTGGCGCGACAAGCGCGGGTCGATCGAGGACGCCCTGCGCGACTTCCTGGGGCCCGCCCCGGCGCCGTCGGCGCAGCGGACGGAAGCGGGGCTGTTTCCCGAGGGCGAGGCGCCGGCGACGCCGCTCGCCGCCTATGCGCCGGCCAACGGCTGGCCGAAGCCGGCGCCGGGAGACCCGCCGCGCGTCGATCCCGCCGCATTGATCGGCAAGGACTTCGAGCCCTTCGCGCGGGCTTTGGCGGCGTACCGGGCCAGCGATTTTGGCGCCGGCGACGCCGCGCTGACCGCGGCGGAATCGAGCCTGCCGGTTGCGGCCGCGCAATGGGCCGCCTTGAAACTGCATCCGCGCGAAGCGGGATTCGAGCGCATCTCCCGCTTCCTCGAAGCGCATCCGGACTGGCCCGCCGCCGACTGGTTGCGTCGCCGCGCCGAAGAGTCGCTGTACGCGGATCGTCACCCCGACGCCGCGATCAAGGCTTTCTTCGCACAGAGCCGGCCCTTGACGGCGCCCGGAAAGCTGGCGCTGGCCCGGGCGCTGGGCCGCGACGGCGACTTCGTCCGCGCCGCCGAACTGGTGCGGGACGTCTGGCGCGAGGACGAGTTGAGCGACTGGCTGGAAGGCGTCGTCCGCAAGGATTTCGCCGAACTGCTCGCGCCCGCCGATCTGAAGTTCCACGCCGACCGCCTGCTTTACGCCGGCAAGAACGGCGCGGGCGTCCGCGCGGCCGAGCTTCTCGGCAAGGATGTCGCCCTGCTCGCCCGCGCGCGCGCCGCGGCCAATCGCGACGCCGCGAGCGAAAAGCTGTTCGCGACGGTTTCGCCCGCGCTCCAGAACGACCCCGGCCTGATCTTCGCGCGGGCGCGTATGTTGCGAAAGGCCGAGAAAATTTCGGAAGCCGCCGCAGTGATGCTGACCGCGCCTGTCGATCCCGAGCGCGTCGTCGACGGCGACGCCTGGTGGGAGGAGCGCCGGCTCCTGGCGCGCAAGCTGCTCGACCGGGGCGACGCCGCCAACGCCTATCTCGTCAGCGCGGGCCACGCGGCGCGCAAGACCAGCGCCAAGGTCGAGGCCGAATTCCACGCCGGCTGGATCGCGCTGCGCTTCCTCGGCGATCCCGCCATGGCAGAGCGGCATTTCGCTCGACTCGCGCAGATTTCGGAAACGCCGATCCAGAAGTCGCGCGCCGCCTACTGGCGCGGACGCGCCGCGGAGGCCGAACGCTCGCCCGAGAGCGACGCACGCGCGCGCGCCTTCTATGCCGATGCGGCGACGCATTCGACGACCTTCTACGGCCAATTGGCGCAGGCGAAGCTCGGGAGCGAGGCGCGGCCTTTGCGTCCCGCTCCCGCCGCCGCGCAGGGCGACGCCCGCGACGAGGCCGTGCGCGTCGTCGAACTGCTGCTGGCGAACGGCGACAAGGACATCGCCGCGCCGCTCGCCGCCGACGCGGCGAAACGCCTGCAAAGCGAGGCGCAGGTCGCCGCGCTCGGCGCGGTGGTCGAGCGCTTCCACGACGCGAAGCTGTCCCTCGTCTTCGGCAAGCTCGCCTCCTATCGGGGCGTCGCGCTCGACGACGTGGCCTTCCCGGACTATGGCGTGCCGCACTATGACGCGCTGGCGGGATCGGCGTCGCGCTCGATCGTCTTCGCCATCGCCCGGCAGGAGAGCGCCTTCGATCCGAAAGCCGTTTCGAGCGCCGGCGCCATGGGGCTGATGCAGATGATCGCCTCGACGGCGCGCCACACCGCCTATCAGACCGGCGTCGGCTTCACCCTGTCCCGCATGTTGAGCGAACCGGCCTTCAACGCCCGTCTCGGCGCGGCGCATCTCGGCATCCTGCTCAAGGAGTACAGGGGCTCCTATCCCCTCGCCTTCGCCGCTTACAACGCCGGCGGCAAACGCGTGAAGGAATGGATCGACGCCTATGGCGATCCGCGCCGGCCGGAGGTCGATCCCGTCGACTGGATCGAGCGCATCTCGATCACGGAAACCCGCAACTATGTGCAGCGGGTGATGGAGAATTTCGTCGTCTATCGCGCCAAGTTCAACGACTTCGAGACGCGCGCGCCGCAGACCGATCTGGCGCGGGCCGAAGGCGGAAGCTGAAAAAACCCCGCTCGAGATCAGTTCGTCGAGCGGGGAGTTTCCGGGGGGCTCCACGCGGGGGAGTCCTTCCGCGCGAAGCTCAATAGGCGAAAGCCCCGGGTGTTGGTTCGCCCGCGCCGGCGGGCGCAATCGTCGCCGGCGCAGGCGGCGCGCGCGAATTTGGGAGGAACCGCGCGCGATCTCGTTCAGCGCCCGAGGATGATCGAGACGCCGTCCGGCCCGAGAAGCTCGCGAATCCGGCCAAGGATCGTCAACGCGACGCCGAACACGGCGAGCGCCATCCAGCCGAAGAACACGAAGCCCCAGTGCAGCGGACTCGCGAAAATCTCCTCCATGAGCCAGAAGGTGCAGCCCCACTCGTTCAACCCGACGGTGGGGATGGTCATCACCATGCCCACGACGAGCACGAGAAAGGCGACGGAATAGCCCCGCGCAAAAAGGGGCAGGCGCGTCTTCGCGTAGAAGAACGCGCCTATCCCGATGATGGCGAAAAGCGGGTATGAAATGTAGAAGGTGATGAGATTGCTCGGCGTGAAAGCCGTGTCGCGCACCGCCGTCATGTGCCAGACGGCCGTCTGTTCGGTGAAGAAGCTTAGGCCGAGATAGATGGCGAGTCCGAAAACCGCCAGCCATTGGACGAGCAACTGCAGCCGGCGCATTTCCGCGGCGGGAGACAGAGCGTCGAGTTTGCGGTCGCGCGTGCGCCACAGATAGCCGACGACCAGGGCGGTTGACGCAAGACCAATGGGCGCGGCGCCTTGGAGTATGACGCCCCAATAGCTCTGAAATTCCGGGGCGTAGAAATCGAGTCCGGTCCGCCAGCCGAAAATCTCCTGATAGACGCGAAGGCCAGCGGCCAGCGCAACGAGGGCGGCGGCGGCGATCCAGAAGGGTTTGAGGCTCGCGCGCGCCGTGGCGCCGATCTCCGTCCCGGCCGGGCGGACGATGTCAGTCGTGCTCATCATGTGTCTCCGAACGATTGTGAACTTGCGGCCGGCGGGCGCGTCTTCTTGTGCGCCGGGCGATCGCGGCATGCCGTTTTGGCGCCGCAGAACCCGGGCGCACGCGCCCCGCTCTTTCCGCGTTCACGTTGAATCTTGGTTCTTTAGGGGATTGCGCTCGCAGCCCGCCGACGCGGGCGAAAAGACGCTTTACGCGGCGTGGGCCGGCGGCGCTCGCGCCGAGAGCGGCGAGAGTTCCGGATCGGCGCCGACCGCGTCGGCCGCGAAAGCGGCAAAGGGCGCAGCCGCCGGTTCGGACGTAGATTTGGCGGGGGCGAAATCGGGTTTGGCCGCAGGCGCGGCGAAAGCATTGCTGTGAAGGACGCAGCAGGCGCCATCGTGATGGCGGTGGCCGGGGGGCGAGGCCGGCGCGTCGCCGCCCGCAGGCGCAGAATCAGTCTGAGGCGCGCAGTAAACCGGGAGCCAAGCCTGCCCGCCGCTTGCGGCGTTCGCCGCCGCCACGGCCGCCGTCAGCGCTTGCAAAACAAACGCCGCCGCGGCGACAAGCGCCGCCGCGCGCGAAAACGCTGATTTTTTGGCCTCGTTTCGGAACACCGCCGTCATCCCGAATTTTGAAGCTCGCAGGCTAGGTTTCCAAGGCCAAGCGGTCAAGACTCTCCTGGGCGCGTCTTGACTGCTGCGTCAATCCGCCACACCCTTGGCGACGGAGCCGTCTTTGCGCCAAGCCGGAGAACCCGTCGGCCGCTGGGGCGATACGGGCCGTAACGGCCCGCCCGGAGCGTCCGGCGCCCGTTCAGGCGGGCGCTGCGGCACGCTCGACCGAAACCAACCCCAGCCATCGGCTCGCCCCCGGCGCGAGGCGTCGCAAGACCTGCTCCGTCAGCAGCACGGCGATCAGCGAGAGGCCCAGCGTCGGCAACAACAGGCCGAGCAGCACAATCAGCGCAAGGACAAACGGCGCGAGCCGCGGCGGCTGCGCCAGGGCGGGCGGAGCGCCGAGCGCGCCCTGCGAGCGACGCTTCAGCCACATCAATGCGGACGTGACGACGAGCGCGAGATAGCCCATCGCGGTCGTCAGCCCCAGAAGCTGGTTGGGCCACCCGAACAACTGTCCCTCATGCGCGGCGACGCCGATCCCGATCACGCGGTCAAGCAGCGGCCGATCCCAAAAGCTCTCCTCTTTCACCTGTTCGAGCGTCCCGGGCGCGAACTCCAAACTGCGGCGCAGCGGCCGGTTCTGCGATTGCGAGGCGGCGACCCAATTTGGTTTTTTCGGCGAGGGCGGCGAAACCATCACCGGTTCGGCGAGACGCAACGGCAGAATCTGTGCAGCAATCTCGTCGAAGCCGCGGATGGCCGCCGCGGCGCGATGGCCGGCGTGGCCGCCCCTCTTATGCTCTGCGTGCTCGTCGGCCCCGATTTCGCCCCGCGCCGGCGGAGCGCTGGTGTAGCTCTCCATGCGCTGCTTCTGTGCGGAGGCGGGGCCGGTCGTCCAGTCCTGGCGGATCTCCGCCTTCTGCCCGACGCCGCGGGCGAACTTGAAGCCCGAGCCCCAGACCGTCGTCCAGGGAAGCGCGGAGATGAGGAAGAACAGCGCCAGCAGCGACAGCCAGAATCCCGTCACGGCGTGCAGGTCGCGCAGGAAACGGCGTCCCGAGAGAGAGAAGCGCGGATAGAGAACGCCGGCGAGCCCTGCTCCGTCGCGCGGCCACCACAGATACAGGCCGCTGACCACCATCACGATGGCCCATGCGCCCGCCAGCTCCACCGCGACCGAACCGGGCTCGCCGAGCAGCAGTTCGCCGTGCAGATCGTGGACGAAATTTGTGAGGCGGCTCTTTTGCGCCTGCGCGCCCAGGATATCCAGAGTGTCCGGGCGCACCAGCACGCGCAGCTCCCGGCCTTCCGCGGTCATGAGATGCACGCGGGCGGCGTCGGCAAGATCTTCGCGCAGTTCGACGCTCTTCAGCCGCGCGCCGGGATTGGCTGCGAGCGCCGCCTCGACCTGCTCGTCGAGCATTTTCGGCGCGCTCGCGAGCACAAGATGATTGTAAGGGCGGTCGAGAAAGGCGTCGATCTGCGGCTTGAACAGATAGATCGAGCCCGACAGCGCCAGGACGACGACGAACGGCAGGCAGAACAGGCCGGCATAGAAATGCCAGCGCCAGATAACGCGATAGGCGGCGCCGGCGTTCGCCGCCGGATCGACGCCCGCGAGGGGACGTGTGACGAAGCTCATGAAAACCTCCTTGCGCATCCGCCATGCGATGGAGCGGCGCTCGAGGCTTCGCGCCCAGGCGCCGTTTTCGTGCAGGGAGATCGGTACGGCCGGCGCGCGGGCGAGTCAACGGCGCACGCCGGGCGGAGCACGCCGGGCGTTACGGAATATTCTCCAAATCCGCCAGCCACGCCGCCGCGCTGGAATCGCTCGGCGCGCGCCAGTCGCCCCGCGGGGAGAGCGAGCCGCCCGAACTCACCTTCGGTCCGTTGGGCATGGCGGTGCGCTTGAACTGGCTCGTTGCGAAGAAGCGGCGCAGGAACACCGTCAGCCAGTGTTTGATCTCCGCGAGATCGTATTCCGTCCGCTTGTCCGGCGGGATCGCCGACGGCCAGACGCCGGCCGCCGCGTCGCGCCAGGCGCGCCAGGCGAGGAAGGCGATCTTTGCGGGCGCAAAGCCGAAGCGCGTCGCATAATAGAGAGTGAAGTCCTGAAGGGCGTAAGGCCCGACAAAGGCCTCCGTGCGCTGCGCGATTTCGCGGTCGTGATCGCTGGGCACGAGTTCGGGCGAAATTTCCGTCTCCAGAATATCGCGCAGCGCCTCGACCGTGTCCGCCCCGAAACGCGCGTCGCGCGCGCACCAGCGGATGAGATGCTGGATCAGCGTCTTCGGCACGCTGGCGTTGACGTTGTAATGCGACATCTGATCGCCGACGCCGTAGGTGCACCAGCCGAGCGCGAGTTCGGAAAGATCGCCGGTGCCGAGCACGATGGCGTGGTTCTGGTTGGCGAGGCGGAAGAGCAGCGACGTGCGCGCGCCCGCCTGCACATTTTCGAATGTAGTGTCGTAGACCGCTTCGCCGCGCGCGAAGGGGTGGCCGATGTCGGCGAACATCTGGCGGCACTGCGCGGAAACGTCGATCTCCTTCGCCGAAACGCCAAGCGCGCGCATCAGCGCCCAGGCGTTCCCGCGGGTGCGCTCGGTAGTGGCGAAGGCGGGCAGCGTGTAGGCGAGAATGTTTTCGCGCGGCAGGCCGAGCGCGTCCATGGCCGTCACGGCGACGAGCAGCGCCTGCGTCGAATCCAGGCCGCCGGAGACGCCGACGACGACCTTCTCGATCGCCGCGGCGCGCAGACGCTGCGCCAAGCCGTGCGACTGGATATTGAACGCCTCGAAACACAGTTCCGCGAGGCGGCTCTCGTCGTCCGGCACGAAGGGAAAACGGTCGACTGGCCGCTCCAGGCCGAGATCGCGGTCGCGCGGCGCGGCGAGATCGAAGGAGACGCGGCGAAACTGCGCCGCCGCCCGCTCCGCGTCGGCGCAATCGCCGAAGGTTCCCTGGCGCGCGCGTTCCGCCAGCAGGCGGCCGAAGTCGATGTCCGCGAAAACGAGCTGCGGCTCGTCCGCAAAGCGCGGCGCCTTGGCAAGCAGCTCGCCGTTTTCGTAAATGAGCGCCTCGCCGTCCCAGGCGAGGTCGGTCGTCGATTCGCCCTGCCCGGCCGCCGAATAGACATAGGCGGCGAGGCAGCGCGCGGAATGGGCGGCGCAGAGCGTGCGGCGATAATCCGACTTGCCGACGATGGCGTTGCTGGCGGAAAGATTGAGCAGCAGCGTGGCGCCCGCCAGCGCCGCGCGCGAGGACGGCGGCACGGGAACCCACAAATCCTCGCAGACCTCGGTGTGCAACGCGAGGCCAGGGAAATCCCGGGCTTCGAGGAGAATGTCGGGGCCGAAGGGCGCGGTCCGGCCGGCGACGGCGATGGTCTCGCCGGCGGCGAAGACGCCGGGGGCGAAATGGCGTCGCTCGTAAAATTCCCGATAGTTCGGGGGATAGCTCTTGGGCAGGGCGGCGAGGATTTCTCCGCGCCGCAAGACGACAGCGCAGTTGTAGAGCCGCCCGCGATGGCGCAACGGCGCCCCCAGAACGATGAGAGGATGCAGAGCCCGCGACGCCTCCAGCGCCTCGACGAGCGCGCGCTCCACTGCGGCGAGCAGCGCGTCCTGCTGCAGCAGGTCGTCGATGGCGTAGCCGGACAGGCCCAACTCAGGGAACAGGACCAGCGAGGCGCCGCGCGCGTCGGCCTCGCGCGCCATGTCGATCGCGCGCGCGGCGTTGGCGGCGGGGTCGGCGAGGGCGACGCGCGGGCCGGCCGCCGCGACGCGCAGCAGGCCGTGGGAATGGAGGCAGAAAAAGGGGTGGGTCATCGCCCGGTCGAGGTTGGATCGCGGTCGCGCCGGCCGCAGCGGCGATCATAGCGAGGGTCGGAGGACGATCATACAGGAATGCGAAAGGCCGCGCCGCCGGCCCGACCGCCGCGTTCGCCAGCAATTCTAAAAGTAGCGAATTTTCAGGATTCCCAAATCATTGAAAAAATGATTCACCGTGGGGATGAAGCTTTTGCCGTCGCTTCTTTCTGGCCTGAAGGCCGTCTGCGCCGCCTTTCCG
>Ga0233425_10000811_pt1 | contig 76116 bp, 67 predicted proteins | sample Watercolumn_Towu_2_FD_181712 | JGI IMG/M metagenome (GOLD analysis project Ga0233425, IMG submission 181712) | Freshwater microbial communities from Lake Towuti, South Sulawesi, Indonesia - Watercolumn_Towuti2014_140_MG | ecosystem: Environmental > Aquatic > Freshwater > Lake | place... | reverse complement strand
CAAGCTGGCCGGAGTTCCAAAGGCGGGGATTCAGTAGAAAATTCGGTGTCCTGTCGGGCCGAGCCGGTAGACCATCCGGGGCGATCGCAATGAATCCTTCCCTCTCAGCCTTTTCCTTCCATCCGGCACTCAACAAATACGACTCACCACTTCCCCCGGCACCGTGAAGGATAAGCACTGCCGGCATCAGTCTATCGGGACCGGGATCCGGAGGCACGCAGAGCCAATAGTCCCATAGGTAGCCGACAGATGTGAGTGAAAGACGATGCAGTCCTGCGGCGAGCTGCGATTGTCCGAAGGCAACGGGACCCCATACACCGTCGTGAACGAACAAGAATAGAACGATTGCAATGGTTCTGAAAGACCGAAATCGCTTCAACGGTGATCCTAGGCTATTTGGACAGAATCATTCTCCTCGTCTCCGTGTAACTCCCGGCCTGCAATTGCTCTTCATGATAGACCACGTTGTTCTTCAGCCACTCCAGACATATTCCGGCGGTCTCCTGATGGGCCATGGCCAGATAGAACTTCCGAGGGTGAGCACTGGTGATGCATCCCGTGTAGTGGGCAAGATCGATTTTGCGTCTCGTGACATGACCGCCGACCTAGCTGCTCGTTCCCAATTGGTGTGCGAGGATATACTTGTCGCTAAGGAGCCCCCCAATGTAAAGACCATGGTGCACGACAGAGATGCATATGCAAAGCTACGATTGTCCGAACGAAGAGTCAATCGGGCACGTGAACCATCTCCGTCACCGTCTGCCGTCACCAAGGGGCGAAGAACACCCCGCAAGAGAGTTCTGGACAGATCCGACGAAGAAGGAGTTACTGATTTGGGGTGAATGAGTTCAGCGCTGGACCGCCGAAGCGGGAGTGCATTACGACTGCGTTCTTCCGTCCGTATGTTCACCAATCTCGGACGGGAATTCACCAAATTGTTCATGGAATGCTTTGGCGAAGTGGGAGACGCTGGAGAACCCAACGTCAAAAGCAATCTCCGACACGGTGCCCGAACGTTGGCGCAACAGCTGTGCTGCCCGATGAAGACGCAGCGTCCTGATGAAAGCATGCGTAGAATGGCCGGTGAGAGCGTGGAGTTTCCGGTTGAGGTTCATCCGGCTCATGCACAGTTCATACGCTAGCGTGGCAGTCTCGTATCCGGCTTCGGAGAGATGTCGTTCGACTGCCGTAATCGCCTTCTTCAGGAACCTCTCATCGGCTGACGAAGCTGGCAGATCTGGAGTGCCAAGGGCGATGGAATGGCGGTACTTTTCACGGAGCTTCAGCCGATTCTCGATAAGATTACGTGCCCTCGCGAGCAGCTCGGACGCCTCGAAGGGCTTCACGATGTAGTCATCCGCTCCAATCGCGAGCCCTTCCAGCTTGCTGTCCATTGATGCCTTCGCCGTAAGCAAGATCACAGGAATATGGCTCGTCCGCTCGTCGGTCTTTAGTCGTTTGCACAACTCGAGGCCATCCATTCTCGGCATCATGACGTCGCTGATCACGATATCCGGAAGCTCCTCAGCCGCTATCGTAAGTCCTGCTTCCCCGTTTGCAGCTTCCTCGATCCGGTATTCATGGTCCAGGATGCTTCTGATGAATCGTCGCACATCAGCGTTATCCTCAATGAGAAGGACGAGTGGTTTTTTGTGGTCAGGCCCGGGGTGCTTGAGAAAACCGGGGGTTACGTCCTCTTCCATCCCTTCCACCTCCTTGGGATGCCGCGCGACTGACGCACCCTGGTCATCTTCAAAGATCTGATCCGGCCTCAGATGGTCCTGCCCCATCGGTAGGGTGAACGTGAAGGTGCTTCCCTCTCCAACGACACTTGTTGCCGCGATGGAACCGTTGTGCATCTCGACAAGTTCTTTCGCCAGCGCGAGCCCGATCCCCGTTCCCCCTCGCTGCTGATGGCGGATGTTGTCGACCTGATGAAACCTGTCGAACACTTTCGGCAACTCGTCCGGAGGAATACCGATGCCTGTATCAGTCACTGCCACAGAGACGCATTGGTGAGCTGGGGATTGGATGCTTCCGGCCGAGGCTGCCTCAGTCGAGATTCGAGCGCTCAGCGTGACCTCTCCCCCGCGTGGCGTGAACTTGAGCGCATTGGATAGAAGGTTGGAGATGACTTCTTCGATCTTTTCACGGTCGATGGTCACCTCGATTGGGTCCGCACAAGGTTCGAATTTCAGTCCGATCCCCCTTCGCTCAGCAAAAGGCAGGAAGGAGGAAATGTGCATCTGGAGAAACACAATAAAGTCCGTTTTTCGCGCGCACAAGGGCATTTGGCCTGCGTCAACTTTTGACAGATCCAGTAGACGGTTTATCAGTTGAAGGAGTTTCTGTGCACTTCGGCGCATGGCGCTAACATCCTCCTGCATGTCATGCTCACGGAGGCTGGACTGAATTCTGTCGAGAGGCCCAAGAATAAGAGTGAGAGGCGTGCGAAACTCATGCGAGATATTGGCAAAGAACCGGGACTTGATCTGGTCGATCTCCCGGAGCTTTTTCGATTCAAAATCTCTCATCTGCATCTCGTGGCGCAGCGAAAGCCGTTTCCGATAGTACCGCTCGAGGAGGTAGAGAGTACAGATGAAGAAAACCACATATGCCACGTAAGCGGGGGTAGAGCGGTACCACGGCGGAGTCACGACGAGGCGTACGGATGTTCCCGTCTCGTTCCACACACCATCGCTGTTTGATCCTTTCACGCGGAAGATGTAGGATCCCGGTTCGAGGTTAGTGTAGCTTGCGTACCGTCGAGTTCCCGTTTGCACCCAATCCTCGTCAAACCCCTCCATCATGTGTGCATACAGATTCTTCGAGGGGTTCACAAAATCGACAGCTGAAAACGTGAACGAGATAAAATTGTCGCTGTAGGGAATCTCAATTCTTTCTGTTGCCGTCAACGGCGCCGCCAGCGAAACCTGTTTCTCATGCACTTTGAAGCTCGTCAGAAGAACAGTGGGCACACGACTGTTCTCAATGAGACTGTCAGGATGAAACAGCGCGAGTCCGTTCATTGCGCCGACACACATTGATCGCTTCTCGCGATCAAATTGAATCGCCCCCAGCCTGGAGACTTCGAGCCCTTCATCAGGACCAAAGTCGCGGAACATACGCCTGGAGATATCAAAGCGGGAGAGCGTAGGATCGCTCGCGATCCAGAGACAGCCCCGGTCGTCACTTACCATTCCTCGTATGAAGAACCGGGCAAATGAAGTTGTAGTATAGACTGGATGAGGGATGGATTCAAATTGCTCACTCGTTCTGTCATACCGAAAGAGCCCGATGTGCGTGCCAACCCACAATGTGCCCGAAGAATCTTCAGCAAAGCATGAAACTGCGTCTGTTCTGAGAGCCCCCGAATCGGCTTCGCTTCCGCGAAACCGTCGATAGGCGTGTGCCTGCTTGTCGAACCGATATGCGCCTCCGTTGAATGTGCCAATCCAAACAAATCCCTTCGTGTCCTCATAGATCGACAGGGGAGATTGGTCTTTGGGGGGGATCAGACTCTCTTGCGGTCGCGGATACGTGATGCACGAATCACTTGACGGATCGAATTTCCCGGCAGATACGTAGCCCTCCTTGCTCATCAGCGCAAGCCAGAGCGTACCATCTTGCCCCTCCGCGATCGAACCAACTCCTGCAGGCAATGCGATCGTTTCGAAGTTCTTGCTTCCAGGTTCAAATCGTTGAAGTCTACCACCGTTAACAACCCAAAGTGTGTGATTTCGATCTTCCAGAACCTGCTTGACCGCGTTCGAGGCTAGCGAATGAACGTTGTTCTTGTCGTAAACGTATCGGATGAGCCGCTGGCTCCGCAAGTCGACATTTTGGAGGCCTTTTCCAGTAGATAGCTGGCAGCCTGCCCAGATCGTCCCGTCATGTGCTTGTATGGACGACCATAGCACGCCGGACCGATTCTCCTCAAGCCCGAGGAGACTGCTCCTGATGTTAAGAAAGTGATTTTTGCGGACAACAATCCGAGTGACACCAACCTCAGGATAGTGAAGCCACATGACAGCAGCAGGTTGCCGGGGAGATGCCGAGTGCGCAGCTGTCCGACCGATCGGTTTCTCCGCATAGACTCGGCTGACGAGATCGTTCAGAATGGTATTGGGGTCGGTAGGATCGCTCCTGAAATGCACGCATCGCCTTGTTGATGGCTCCAGGAGGCGAAGGCCTCCTTCACGTGAGGCAACCCAGATGTTTCCGAAACCGTCGCGGGCGAGAGAAAGAACCCATCCGACGCTCGGGCTTTGAGGGTCGTCCGGATTGGAACTACAGAGAAGCGAGGAACCGGTCGACGGCTCAAACCTTACGAGTCCATTCGTCAGCCCGATCCAGATAATCCCGTTGTCGTCTTCGCAAAGCGCTGTGACGGTATCGGATGGAAGCCGGAGCGAACGCCCCTTCACCGATCCGACTCGGATGAATCTGTTCGAGTTCCGATCGAAGCGGGAGAGCCCGCTCGTCGTACCGATCCACAACGTCCCGTGCCTGTCTTCCAGGATGCACGATACAAGGTGAGTGCAAGTGCTGACGGTCTCACTTGTATCATCGGCGAACTGACAGAAGAGCCCTCGTTTCTTGTCGAGACTGTTCAAGACCGTACGCGTGCCAATCCACAGTACACCATTCCGATCTTCGTACAACGCCGTCACATATGGATCGCTCAACTTCTGCGGATTCGACGAATCGGGCAGATATCGCGCAAACCGTTCGGTCTTTGGGTCGAAGCTCTTGAGTCCCGGTGCCCGTGTTGCCGTCCAGACAATGCCGGCATGGTCCACCAGAATCCGCCGGTAGAAGTTGAGGGCTTTTGCATCCGGCTCGGTCATGGGTGTCCTGTAGAACACAAGATCGTACCCATCATACCTGATGATCTCTTCGGTTCCCGCCATCCATATGAGGCCATCAGAGGATTGCGTGATTTCCGCAATGCCGCTCATTTGTCGTTTGGCGTCCGTGACGTGATCAATTCTGAACGTGTACGACGAAGGCTGGTCAAACGACACGTGCGCAATGCGCTGAGACTGAGCGTATGAGCAGGAGAATATCAGGGTGAAAGCAAGCAGCGCCCGAAGATAGTGGAGCCGATTGTTCATCGCTCTGCCTTTTCTGTTCTGAGGCGAAGAAGGTCGCTCGGTGGGAAACAGAAATCATGCGATGCCACTGTAACTGACGTGAATGCAAATATGCTCTTTTGCAGAGTGGAAATCAATTCATCCACAGTTCTTCCTACCTCACTTTGGATCCACAAAGCACTCTGAGCCCCATTGTTGAGGGCAAGACGATATCCACATAATAAAAGCGACTCTCATTTTTCCAATCTTTGAAATGCTTCTTATATGGGACTTCGGGATTACATCGAGAACATGCAATGTTACACAAGCGCTCAATTCTGTTACATCACCGTGAGAGATTCCGGCGAGGCCGCTGTATTTTGGCGCTAACTGACACTCATCCTCATCCAACCAAATCTGCTGTAGAGCATCATTTCACATCTACCCAGGAGGTTACGTATGAAAATCGCAATTCGAATTCTCGCCGTGACAGTTTGCATTCTGGTGATGATAGGATTGTCCATGGCACAGTGGGTCAAATGCCTTGACACTTCACCCAACGGAATTTCGAGCCTTGCCACGGATGGATCAACCCTCTATGCGGGGAGGGTTCAAAAGATCCATGTTTCCACCGATCAGGGATTAACATGGGTAGAGCGAGACATTGGAATCAATTCAAACGTGTTTACGATCTTTCTCAGCGGCACAAACGTCTTCGCGGGAACTTTTCAGGGAGGCGCGTTCCGTTCAACAGACAAGGGAGCAAGCTGGGTCGCTATCAACAACGGAATTCCGATGCCCCTCAACTGCAGGTCTTTCGCGATCGTCGGAAACACTCTTTTTGGCGCGTTTCAGGGAGGCGGTATCTATCGGTCAACCGATAACGGAGCCAACTGGTCAGCTGTCACAAATCTACCAATTAGCGGGATCGCATTCTATCATCTCTTTGTCAACGGCACGGACCTCTACGCGGCAGGCGCGAATGGCACCGTAATTGTGTCATCGAACGGTGGGGTGAGCTGGAACTACGCTCCGGTTCCCTCGAGCCAGATTGTGGGTGGCGGGCTTGCAGTATGTGATAACGCTCTCTTCGCGGCAGCATATGGGGGTGCAGGAGTCTTTCGTTCAACCAACAAAGGCACAACCTGGACCCCTGTCAACACGGGTTTGACCAATTTTGCTTTCTACGGGATCTCCGCGTGTGGCATGAACCTTTTTGTTGGCACAAACGCCGGGACTTTCGTGTCAGCCAACGGCGGTGCTTCATGGAGTCCCGCGAACACGGGATTCACGGATGTGGGTTCCGGCCCGTTTGTCACAACTGCGACGCACATTTTCTCCGCCTCGGGGAAGGGCGTGTGGAAACGCCCACTTTCTGATTTTGCGTCCGTGACGGATGTGCAGAACAATGTCCCGTACGAGTTCAGATTGGAACAGAACTATCCCAACCCGTTCAATCCAAGCACGAATATCGAGTTTCGAGTTTCCAGTTTTGGATTCGTCAGCCTGAAAGTGTTCGACGTCCTCGGGAGAGAGATCGCAACACTGGTGAACGAAGACCTGAACGCCGGACCGCATGTCGTCCGCTGGGATGCCTCGGGCTTCCCCAGCGGCGTCTACCTCTACAAACTCCAGGCAGGGGGATCGACGCAGACCCGGGAAATGGTGTTGACAAAGTGACCGTACGTCGGAATCAATACGGATGAACGCGCGAGAATCTCCCGGCGGCTTGAATCTGAAGAGGCTCAGGCGGACCGCGGAATTCGGATTTGAGTTGGAGAACGATCCATGTCAACAACCAATCGATCCATACGCGCGTTCATCCGGTTCTTCCTTCGTCGGGAACAGTCGATCACGGCGCCGGGGACTCCGTTCAACATCACAGACGCTCTGGCAAACTCGTCATTTCAGCCGTTTCGATCCGGAAATCCGATGCGATCTTCCGGGAAACTGACGCCGCAGGAGGAGCAGTTTCTCCAGCGGATGACGAGGATCGTGATGCGCCACGTCAGCGATCCCGACTTCGATACGCGGGTTGCCACGAAGGAAGCCGGATTGAGCCGTATGCATGTGAACCGACGGTTGCGCGCCACCACAGGATGCTCAACGCACAATTTCATCTGTGCGCTTCGATTCCGACGGGCGCGCGAGCTTCTGAGAGAGAGTTCTCTTTCCGTTTGCGATGTCGCGCGGGCGGTCGGTTTTCGCAGCGCTTCTCATTTCGCCAAAGTCTTTCGTAAGCGCTTCGGCCTTTCGCCGTCGGAGTTTGTAAAGGAAGAAATGCTCAGGCACGAATAGCCTAGCACAGACTTTTCGTTCCGCCCGGGTGATACCGCACAATCACACTTCTTACAACAAAAGAGTTGATGGAGTCCACCATGCATGCCCTTCCCACCCAAAGGTGTAATCCGTCCACCAGGTCATTGAGGCCGGGACTTGTGAATGCAGAATGACATTCAGTCTCCAGCGAGCTTGGTTCAACATACACACAATGTTGTTGATGGGAAATTCCGATCTGTACAGCGCATGAAAGAAACTTGTCGGCCTGAAAACGGCAAGGCCGGTTACATGAGCCGGCCTTGCGCGAATTCTCTCATTTTCCGCGACAGCCTAGTCGTGGACCTCCCCCTCGTGTTCAGAAAGCTCATCCTTCCCCGCAAACGACACCTTGTTCCTTCCTGCACGCTGCGCGTCGAAGAGCGCCTGCTTCACTGATTGCAGGAGCGAGTCGAGCGTCGCTGCGTGGCGGGGATAGACCGTGATTCCTCCACTCACAGTCGTTCGGATCCGATGATCCGTGAATTCGGTCTCCTCAATCGACTTCCTGAGTTCATCAGCGAAGAGAACACCCTCCACGAGGTCGGTGTGTGACCTCAGCACGATGAACTCATCGAATCCATGCCGTCCGACGGCATCGATCGCCCTCACCTTGTTCTTGATAAGGTCGGCAATCTGGCGCAGAACCTTTTTCGACGTATCATATCCGTACGTCGTGGCAATGTGTTTGAAATTGTCGACGTCGAGAACGAGGAGCGAAAAACTCTCTCGCAGCTCATGGGAACGTTCGATCGCGGTTTGTATCCGTTCCAGGAATGGCGAGTATTTCTCGAGCTCCGTATCGTGATCAACGCGATCGAGGCGAAGGTTGTCTTCAAAAAGTCTTGACGTCTGAAGCGCAATGGCAGCGAAATCGGCGAAACTCTGCAGAATAGGTAGATCATCCTTTGTGAACGCGCCCGGCGACTTGCTGTCAACGAACAGATACCCGAGACTTCTATGATTCGCTGCAATGAGCAGACAAACCGCCGAACGGAAAGGATTCTCCAGCAAGATGTCCTGGGCTGTTTCATTTTCGCTCTCGCTGTCAGAAACCAGAATCGGCGAACCGGTCCAGAGAAGCTTGCCGATTGCCCCCGTGGCCAGCTTCCGGCGAAAGGCCTTTTCAAACGTGTGCGAGGTTCCATGACTCATGGCGATGTTCAGGAACTCCGTGTCCGGATCCACAACGACAATTGCACACGTCTGGCAGTGATACATCCGGACAATGCGATCGACGATGACGTAGAGGACTTTTTCGTGCTGGTGCGTGGACTTCAGAACGGAGAGAACCTCGGAAACGACACTCAGGCATTCTTCATGTCGAATGGTCGTCATGGCAATCACCTCCTTGAATGAACCAGTTGGAGAAAGCCACTTGAATTGCGGATTGCGGAATGTTGATTTCGGACTGTGGAACCGAGTCTAGGAGTAGAGATTCAAGTTATGCGTTTTGAGACTAAAGTTGAACGTCAGGTTCCCTGTGGTTTTCGAGCTTCGAGTTTCCTTCGAATTTCGGATTTAGGACTCTACTCTATTTTCCTTCTTCAAACCTCTTCACGATGTTCTTGTTCTGATAGTTGCAGATGTCTTTCCCCTCCGCCGTGAACGTGTACTCAATCCGATTCTGATAGAACTCAGCAATGCGACCGCGGACGATTTTCATGGTGCTGTTCATCATCCGGTTTTGCTCATTGAAGCCCTCGCCGAGCACCGCAATGGCGGCAGGAAGCCACCGTTCAGGGAACAATCCCGCATTCTTGTTTCCTTCACGATACCGGTCGATTTCCGATTGCAACAGCTTCAGAGCTGCGGCTTGACCCTCATCGGTGTGACAGCTCAGCTGCCGATGCTTCAGCCACGCCAGCAACGCCTCTTTGTTGGGAACAAGCAGTCCCACTGTGTAAGGAGACTGATTGTTGTAAAGCATGATCTGTTCGATGAAGGGCGAATGCGCCACAATCGTCTCTTCGATTCCCTCGGGACTATATTTTTCGCCATCATGCCCGATCATGACGCTCTTCTCGCGACCGAGAACAAACAAGAAAGCATCCTCGTCGAGATAGCCGATATCCCCGGTGTAGAGCCAACCATCACGGATCGTCTCCTTCGTCGTGCGGTCATTGTTCCAGTACCCCAGCATCACGTTCTCTCCCTTCACAACTATCTCCCCCTTCTGACCGACGGGCATCGAGTTCCCCTTTTCATCGCAAATCTTCACCTCGACGTCCGGGAGAATAGTACCAGAAGACCCAAACTTATGCTTCGCCGGCGTGTTCGCCGAGACCACGGGAGCCGCCTCGCTCAGGCCGTATCCTTGATACATCGGCACACCAATGGCATTGAAGAACTGTTGCAGCTCGATATCGAGATGAGCGGCGCCGCCAACAAAGTAGTCAAGCCGCCCGCCAAAACTCTCACGGATCTTTCGGAAAATGAGTGCGTCACAGATCATGTACGCAGCACTCTTCGGTTTCCCGATATCCTTTCCACCGTTGTAACCATCTCCGTAGTGCGCGTACGCAGCAGCCAGACCCTTTTGGTAGAGATTCCAGATCAGCTTTCCTTTCCCGCTCACTCCTTTCTCAATATTCTTTCGGAAATTCTTGGCCAATGCGGGGACACTCAGAAGAAACGTGGGCCGCACTTCTTTGATATTCGTCGGGATGTTCCTCAGAGTTTCCATCGGGGTCTTGCCCGCCTGCACCGAGGCCATGCTCGCTCCAATACTCATCAGCAAGTAGATGCCGGCTGTATGACCGAATGAGTGATCCCACGGAATGATGATAAGTGAACAATACCAATCTGGCTGCGGCAAGTGCCTCGAGCACTGATGGGCATTCACGACGTAGTTCACATGCGTCAAGGTGACTCCTTTGGGATCGGCAGTTGTTCCCGACGTGTAGCTGATGGTGGCGGGATCTTTCTCCTGGATCGACTGCCAACGGCGCTCGAGCTCCGAACGATGGCGTTTCAAATAATCCTTCCCGCGCATCAGAAGCTCGGGAAAACTGATCTCATCCTCTGCCATCGTCCCCTGAGGATCCAAGAGAATGACTTTTTCAAGATCCGGAAGGTCTGAGCGCATTCTCATGACCTTGTGCGCCTGATTGCCCGAGACGATGACCATCCTGCAGCCGGAATGGGCCAGCCGGAACTTCAGGTCTGAACGCTCCTCGAGTTTCACCGAAAGGGGAACGTTGATCGCGCCAGTGTAAAGAATACCCAGCTCAGAGATCACCCAGTCATTCCGACCTTCGGCGATGAGTCCAATCCGGTCGCCCTTTTCAATTCCGAGACTGATGAGTCCAGCCGCACACTGATGGACTGATTCCTGAATCTCGCGATACGTGGTCCCGGTGTACGCTCCTTCTCGTTTCTCCCACATCATGATCTTGTTGGAGAACCGATGCGTGCTCTCTTCAAAGAGCCGAGGTATCGTGCGAGGGGATATTGGTGCCATGATGAGCCTGCTTTCGATAGGTTTGGGATCGGATTGCGCCGCCTCTGAGAGCGGCACACGGTCGGAGGATGTACGCCTACTGACGCCCGCAATCTATAAAACAAAATCGAAATCTGCACAAGTGGAAAACGCCACACACCGGTCCTTGTCAAATATGAGAATCGGGGGCAGATCGTGCTTTATAAACGTCAGGGCATGATTTGTGGGCAATCAGATGCGGAACACCAAAATCCATTCGTTTGCCGGCTGTCTCTTTCAGCACATACTCAGCTCGCCCGGACTTTTTCTATCTCGGCCTGAAGAGTATCCCATTCATCGTACAACCGGGCAAGCATCAGTTCGATCTCTTTTCTCTCGGCCGAGACCTTTTTTACCTCTGACCCGTTCTTGTAGAATTCCGGATCCAGCATCAATGCCTCAATTTCCTTCAGACGCGATTCCAGTTCGCCAATGGATCTCTCCACTTCTTCGACTCGTTGCTTGAGCGGCTTGAGCCTTGTCGAAAGCTGTTGCCGCTTCTCCGCCTCCAGACGTTTTCGCTCTTTGTCCGTATGTTCCCGCGCGACCGGAAGTGACGGCTCTGGTGACCGGACTCCCCGCTCAAGAAGTTCCCGCTCCTCTTTCTTCTTCGTGATATAATCCGAGACGGTGCCAATATATGTTCTGACTCCTCCGCTCCTCACCTCCAGAACTTTGTTTACGAGTGGATCGAGAAAGGACCGGTCATGGGAGACGATCAAGAACGTGCCCTCATAACGAGCAAGGGCTTCCTGCAGGACTTTCTTTGATTTCATATCGAGATGGTTGGTCGGTTCGTCGAGAATCAGAAAATTCGACGGCCTCAGGAGCATTTTCGCAAGCGCAAGGCGGCTCTTTTCGCCGCCAGAGAGTACGGAGACTTTCTTGAACACATCGTCATCATGGAACAAGAACGATCCAAGGAGCGTCCGCAGCCGCTTCCTGATCTCCCCTTCTGCAATCTCTTCGAGAGTGCCGACAACGTCTTTCCTGGGATCCAGTTCTTCTGCCTGATGTTGGGCGAAGTACGAAAGAGTCACCTGATGTCCTACCACGCGCTCACCCCAGTCAAACTGCTCGACGCCTGCAAGGATTCTCGAGAGTGTTGACTTCCCTGCCCCGTTGACTCCAACCACTGCGATCCGGTCACCTCTTTCAATTCTGTAATCCAGTCCCTCAAAGACCTCCAACGCGCCATACCGTTTGGCGACGTTCTTCAGCTCAAGGACCACGCGTCCGCTGGGCGAAGGAGACGGAAAATCGAACCGGATCTCACTCTCCTCCGGCTCAATCTCAATCATCTCCATTTTCTCAAGCTGTTTCACCCGGCTTTGGACCTGTCGGGCTTTTGTTGCCTTGTATCTGAATCGGTCGATGAACTGCTGGGTTTCCTTCACTCTCTGCATCTGGTTCTTCTGCGCCTGTATCAGCATTTCCCGGCGCAATGCGCGCTCTTTCTCATAGAAAGAGTAGTTGCCGGTGTAGTGGTCAAGCTTCCCCATCGAAAGGGCGAACGTTTTCGAACAGAGATTGTCAAGGAATGCGCGGTCGTGCGACACGAGCACAACGGCTCCGTGATAGCTTCGAAGGTACTCTTCGAGCCATTGGAGAGATTCGAGATCAAGATGATTCGTCGGTTCGTCGAGGAGGAGTACGGAAGGCTCGCGCAGCAGAAGCTTGGCCAATTCAATACGCATCTGCCAACCGCCGCTGAATTCCTCTGTCATTCGCTGCAGATCAGGGACAGAAAAACCGAGACCCATGAGGACACGCTCGACCTTTGATTTCATCCGAAACGCATCGAGGTCCTCCAATTTGTGCTGCAGTTCGCCGAAGATCTCGAGCGTTTCCGCGTGCTCGGCCGAAGCAGGATCCAGTCTCGAGAGGCTTTGTTGCGCTTCTTCAAGTTCCCGCTGCACCTCAAGAACGTCTTCAAATGCTGACGCTGCTTCTTCATACAACGTCAAACCCGAAATCGCGACACCCTCCTGAGGAAGGTATCCAACCGTAACGAACTTTGCGCGGCTGACTGTACCGCCGTCGGGTTGCACAAGCCCGGTGATGACCCTGAGAAGTGTCGTCTTGCCCGAGCCGTTGGAGCCGACCAGTCCGATTCGGTCGTGAGGACCGATCATGCACGAGAGGTCATCAAAAAGGACACGGCCTCCGAACTGAAGCGCTATGTGATCGAGAGAAAGAATGGCGGTATGGAAGTGGGGAGTTAGAAGTAGTAGGTAATAGGTAGTAAGTAATAAGTAGCAAGTAGTAAGTAATGAGTAAGATGGTGATGTTGGCGCGAAGTCCGTATCGCGCGAGCCTACCTCCCGGTACCCTTATATGCGGGCAGGCTGTGACATTATTCCTACAATGAATATAAAGAAATGATGAATGAAGAGCAGGCGGGAATTTCGGATATTAGATTGCGGAGTGCGGACTGCGATTTACAGAGTCAGATCCATCGGTCAGAATTCAGCGGTCCGAAGTCAAGAGCCGGTCAACAATGCGAAAGTCCGACTTCCATCAAGCGCTTCACAAGATAGAGTCGGACTTCGCTGATTGCTGATTGATAAGAGCTTTCTTACTTCACCAACTGCATCTTCTTCTCTGCTGAGAATTCACCTGCCTGGAGACGATAGATGTACACTCCGGAAGCAAGACTCCGCGCATCGAAAGTCGCGGAATGAGTTCCTGCACCCAGATCGGCGTCCACAAGCCTCCCCACCTCGCGCCCGAGGGCGTCATAGACGGTCAAGAGCACATGTTCGGGCCGGGCGATCGTAAACGATATCTTCGTCGATGGATTGAAAGGATTGGGGTAGTTTGGCTCCAGCGAGTACCCCTCCGGAGCGAGGTAACCTGAGCTGCCCTCGCTGCCTTCCTCCCCTTCCTGCATCGTGCCAACCTCCGGGAGATCTTTTCCGTCCCACAGCATGAACCTCGCCGTTGCGATTTTCGCTTTGAGCTCTTCATCAAGACCGCTCAGCCGCTTCAGACGCTGGACGGCCCGCGCGAGGAGGCGTTTGGCTCCAGGGCCCAATTCACTCTTGTGAGTTTCATACCATTCCTTCACCATCTTCCTCGACTCCGCCCTCCATTCCCTCCCGAGCGGCTTCGACTCCTTTCCGATCTCCAGCAGTGTCTCCTTGTACTTGAGAGCAATGGGTTTGAGATCCTTCAGCATCTCGTTTCTTGCCCTTTTCAGTCGGGTCGCTCTGACCTTCAGTTCTCTCAGCTTGCCACGATCTTTTAACAAGCGGGCAGCCCTGACATCCGCTGTCAGCTTCCTGGCAGCAGCCTTCAGCCGGGCCGCTTTCGAACGCAGTGCATCGAGTGCCTGACGATCTTCAGGAGTCATCGCATTGTCGAGTTTCGCCTTCCATTCTTTCATCTTAGGGATGATGTTCTCCTGAGCAAAGTTCCTCACTTCCGTGAACAACTCTTTGAACGCTTCCTTTGTTTTGGGATCGATCGGTCTTGTTGGAGTTTGCCCTGCGGTCGGAAGCACCAGGAAGACCGCCAGGCCAATCGTGATGAGAATTCGTGATTTCATTTCAAGCTCCTTCATGTTGATAGAGAAAAACCTGCAGTTCGATCCAGACGTCCACATCTCTATAGACAACCTCGCAGGCATACGAGTTTAACCTGTCTAATCTTAGCAATTCTGACCCAATTTTGCTACATTTGCACCATTCCGTGCCACTTTGAACTTTCAGAGGATGTCATGGTCATTCGGATTTTCGTTACGGGCGGAACCTTCGACAAGGAGTACAACGAGCTCGACGGACGGCTCTTCTTCAAAGACACTCACCTCCATGAGATGCTCGATCTCGGAAGGTGCAAGGTTGAAGTTGACGTCCGGACCCTTATGATGGTTGACAGCCTGGAGATGACTGATGCAGACAGGCAGATCATTCTTGATCACTGCAGGCGTGCAAGAGAGGAACGGATCGTCATCACTCACGGCACGGATACGATGGACATCACTGCACGCGTGCTTGGCGAGGTGGTCAAGGAAAAGACCGTTGTGCTGACCGGCGCCATGGTACCCTACAAGTTCGGAAGCTCCGACGGATTGTTCAATCTCGGCAGCGCCCTCGCTTTTGTCCAAACGCTCCCTCATGGCGTCTACATCGCAATGAACGGCAGATTCTTCCGATGGGACAACGTCAGGAAGAACAAGCGCACAGGAGTCTTCGAGGAAGTGAAGTAATGCAAAGAGCTGGAGCGGATGTGCTGATTGTCGGCGCGGGGTTGGCAGGCCTTGCGTGCGCTCGCCATCTTCAGAAGCACAACGTGTCATTTCGCATTCTCGAAGCTTCAGATGCGGTGGGCGGTCGCGTACGAACGGACCACGTGGACGGCTTTTTGCTCGACCGAGGCTTCCAGGTCCTTCTGACAGCCTACCCCGAGGCAAACGCTGTCCTGGACTTCGGCAGACTACAGGTTCACAACTTCCTCCCGGGCGCACTGATCCATACCGGCACACAGGTCCATCGAGTGGCCGATCCTTTCCGCGAACCCCTGGCAGCGCTCGAATCGATTCTCGCGCCCATCGGATCGATGGATGACAGGTTGCGACTCCTCGCCCTTCGACATAGTGTGCGGCGGGCGTCGGTCGATTCCATTTTCTCCAAGCCCGAACGAACGACCCTTGAGGCAATTCAATCGTACAAATTCTCGCCCACGATAATTGCATCGCTCCTCCGCCCGTTCCTCAGCGGTATCTTGCTCGACAAAGAACTGAAGACCTCGAGCAGGATGTTCGAATTCGTGTTCAAGATGTTCTCACATGGCAATGCCGCCCTCCCCGCAAACGGAATGGGTGCGATTGCCACCCAGCTCGCGGATTCGTTGCCAGGCGAAAGCCTCTTCCTGAACACGCGCGTGAGATCGATCGAGAACGACACGGTCACGACGGAAGGTGGCAACGCCTTGCAGGCCCGCGCCATCGTCGTCGCCACGGAGGGGCCGGAAGCGGCAAGATTGCTGCCAGAAATTCCCGTCCCTGCCTCACGAGGTGCGACGACTGTCTATTTTGCCGCGTCGAAGGATCCTGTCGGGTCGCCGATTCTCGTTCTCAATGGCAACAGCTCGGGACTCGTGAATCATCTGTGCGTCCCTAGCAGGATTGCACCTTCGTATGCCCCGTCGGGAACATCACTGATTTCCGCTTCGATCGTAGGAAATGTCGATCTCGATGACGAAAGACTTTTGGCAGCCGTTCGTTCTCAACTTGCCTCCTGGTTTGGTCAGCAGGCGAATTCCTGGAAGCACCTCCGGACGTATCGAATTATCCATGCACTCCCATCCCAGAACTCGCCTGCAAACGCAGGCACACCGGTTCCGGCGAGGATTCGGGATCGGGTGTATGTCTGTGGAGATCACCGCGGAAACGCTTCAATCGAGGGCGCTCTTGTGTCAGGCAGGCGGGCAGGAGAGGCAATAATTCGCGAAACTTCTTAGGATAGAATTTGTCACGTGATGCAATCCTGATGCCAGCACATTTTTCTGAACACGAACTCATTCGGCGAGCCCAAAAGGGGGACGAGCGGGCATTTACGCAGCTCGTCCAGAAGTACGAGGATCTGGTGTACAGCTTCGCCTTCAAGGTGTGCCGGGACAGCGAGAAGGCAAGCGAAACGTGGCAAGACACCTTCGTGAACGTGTATCGGAAACTCCATCAGTTCGACAATCGCTCGAAGTTCACGACATGGCTCTATTCGATTGTGACCAACAACTGCAAGATGAAGCGGCGCCAGCGCAAACTCGACCAGGCTTCTGTCTCGATCGATGCCTCGACCGCCCTCAGTGACCATCCCGTCCTTGATGATGAAAGCCGGACCGTCCAAACGATTCCTTCCTGGAAGGAAACGCCCCTCGATTCCGTGATGGACAAGGAACTCCAGGAACTGCTCGATGAAGCAATAAAGAAGCTTCCCTACGATTACCGCATCGTTTTCGTCCTGCGGGACATTGAAGGTCTTTCCGCAGAAGAAACCGGCAAGATCCTGAAACTGAGCATTCCGGCTGTCAAATCCCGACTCCGGCGAGCCCGCGTCTTCCTTCGTGAACGCCTGAATCCCTACATGACCGTATGAAGAAAAAAACAGTACGTTGCCCGGACGTTCTTGATCACATTTGCGAAGAGCTCGACGCAAAGCTCACCACGGCACAGTGCCGAGAACTTAAGCGGCATTTGTCAGAATGTCCCAATTGCACGGCGTATCTCGACAGTCTGAAGAAGACTATCAAACTCTACTCCTCAGCTCCTTCCAAGCATGCCCCTGGAACACTCAGGAAACAGCTTTTTGCCTCACTGAAATTGAAGTCCTGACGGTCAGCTTGTACCCGTCCTCTCTTCCTGGGGCGTACCACAAACACCCCGCCCATCTTTGAATCTTTTCCGCTTTCGCCGCATCCCATTGAGTAGCTGAATGTCACCTTCACCACTCACAACTATTTGAGGAATCTCATGAAGAAAAACTTGGGATCCGCCGATCGCATGATCCGCACGCTTCTCGCCGTCCTTGTGACGAGTGCAGTTTCATTCTGCCCGCTCTATGTGCCGTTCAAGCTTTCGACGTTGAAGCGGCCGGACACCAAGTAACACTTCGCCGATGACGCGCATCGCCATTTCCTGTGCCTGCACCGCGCAGGAGCAGGTTCCCGGTGCGCTCGAAAGGCTCTCCAATAAATGTCTATGAGATATCGCAACCGACACACAAGAGGGTGCAAAGCGATCGCACAGCAGCTGGCGGAACAGCTCGACGGCATGTTTCCGCACAGAGTCTCGGCAGCAATCAGAAAACACCTCAGCGTTTGTCCGAATTGCACTGCATACGTTGACAGCATCGGGAAGACTATCATGCTCTACAGATGTTACCCCGACCAAAAGCTCCCGGCTCGTACGCGCCAGGAGCTTCTCGCAATTCTGGAACTCCCGAAATAGCCACCCTCTACAGAGGTTCATGTTTTTTTTCCTTATGTTGATGGCACCCTGCCGGGGGCAGGAAGAAGCGATCGCTCAGTTGCGCAAATTCATGGACGCGGATTCTGTCTCTTGAATGAGGACCATCATTATGACAAAAGAAGTTCATTTGAAGCAAGTCAGCGGCATCACGTTCGTGGCAAAAGCGAATTCCAACCACTGGGTCGTCATGGATGGGTCACCCGATTTTGGCGGGAGCCTGGCGGGATCGACTCCAAAAGAACTTCTCTTGATGGCGCTCGCCGGTTGCACATCGGCCGACGTCGTCTCGATCCTGAAGAAGAGGCAGACTCCGCTTCAGGGATACGAGGTAAACGTAAAAGGCGTCGAACGTGAAGAGCATCCACGGATCTTCACTTCGATTCACGTCGAATACGTGTTCTACGGCGAAGGTATCAACAAAGCTGATGTGGAGCGGGCGATTGACATGTCCGTCACAAAATACTGCTCTGTGAGTGCAATCCTCTCCGCAAGCGTTCCAATCACTCACTCACATAGAATTGAGCCTGCAACGGTTCCAGCTGCACGTCCGGCATCGTAGTTGCGGGGAAACGGCGAGAGGAGGAACGAATGCCTCATCATGCTGAAACGCTCTTCGCGGAAACCTGGGAAACCCGTTCATGATCACACCTGACACGACGATCGAAGAACTGATCACAGCCGTTCCTTCTTCTGTTACGTACCTGATGAGGAAGGGAATCAAATGTCTTGCCTGCGGGGAACCGATTTGGGGAACACTAGGGCAGGCAGCGCAGGAAAAGGGGTTTTCTGACCAGGAAATCGAGACCTTCGTTCGTGATTTGGCCGCCCTCGCAGAACTGGGTGTATAACTATCCGCTCTTGCCTCAGCGTTTAGAGAAATCGAGCACCGATCCACACCGCATCTACGATGAGTACATTGCCATCGCATTTGAGCCAACTGGCAGCGTCCATCCCTCCGTCCCCAAGCGATGAGCTGCTTCGCGCGTGGGGGCACGACCTCGCAGCTGAGTATCTCCAGGTCGTAACCGAGGCAGGCATCACACCAGGATCCCGCGTGCTTGAATTGGCAACCGGCACAGGACGGATGACAGCCGTACTCACGCGGCTGGGGTACAGCGTCCTCGGCGGAGATTCGACGGATGAGAAGACAGATCAGGTTTGGAATCGGGTACAGCCCGAGTACGCCCGGCTCGTGAAGCTGACGCTGCTTGACATGCGTGAATTGCCGTTCAAACCGGGCTCAGTACCTGCCATCACATGCATGAACACATTGCACGAACTGCAAAGCCCGCATGAATGTCTCCAGGAAATGCTCCGCGTCCACGATCATACCGGCGTCTTCATCCTCGGAGATTTCAACGAAACAGGTTTTGACACGATGCAGAGACTTCATCAACACATCTACCAGGACAACCACCCGTGCGGTCGCATGAACGTCCTTGACGCCGAACCTATTTTGAAAAGACACTTCAAGGAAGTCCGAACCATCCATACACCTCTCAACATTACCTTCATTGCCTCCGGAAAAAGCGAAGCGGCTGCAAACCCCGACTCCTTGAGTCTGCAACCGCTCGTGTGATAACCTCGATGTCAGCCGCTAGAACGCCGCGACAAAGCCTCCCGTAAATCTGCTGGCTTTTTGTTCCAGGTCGTACGTGTACTCTCCAATAAGCCTGATGTTCCTCCCAAGCAGGTATCCGGCATGCGCCGAAGCTGTCCGGTAATCAACCATCATGCCCTTCGAAGTGACCCAATTATAGAGGAGTGTGCCGTACCACCTGCTGCGATCTCCCTCGGGCAAATAGATGAGCTCTGCGAATCCTCCGTCGGTTTTCTGTTCAAGTGCTGCAGCGGTAAACAGAGGACGATTGTCGGTTCTCGCGACGTACTGGAAGTTGAGTTCAAACGGCTCCAGCGACAACGTCAGATCGGGTCCCCATATCTGCGTCTTGTTGAAATTCCCGTTTTGTTCCTCATTTCCCAGATAACCAAAGATTCCCACACGGAAAGATTCTCCGAGCTCTTGCGAAAGCCGGAGCATGAAATTCTTGTAGTTGTCGCTATCGAAGTTCCTGAACGGATTTGCCGCGCCGATTCCATTGCCATTCACAATTTCAAAGACAACGTCGGTTTTCGTTGGCAGAGCATATGAGAACATCAGCCTCTGTCATATGTAAGGTTCACAGAGGACTTGCCCGGCTTCGCCCTGTAGATCTGATAATCATCGAAGGTCAACCGGAGCTCTCTCTTGAAAAGTGGATCCGATACCTGGAACTGCCCCACGACCACGTCGAAATCGTGGCCGAAGAGGTCATTGAACATAATGAATGCGTCTTCGAGTCCCGCTACTTCTCCCCGTTCTCCAAAGAAGAAGTAGAAGTAGTACGAAATGTTTTTGGCGATTTGTCCGCCGGAGAGAAGTTTCGCCAGATAGAGGCTCTGAAGATCCGCCTGGCGGCCTGGCTCAGGTTGATTGCGGATGTACCCTTCCAGCCGAACTGCGAGCGGGAAATCGCGCATCAGGAGAAGCAGATCGTCACCTGTCTCCATCGTGAACCGGGGGGCATCTTTGTCTTTCAGGATGAATCCGTTTCCCGCGAACTCCTCGCCGTACGGCTTGAGTTTTGGGAACGGAGAATGACAAACGTTGCACGACATGCTGTATTTGCGTGCGAACGCGGGAATGGCCAGAACGTCCTGGACCAGCAGCAGGGTGCACGTGACAACAAGCGCGAACATGAACGAGACTCTTTTCATCGCAGGATCCTTTCAGTCAGTTCCACGATTCGGAGATGCTGCCGACTCTACTCTACGACCGTGATCGTCGTCGTGTGGGAGTTCACCTCAATGACTTCGGCCTCCTCTTTCGGCACACCGAGAAACTCGGTGAGCGGGAGGGGCAACTTCTGATAGTTGAGTGTTGCCTTGATGGTCATGGGTCCCGGCGAAGCGTTCGCAGGTACCGTCCACGTATAGGTCTCCAGCTTCGTTTCACGCGGACCAATTCGATAGTCAGTCGACAACGAAGCCGTATTCCATTGCATGATCGTCATTCTTCCCTGAGGATCGAGATACGGGAGACGATAGATACGGTCGCCGAGCGGAACGCCATCCCGTTGGACACCTTTGAAATCGCGGATGCCGAGGGGAATACCCATGTCCTGATACGCGAGGACATCAGCCGCGATCGTGTATTCCTCGCCCGCGAATCCTTTCTTATCCACAGGGAGGTGATAGATGTTTCCTTTCGCATCGGTTGCTTCGACGTGGAGCCATACGAGGCGCTCTTCAGCCGAACCGGTCGGAAACTTGTGCCCCGTTTTCTGATTGAAGAGGGCAACGGTGAATTTTACCTTCTCCGTAGGCTCCGCTTCGCGAATGTCCGGATGGATACGGACTTCAATGGTCCCGCGCACTTTTCCAGGATCGTGGGCGCCATGGAACAGATGCTGTACGACATCCGGCAGCTCAGGCCCCATCGACGCATTGCGCGCTTTTGCGTATGTCATATGACAATCCTGACACCGCACGCCCTCTTTCGCGTATGGACCTTCTTTCCATTCCAGATGTGTCGACTTCACCCAGATGCCGTACGGATCTTTTTCATTGTGACACGTACCGCACAGATCAGCAGAGGAAATGAACGCCAGTTTTCGAGTCTCATGTGAAGGGGACACGGCTCCATCGCGTTGTGCGTATTTGACTCGTCCCGGGTCGGAGATGAAATTGAAATTGTGCGGGACGTCTCCTTTGAATCCGGTGGCTGTATGGCACACCTCACATGACACTGATTCATTTGCGCGGCTTTTGGCCTCAGGTTTCGGCGGAGGCACATCCCCGGCAAGAAAGGCGATCGGCGCATGGCATCCGTTGCAGCCAGCTTTGACACCAGCGACCTTCGCGTCTCTTTCAGCGTGAGGCACTGCCAGTTTGAAATATTCAATCTCGTCCCAATGGTGTGTGTACGCCTGGGACATCATCGCCTGTTTCCATTGCTGGTAGAAATCGACATGGCAGGACGCGCCACATACCTCGGGTTTCTCATAATCTGCATACTTGCGTGTCCCGAGCGCTTCATCTCCGGCTTTGACGACCTGCGCTGAAACAACGGCGATGGAAATGACGGTGAACAGGAGAAGTACGAGGAGCTGTTTCATGCGGCGGCCTCCTTCTTCTTGTGTCATGACAACGCGATACAGGGAGGGATTTGTGCTTTCACGGTGTCTTCAACGTCCATGCCCAAAATGGGACATAAAAATTTGAAAGAATAGGCGAAAACGCCATCATATTGGCATTGCGTTTCGCAAAAATCAGAATAGACAGAGATTCTTACTTCAGTTTGGAATCTGGAGTAGATGACCTTCGGCAGCAATGACTGCGTCGCTCGAAGACGAATGAGTCGAGCAAGTATACCTAATAACTTCTATATTGCCGCGCACGAGAGTTACCGTTGCGTATCATCCACGAATTCCTTTGCCGTGCGATGACCCCCACCTTCAACTTCACGGTGACTGAATATGTATAAACTCGAACGTGTGTTGTGCCCGACAGACTTTTCTCCTGCATCGATCGAGGCAATCCGGTTTGCCGCCTTTCTTGCAGCGCATACCAACTGCCATCTCACACTTCTCTATGTCGATGAGCAGGAAAAGACCCCCCTCGGCTATTTCGAGAAGGATGTCCACTCGACAGAGCAGCATCGCGAACTCGTTTCAGGATTCGCTCAAGCCAAGTTTTCAGAGATCGTCCAGAAAGAGAACCTTCCCCCGAACCGAACGACGATGCTGGTGCGCTTCGGGACTGCCTATCACGATATCATTCAGGTCGCAGAAGACAACCGTCATTCGCTCGTGGTGATCGCGACGGAGGGATTAGGACGGTCATCACCGCACTTGATTGGCCGTACGGCTGAGCGCGTCGTCCGTTTGTGCCGGACTCCGGTACTGACCATGCGCCCCCACCACCAGGAACGCCGGGACAAGATCGAGACCATTCTCTGTCCTACCGATTTCTCGGAGTACAGCAATTTTGCCATTCCGTATGCCGTATCGCTCGCCAAGTCGTTCAAAGCGAAGATTATTCTGCTTCACGTGACCGATCTCTTCGTGCAACAGCCGGAGTCACTGCTGCAGAAATTCCCCGATCCAAAAATGTACCACGATGACGCCGACAAGATTCAGATCGAGAAGATCGTCGGCCGGGATGTCGAGCCGGAGAATACGATCGTCAGGCTCGCGGACGAATACCAGACAGATCTCATTGTGATCGGTACGCACGGGGGACGCGGGATGCGACGAGTTCAGATCGGCAACACCGTCGAAGAAGTCGTCAGAAGAACGATGTCACCGGTCCTCACCATCACTCACCCCATTCACAAAGCGGTGTTCCCGCGTCGCTTCAAGGAGGACTATTCCGAAAACGAAGTCTGAATTGAATCCCGTCAAACGGTTCATTATCTTCAACCCACATTTCACTGACAACGAATCCACGCACACATTGTCGTTCTGAGCTGGTATCATGACACAGCATCCTTCAGCGCTCGATCAACTCTGCATCAACACCATTCGTACGCTCTCCATGGACGGTGTCCAGAAGGCAAAATCAGGCCACCCGGGCATGCCGATGGGCACTGCGGCCATGTCATACGTCCTTTGGACAAGACACCTGAAGCACAGCCCGTCGAATCCCAAATGGCACAACCGGGACCGGTTTGTGCTCTCTGCCGGCCACGGCTCGATGCTCCTCTACAGCCTCCTGCAACTCACCGGGTACGAGCTGACCCTGGACGATCTCAAGAACTTCCGCCAGCATAAGAGCAAAACTCCTGGACACCCGGAATTTCGCTGGACGCCGGGGGTCGAAACGACAACCGGTCCGCTTGGCCAGGGTTTCGCCAACGGGATCGGCATGGCGATTGCAGAACGATACATGGCCGCGAGGTACAATCGCCCAAATTTCGAAGTGGTCAAGTACAGGATCTACGGTATCGTGAGCGATGGCGATCTGATGGAAGGAGTTTCGGCGGAAGCAGCATCACTTGCGGGACACCTGAAGCTCGGCAACATCATCTACTTGTATGACGACAACCACATCAGCATCGACGGAAATACTTCTCTTGCGTTCACGGAAGATGTGGCAAAGCGGTTCGATGCATACGGCTGGCATGTTCAGATTGTGGAGGATGGAAATGACCTGGAAGCCGTGCACGCCGCCATCAAGGCAGCCGAGGAGGAAACCGGTCGTCCTTCGTTGATAAAGGTACGCACGCACATCGGATTCGGCAGTCCGAACAAGCAGGACACGTCAGAAGCGCACGGATCCCCTCTCGGAGAGGAAGAGGTGCGGCTGACGAAACGGAAACTCGGCTGGGATCCTGAAAAGCACTTTGAGGTGCCCGCCGAGGCTCTCCAACATTTCCGCCGCGCGGTCGAACAGGGGAAGAAATGGGAATCACTCTGGGGGACAATGTTCGAAAGCTACAAGCGCTCTCACCAGGACCTTGCCGGAGAGCTTGAGAACGTCCGCAATGGCAATCTGGGAGACGATTGGAAGAGGGCATTGCCGGTCTACGGCCCGGAGACAAGTATAGCAACACGGGAAGCGTCAGGCAAGGCGCTCAATGCACTCGCCCCCGTTTTGCCGACACTCATCGGCGGATCCGCTGATCTGGCTCCTTCGAACAACACGTACCTGAAAGGCATCCCCGAGTTTCAGGCGAATGTCTACTCCGGGCGCAACTTCCGTTTTGGAGTTCGCGAGCACGCCATGGGATCATTGCTGAACGGAATGGCACTCACTGATGGTATCATTCCATATGGAGGAACCTTCTTCGTGTTTTCGGAGTACATGCGTCCGCCCATCCGCATGGCAGCCCTCATGGGCATCCGGCCAATTTATGTATTTACCCATGACAGCATCGGACTCGGCGAGGACGGACCGACACATCAACCTGTCGAACAGTTTGCTGCACTGAGAGCGATTCCGAACATTACCCTGATCCGTCCGTGCGACGCAAACGAGACATCGATGGCGTGGAAGGTGGCCATTGAGCACACATCAGGGCCGGTGGCACTTGCTCTCACGCGGCAGAAGGTCCCCACGCTTGACCGCACGAAATATGCCGCTGCAGAGAATCTTGCCAAGGGCGCATACACGTTGACTGAGAATTCGAAAACGCCCCAGATCATTCTCATCGGCACAGGTTCCGAAGTTCAGTTTGCGCTGGGCGCATACGAACAGCTCGTCAAAGAGAACATTCAGGCACGGGTCGTAAGCATGCCATCCTGGGAATTGTTCGAGCGGCAGTCAAAGGAGTACCGCGATTCGGTCTTGACACCATCCGTCAAGAAGCGCGTGATCATCGAGGCAGGCTCACCTATGGGCTGGCACAAGTACGCCGGTGATGGCGGCATGATCATCGGGCTCGCGTCATTCGGCGAGTCGGCTCCGTACGAAATCCTTTACAAAGAATACGGGTTCACCGTCGAAAACGTGCTGAAGAAGGCCCGGGAGTTGCTCGGCTAAACCACGTACGTCCACACAGACAAACCCCTTTACCATGGCAGAGAAATCATCGGATCGACCTGTCCACAGCACGGAGTTCAGGCGGCGGCGCGCACTCAACTGGCTGACCCTTGGATTCACCTATGCCTCGATGTACATGGGGCGGTACAACCTCTCGTTCGCAAACAAGTCTCTCTCTGATACGTACGGGTGGGACAAGACCGAGATCGGCTCTATCATCACGGCTGCGCTGACAATTTATGGCCTTTCGGCACTCTTCAATGGGCCGATCGCAGACCGGATTGGTGGTCGGAGGGCGATGTTGATCGGTGTCTTCGGGGCTGTCGTTTTCAATATCGCATTCGGTCTCGGAGCATACCTGGGATTTCTCGGCACTGGTCCGGTTCTCCTCGCCTACTTCGCGACGGTCTGGTCTCTCAATTCGTACTTCCAGTCGTACAGCGCTCTCTCGCTCATCAAAGTGAATTCTGCTTGGTTTCATGTAAGGGAACGCGGTGTGTTCTCCGCGATCTTTGGATCGATGATCCAGAGCGGACGCGCACTGATTTTCTTCATTGGCGGTATCGTGGTTGCGATCTGGCCGTGGCAATATGTGTTCTTTGTGCCGGCCGCTGTGATGTTTCTCATGGGGATCTTCACGTTCATGTTTGTGCGCGACAATCCTGGCGACACAGGTCACGAGAACTTCGACACTGCCGACGCGACGAGCGGCGACACGGACCAGGTGAACATGAAGTATCTCATCAAAAAAGTGTTCACGAATCCCATCACTGTCACCATAGCGATTGCAGAGTTTTGTACGGGATTTGTGCGGCACGGCTTCGAACAGTGGTTCCCCCGCTACATGCAGGAAGCTCAGCACCTCGCTCTTGACTCCGCCGTGTTTCAGAAAGGAGCAATGAGCGTCGTCATCGCAGGGATTCTCGGCGCCTTCGCGGCAGGGACGATTTCAGATTGGGTCTTCAAGTCGCGCAGAACGCCCGTTGCATTCATCGGCTATACGCTGCAAATACTCTGCCTCGCGGTCGTTTGGTGGGCCCCGAGTCTCACAGGAATCATCGTCGCGTTCGTGGTGAATTCATTCGCGATCAGTATGGTTCACTCCATGCTCTCAGGTACTGCCTCAATGGACTTTGGCGGCAAGAGAGCTGCTGCGACTGCGACCGGGATGTTTGACGGTATGCAGTACATCGGCGGAGCTGCGGTAGGAACCGGAATGGGCTGGCTGCTGGAAACATTTGGGTGGGGCGTATGGGGACCCAGCATGATCGGGTTCGCCTTGATCGGAGCGGTCTTGATGGTCCGGCTCTGGAATGTCGTGCCGAAGGGACGAGGAGGACACTAGCGTTGGCGGTTCGGGCTATCAGCGGTCAGCTTCCAGCTGTCAGCATCAAGTTCACGAAAGGGGCTGTCCCAGAAGTCATTCTGAGGGAAGACGTTTCTCAGGCGACCGAAGAATCTGATTCATTTCGGCAGATTCCCCGCCTGCCTTCAATGAACTGTGAGGCGGGCAGGTTCGCGGAGTTTACCCGCCGAAGGCGGGCTCAGAATGACGCTGCGCTTTTGGGACAGCCCCTTCTCTTTTTGCTGAACGCTGAGTGCTGACCGCTATCTTTTCATTCCCCACAGTCTCGTTGCCACTCTCTGCAGCTCCTCTCCAATCAGTTTCGGATCAAGCGTTTTCTCAGGCATATTCTCGAAGACCGCGTAGGGCACCTTGAATCCTTTGACATCGATGAAGTTCGGATTCGCCGCTTCGATCTTCTCCCAATCGTTCGTCTTGTAGTAGAAGTCCATCTTTTCGTCGGGCAGCGAATGGTAGAGGATGGAATCTTCCTCCCCCTTGCGGGCACGGCGTCGATTCTTCCGCACTGATTCTTCGTACGTCACTTTGATGTACATAAGTGACGCACGGCGAAGAATATCTTCGTGCAGAAAGTTGAGAGCCTCCATGATGCCGTTCTCTCCCCCGCGTGCGAACTCAATGAGAACGGTCTTCTTCTCATGGTATGCGGGATCCCGCGCCAGTTTCTTCCGATACTCGAGGTTGATCCGTTCAATGTAGAGGTTCCAGATGAAATGCTCTTTGAACCAGTACTTTTCATCGGTCCAGAGTCTGGGCTTTCCGTGCCTGGTGAGGATGTCATCGATTTCGAACGTCTCCCAAACATAGACGAAATCATCAAGCTCTTCAAAGTCGGCAATGTGGAACTTCTCGAGACGGTCTTTGGGATCGGCCTTCTTCAGAAAATCGATAACTTCCGACTTGCCCGCTGCTGGTCGACCGGTAATGATGAGAACAGGAAAGTTGTTCATAGGACCTCCGCGTTCGATTACTTTATTTCTACAAATGCACGTTCTGGTTTGACGTCAACAGTTGTGATCTCACGTATCTTCTTTTCCACCACGGTGAAGGTCGTTTGTTCGTAGTACTCGAGAGGAGGTGCGTCGATTCCAATGTACCTTTTCGCCTCTCCTGTGAAGTAGTCGCTTGCCGCGCCAAAATAGGTTGCACCCTCGTCGAGAGCTTTTCCGTTCACCACGAGCTTCAGAATCTCAATGTTCCCTGCTGCATCCTTTTTCCATTCACACTCCAGCCCGGAAATCTGAATGGACGGACGGGTCTTCAGGTAGTGAAGGGCGATTTCTTTTACCTGCTTACCCGTGAGCGGGAACTTCACCAGGACGTTCCGGAAGGGAAGGACTTCGAAGAGATCTTGCTTTGTGATCGGTCCTGGCAAAAGCCGCTTGCGGACGCCGCCGTTGTTCATGAATCCGATGTCGGCATGTGCCGCTTCCTGCTGAGCGCGGGCGATGAACACGCCAAGTGCTGACTCCGCTCCTGGCGTCGTCGGATCTGTGACCAGCGTGCCGATGACCTCGCTGTATTCCTTCTTGATTTCCGTGTCGAATGAATCGACGAGTGCGGTGACTGCGGTTTGCCGACCCGGGTGATACCAAAGCTGTTTGAGGGTCCCTTCCCATTTCGTCACGGACTTGTTCTCCACCGTGAGGTCGAGCACACCCAGGTTCTCAGTATTGGAGCCTGATTGCGCAATCACCACGCCGTTGATGTACTTCGGAGTCCTGAGTCGCGTATGGGAGTGACCTCCGATAATCACGTCGATTCCTTTCGTGCTCACCGCGAGAACCGAGTCATCGTCGACTCCCTCATGGGTCAGAGCGACGAGCAGGTCGGTTTGCGGACGCAGCAAGGCGATCATTCTTCTTGCTTCAGCCACCGGCGGCAGGAGCTTCACGCCTTTCGCTGAGCTCTTGCTCACAAGGTTGTAGTACTCCTGAGACATGATACCGAAAATCCCGATTCTCAGTCCGTTCTTTTCGACGATGATGTACTCCTTTTTCGTGACGGGGAGTCCGGTCACTTCATCCACCAGATTCGCAGTAAAGACAGGGAATTTCGCGATCTTCACCAGCTTCAGGAAGTTCGCGTACGAAATATCGAAGTCATGATTTCCCGGGGTCCAGCCCTCGTACCCGATGAGATTCATCATCTCAACGAGCGCTCCGCCTTCCGCTCCTTTGTAGACGCGATCTGTAATCGGATGTCCCGTCATGAGATCCCCACCATCGAGAAGTATGGATGCGGTGCGCGTTTGGCGGATGCTATCGACGACGAACGCGAGCTCATTGAAGCCGCCGACGAGCGGCTTTGGAGTTGTTCTGATCCAGTACGCTTCATGCGGTAAGAAGCTGGCGTGGATGTCGTTCGTATGCAGGATTGTGATCTGCTTCGGCTGTGCTACGAGCGACAGAGTTGCGGATAGCACACCGGCGAGCAATAGCAACTGAACTCTGAGACGGAGGGAACGAGTGAGAGCCTTCATTTGTTCTTTTATGATGGAAGTGGATGATTGTGGTTTGAAAAGATAACCAAAAGAATGATATTTTGGAACAGTTCGACGATTTTCCTCAATTCAATGTAGAGACCTGCTCACAATGAAACGCGTTCGATTATTTCTATTCTTTCTTACGGTTTTCACCGGGATCCTCACGTCAACCGAGCGCCCGAAGCTCATCATCTTCATTTCTGTCGATCAGATGAAAGGCGAATACCTTGAGTGGTATCGGGCTGAGTTCAAGGGAGGATTGAAACGGCTCATGTCTGAAGGCTCAGTCTTCGCCAATGCCGACCTGAACTTTGCGCCAAGCGAAACGGGGCCGGGCCATGCCTCGCTTGGGACGGGATCGTATCCAATGCGTAGCGGCATCACCTCGAACGAGTGGATCGATCCGACATCCCTTGAAGAACTGTACTGTGTTCTCGATTCGACGGCTGGAACGGTAAACGGCGACGGGGGCGGAGTGTCGGCTCGAAATCTTCTCGTCACCGGCCTCGGAGACTGGCTCAAGAAGTCCTCACCTCGCTCGAAAGTCTTCGCTGCGTCGATCAAGGACAGGGCGGCAATCCTCATGGGTGGCAAGCATCCAGATGGGGCGTTTTGGTACGATTCCAAGACAGGCCGTATGGTCACATCTTCGTACTATGTGAAGGAACTTCCTGTCTGGGTTCAGAAGTTCAACCAAAGCAAATGGATCGCCAGGAACGTGCCTGACACGTGGGAAAAACTCCGTCCGGATTCAGTGTACTGGAAGTACGGTCCCGACTCGATGGTGGGTGAGCGGATCTGGGAAGGCTCCACAACATTCCCGCATCCCATTCCCCAAGAAGCGAAGAATCGGCTCCTGCCAGGCACCCCCTTTGGAGATCTGATGACGCTCGATTTCGCACGTGCGATCGTCGAGGCGGAGAAACTTGGTCAGCGCGGCGCGACCGACCTCCTCATTGTCAGTCTCTCGTGCTCGGACTACATCGGTCACTCGTTTGGAGGTAACAGCCACGAACTGATCGACCAGCTCCTGAGACTCGACGCAGCCCTCGGTTCATTTATCACTGACATGGAACTTGCTGTCGGGAACGGGAACATCCTGCTCGCATTGAGCGCAGATCACGCCGCCGTGCCTCTCCCGGAATATCGTTCCAGGATTGAAAAGAAATCTGCACGCCGGATCATGGTCCGGGAAGAGATCTATCCAAAAATCTCCGCGCTCGACAAACAACTCCAGTCGGACCTTGGAACGACAGAATCAATCATCAGAGGAAACGCATTTCTCAATTACACGGCAGCAGCGAAGGCAGGTGTCGATTCGGTCACTCTCGAAAAGAAAGTCCGGGAAGGGGCGCTGAAGATTGACGGCATCGCTGACATCGTGTTCAGGCGCGAGATTCTCGGTGCAAGGAACTCATCGAACCGATATCTCGGCACATATCAGCGGGGATACTATCCTCAGCGAGGTCGGGATTTCATCGTGCGACCGTGCGAGTACTGCCTCTTCACCACATCGATGACAGGAACGAGTCACGGTTCGCCGTACCGGTACGACACGCGCGTGCCAGTCATCTTCTGGGGAACGGGAATAGGAAAGAACAGCATCTCCCGCGTCGTTCACACCGTTGATGTCGCACCGACGATTGCCAAAATTCTCGAGATCACGCCTCCTCCGACCGTGGATGGAAAGGCGTTGAAGGAAATCGTGCGGTAGATCCTGAAGACACACGCAACAAGGCATGCACGCGGTACTCCGGCTGCGTGCGTTCATTCGATCATGAATGATTGTGATGCGGAAGGAGCCGGTGGAGAAGACAGCCGGCAGGAGCGGAGGGTGATTCAGCGTTCAGACTCTTCGTCCATCTCGTCGATTCTCTCTCCCCCGTCAGGCAGTGTGACGCCTAGATCCTTCAATCCCTCGAGATAGTCATCACCACAGAGCATAGAATAGTTGTGCAGGCGTTTCGAGAGATGAGCGTGCCCGTAACGAGCTTTGTTTTGTCCCATGGGTTCTCTACATTGGACTCGCGTGTGAATTCGCACCACACCCATTTCAGGTAGACCGGTCATGAAATCCCTCCACTCCTGGGCGCCAGAGAACTCGACACCACTGCTCCTGGCACTCACCGCCTTCGTCCTCCATGCCATTGCAAGCCTTCTGGGCTTCTACGATTTCTTCCGGGATGAGTTTTACTACATCGCGTGCGCAGATCATCTGGCATGGGGATACGTGGACCACCCGCCACTGTCCATCGTTATGCTCTGGACAAGTCGCTTGCTCTTTGGCGATTCACTCTTTGCCATTCGACTTCTCCCGGCCATCGCGCATGCTGCGATTGTCCTCTTGACGGGATTCCTCACACGAGAACTCGGCGGAGGCACGAAAAGTCAGTTCACTGCATCGTTTGCCGTACTGACAGCGCCCATTTACCTTGTCCTCGGTGATTTCTATTCGATGAACTCCTTTGAGCCGCTGTTTTGGATGGGCGCGGCACTTGCACTCATCCGCCTTCTGAAAACAGGCAACCAGAAACTCTGGCTTGTATTCGGTCTCCTGGCTGGACTCGGAGTGCAGAACAAGCACAGCATGGTCTTCTTCGGCGTTGCCATCGTCGTTGGCCTTGCGGCGGGTGTTCACCGGAGGCAAATTCTCTCGAAGTGGCTCTGGTTCGGCGGAGCACTGGCGGTCTTGCTGGCACTCCCAAACATCGTCTGGCAGGCAATCAACGATTGGCCAACGCTCGAATTCTCAAGACGCGCCACGGAATTCAAGAATGTCCCGATGTCTCCTTTGGAGTACTTCGTCATGCAAGGGATTTTCCATGGCCCACTCGCACTTCCTCTCTGGATCGCGGGTCTCAGCGCTTTCTTCTTCCATCGTGAGATGAAGACGTACCGGTTGTTCGGCGTAGCGTATCTTTTTCTCTTTGTTCTTTTTGTGATTCAACGGGGAAAGCCGTACTACCTCTCCCCAATCTATCCGCTGCTATTCGCGGCGGGAGCTGTTCTCTTTGAAGAGTTTGTCACGAAACGATCTCTCTCATGGCTACGAATGACGTACCTTGCACTCTTGCTCACGGCCGGCATAATCACACCACTTGTTTTCTTGCCGGTGCTTCCTGTCGAGACATATGTGCGCGTTTCATCGGCTCTTGGTCTCAGTCAGATCAAGACCGAACGACACAGTGACACGCCGCTTCAACAGGTCATGGCCGACCGTTTCGGCTGGAGGGACTTGACCGCAACAGTTGCCCGGGTGTATCAGTCGCTACCGCCTGAAGATCAGGCGAAGGCTGCCATTTATACACAGAACTACGGGCAGGCCGGCGCTATCGATTTCTTCGGCAAGGCATATGACCTTCCCCCTGCAGTTTCCGGACACAACAATTACTGGCTCTGGGGGATGCGTGGTCGGAGCGGAGAGGTCATGATCATTGTCGGAGGAAATGCCCATGAACACGGCCATGCGTACACATCCGTTGACTCCGTCGCATTTCATACCAATGCTTACGCAATGCCGTACGAGACAAACCTGACGATCTTCGTCTGCCGAGGACTCAAAATCCCCATGTCTGAACTCTGGCCCCAGGTGAAGGGCTACCGATAAGGAAGGCACGTTTGCACGAGAAGCAGGAATTTCTTACTATCGTGCAAGCCGGCATTGAATTGCAGTCTTCTAGTCGTTGCGAGCGAGGTGTGTCGTGACGGTCCGACGTTGGTTCGCTATTCTCATCCCTTTCGTTACATTCATCCTGCCTTCGTTCTTGTTGAGCCAAAAGCTCCCGCTTCATTCTGCGCAGACTCCTTTTTCGCTCACAACGGATCGCCGAGTTCTCATCCAGCAAATGGTGAACGCTGTCTCCCGGGAGAATCTCGTCGCCAATATCCAGGCACTTCAGGCATTTGGAAACCGCTACGAGTACAATCCTCAACAGGAAGCAGCTGCAGATTGGATGATCAATCAACTGAACTGGTGGGGTGGCAACGCCCAATCTGATCCCTACAGAATCGGCACAACAGCCCTTCTCGCCGTTGATATGGTTTCGAAAGACTCGGGTTGGGTGGTTGGGTCCACCGGGACATGTCTCTCAACGGCAGATGGTGGGCATTCCTGGACAAAGATCCTCAATCCCTTGTCGAGAACGTCTACGACCGCGAGGTGCATCGACTTCTTGAGCTCGCGCATCGGCTGGATTGCGGGGGACCTGGGCGCCATCGCCAGCACGACCGATGGCGGGGCAACGTGGTCTGACCGATCCACCGGCAACCCTGCACCGATCATGGATATCGGATTTCGAGATGCACAGACCGGCGTCGCCGTCGGCGGAGGCGCACAGATCTTCCGGACTTCAAACGCTGGATTGACATGGTCTCTCACCACCTTGGGCAGGACTACAACTCTGCGACGACTGAAATTGCTCAATCAGTCGACGAGCTGGGTAGTCGGGGACAGCGGGGTGATAATTCACTCGACAAACGGAGGAGCAACCTGGACGACCCGAGCCTCCAATACGAATGCCATTCTCTATGGAATCGACTTCCCGAACGTACAAACAGGTTGGGCAGTCGGGTCGGGATCGACAGTTCTTCAAAGCACAGACGGAGGAACAGCCTGGACGAAGCGAACCGATGTGGCTGCCAGTTTTCCTGGAAGGACATTCTACGATGTTTGTTTTTCAGACTCTCTCTCAGGTTGGATTTCGGCTTCCGGCGGTTCCATCCTGAAAACGTCCGACGGTGGACGCACATGGTCATTATCCAATGCATGCGGGCGGTACGGATCCACACCTGCCTTGTACAGGATTTCGCGCGTCTCCGGGAGATACCTGCTCGCCTCCGGATCGTCTTCAATGGTTGTCGCGAGCCAGGATGGGGGCGCCACTTGGAGTAGCCTTTGGTCGTCGCTGCCCGCGGATTTGTTCCACAGCTCGCGCAATGTTATTGTGACAATCCCGGGACAGGTCACGCCTTTGAAGGAATGTCTGATGATTGCGCACTATGACGGGGTCAGTGCTGGTCCAGGTGCTGACGACAATGCAAGCGGCACGAGCGCCGTCATGGAAGCAGCGCGCATTCTCGGCGGATATCAGTTTGAATCAACGATCAGGCTCATCGCTGTTTCAGGAGAAGAAGTCGGTCTGTGCGGAAGCAGCGACTATGCGAGCAGGGCGCGAGGACAGAATTCAGACCTCCTCGGCGTGGTGAACGCAGACATGATCGGCTATCCTTTGACAGGTGACACCGCACGACTCATCGCTGGGAGTTACTACACGCACTGCCGTCTTGCGGACTCGGTGGTGGTCTTCAACAAGCGCTACGGTATCGGGGCAAAGGTCGATTTGTCGGACAGCAGTTCCGGAAGCGACCACGTTCCATTCACTTCGGCTGGCTATGACGCCATCATCATCAGCGAAGGATCCTCTGGAGAGATATGGGCAAGGAAGAATCCTTTCTATCACACGCCCAATGACAGTTTGAGTAAGCTTCATCCAGGACTCATTCGCCGCTCCGCCCAGCTCATGATCGCCTCTGTCGCTGAACTTGCTCGGCCCATCGGTTTGACCGAAGTGCCAACGGAGTGTCTGCTCGAGCAGAACTATCCAAATCCGTTCAATGCGGGTACAGTCATTTCCTTCACCCTGCCTCAGGCAACAGCCGTGAAGCTGAGGGTCTGCGATGTCCTCGGGCGGCTGGTCGCGACTCTGTATGACGGGACTGCCGGCCCAGGCATCTATCGATTCACATGGGCCGCGAAAGGTGTTTCGAGCGGAGTGTATTTCTACAGCTTGCACACAGACCGATTCACGGACGTGAAGAAAATGGTGCTGGTCAAGTAGCCAATTCATCCAGAAGTTGACCATTTAGATTTCTTTCCCAACATTTTGCCTACCACCCACCAGGAGAACGCACTATGGCATATACCTATGAAGAACTTCACAAGATGACGGTGATTCAGTTACGCTCCATCGCTGACGGCCTCGAAGACGAAAGCCTGAAGGGCCACAGCACGATGCACAAAGAGCAACTCCTGCCGATTCTCTGCAAGGCTCTCGGCGTCGAGATTCCGCATCATCATACCATCGTGAAAAACAAAGGAGAGATCAAGGCAAAGATCCACTCTCTGAAGAAAGAAAGAGAAACTGCAATCGAGAAAAAGGACTACAAGAAATTAGAGGGGATCCGGAACGAGATTCACAAGCTGAAAAGGAAGCTCAGAAAAGCGATGGTGTGAGGGGGGGGGAGAGTATGGGAGTATAAGAGTATAAGAGTAGAAAGTAGGAGAGTAGAAAGTAGGAGAGTAGAAAGTAGCAGAGTAGAAAGTAGGAGAGTAGAAAGTAGGAGAGTAGAAAGTAGGAGAGTAGAAAGTAGGAGAGTAGAAAGTAAGAGAGTAGAAAGTAAGAGAGTAGAAAGTAAGAGAGTAGAAAGTAGAAGGCAGTACGCAGTCAGCAGGCGGCCAGTAGTAGAGGCTGATGCATAATCCGACATCAGTGCAGCCGGTTGCGGGAATTCGGCGTTTCAACGAATCATCATGGTAGGTGTCGGGAATTCCTTCCCGACACTCCACAGCACCGGCATCGTCAGGACACCAGCGACAAAACAGAGCAGGTGAGGAGTCCTGACGACTTCATCTGGTGAGCCGTCCACGCTCAACCGCTCACTCCAGCGCCGCTTCTGCCATTGCCACAACGTTCTCGGGCGGAACATTGGGCAAGAGAGCTTCGTGACTCGGGCTCACAATGAGCCTGGGTCCGAGGAGTCTCTTGATCCGCCTGACTTCTGTTTTCACTTGTTCAGGACTCTTGTTCACCAATACGTCCTGAGTGTCAATCCCGCCGAGAAACGCAATCCTTCCCCCAAAATCGCGTGCGAGCGTCTCCGCATCCATCCCAAACGCCCTCGCCTGCAAAGGATGGAGACAATTGACCCCGGCATCAATGAGGCGATCGATCACACGATGGATTGATCCGCATGAGTGAAGGATCACCTGATAGCCCCGCGCATGAGCCTGGTCCGTAAACCGCCGGAACCATGGATACACAAATTCGTCGAACAGTTCTGGCGCAAGGATGAGATCCCTCTGCGTTCCAAAATCATTTCCGAAGAAGAATCCGTCGATTTCCGCACCCGCTTTGTCAAGGAGCATTTCGTTGGCGTCGAAGTAGACCTGGCACACATGATCGGTGACGGCGCGGACGATTTCAGGATGTGTGTACATCTTGGTCAGATAGCTCTCGACGCCAAAGATATCCATCACATCATGAAAGAATGCCGCCCAGAAGCCGCTGGCTCGATAGTAATCGCCTGCAGAGCGGAGCTGCTCAACACATTCATCGACATGAATGTACTTCACACTCGGCCAGTCGAAATCCTCAACTTCCTGCAGACTCTCGCACTCCGAAAGTGGACCTGCCTCGCCGAGCGACTTCTTGTGTCTCCAGAGATCGAAGAGACCCTTTCCTTCCGGATGCCGGTAGGTCGACTCAATGAAGAGAGGCGTAATCCATCGAAAATCATCTCCGATTCGAAGCTGAAGTTCAGCAAGGGTTGAGGTCCCGAAATACTTGTGATAGAGAGGCAGTGTGTCGGGGTGTGGATTCCCCAACCAGAAGCCGCAGCGGTCGGTTGGCTTCCCATCAATGATATTTCGGATGCGTTCTCTGCTGGTCACAGGAAAACCTCGACCCAAAGTACTCATTCATTGAGAAGAGTGCAATCGGCAGCTTCGGGCGCCAACGATTCTCTTGTATCTCGGATGAGATGTTTCTACATTGGCGACCACACGCCGTCGCACCATCCCCTCATAGACGCAGCAAAGCCATGAACCTCCATGCGATCGATCTCGCCATCATAGCAGTCTACACCGTCATCACGCTTGCTCTCGGTTTCCTCGTGCGCCACAAGGCCATGCGGAAGCTCGAATCGTACTTTCTTGCCGACAGGAGCATCCGCTGGTGGATGCTTGGCCTCTCCGGCTGCTCCAGCTACATCGACATCGGCGGAACAATGGTGATCATCGGCATGATGTTCTACGTCGGACTCAAGTCCGTCTGGATCACCCATATCTTCTGGGGATTCTTTATGATGGCATTCTACATGGCGTTCCAGGCGAAATACATCCGTCGGTCGGGCGTGATGACTCTCGCAGAATGGAACGTGACGCGCTTTGGCGAGACACGGGAAGCAGAGCACGTCAGGCTCGCCACAGCCACGTTCCTCCTCATCCTCATGATCTTCAATCTTGTCTACCTCGCTGTCGGGACGGGCAAATTTGCAGAAGAATTCCTCCCCTTCTCACGGGGCACCTCGACCTTCCTTGTCTTTGCTGTCGTAGGCGTCTACGTCACGGTCGGCGGATTCTTCGGCGTTGTATTGACGGACATTTTCCAGACTTCATTGATCGCCATCGGGACGGTTCTTCTGACTATCATGGTGTTCCAGATACCAGAGACCGCAAATCTGCTCGCACTCAAGGACCCCGCCTGGAGTACTCTCACGCCGACGTGGGAGCTGTGGCCATCTTACCTGCAACAGACTCCGGAGAGCCACCAGCATTATTTCTGGTTTGGACCGATCATGCTCGCGGGATTGAGCTGGCTCGTGTTCAAAATTCTTGCCGGACCCGTCGTCTGGGATTTCGCGTTCTTCCTGACGACGAAAAGTCCCCGTGAAGCGTCGCTTGCAGCGGGTATGTGGACAATCGGCCATACGCTGCGGTGGTTCCTTTCCGGTTCATTCCTCTTCCTCGGCATCTATTACCTCGGTTCCGCCGCGGATTTCGACGCAGAGAAGATCATGCCGTTGGTGATGAAGCAACTCCCTGTAGGTCTTTCAGGACTCTTCATGGCTGCACTTCTGGCCGCCCTCATGTCCACGATCAGCGCAATGGTCAATGTCACCAGCTCCGTCATTCTGAACGACTTCCTCAAGCGTTACTTCGCGAAGAATATGACCGAAAAGAATCTCGTCCGTCTCGGTATGGCGGCCTCTCTTGTCACCGTAGCATTCTCGTTTTCATTCAGCTTCCTGTACGATCAGATTATCTCCATCTGGGAACTCATGATCTTCGTGATCCTGACGATGATCCTGCTTCCAGGAACGATGCGCTGGCACTGGTGGCGGTTTGGTTCAAAGGCATTCGTGTGGAGCATGATTGGCACCGGCGCGATTGCGCTCGTGCAGAAGCTCCTGTTTCCCTCCTGGCCTATTCACACTTCCATCGGCTTTTGCACCGTCGCATCGTTTGTCCTGACCATCATCATTACGTTCTTGACCAAACCCGCGGACACAGAGATCCTCGTGAAGTTCTATGCGCGCGTGCGTCCATTCGGATTCTGGAAACCGATTCGTCTCGAGGCCGAGCGACGGGGTCTGGTGCCGCAAAACGATGCAATGCCGCGAATCGATATGCTCAACGGACTTATTGCTTCGCTCTTTCAGCTGACGTTGGGCATCATCCCTTTCTACATGTTTCTGCGGCAGTGGCGCCAGGTGTGGATCTGGTGCGCGATATGCGCCGTGACCGCCATCGCGCTCTACTTCACGTGGTACAAGAATCTCCCGTCACCCGACGAGAAATAGTGAACAGGTATTGTCCCGGCCTCAGGAATGTGCATCTGCGACGTTTAGTAGCAAACGTAACGGCCCGCGACTCGATTCCGCCCAATTCCAGAAGTGGCATTCTTCCCGACAATCTCGTATCTTGGATCGACAGTATACAACGTACACATGATCAACAGAAAGCCGGACTGAAATGACTCATTACAAAGAACTCGGACTCGTCAACTCAAAAGAGCTGTTTCAAAAAGCCGTCAAGGGCGGATATGCGATTCCTGCCTTCAATTTCAACAACCTCGAACAGCTGCAGGCAATCATCGGAGCGTGCGTCGAAACAAAGTCGCCCGTGATTCTGCAGGTCTCAAGCGGCGCGCGGAAGTATGCAAATCAAACACTGCTGAAGCACCTCGCGAAAGGTGCCGTGGACTATGCAAAGGAACTGGGTTATCCCATCCCGATTGTCCTGCACCTTGACCATGGTGACACACTTGAACTGTGCAAATCCTGTGTCGAGTCGGGCTTTTCGTCCGTCATGATCGACGGTTCGCATCATCCATACGACAAGAACGTCGAGCTCACCCGTCAGGTGGTGGAGTTTGCCCACAAACATGACGTATCAGTCGAAGGCGAACTCGGGGTACTTGCCGGCATTGAAGACGAAGTCTCGAGCGCAACGACTCACTACACGAAACCTGAAGAAGTCGAAGACTTCGTGAAGAAGACGGGGGTTGACTCTCTGGCCATTTCGATCGGCACGTCTCACGGTGCAAACAAATTCAAACCCGAACAATGCACAAAGACGGCCGACGGGATTCTCGTGCCTCCGCCGCTCCGGTTTGATATTCTCGAGGAAGTCGAGAAGCGCATTCCGGGCTTCCCGATTGTGCTTCACGGTGCTTCATCTGTCCCCGCCGACCTGGTCAAGATCATCAACAGCACCGGCGGCAAATTGAAGGATGCGGTAGGAATCCCGGAGGAACAGCTTCGCCGGGCAGCGGCATCAGCTGTGTGCAAGATCAACATCGATTCGGATGGAAGGCTTGCGGTAACGGCGGCGATTCGGAAGATCTTTACGGACAATCCGGCGGAGTTCGATCCGCGCAAGTATCTCGGTCCAGCCCGCGATCAGCTCAAAGAGCTCTACAAGAAGAAGATCGTCAACGTCCTGGGCAGCGCGAACAAGGCATAGTTGCACACTCTCCGGAAACGGAGAGAACCTGTTGTTCCGAAGCCGATGAAGGATGAGACTCACTCGTCCGTGTCATCGGCTTCTTCATCTCAAAGAGTCACGGCACGAACGAATGACATGACTGCTCCGCTTCTCATTCTAGTTACGTCACCCGATCATATCGAGACGGCGAAAGCACTGTTCAGGGAGTATCAACGTGCAATCAAGATCGATCTCTGCTTTCAGAGCTTCGACAATGAGGTGGCAACGCTGCCAGGAGAGTACGCACCACCCTCCGGTCGGCTCTACCTCTGCGTACTCGGAGAGAGTATTGCCGGTTGTGTGGCCCTACGCCGCATCGACGAGCGGACATGCGAGATGAAACGGCTGTACGTGCGTCCTGCCTTTCGAGGGCACCACCTTGGCCGCATCCTTGCTTCGAAGCTCATTGAGGACGCACAATCGATCGGATACCGTTCCATTCGTCTCGACACGCTTCCGTTCATGACAGAAGCGATCGCACTCTACAAGTCCCTCGGTTTTTCTCAGATCGAACCCTACCGCGACAACCCACATCCCGGTGCTCTCTACATGGAGCTGGTGCTTCCACACCGGACACATTAGAACAAGGCATAGGTCAGACCGATCGACATCACCTCTTTGACCTGAAGTCGTGTCGATGCCCGTTCGTCGTTGATGAGCAGGAGGTTCAGGATCACGACCATGTATTTGTTGATGCTCGCTGTCACAGTGTTGTCCATCCTCATGGTGGCATCGCTGGGCTTCCGGATCGGTGAAAAGAACTCAAGCTTGGATCTGAAAAGAAGATTGTCGTCCAGCTTCCATTCTACGTCTGTGACAGATTCGAAGCCTCCGTCGACCCTTGTCTTTACTCTTTGCTCTGGCGGTGTGCTGGGATCGTTCGCATAGGTCCAGTAGTCCGACGTCACTATTTCGCGTACGGCAACGCCGAGGCGTGTCTTTAGCTGCTGTAGAGGTTGATAGCCGATTCCGGCACTTTGAGTCATATAGGCGGGATCAAAGAACTTCGACACGGGCTTCTCCTTCCCGGTCTTGTCAAGAGTCACACCTTCGGCGAATTGAGTTTTCAAGGTAATGCCGATATATGGATTGACGTGCGTGCCGAGTTTGTGGGTGTAAACTGATTCAAACTCAAGCCGATCCTCCGTCTTTCGCGCAACTTCCTCGCCAATCTTCGCCACGCCATACACCATTTTGAAGGAACTGCCCCATGTGTACGACGTGTCTTCGAGTGCACTCTTTCCGTCGAATCGAACTGTCCAGGAAAACGTATTCTCACCACCTTGCGCCCAGTCTTTGAATGAGACTTGAGTCAGCGTGAGGCCGGAAACCACAGAGTGCTTCCATCCCCATTTCGATTCTGGCGGAACGGGTTTTTCGGTTTGGGTTTGTGCGACGACAACTCCTGGACAAGCAAGGGCCAGGAAGAGGACTATTCTGTTCATCGGTCTTCCTCCTCACGATGATTGAATATGATTTTTTCGAGACTCAAAGTTTCGTTGTGCAGTGGCCGCACTTCTTGGCTTCAATCGGAATGACCATGAAGCATTCCGGACATTGTTTCGTCGTCGGCGCTGCAGGTGGCGCGACTTCTTTCCTCTTCATCCTGTTGACCGCCTTCACAATGATGAACACCGCAAAAGCGACAATCGTGAAATCGATGATATTATTGAGGAATACGCCATACTTGAGAATGGACGCGGGCGTCTGGCCGACAGCCTCCTTCAGTGTCAAACCGAACGTACTGAAGTCAACCCCTCCGATGAGCACTCCGATGGGAGGCATCAGAACGTCGTTTACCATCGAGCTGACAACTTTCCCAAACGCCCCGCCGATGATAATACCAATGGCCAGATCGAGCACGTTTCCGCGCATCGCGAACTCCTTGAATTCCTTCACGACTGACATGGTGGGATCCTCCTCGAATAATACTGAATACAGGCAAAGAACTGGCCGTGGATCTTCAAAGCGAACGCCGATCAGTCAGCCTGATAGCCTGTGAACTGTACATGTGCTGAAGGTAAAAAGGACTTCTCTGAATGGCAACGACGGCATCTCTCGTTCACGAGACTCTCCTTTTCTTTTATCATTCCTTTTCCTACATTTGCGCAAGTGGATGCCCCAACAGATTGCGCGGAGTCCAGCTTCATGAACTGAAGCCATCTTCGTCATCGCATGAATGGCGCGACCTCTCTCCCATTCTGACCTCGAAAGGAACTCCCCCATGGCATCAATCACGCTCACGATCAACGGGAAAAAGCAAACCGTTGAGGTCAGCCCGGATACTCCACTTCTCTGGGTGTTGCGTGACACGCTCGGCCTCACAGGCACGAAGTTTGGATGTGGCGTGGCTGCGTGCGGCTCCTGCACCGTGCTTCTCGACGGAGACGCAATCCGCTCGTGCGTCACTCCCGTCAGCGATTGCCAAGGCAAAACGGTCCTCACCATCGAAGGCCTCTCCGCCGACTCATCTCATCCGCTGCAAAAGGCGTGGATCGAAGAAGACGTTCCCCAATGCGGATACTGTCATTCCGGCCAGATCATGGCGGCGGCAGCGCTCCTTCGGGCACATCCAAATCCCACTGACGAACAAATCGATGGCGCGATGCAGGGGATTCTGTGCCGATGCGGAACCTACCCGAGGATCCGGCGTGCGATCCATTTGGCGGCTTCACAGAAAGGAGGCAAGTCATGAATATGGTGACGAACCTCTCGCGCCGCGATTTCTTTAAGGTTTCCGGGACTGCAGGTGCCGGTCTTCTTCTCGGATTCTACCTGCCGTCGAAGGCTGAACCAGCTGACATCACCGCCGATCCCTCACCCTTTGCCCCGAATGCGTGGCTCAGAATCGACCGAGACGGCAGCATCACCATCACCGTTGCCCGGTCTGAAATGGGTCAGGGAGTGCTGACATCGATGCCAATGATCGTCGCCGAAGAACTCGAAGCAAACTGGAAGGATATCCGCATCGAGCAGGCAGTTTCACACCCGACAAAATACGGCAGCATGCAGACGGGCGGAAGCCTCAGCGTTCGCGGGTCGTGGCAGACACTGCGGAACGCCGGCGCCGCGGCACGTGAGCTGCTCATCGCCGCTGCAGCACAGACATGGGGCGTGGATCCTGCAAGGTGCAAAGCAGAAAATAGTACCGTGGTCCATGCCTCGGGAAAGAAGCTCACGTACGGGGAGTTGGCCTCTCGAGCTGCCACGATGAATGTGCCGAACGCGCTTCGTCTGAAGGATCCGAAGGACTTCAAGATCCTTGGCAAGCGGTTCAAGAAACTTGACACTCCTTCAAAAGTCAACGGAACCGCAAAGTATGGTATTGACATTCGTGTCCCCGGCATGCTGTTCGCATCAATCGAGCGATGCCCGGTATTTGGCGGAAAGGTCGCGAGCTTCGACGCGGCGAACGCAAAAGCGGTGCCCGGTGTGCGCGAGATCGTCCAGATCGATTCCGGCGTCGCCGTTGTAGCAACATCGACGTGGGCCGCCTTCAAGGGCCGGAAAGCGTTATCGGTCCGTTGGGATGGGGGACCCTTCGCAAATCAGAACAGCGCTGCGATCTGGAAATCGCTTGAAGATGCTGCAGCCACCCCGGGTTCTGTTGATGACTATGCGGGGGATGCAGAGACTGCCATCACCAGTGCTCCAAAGAGGGTCGAGGCCATCTACTACGCGCCGCTCATTGCGCACGCAACAATGGAGCCGATGAACTGCCTTGCCGACGTGAGAAGCGACCGATGCGAAATCTGGGCGCCCACTCAGTCTGCTCAACAGGTTCAGAGTGACGCAGCGCGCATTCTCGGTCTCCCGATCGACAAAGTGAAAGTGAACGTCACGCTTCTCGGCGGCGGATTCGGACGACGCCTGCAAACCGACTATTCCAACGACGCGGTGAGAGTCTCAAAAGCCGTTGGAGCTCCTGTCTCCGTTGTGTGGACACGTGAAGATGACATCACGCACGATTGGTACCGGCCATGCACGTATAATGTCCTGAGAGCCGGACTCGACAAGGATGGCTGGCCGATTGCCTGGCTGCATCGTATCGCTGGTCCCGGATCACGCGGCCTTGTGACGGGAGGATCCACTCCCCCTTACAGAATCCCCAACTTCAGGGTCGACTCGCACATCAAGGATGTTGGTGTACCCATCGGCGCGTGGCGCTCAGTCGGACCATCGCAGAATGGCTTCATTGTAGAATCATTTATCGATGAACTCGCATACGCCGCAGGCAAAGATCCATTCGTCTATCGAAAGCATCTCCTGGCCGGCTCCGCACGATTGCGCAGGGCGCTCGAAGTGGCAGCTGAGAAGTCGGGATGGGGCAAACCGCTTCCGCCAGGTGTCGGTCGCGGCATCGCCGCCGTCGAGAGCTTCGGCAGTTCAGTGGCTGAGGTCTTTGAAGTCTCCGTGGATAGGAATGGCAAGGTCAAGATTCACAGGATTGTTGCCGCGGTCGATTGCGGACCGGTCGTGAATCCTGACACGCTCGAGGCACAGGTGGAGGGCGGCATCGTGTACTCCCTCAGTTCTATTCTGAAAGATGAGATCACGGTGGCCAAGGGTCGGGTCGAACAGGACAATTTCGACACCTACCGTATTCTCACGATCGACGAGATGCCGAAGATCGAGACTCACATCATTCCCAGCACAGAGCCAGTTGGCGGAATTGGCGAGCCCGGTCTACCGCCTGTTGCCCCTGCACTCTGTAACGCAATTTTCGCGGCAACCGGCAAACGTATCCGGCGGCTCCCCATCAAGCCGGGTACCCTCTAACACAACGCTGAGGACCGTCATCTGCCCAGGCATACCCAGGATGATGGTCCTCTCCCAACACTATGGAAAATCAGACTCCTCTTCGAACACCCCGGCCTGAATCATTCACCGTCGAGCAGGGCGCCATGGGGCTGCAGATAACGTACCGGTGGTTCTCAGCCCAGTACATCTTCTTGGCCTTCTTCAGCCTCATTTGGGATGCCTTCCTTGTCTTCTGGTATACAATGGCGTTCACGTCGAACGCTCCGTGGATCATGTTTGTATTCCCTCTGATTCACCTCGCTATTGGTGTTGGAATCACCTACACTGCGGTCGCCGGATTTCTGAATAGGACTACAGTCACGGTAGGTCAGGGAAAACTCACTATTCAGCACGCTCCGCTCTACTGGCCCGGCAACCGGACGGTTGCTTCCAACGACTTGACTCAACTGTTCACTGAAGAACGCGTTACGCGTTCCCGCAACGGCACGCGCGTGCGCTACCAGCTCAGCATGATCACACGAGACGATAAGAAAGTGCGTCTCATCAGCAATCTCGACGAACCGGACAAAGCCCGATTTCTCGAAAGGAAGATCGAGGAGTATCTGGGCATCGAAAACCGGACCGTAGAAGGAGAGACACAGCGTTAGTCTTCACGGACAATCAATCCGCATTCCACGATCCCCTACTCTCTGGTAACGGTATACTGCCATGGCAACCGACAAACTCAACATCAGTTCCCCCATCCCGAATTTCGAAAACCTACCGGCAGTGGATGGGAAGAAGTATTCGCTGAACGACCTCGCATCCCGCAAGGCACTCGTCGTCGTGTTCTCCTGCAATCACTGTCCGACCGTTCAGGCCTACGAGGACCGGATGATTGCGTACCAACGCGAGTATGCCGTCAAAGGAGTTCAGCTTATTGCGATCAACTCCAACGAAGATGAGAACTACCCCGAGGACAGTTTTGACGAGATGATCAAACGGGCGAAGCATCGCGGATTTAACTTCATCTATGCGCGCGATGCAGATCAGGAGGTTGCAAAGGCATTCGGAGCAACGCACACACCGGAGTTCTTCCTGTTCGACCAGCAGCGCACTCTCCGCTACCACGGCAAAATGGACGACAATCACAAGGATCCCTCCGCTGTGAAAGTCAATTACCTTCGGAACGCGACCGATGCGATTCTCGCCGGGAGCCAGGTGAAGGAAGCAGAAACGTACTCTATCGGCTGCACCATAAAGTGGAAGTAGGCTGCACCATGCACGCGCCCGTTTCATATCCTGAGAATTTCGCACGCTTCTATGATGTGATCTATGCCCATCTCAGAACTGTCGATCACGAATACTTCCTCCGCAAGATCAAGGAAGCAAGTGGCCCTGTATTGGAAATCGGCGTCGGGACTGGGAGATTCTTCCTTGATGCTCTCAGGAGCGGTGCTGATATCTACGGCATCGATGCAAGCCAGGCAATGCTCCGTCAACTTCTCCCAAAGCTCGAAACACCACAGAAGCACCGCATCTCACTTCAGGATGCGCGCACATTGACCCTTCGACAACACTTTGCGCTCATCATCGCACCGTTCCGCATGTTCTCCCATCTCATGACCACTCAGGACCAGCTTGAGGTTTTGCACAAGGTGTACGAGCATCTGATGCCGGGCGGCCAGTTCATGTTCGACCTCTACGTGCCGGACCTGAAGATTCTCTCCGAAGGGATCCACGAGCAGATTGACTTTGATGGTGAGTATGCGCCGGGGAAGAGATTGACGAGAACGGTCTCTTCGCACTCAGACCTGATACAGCAGGTGAGCCACGTGACAATGACACTTCGATGGGAAGAAGGGGACAACGTCAAGACCGAGACATGGAACATGCAGATGAGGTATTTCTTCAGATATGAGCTTGAGCACCTTGTATGCCGTTCAAAGCTGGCTCTGAAGAATATCTTCGGTGACTACAACGAGGGCGCTCTCACGCGTGGGTCAAAGGATTTCGTCGTCGTGTGTGAACGAAGAGCGTGAGATGAAACGATTTGCCGCAAATACTCTCGCCCTGGTTCTCGCCTGTTCACTCGTTCTCACAGCACAGAATCGGTACAATTTTTCCCAGTTCGGGGATGAGACCGTCGACCTCATCAAGCAGCCGTTGAAGTGGCAGGGTAATGACTGGCTCAGACTTGGGGCCGCCGCGGCTGGAACCCTGCTTGTCATGCAACTCGACCAACCAGTACGAGACGCGATGCTGACGGACAGGAGCCTGTACAAGAGCGTGCCGGTCGAATTCGGACGTCTGTGGGGAGATACCTACTCCACGATAGCACTTACAGGGGGATTTGCTCTCCACGGAATCCTGGCGGGGGACAAATCGACTCAGAGAGTCGCATATGAATTGGCTCAGTCCGCCCTGTATGCCGGAGGAATCACCACAGCTCTGAAGCTCGTATTCGGACGGGCACGCCCGTACACGGACCGGGGGACATCCGAATTTCAGCCATTCACGGTTTTCGATGACGATTTCCACGCACTCCCGTCTGGACACACGACGCTCGCGTTTGCCCTGTCGACGGTGCTCTCACGCAATACGACTTCGCAGACGTGGAAAATCATAGCGTACCTCCCCGCCGCGCTGACCTCATTCTCAAGAGTCTACCAGGATTATCACTGGGTATCCGATTGCCTGCTGGGAGGCATCATCGGCTATGTAGTCGCGACGTGGGTTGTCGACCAGCACGACCAAAAGGAGTCGCTGGTACGAGTCTCATCAGTCTATCCGCTGACAATCCGCATTGTGCTGAATTGATGCTCATGATCACAGATCATGAATGTGCCACGAATTTCATTCTTCGGATTTTGAGTCTGATGACATGAATCTCGAGGAAGAGATCCTCAAAGAACATTCAAGACGCCAAACCGACAGGATCGCTCGTTGGATTGGCAGTGACCGGCGACGATATGGAGAACTGATTGAATTGCTCCTTCACGGTGAACCGGTCATCACGCAACGTGCGGCGTGGATCCTGAGCATTTGCCATGACGCGCACCGTCATCTTATCCTGCCACACTTGCCGAATATTCTGAAGAAGCTGCAGGAGCCAGGCGTGCACGCCGCCCTCAAGCGAAATGTTGTGCGGTCCCTGCAGAATTGCGACATCCCGCAGTCGCAGCTTGGCACTGTTGTTTCACTGTGCTTTGACTTTCTCGCCGCGCTGGACACTCCAGTAGCCATCAGAGCAAATGCTATGACCGTGCTTCTGAATATTTCTGATCGTGAGCCTGACCTGAAGCGCGAGCTCCGAACATCCATCGAGTTGATGCTACCGCATTGTGAGCCCGCGATTGTGTCCCGCGCCCGGATGGTGATGAAGAAACTTGACAGGGAGCTCACAGCTCCCCAATCCAATTTTTCAACGAGACGCGGAAAACGTACATGAATCCCATGTTCAAGATCATCCTGCCTATGGTCGGCTTCCTTTTTGTTGCAACGGGGATTGCAGAGAGCCGAAGTTTGGCGGCCGGTGACAGCACGATGGTAGTGCTTCTCGGAACCGGAATGCCTCGCCCTAATCCACAGGCATCAGGACCCGCCACAGCGGTGATCGTAGGAAAACGCGTCTTTTTGTTCGATGCAGGTCCTGGCGTCGAGCGGCAGCTCGCCGCCGCCGGATTGCCGATCAATGGAGTCACTGCGCTGTTCATCACACACCTGCACAGCGACCACACGCTCGGCTATCCCGATCTCATTTTCACGTCCTGGGTCATGGGTCGTACAAAGCCGATGGAAGCGTACGGCCCTCCGGGACTCCGCAAGATGACTGACCATTTGCTTGCAGCATACGCCGAGGATATCACCGTTCGCATTGACGGACTTGAACACCAAACGTTCGATGGCTATCGCGTCAACGTGCACGAGATCCGGGCCGGCAAGGTGTACGACTCCCTCGGCGTGCGCGTGACGGCGCTAGCGGTCCCGCACGGGAACTGGGAACATTCATTTGCCTACAAGATCGAAACCAATGATAGGTCTGTCGTCATCTCCGGCGATACCCGCATGAACAAAGGTCTCGTACCGTTTGCAGCGGGGGCAGATGTGCTGGTTCATGAAGTCTATTCCGGTGCCCGGCTCAAACCGGAAGCACGTCCCGGAGGAGACGATTGGCCGCTGTACATGCGCGAATTTCATACGTCGGATGAGGAACTCGGAGAGCTCGCTGCCGAGATCCAACCGAAGATCCTGGTGCTGACGCACCTGATACGGATGGGCGCATCGGACGATGAGCTTGTTCAAGGGATTCGGAAAGGGGGGTACAATGGCCGTCTCATCCTGGGCAAAGACCTCGATCGAATCCGGTAGCACTCATCTTTCGATTCCACCGTCTCTCGTCTACCGTCTTCCGTCTTACGTCGAACGTCTTACGTCTCACGTTTTCCGTCTAACGTCTTCCTTCTTATGATCTCTCACGTCATCAAGAAAGAGATCCTTGAGAACCTGCTCTCCTACAGGTTCTTCATCCTCACCGGGCTCCTTTTGCTCCTCATGTCGGTGGCTCTGATCGTTGGGTACGGTGATCTGAAGCAACGGCAGGATAACTATGAAATCTTGCGTCCCACCTCCGGAAACCCAAACGTCATTATCGCACCAACACCTCTTTCCGTTCTTGCGAAGGGGCTCGAAGAAAACCTCACCCGGCTACATGAGATCTCAGTTCTGGGAATACAAATCCGTCAGAACCAGCAGTCGGTCAACCGCATCTTCTCGCTTTTCGCAGCACCGGATCTCCTTTTCACTATCAAGGTCGTGCTTGCTCTCCTCGCCCTCCTCTTTTCATTTGATGCGATCACGCACGAGAAAGAACAAGGAACGCTCAGGCTTCTTCTGTCTCATTCACTTCGCAGGCCTTCCCTCATCATCGGGAAGCTCCTCGGGAGGTTCGTCCTCATCGCTGTCCCTTTCACGATTCTCTTCTTGGTATTCCTTCTCAGCGTTTCTCTCCTGCCGGCAGGTGAGGCAACAGGTGACTTCTGGATCCGGTCCTTTGTGATCCTACTCGTCGCGCTCTGTTACACGTTGCTGTTCACTGCCATCGGCCTTTGCGTCTCCTCGTACGTTCACAGAAGCTCGACGTCCTTGGTTCTGGGACTCGCTCTTTGGCTCCTCTTTGTCTTCATCATGCCAAACTTCGGCACAACGATCGCCAGGAGTGTTACCAAGACTCCTCCTGCTGACCGAATTGAAATGGAGGGACGATTGAATACAATTCGGGCCATCTACGAGAGACTTGAAAAGGAAAAGAAAGACCCGGGACATTCCGAGGGACGGTGGATGATGCTGCAGATCAAGGAGTCCACACTCCGGCTCATTGAGGCACATCGTCCTCCGATGAATGCGCATGTACGTACATCGCAGACGATACTTCGCTTCTCACCATCCGGGGCACTGCATCTCGCACTGACCGATATCGCCACGACGGGATTGTATGAGGAGGGTCGCCTGAAAGACGCCGTTGTGGAGTATGCTGGTCGGAACTTTGACAAGATCAATCAGCTTGAACCTGGTCCGCCAGAACCGTTCATCTATCAGAGGTCCCCCCTCAGCGAGGTGCTGGTAAGGAGCGGGCTTATCGATCTTGTCATTATTGTCATTTACACCGCTGTTTTTGTCATTGCAGCATATGTTCGATTCCTTCGATATGATCCACGATGACAGAGTTCAGCACAAGAAGAACGCTCATGCTCCGGATCATCCTGAAAAAAGAACTTCACGACAATTTCCTCAATCTCCGCCTGATTTCCCTCTGCGCAATTGCAATCGTCCTTATCGTTTCATCGATTATTGTTCTCACCGGGCAATATCGCGACGATCTGAATGACACGCACAGTCGGATCAGCACACAGAATGAATTCATCGACAGGTACGGCCATGCAAACCGCATCGGCTGGATGTCGGTTCTTTTCCGCGAACCGTCTCCGTGGCGTCCATTCATCACCGGTATTGACAGGGACGCCTCGCAAGAGAACTTCATCAATAATCCGATCCCTGCCCTCCTCTCCCGACTCGACGTCGTCTCTATTATTGCCATCATCATGAGTCTCATTGCCGTCATCATCGCTCACAACGGCGTTTCCGGTGAACGCGAGAGCGGAATGCTCAAGCTCATGCTTTCAATGTCTGTTCCACGCAGCACCATCCTCCTGGGCAAATTCATCGCGGGGCTGATCACACTGTCGATCCCATGTACGCTCGGAATACTTCTTGGTCTCGCATACCTCTCTATCACGGTGGGAATTGAATTCGACATCCTCACGCTCGGCGTTTTCGGGTTCTTTCTTTTCCTGGCGCTCTTGTACGTGCAAGCGTTTTACGGCCTTGGTCTTCTTATTTCGGCTCGATCACACTCGTCGAACGTTGCTGTGCTGAAGTCTCTCTTCGCCTGGGTTGTTCTTGTCCTTGCATTGCCGAACATCAGTCCCTTCCTTGCTGCGCAGATGTATACCATCCCGTCACGAGCCCGCCATGAACACGAGCTGAGGAAGATTGAGAGCGAAGATCGTGATGCGAGAATCCGCCAGCAGATGGTTACTGCACAGAAGGAGATTTTTCCCGACGGAAGTCTGCCGGAAGGAATCAGCCGAAGCGAGATACAGGAGCGAATGTCAAGAGACCCAGTTTTTCGGGAACGGTACACGGCATTCATGAAGAGATTCGACGCCATCGCGCGACAAGTGAACATCGAGCAGCGACGCATCGGGGATGCACTGCGCGAAGACTTCAACAACCGCTCAAGGAACCAGGAATTGCTCGCGATCGGTCTCGCTTCGCTCTCACCGCTTTCAAATTTCGTCTTCGCTGCGACGGATGCCGCTGACGTGGGATTGGAGAGTGACGCGGAGTGGGAAGCGCAAGCTGGCAGATACAACAGATCGCTCCGGGAGTACGTCGACAAACGTTATGAGGAAGCAAAGGCAAGCGACCCGTCGTTCTCAGTCAACGATTATCTCGACCTCCGTGCACGACCTCGCTTCCAGTTCCAGCCGCCTCCGTTGGGGACCAGGATTGTCCGTATCATCCTTCCGACGGCGATTCTTGCAGGCTTCAATCTCCTGTTCTTTGTCGCTGCGTTTGTGAGTTTCCTTCGCTATGATGTGCGATGACCGGCCACGGAAAGGACATGCAGCACGAATGGAAGATACCGGCTTCTTTTTGTACTATCTAAACACAAGGGACTAGAACAACCGACCAGGGCATACGTGAAAGAACTCCAGGAAATCATCAGGGCCTATGACGCGGTCAAGCAGGCGGAACAGAAAGCCGTTCTGGCAACGATTGTCAACGTGAAAGGATCCACTTACCGACGTCCGGGCGCGAGAATGCTCATTCGTGAGGATGGCACATCCGTTGGAGCCCTCAGCAGCGGTTGCCTCGAAGCAGATGTCGCTGAACGGGCAAAGAAGATCATGGGTATGCACGATGCTTTGACGGTGACATACGACCTGACCTCGCCGGAAGAAGATGTGTGGGGCCTCAACCAGGGCTGTAACGGGGTCATTCATATACTCCTAGAGCCACTCCCGCTGAGTGCCCGATCAGAACATCTTTCGTTCCTTGCAGCGTCTCTCTTCGAGGGCCGCCCGGGCGTTATCGCGAGCGTTTTTCGAGTTGAAGGCGAACTGCGCCTACGCGTTGGATCGCAACTTTTTCTTCGGGACGACGGCACGCTCTCCGAGAACATCAAGAATCCAACCCTCGCGGCGGCAATGACGGAGGATTGCATCAGCACCCTTCGCACAAAGAGATCGTCGGTCAAGGAATACCGGCTCACCGAAGGGATCGTCGAGGCATTCGTCGAATTCATTCAGCCGCCCCTCCCGTTGATCATTTTCGGAGCCGGCGCTGACGCGATTCCGCTTGCTCGTCTTGCCACCGAGGTCGGTTGGAAAGTGACCGTCGTCGATCACCGCCCTGCGTTCCTGACAGTCGACCGTTTCCCGACAGCAGATGAACTGATTCCCTTGCGACCAGAGGAAGTTTCGGAGAAAATGGTGCTTGGACCAAACACCGTCGCCACCATCCTCACGCACAACTTCTCCCACGACCTGCAACTCCTCCGATCGCTTCTCCCCTCACCCGCACTGTATGTCGGGCTTCTTGGCCCATCCAAGCGCACCCAACTGCTGCTTGACAAATTGCGCGAAACGGGATTCACGCCAACTGCTGCACAGCTCGGCCGATTCCATAATCCGATCGGCCTCAACATTGGCGCCGAATCGCCAGAGGAGATTGCTCTTTCCGTATTGTCAGAGATCCAGGCGTTCCTTCGCGGGCGGAGTGGAGGATTCTTGAGAGATCACGCAGGACCGATTCACGGGAATTGAGTTATCGAGCCAACTGGCCATCGATCCATATGATGAGCGGTATCATATGGGTTCAATGACTCATTGCCCCGATGACTCGATGGCCCGATTCAAAATGCCTTGTTCTTTCTTCGTTCATCGCGTACATTCAGGCCCGGATAGTTCCCGTTCATCGAAGGACATAGCTACACCGAGGGGATGAATCCTCTCTGAGTAAGAGTACGTGAACTGCGGAAGCTTCGCGTACACTTTCAAGGTAAAATCGAACTGATGACATTTTATCCAGATACACTTCATCCCGTGGCGTATCAGAAAGGCGATTCTATGCATTCATGTGCGGCCGTTGCACTTTCTCTCGTCGGTCTCTCACTCGCAACTTCGTCCTCTGCCTTCGGTCAGGAAAAGGATCGTTCGAAGATCCCTGTCGAGTACAAATGGGATCTCACCCACCTCTACACTTCTGACGATGCATGGAGACAGGCAAAAGACCGGACGGTCGCAGAGCTTCCCGCCCTTGACCAATTCAGGGGAACGCTCGGAAGTTCAGCCTCCCAGCTGTTCGGCTGCCTTGACAAGGCAAGCGGTATCTCGAAAGCGCTTGCGCGGCTTGGGAGCTACGCAAGCATGAGCTCCGACCAGGATACCCGCGACTCCAAGTACCTTGCCATGCAGCAGGAAATCCGACAAGTGTATTCAGATTTCGCTGCCAAGGCGGCATACATTGAGCCAGAAATCCTTTCCATTGAGAAGAGCACCGTCGATGGCTTCCTGAAGCAAGACAAACGGCTGGAAGTCTACAAACATTATCTCGATGATATCCTCCGCAGGAAAGCGCATACCGGCACGGCGGGTGAGGAGAAGATTATTGCAGACGCAAGCCTCATGGCTGACGGGGCAGAGAGCATCTATAGCGTCTTCAGCGATGCGGATTTCCCTGATCCAGAAGTAAAGCTCTCGACCGGCGAAACCGTAAAGCTCTCGAGGTCGGCCTTCACACTCTACCGGACGGTCGCGAACAGAGATGACCGGAAAAACGTGTTTGCGACGTTTTTTGGCAGGATGAACGAATACCGGCGGACATTCGGCACACAGCTCAACGCCCAGGTCAAGAAGGACATGTTCTACGCACGGGCCAGGAAGTACGGTTCTTGTCTTGAGAGCGCCCTCGATGCCAACAATATCCCCGTTCAGGTTTACCACAGCCTTGTCGACGGAGTCAATAAGAACCTCTCGACGTTTCATCGATACCTCAATCTTCGCAAACGTATCCTCGGCCTCAAGGAGCTGCATTACTACGACCTCTATGCTCCGCTGCTGAGCAGCGTCGATCTCAAGTACAACGCGGAGGAGGCACAGAGACACATCCTCGCCTCGCTTGCGCCGCTGGGATCATCATATGTTTCTGTTGTCGACCGGTCATTCAAGGAACGGTGGATCGATTTCTACCCGACGGAAGGCAAACGATCCGGCGCGTATTCGAACGGCTCGGCGTACGATGTGCACCCGTACATGCTGTTGAACTACAACAACAAGTACGACGACATGAGCACGCTGACGCATGAGCTGGGCCACACGATGCACAGCTACCTTTCGAACAAAAATCAGCCGTATCCGACCGCAGATTATTCCATCTTTGTCGCAGAAGTAGCGTCGACGTTCAATGAGGCGCTCCTCATCGATCACATGCTCAAGACAATCACCGACAACAGCATCAGGCTATCACTTCTGGGGAACTATCTGGAAGGAATCAAGGGCACAGTCTTCCGGCAGACACAGTTTGCAGAATTTGAGCTTCGTATTCATGAAAAGGCCGAACGGGGCGAGCCGATCACGGGCGATGCGTTGAATGAGCTCTACACTGAGATCACGAAGAAGTACTACGGTCACGACAAGGGCGTCTGCATTGTGGACGAAGAGATCAAAGCAGAGTGGGCGTACATACCTCATTTCTACTACAACTTCTACGTCTACCAGTATGCAACAGCGTTCACGGCTTCGGCAGCACTTTCGGAACAGGTGCTCGCCGGAGACCAGGCCGCGACGAAGCGCTATCTTGAGTTCCTCTCCTCCGGAAGCTCAGATTACTCGATCAGCCTGCTCAAGAAGGCCGGCGTCGACATGACCACGCCTCAACCGCTGGCACTGACGATGCAGAAAATGAACCGCGTCATGGACGAAATGGAGAAAATTCTCGATACCATGAAGCGATGAGGAGCGATAAGCTGAAACTCTTTCCGCTGATTTACGTTGAGAAGCATATCAATTGCTGAGGAGGCATCATGTACCGGACGATCGCAGATTTTGTAACCGACTGGAAGTACGAGAACGAGGCAACACTGAAGGTCCTGAGCACGCTCACCGATGGTTCTCTCGGCCAGAAGGTCTCCAGCGAAGGTCGCACCCTCGGCTTCCTTGCATGGCATATCGTTCTTAGCATGAGCGAAATGGGTTCAAAGATGGGGCTGCAGGTGACGGCTCCGCCAGAAGACTCTGAACAACCCGAGCGCGCTTCTGAGATCGCCAAGACCTATGACATCAGCGCGAGATCCGTTCTTGAGCTTGTGCGACGAACCTGGAACGATGCCGCTTTGCTGGAAGAGGTGGAAATGTATGGCGAGAAATGGAAACGGGGATATGCACTCGCATCACTCATCCGGCATGAAATCCATCACCGGGCTCAGATGACGGTACTGATGCGGCAAGCAGGCCTCAAGGTCCCGGGCATCTACGGACCCTCCAGGGAAGAATGGTCGCAATTCGGAATGCCAGCTCCCAAGTGAAGACTCATTTTCCGAGCGAAAGTCTGCCGGGCTTCACGTATGATGAAGAGCTCATCGACCGCATGTATCATCCTCTCCGCCGGCGGTTCCACCCGCCTCGGACTCCCCAAGCAACTCCTCCAGCTCGAGCAGAAGAGTCTCCTCCGAAGGGCGTGTGAGACAGCTCTTGACCTCGACGTCGCAGAGGTAATGGTCGTTCTCGGCTTCGAAATGGACCGCATGAAGCGCGAACTGAATGACCTTCCCGTCAAGGTGTTGCCGAACCAGAGGTGGAAGGAAGGAATCTCGTCTTCGATCAGGGTCGGCGTTGAAGCACTCCCGCACTCGATCGATGCCGCAATGGTCATTCTGTGTGACCAACCCTTCGTCCCGCCGGCTCATCTGAGAAGGCTGATCGAGGCATGCTCCGTTCAAACTCCGATCGCGGCAACCGCATATCCGAATGCTCCCGGTGTGCCAGCATGTTTCGCTCGCGTGGTATTCCCGGAGCTTCTTTCCCTGGAGGGTGACGCAGGGGCAAAACGCATCATCGCTCATCACAGGCATGAAGTGGCCGAATTTCCATGTCCTGAGGCAAGTATCGATATTGACACACTTGCCGATTATCAAAATCACCTGAATCCACTCACCTGAATATCACCGCCATTTACCGCCATTCACCGCTCGCCAACCGCCGTTCACCGAAAAGGACGCAACTTCGTCTCTCTCGAGCAGTATCTTGACATACAATAAGACATCAGAGGAGACGTTCAATGGATCAGAATTCTCACACTCGCTCTCAGGGACCGCTTATCATTGGTCTGCTCCTGATTGCAGTGGGCATCGTTTTCTTCCTTGACAACTTCGACGTCATTTACATTGGCAAACCTGTGGCACACTTCTGGCCGGTGATCGTGATCGCCATCGGTCTGGCAAGGCTTGTCCAGGCAGAGGATTCCTCAGAGCGACGTCGCGGATTCTTCTGGACGTTCATCGGTCTCTGGCTCCTCGCCTCTGTTCTCCATATATTTGGACTGACCTTCCGCGATTCATGGCCAGTCCTCCTGATCGTCCTTGGAATCAACTCGATCTGGAAAGCTGTCGATCCGCAACCTGAGTGCCGTTTATCGAAGGGGTGACATCATGGCAACAAGAAATTTCCGGGTGAGCTTTCAGCTCATCATCGGCTTCATCATCATTTCACTCGGCGTGTTGTATCTCCTCCAGAACTTTGGAGTACTGTATGCACGAGACTACACACGACTCTGGCCTCTCCTGTTGGTCCTCTACGGTGTTTCGCGCCTTGTTGAGTGCGACAACTTGCCGCACAAGATTTGGGGCGGATTCTGGGTGCTGGTAGGATCGCTTTGGGTGCTCGACAATCTGGACATCCTGTACTTCGATATCTGGGACCTCTGGCCTCTCGTCCTCGTTGCCATCGGCCTGAGTCTGATCTGGCGCCCAACCCGGCGACGTATGGCCGGCGTTGGAGGAACGGTCATCGAAGACAGTGACTCACAGATCAATGCGGTTGCCATGCTCGGTGGCTTCAAACGATCGAACGATTCGCAGGATTTCCGCGGCGGGGAAATCACGGCAATCATGGGAGGATGCGAGATAGATCTTCGGCGCGCGTCCATCAAGGAAAGCGAGGCCGTGCTGGAGATCGTGGCAATCATGGGCGGAGTGGAGATCCAGGTGCCGGACGACTGGCAGGTTACACTCCAGGGCGTGCCGATCCTCGGAGGATATGAGGACAAGACGCACCAACAACAGGGCGAAGCACGAAAGCGGCTGATCGTGAAGGGATACGTGATTATGGGGGGAGTCGAGATAAAGAACTGAGACATGCACCCCATCCTCGCAAATCTTGAGCGGTTCGCCGTCTACATCATTGGCTGGCTCATCTTCGGTGTGATGATCGCGGCCGTGCTCGCGCTTCCCAAGGATTTTTCGTGGACGGAAGCGCTTGCACTTGCGATGCCGCTGACGGTCATCTACGGACTTATTTGCCTCTCTTCATGGTACGTGTGTCGCTTCTACACCCTGCAGAAGACTCCCATCGTACAGGTTCTTGCCGTCCAGACCATTGCATCGATCATTACAATTCTTGCATGGGGCGTAGTCGCGACAGGGTGGATATTCATTCTCGAGCGGGGCGTGGGGATTATGGAATTGCAGACCCGCGTGGTGGCGAAGGGACCCCTCCTGATCGGCATCAATGTCATTCTTTACGGACTCGCAGCTGCAGTCCATTATCTCATTGCAGCGTTCGAGGCGTCGAAGGAATCTGAACGTCGGGAGCTTCAATCTCGAATCTTCGCACAGGACGCCGAGCTCAAAGCGCTCAGAGCGCAGATCAATCCTCACTTCCTTTTCAACAGCCTCAATTCTATCAGCGCACTGGCAACGCACAACCCTGCAGCGGTGCGCGCCATGACGCTCAAGCTCGCTGATTTTCTCCGCAAGAGCCTGCGTCTTGGCTCGCAGGAATCGATCCGACTCGAGGAAGAAATCTCCATGTCTCTCAACTTCCTCGAAATCGAGCAGATCCGCTATGGATCGCGGCTGCAAATTGTTCAACAAATCGACGATGTCTGCAAGGGCTGCCTCGTCCCTCCTCTCATTCTACAACCGCTCGTGGAGAATGCCGTTGTCCACGGCATCGCCCACTTGATCGACGGGGGCACAATTTCGATTGAAGCGCAGTGGCGTGGAAGCGTTCTCCACGTACACATCGAAAATCCGATAGATCCTGACAGACCCCGAGGCCGGAAGGGAGGGCTCGGCCTGGAGAACGTGAAAAAACGTCTGCGGGCAATCTACAAAGAAGATGCGCAATTGCAGATCGACGACCGGGATGGTGTATTCAGATCGGATTTGTGGCTCCCTGCCCAAACGGATCTCAATCTGAACCGGCCCTCCCCCGAAACTGTCCCGACTACCCTCCCCTCTCAGATGTAATCCACCGTTGTGGCCGCACCCCTTACATCGGGAAGTGGAAAGCGATGTTGAAATTCCGCGGGTTTTCGTACCTTTAGTGTACTCTATGGACACCATCAAAGCTCTCATCATCGACGACGAGGAACTGGCACGGAGCATTATCCGTGAGTTTCTTTCTGACCATCCTGATATTCAGGTTGTCGCCGAGTGCTCGAACGGCTACGAAGCGGTAAAGGCGGTCACAGAGTTAGAGCCGGAGCTTCTCTTCCTGGATGTTCAGATGCCAAAGCTCAACGGTTTTGAAGTCCTTGAACTGATTGAGTCCGATCTCATCGTCATCTTCATCACGGCGTACGAACAGTATGCCGTCAGAGCGTTCGAGGTACATGCAGTTGACTATCTTCTGAAGCCATTCAGCCGGGAACGGTTTGACCAGGCGCTCGCCCGGGCACGCGAGAAGCGGACCCGCAAGGAATTTGTCCCCCGGCTCGACATCCTCAGTGCAGCAAAGCCTTCGAATGAGCCTGCAGAGCGGGTACTTGTTCGCGACGGTTCCCGTGTGTTCGTTATTCCGACTGAGAAGATCGACTACATCGAGGCGCAGGATGATTATGTCGCGATCCGGTCCGAAGGAAAATCGCATCTGAAAAAACAACGGCTCTCCGATCTTCAGGCCATGCTCAGTCCGAGAAAATTCGTTCGCATTCACCGATCGTATATCCTGAACGTCGACCGTCTCGCGCGACTCGAACTCTATGCAAAAGACAGCAGGATGGCAATCCTCAAAGACGGAACCAAGCTGCAGGTGAGCAGAAGCGGATACGAGGCGTTGAAAGAACTACTGTGAATCGGGTCATCGGGTGATCGGACCAACTGGCGATTCGCAGAAGAGTTCATGGGGATAGTGACAATTCGTTTCACTGGACATCGGGCGTGTGATTTCCTATACTTCCGGTCATGACCGCACTGTCAAGACCGGAAGAGCTGAGGGCGAGAACGAAACAGTTTGCAGTCCATGTTGTGGGATTCTGCCGATCACTTCCAAGAACTGACGAAGCCCGAATCATGGGCCGACAGTTGCTTCGATCCGCGACATCGGTTGCTGCCAACTATCGGGCTGCCGGAAGATCAAGGTCACGCGCAGAATTCATTGCGAAGATGGGCCTCGTTGTTGAAGAGGCAGATGAGTCGGTTTTCTGGCTTGAGATCCTCTCGGACTGCGGCATAGTCTCAAAGGATCGTATTGAATCGCTCCTTGGAGAAGCGAACGAACTTCTCGCAATCTTCGCTGCATCTCATAGGACTGCTCGAGTTCATCAGCAGTGACCCGATGGCCAGATCACCATATCGCCACATTCCATGACATTGGTTGACTATGAACTACCGACCACTTGGGAGAACGGGCTTTTCCGTTTCTGAAATCGGTTTCGGTGCCTGGGGCATCGGCGGACCTGCGAAGGCTGGCAACACTCCGATTGGCTGGGCGGATTGGGACCCGGCTGCTGCCAAGCGCGCAATCGAGCGCTCAGTCGAACTGGGGATTACCTTCTTCGACACGGCCGATTTCTATGGATTCGGCAAGAGCGAGGAATTGCTTGGCGAAGTCCTTGGCGGACGATGGAACGGCCTTGTGCTGGCGACGAAGGTCGGCCACGTGCTTGCACCTGACGGCTCCATCAAGCTTGACTATTCACGATCTCACATCCTCGAGGCGTGCGAGCAAAGCCTTCGCAGACTGAGGAAGGATGTCATCGACGTGTACCAACTCCATAGTGCAAAACTGGATCACCTTGAACGCGGGGAGTGCGTGGAGGCGATGGAAGAGCTGAAACGACAGGGAAAGATCCGGGCATGGGGCATCTCCCTCAATACGTTCGTGCCTGAACGTGAGGGAACCTGGATGCTCGACCACGGCGTCGGCGATACCTTCCAGCTTGTGCTCAATATCTTCAATCAGAAGGCGCTCGAGCAGTTGATTCCGCGTGCACAGAAACTCGGTTACGGCATCATTGCGAGAATGCCATTGCAGTTTGGACTTCTCACAGGAAAGTTCAAGGACAACATGCGGTTTGATCCTGCCGACCATCGCAGTATGCGGCTCCCACCGGAAGTGCTCGCAAAAGGGAACCGGCTGCTCGAACAGCTCACACCGATAGCCAGCAAGATGACTATCTCACTCGGTGCACTTGCCTTGAAATTCGTGCTCGGCCACAACGCTGTCTCAACAGTCATCCCCGGCATCAAGAGTGCAGAACAGGCAGAGGAAAACTCGTCAGCATCAGGAAAACCCTACCTGCCAGCCGAAGATATGGAGACTCTTCACACACTGTACGATTCGGAATTTCGGCACTTCCTCGAACACCTTCGACAAGCCGGATAGAGATTCTCGGAAAAAGAGCAGACTTCTCTCACCCCCATGACATCCACGACGAGGATAGCAGCGCTCCTTGAATCAATCTCTCACATGAGTCTCGGGGTCGTCGGTGACTTCTGTCTCGATGCATACTGGCAACTCGATGAAGGAACTCCGGAGTTTTCGCTTGAGACCGGAAAACCAACGCATGCCGTCACCGTACAGCGATACAGCCCTGGTGGAGCAGGCAACGTTGCACACAATCTTGCTGCACTTGGTACACGAAAGGTGCTTGCTTTCGGGATAGTCGGCAACGACTTGTTCGGAGCCGAACTGCGGAAACAGATGTCGGCCGTTGGAGTCGAAGATGGCCTCATCGTTCAGGAAGCTGAGTGGCACACCCCTGTGTATGCAAAGCCATACAGGGGAGCTGAGGAGCAGAACCGGATTGACTTCGGCAGATTTAACTCGCTCACTGAGGAATCAGAGCACTCCCTCATTTCTCACATCAAAGAGAAGATCAAGACTCTCGACGGGCTGATCGTTAACCAGCAATTACCGAGGAGTATTTTCACTCAACGTGTCGTTGATGCTTTGAACTCCCTTGCACAGACCTGGCCACAGAAGGTGTTCCTCGTGGACGCACGAGACCGCATTCCTGATTTCCAATTCATGGTCACGAAGTTAAACGCCGTGGAAGCAGGTCGGATCTTCGGAAAGAAGTATGAGGTCAACGAATCTGCGCCGCTTGAGGATCTTGAGGAGATCGCAAAGAAGATCTCGGACCGCACGAAGAAACCCGTTTTTGTAACAAGAGGACGACGCGGCATCCTTATATACGACGGCTCCGCACTTGCCGAGATACCCGCCCTGGACGTTCCCGAACCGACCGACCCGGTCGGAGCCGGAGACACCGTTGTTGCGGCTCTTGCAGCGTCGCTTTCCGCAAAATCCGACGTACACGATGCTGCCCTGCTTGCGATGTGCGCCGCTGCCGTCACAGTGACGAAGCTCCGGCAGACTGGTACGGCTTCACCGGCAGAAATACGCATTGCAGCAGAAATACCAACCACATCTGACCAATCATGACCTCACCGTCAGGCGACGCGGAGCAAACGAGCGCGATCTTTACCGCTCAACATGGCACAGAGGCTGAACGACGTCAGGCAATCGAGCATATCGTCGCCGTACACTGGAAACCGCTGTATAAGTACTCTCGCTTCCGGCACAACAGCTCTCCTGATGACACGCAATTGTTGCTGACAGAATTCTTCGAGGAACTGGCCAGGCCTGGATTCCTCAAAAAGTATAGCATTCAGAGCGGGCCGCTGAGGACCTTTCTGAGAGCCGAGCTTGACCGCTTCCACGGACACTGGAAGGGACTCGCAGCAGGTCAGAGCCGATTTCCAATAGAGTATTCTGCTGCCGAGGAGGAATTCAAGTCAGAGGTCCGGTTCTCGGGACTTGCCGCGGACGAGTACTACGAGCGGGAATGGGTGCGAAACCTCTTCACCCTGGCTGTCGCAGAGCTTCAGAATGTCCTGACTGCAGAAGGGAAAGATGATCACTTCCTTCTCTTCTTCCAAAACGATTTGCAGGATCGACCGGCACAAGACAGGCAATTCCTCGACGAAGTCGCCAACAAAATGGGAATCCCCATCAATGACGCAATGAACGCTCTCGCTGCTGCGCGCCAGAGGTTTCACCAGATCATGAAAGAGATCATTCGTTCTCTGACGTTGTCCGACGAGCAATTCCAGCAGGAAATGCGGGCTATCTTCAGACGATCCTGATCGGGAAGCGTTTCGTTTTACGTCAGATTTCTCTACATTGCTCCCACAATCATCCATTCCTTTTCACACTGCGGCCAAATCCCATGTCCCCTCGTCCGTACATTCTGGCTGAGACAACCTGGAAAACGGTCAAGTCAACGCACTATGAGGTCGCCATTCTCCCCTGGGGCGCAACAGAGGCCCACAATCTGCATCTTCCGTATGGAACCGATATCCTTGAGTCCGATTTCATCGCTGCGGAGTCGGCAAAGCTCGCATGGGAAGCGGGTGCGCGGGTCATTGTTCTTCCGACCGTGCCATATGGCGTGAACACGGGACAGCTGGACATCTCACTCACCATCAACATGAATCCAAGCACCCAGTTCTCCGTCCTGAAGGATGTTATCGATTCGCTCTGGCGGCAGGGATTTCGGAAGCTCGTCATCATGAACAGTCACGGTGGCAATGACTTCAAACAGATGGTGCGCGAATTGCAGCCGCAGTATCCGGAATTCTTCATTTGCTCCATCAACTGGTGGCAGCTCATCGATCAGAAGCCATTCTTCGAAGTACCGGATGACCATGCGGGTGAAATGGAAACCAGCGTCATGCTCAATGTCGCTCCCGCGCTGGTCCTTCCACTCGAACAAGCGGGCGATGGAAAAGCTCGTCGGTTCAAACTCCAGGGACTTCGCGAGCGATGGGTCTGGACACCACGGTGGTGGACGAAAGTTTCGACTGATACCGGCGTCGGCAATCCCAAGAAGGCAACGGCAGAGAAAGGATCGGCGTTCCTCCAGGAGGTCATCCAAAAAATCGCCGGATTCCTCAAAGAGTTCGCCTCAGCCGATTTGAAGGACTTGTACGAATAACTCGCGCCGTTCGACTGATCCTTACCATCCCATCGAATATGAACTGGCGACTCATCGTCTACCTCTCTCTCCTGAGCATTCTCCTTGCCATCGGTTCCATTGCGGGACTTGTGAAGAGCCAAGAATGGCTCGGATGGCTTGTCATCGGGATTCTCAGCGGCTGGTACATAGCAGGCAGGGTTGACGAGAATTTTTTCTTGTACGGACTCATCCTGGGAATTCTTGACGGCATTCTGAATTCATCCCTCAAGGCACTTTTCTTTGAGTCATATTCCTCCAGTAATCCCCGGATCATGGATGCATTCGACGGACTCCCTCAGGATCTCTCGCCCAGAATGGTCATGCTCATCATGGGTCCTTTGGTCGGGGCTCTTCTCGGCGTGGCGTTCGGAATAATTACAGCGGCAGCTTCGATGTTGCGGAAACGAATGGCCGCTCGTCGAATGAATACGCCAGAATGACACATGCTCGTCTGACGATTTCCCTTCATCCCATGAAAGAACTCTCATGTCGACACTAACAGAATCACCGGCCTGGAAAGCTCTGCAGGCGCATCATCGCGAAATCGCTCCGCTTCATATGCGGGACCTGTTCGCGTCCGATCCAAATCGATTCGGGAAATTCTCGCTCGTGTGGAATGACATCCTCCTCGATTACTCGAAGAACCGAATCACAGAGAAGACGATGTCCCTCCTGTTTGATCTTGCCAGAACCGCCGAGATCCAACCGTGGACTCTGAAGATGTTCCAAGGCGAGAAAATAAACTCGACAGAACACCGGGCCGTCCTCCACGTTGCCCTGCGGAACCGGTCCAACAAGCCGATCCTCGTTGACGGCAAGGATGTGATGCCTGAAGTACACAGGGTACTCCTTCATATGAGGGAGTTCTCGGAAATGGTCCGGAGCGGCTCCTGGAAGGGCTATTCGGGCCTGCCGATGACAGATGTCGTCAACATCGGGATTGGGGGATCGGACCTTGGACCCGTGATGGTGACGGAAGCCTTAAAATCCTACGCGCATCCGCGGCTGTCGGTCCATTTCGTGTCAAATGTCGACGGCACGCACATCGCAGAGACCGTCAAGAAGCTGAATCCTGAGACGACGCTCTTTATCATTTCGTCGAAGACATTTACGACGCAGGAAACGATCGTGAACGCCGAGTCGGCAAAGAAGTGGTTCCTCGATCACGCCAAGGAGCCATCGGCGGTGGCAAGGCACTTCGTCGCGGTCTCAACCAATGCCAAAGCGGTAGCAGCATTCGGTATCGACACAAAGAACATGTTTGAGTTTTGGGATTGGGTTGGGGGACGCTATTCATTGTGGTCCGCCATTGGTCTTTCCATCGCATTGTCCATCGGCATGGAGGGTTTTGAGGACCTCCTTTCCGGTGCGCATGACATGGACGAGCATTTTGTTTCGACGCCCTACGAAAAGAACCTACCGGTCATTCTCGCGCTTCTTGGAGTATGGTACAACAATTTCTTTGGCTGCGAGTCGCACGCTGTCATCCCTTATGATCAGTACCTCCACCGGTTCGCAGCATATCTCCAGCAGGGAGACATGGAGAGCAACGGGAAGGGCGTGAACCGCGACGGCTCTGTCGTGGACTATTCCACCGGTGCCATCATATGGGGCGAGCCGGGGACGAACGGTCAACACGCGTTTTTCCAGCTCATCCATCAGGGAACGAAGCTCATTCCGGTCGATTTCATCGCACCTGTTCAGACCCACAATCCCATTGGAGATCACCACCCCATTCTCCTCTCCAATTTCTTCGCACAAACGGAGGCCCTCATGCGAGGGAAGACCGAAGCCGAGGCGCGAACAGAGCTGGAGGCGAGCGGAATGAACGGCGAAGAACTCGCCAAGCTCCTTCCGCACAAGATCTTTCCCGGAAACCGGCCAACGAACTCCATTCTCATCAGGAAGCTTACCCCACGGATGCTGGGCTCCCTCATCGCGATGTATGAACACAAGATCTTCGTTCAGGGAGTGATCTGGAAGGTGAACTCTTTTGACCAATGGGGTGTTGAACTAGGAAAGCAGCTTGCAAAGGCCATCTTGCCGGAACTCAGGGGAGACGGAGCGGTGAGTTCGCACGACTCCTCAACAAACGGACTGATCAACTTCTACAAACAAATGCGGGGCTAGATCATGCGAAAAGGATTGAAATGGGCGGGACTTGTTGTTGTATTGCTCGTGCTGGGAATTCAACTGTACCAACCCGACCGGACAAATCCTACTGTGGATGCGTCGAAGACCATCTCTGCGGCGATGCAAGTCCCCGCGGAGGTGAACTCAATCTTCGAGAGAGCCTGCAACGACTGTCATTCCAACCAAACGAAGTGGCCGTGGTACAGTTATGTCGCGCCTGCCTCATGGATCATTAGTGATGATGTGAAAGAAGGGCGACAGCGTTTGAATTTCTCCACATGGGCTGACTACCGCAAGAACCGGCAGGCAAGCAAGCTTGAAGAGATACGCGATCTGGTCATCGACAAGGAAATGCCGATGAAGAAGTACGTCTTGCTTCATCCTTCGGCTTCTCTGACACAGGCCGACATCGATCTTGTGGCACGATGGGCAGACGAGGCACACCAACGACTTTCAGAACCCGACTCAACGGCAAACGAAAAGTAAAGCACACCATTCCCTTCAGAAGCCTGTTGGCACGATACTGTCAGGACGAAAGTCCTGACAGCTGGATCCCAACGACTCCCAGAACCCGACTCAACGGCAAACGAAAAGTAAAGCTCACCATTCCCTTCAGAAGCCTGTTGGCACGATACTGTCAGGACGAAAGTCCTGACAGCCGGATCCCAACGACTCCCAGAACCCGACTCAGCAGCAAACGAAAAGTAAAGCAGACCTTTCCACCAGAAGCCTGTTGGCACGATACTGTCAGGACGAAAGTCCTGACAGCCGGATCCCAACGACTCCCAGAACCCGACTCAACGGCAAACGAAAAGTAAAGCACACCATTCCCTTCAGAAGCCTGTTGGCACGATGTTGTCAGGACCGAAGTTCTGAAGGCAGGATACCTGACATGGCGAGGAGGTCCTGACAGCAGGATGATGTTTCGGATCTCCTTCATCATTTCCCGGCTGGTGTCGGGAGTTGCTTGTCCGCCTTTTTTCTGGCGAACCTCACGACACTTGATCTGCATGCCACGGTCAGCACCCCACACATTCCCGGCTGGTGTCGGGAGTTGCTTGTCCGCCTTTTTTCTGGCGGACCTCCCGACACTTCCTGAGACCTGAAACGAAGAGACAAAATCCTGCGGATTGATCGACGTCAGAATCTGCACCGGACAAGCGAGCCCTTCATAATCAAGCGCAATACCAATTCGTGCAAACGCCCAGCGGCCCCTTCCGAATCATCAAATAGTCGGCAGCACTTGAATAGATCCACTCCTCTGCCTTCTCTACGAGTCCCGCCTTTACCGGATTGCAGTGTACATAGTCAACGATTGTTGCCTGGGTCTCGTCATCTTCAATGACAACATCATCGAATCTATCCATCCACAACTTGAATACTTGCGCCTTTCTGCCCATAGCATTTCTCCGCAAGACAGACAAGTATGTCACCCTTCGATTCTTCTCCAGTTCCTGCCGGATTTTTGTTGATGTATACTTCTTGAAATCACGCATTAGATCCGAGATGCTTTGCCCCTCCGGGAGCCGGAGAACCAGATGGACATGGTTTGGCATGAGGACATAGGCAAAGAGCACTGCTTGATGCTCATTCAGAACGAATTCGAGAGATTCAATCAGTATGTTGTAGTACGTCGAGCCACATGAGAATACGTGTGCGAAGTTTGCTGCTGTGGTCGTTACAAACAGAACATGACCTGCCGCCGCAAACCTTGAGCGCCCTCTGAGACCCATCTGTGTGTGCCCTTCGATGTGACGAAATGTAGTCGGACATGTACTCAAGGCCAAGATCGAATGATTTGCAGTATTGCTCTGTGCGTTTGCACGATACTGTCAAGACGAAAGTCCTGACAGCCAGATCCCAACGACTCCCTGAACCCGACTCAACGGCAAACGAAAAGTAAAGCACACCATTCCCTTCAGAAGCCTGTTGGCACGACACTGTCAGGACGAGGGTCTGGCAGCAGGATGCCTGACATGGCGGGCCTGCCCGCCACACATCTTGGCGGGCGGGTCCTGACAGCAGGATGATGTTTCGGATCTCCTGCATCATTTGCTCCCGGCCTGATTGAACTATCCTCTCCTTGTGGTTTTTCTCCGATTTCTTTGTTAACCTTGCTCCGTTGTCACTCCTCCACGACACCGTTTCTGCCGTCCATAAAGGATGCGTCTATGACCCGTCCCATTTACACGTATACTGTAGCCCCTTCCCTTCCCAAAGAGCTTGAATCGCTTCACGAGCTTGCGTACAACCTCCTCTGGGTATGGGACCATGATCTGATGGAACTCCTCATCCGCCTTGACCCGGACCTCTGGGAGAAGACGAATCACAATCCAGTTCTCATGCTGGGGATGATCAGCCAGGAACGACTGAATAGCGCCTCGCGGGATGACGCTCTCCTCGCACAACTCGAGCGCGGATTTCAACGCTACAAAAGCTATGTCGAGACGACCGCGACCTGGTTTCGAAAAACCTATTCTCAGGTCCCGCCGAATCAAATAGCATACTTCTCTGCAGAGTTCGGACTCACAGAATGTCTACAGAATTACTCCGGAGGTTTGGGCGTACTCTCCGGCGATCACCTGAAATCCTCGAGCGACCTCGGTTTGCCGCTCGTCGGCATCGGTTTGTTGTATCAGCAGGGATATTTCCGGCAGTACCTGAATGCGGATGGATGGCAACAGGAGCGGTACCCCGAGAACGATTTCTACACGCTCCCCATCTCGCGGGAGTTGACGCCGGACGGGAAGCCCCTCATGATCAACGTCGACCTGCCAGGGAGAACCCTCTACGCTCAGATCTGGCGAGTGAAGGTCGGGCGTATACCTCTCTTCCTCCTGGACACAAACATTCCTCTCAATTCAGAGGAAGATCAGGATATCACCGACCAGCTGTACGGCGGAGACCGTGAGATGAGGATCAAGCAGGAGATCCTGCTTGGTATCGGCGGCTACAGGGCTCTCAAAGCTCTTGGGATAAGCCCGTCTGTCTATCATATGAACGAGGGTCACTCGGCATTCCTGGCGCTCGAGCATTGCAGAGATCTCATGGAGCAGCAGAAGCTTTCTTTCACGGAAGCCCGCGAGGCGTCAACGGCCGGACTCGTTTTCACGACGCATACTCCCGTCCCTGCCGGCAACGATTACTTCTCCCCGGAATTGATGGAGCGATACTTCGGCAACTACTACAGGGACCTTGGACTGAGTCCTAAGGAATTCTATGGTCTCGGCCGACAAGATCCGAACAACGATCGGGAAGCGTTTTGTATGACTGTTCTGGCGCTCCGGATGGCCGGCAACAGCAACGGTGTGGCAAAGCTCCATGGCACGGTCTCGAGAAGAATGTGGCAGGATGTCTGGCCCGGCCTCCCGGGGCACGAAATCCCGATTATCTCTATCACAAACGGCGTTCATGCACCGTCATGGATCAGTCGTGACATGGCTGGGCTGTATGACAGATACCTTGGTCCGAAGTGGCGGGAAGATCCCGGAGAGCACGCTCTCTGGAGCAGAGTGCACCATATTCCGGACGAAGAGTTGTGGCGGACTCACGAGCGACGACGAGAGCGTCTTGTGGCGTTTGCGCGGGCGCGGCTTCGTTCACAACTGTCAGCTCGGGGAGCTCCGCCGTCCGAGGTTGAGCAGGCAGCGGAAATTCTGAACTCACAAGCCCTGACGATTGGCTTCGGCCGACGGTTTGCGACATACAAGCGGTCAACGCTGATCCTCAGGGATGCACAGCGATTGCTGAAGATTCTGACGGATAAGGACCGGCCGGTTCAGATCATCTTTGCCGGCAAGGCCCATCCGCATGACGATCCCGGTAAGGACTTCATCCGCCAGATCATCCACTTTGAGCGCAATCCCGGCGCGAGACGCAGAATGGTGTTTATTGAGGACTACGACATGGTCGTTGCGCGCTACATGCTGCAGGGCGTCGACATCTGGCTCAACACCCCGCGAAGACCCCTTGAGGCGAGCGGCACGAGCGGGATGAAGGCGACATTGAACGGCGCAGTCAATCTGAGCATCCTGGATGGCTGGTGGGATGAGGCGTACACCGTCCAGACTGGCTGGGCAATCGGGCGAGGCGAGGAATATGCCGACGAGACAAAGCAGGATGACATCGAGTCCAATGCTCTCTATGACCTCCTGGAGAAGGAGATCATTCCGCTCTACTACACCCGCGGGGCAGACGACCTGCCGCGGCAATGGATTACAAAGATGAAGAGCGCCATGAGGGCAATAGGTCCGGAATTCAACACCAATCGCATGGTTCGTGAATACACGGAGCGGATGTATCTCCCGGCACTCGATCGATCATCAGAACTCTCTGCTGACAAGTATGCCCGCTCGAAACAACTCGCCGTCTGGAAGTCACACGTGCGACAACACTGGCATGAAATCAAGTTCGGCGAAGTGAACGTTGAAAACCATAAGACGCTGAAGGTGGGAGAGTCTGTTACGGTCCGGGCTGAAATAGATCTGGGACATCTGAAAAGTGACGATGTCTCTGTGGAGTTGTTCTACGGCTCCCTGAATGCGAACGGCGAGATTGAGGATCCGAAAGTAGCCCTCATGAAGCCCGCAGGGAAAGCGAAGGGTTCGGTCATAGAGTTCGCTGGAATCGTTAAGCTCGCTCTGAGCGGACGCATGGGGCATACCGTTCGTGTAATTCCGAAACATGACGATCTGGATAATCCTCTGAAACTCGGCCTCGTTCTCTGGGCAAAATGAATGACTCGGCTGAGCTTCCCGCTTGGTCATGCAAAAGCCCGCTTTAGGTCTGTTTTGAAGCGGGCTTTGTGTTTCATGCCGCAGGGCTTCTGACACCGTCGAGCATCTTGAGAGTAAACCATCCCAGTCAGCCTACGAGCGGGACTTTCCTTTCGACTTACCGCCAAGACGAGAATGATCCGGCTACATACCGGCATAGTTTTACGCTGTCTACTATGGGCGATGATATTTCCCATCTTGGTGGTAGCTGCTGGCACCGGTCACACAGGACTTCTGGAATGCATTGATTCAGCCGGCGTTGGTGCACCAATCCCGGGGAATTCGGTGTTTGGCAAGAACAACTATATTGAGTATGTTGTCGGAAATCTCCCTGTCATCATTTCGGTACCGCATGGAGGATTTCTCAAGCCCCAGAGGATTCCAGATCGCGAATTGGGTAGTGGCGGACGCCAAGACACGAAGACGCAAGAATTGGCCCGCGAGATCATCGAAAGCTTCCGCCAGCAGACAGGAAAATACCCTCACGTGATCATCAACCGGTTGCACCGTGACAAACTCGATGCGAACAGGGAACAGTTCGACGCCACTCTTGACGATTCAATCGCAACAATTGCGTGGAAGGAGTTTCACGGCTTCATCGACTCGGCACAACGTACACTCGAGCAGGAATGGGGCAGGAGTCTTTACATCGATCTGCACGGTCACCGGCATTCGTGGCAAGTCGCTGAGCTGGGGTATCTTCTGGTCAGCGGCCAGTTGAACATGAGTGACAAGCAGTTGGATAGCATAGGCATGCAGCAGATGACCAGCTTCGGGCATTTCACCGATCACAAACTCACGGCGTCAAGATTGATTCGTGGAGATTGGAGTTTGGGGGCCTTGCTCGAGAAGGAAGGGATTGCGACAGTCCCAAGCCCGAAAATTCCGCACCCAGGCAACAAGCCATATTTTAGCGGAGGATACAACCTGGAGCAGCACAGTGCGTTTTCCAGGAGAAACGCGTGGGGAATCCAAGTTGAACTTCCGACAGGAATTCGCGAAGATGAGGCGCGCAGAAGGGCCTTCGCTGACACATTTGTGAAAAGTCTGCTCGGGTTTCTCGCCAACGTGCGAGAATAAGTCATCTCCGAACGATCTTACGTCTTTGCAGAATCAAGTCAGTGGTAGAAGTTGGCATTTACACTCACCACATACTTAATAGGAGGTTCCATGAGTACAACTCTACGATTGCTTGTCATCGTCGCCCTTGTTGCTCTGTTCATTCCGGCAACGCAGGCACAGGTGACGCTACCTCACTACGATGGATTCAACTACACACCTGGCACAATGCTCAGAGGTCAGGGTGGATGGGACGCAGTGAATTCTGGCGATACAGTCTGGATAGCGGCCGGTAACCTTAGCTATACCGGTTTTCCCTCCTCGGCTGGCAACAAGATCACCTTCAGCGGAGCAGGTCAGGAGCAGGTGAAACTCTTCACAACAGTAACCGCGGGCACGTTCTACTACTCGTACCTGTTAAGGGTCACAAGTCTTGCAGGAATCAAAGCGGAAGCATACATCTCAGGTCTCTATCAGAGCGCTACCAGCACAACGACAGGCACACTGGTGTGGGTAAAGCAGGATGGAGCCGGTTTTGCAGTCGGTGTAAGTGCGCGAACGGTTCCAAACGCGCCCGTCAATTACTACACCACGACGCAATCCCTGAACACAACGTGCCTTGTTGTTGGCGCTTTTCAATTCGTCGACGGGACTTCGAACGACTCTGCGAAGATTTGGGTCAATCCCGACGCATCCACGTTCGGGAAGACGGCGCCGTCACCCTCTGCAATAAGCGTCAATACCGGCACTGACTTGACCGGCCTTGCTCGGTTTGTGATCAGACAAGATGCCGACACAACAACCCCAAACTGTGAAATCGACGAGTTGCGTCTCGGCACCTCCTGGGCAGATGTCACACGTGCAATCAGTGCAACAGGGGTTGCGGAGGCAGATGATGGTGCCCTCCCACACTCATTCCGTCTCGAACAGAACTATCCAAATCCCTTCAACCCCTCCACCAACATCCGTTTCTCGGTCGCCTCTGCGGGGAATGTCACGCTGAAGGTGTCCGACGTTCTCGGCCGCGAAATTGCGACTCTCGTCAATGAGACCATGTCGCCCGGCGCCTACAATGTGAGATGGAACGCGTCCTCTGCACCAAGCGGGATGTACTTCTACACCATTCGCGCAGGAAACGCTGTCGAGACGAAACGGATGCTCTTGGTGAAGTAGTCTCTTTTCTTCAAGGAGAAGTTACTCGCGGCCGGCGACTCAAGGGCCACGAGTAACATCTCCGGAGTACGCGCCTGCCGGAGTGGAACAAGTCCGGCATGCAGGAATTCTCACCCCTAAACCAGGACGGACGTATGAATCCTCCATCCGGAAGTATCTACACGCGATGGCTCCCGCTGATAATCCTGATGCTCGTGCCATCGATGCTCCTTGCCGGCACCTACGGAAAGATCGTCGGAAAGGCCATCGACAAGAAAACTGGCGAGGCATTGCCAATGGTGAATGTGATCCTCGAGGGCACAACGATTGGCGGCAGCACGGACCTCGAAGGACGCATCACCATCATTAGTGTACCACCCGGCACGTACCAGGTGCGTGCGACGCTGCTCGGCTACGCCCCGCACGTTGTTACGAAGGTGATTGTGAGAGCTGATCTGACGACCACTATCCAGTTCGAGATGACGGAGGCCGCACTCACGCTCGGCAGAGAAGTTGTCGTCGTCGCTGAACGGCCGCTCATCAACAAAGATGAGACCTCGAAGACTGCAATTATTGCCTCCGAGACGTTCTCAGACTTGCCAGTCGTGAGCTTCCAGCAAGTTGTGGCGTTACAGGCTGGATTTGTCACCGATGCAAGCGGCGAACTTCACGCCCGTGGAGGCCGGAGCAATGAGGTGGTGTATCTCGTTGACGGGGTGACCACCCGCGATCCGCTGTCTGGCAGCATGGGAACCCAGCTCGACAAGTACACAATCCAGGAGCTGCAGGTTCTCACCGGAGGATTCAGTGCAGAATACGGCCAGGCACTCTCTGGCGTCGTGAACATCGTCACAAAGGAAGGTGGCTCCCGTTACTCGGGAAGGATCGAATTCGAATCGACCCAGTTGAATCCATCGCCGTATCACAAAGCCGATGCGCTCGCAAATGATTACATGGGTGTGGATGCAAACGGTGTGCGCAAACCACGGGTTGACGACAAAGGACGATTGATCCTCGACATCCCCTCAGCGTATCAAAAACAAACGTTCGATGGTACGCCTGCGCTTTTCCCCGATATCACTACGTTAGGTCAGCTTTCACTTATCCTGGGCGGACCGGTACCGCTGATGAACGATCTCAAGTTCTTTGCCACCGCACGGATGGAGAACGCGCTCAGCCAGATGCCATGGGGATACAACAAAGAGCGTGAGACAAATGTGAAGTTCACGTATGCGTTTGGCAACTGGAAATTCAGTCTGGCAGACCGAAGGTTTTGGAGAGCCTACAAACCCTACTCACATACCTGGAAATACCTGCCGGAGGGGTACCCGAGCCGGCAGGACCAGACATCTCGTGACAACTTCACGCTCAACTACTTTCCGAGCACGGAAACGTACCTGACATTCAACGCCGTGTACAATTACCGGCACTTCCGCCTCTATACACCTGGAAAGTATGCAGTCTTCTCAGATAATGGCATCTTGCTCGAAACGAACTACGTCAAAAATTCCGGAAACCAGTTCATACAGGGCGGCGATCTGGGCGACTTTACAGAAAACAGGATCGGCACGCTCATCGCCAAACTGGACCTGACGCACCAGGTCAACAGGTACAACCTCCTCAAGGTCGGTACAGAGGTAACCTCCTACGATATCAAGCGACTCGACTATCAGCAGCCCTGGGCCGGGGGATTCTGGGCCTACGACAACACGCACCGGAAGCCTTTCGAGGTGGCCGCATACGTACAGGACAAGCTTGAATTCAATTCATTCCTCATCAACGCGGGCATTCGGTTGGACTACGTCGATGTCAGAGACAAACAATGGATCGACGTCACTACGCCGGGCGGGTACAAAGATGAGGTGACGAAGCAATGGGTCGCAGTCGGCGAAATCGACACAGAGCCATTCCTTCAGGTCAGCCCGCGGCTCGGCATCGCCTTCCCGATCACTGAGTCCACAGTGTTCTATAGTTCCTACGGACATTTCTTCCAGCGCGCCGACTATACACAGATGTACATGCTACGTGATCCATCGGTCAACGCAGCGCTCGTGGGAAATCCGGGCATCGAGCCTCAGCGGACCGTTGCGTTCGAGTTCGGGGTCAAACAACAACTGAGTGAGAATTACTCTATCGACGCCGGTGCATACTTCAAGGACATCACGAACCTTGTCGGCAGCACCTATCACGCAGTTTTTCCATACGCCTATACGATCTACGACAATTCCAACTACGGCAAAGTGACAGGCGTTGATTTCTCGCTGCACAAGCGGATGAGTAACAACTTTAGCGGGAGCATTACCTACACCTACTCGGTCGCACGCGGGAACGAATCCGATCCATCGGAAGGGTATTATGCCTACAGGGGTTCATCTTCGATCCTGCGCCCCAAGCGGGTCTTCTACCTGGATTTCGACCGGCGTCATGTCGTTTCTGGCCTCCTCAATATCTCACTCCCCGAAAAATTCGGCCCGCAGGTATTTGGCTTTTATCCATTCGAAAATATCAACACGAATTTCGTCGTGCAGATTGCCAGCGGCCTCCCCTACACGCCAAACACACTGGAGGATGGGGATCAACTCATCGTTGAGAAGAACTCAGGTCGGAAGGGAGGGACTTCTCAGATCGACGTGCGGCTTGAACGGATCATCAAGATCGCCGATGTCCGCTTCTCCGCTTTCCTGAAAGTCACCAACCTCTTCGATACGGTCAATCCGCAAATTGTCTGGACGGCGACGGGCGCCCCATGGGACGGCGGACCAATCACACAAAATACTCCCGACCGGCAACGGAATCCAGGACACGTTGATCTTCGCCGGAGAATTCAGGTCGGCATTCGAATTGACCTTTAATGACCAAGCTTCTGAGGAGCCCAAATGACTAAATCACTTTCGGCGTTTATCCTCTTCGGGATTCTCTTCGCAGTCTCACCTGACGTCCTCGCACAGGAAGAAAGGGTTGCGGACACAACCGGACTGCAAAAGATCAGCCGCAGCATCGAAGACAACTTCGGGATTCTCGACAAAGGGGAATTGATCAACGTGTGCGGCAATCAGGGACTGATTACCGACAGTTATCAGCGTTCGCAGATGTATGTGTTCCGATGGCCAAAGAGCAAAGGCCTGGCCACTAACACAGGCGACGTCAACGCAGTGAACCGACATGGGACCATGTTCGGGTACAGAG